>ENA-OQDE01000018-OQDE01000018.1-human-gut-metagenome-genome-assembly--contig:-NODE-18-length-93097-cov-9.399344_pt1 | contig 93097 bp, 90 predicted proteins | sample MGYA00242768_ERZ504595 | MGnify/ENA primary metagenome ERZ504595 (study PRJEB26092, sample SAMD00036307) | human gut metagenome | host: Homo sapiens | study: EMG produced TPA metagenomics assembly of...
GTGATTTCTTCCAGATTCAATGCTTCTATTAATTCAACTTCAGTTTATCAATCAATTCTTCCATATTCTTTATTGTTTTTCAATCAGTTAAATACTGCTTTATAGGTGTTCTTCCATAATTCACACCACCCGATGATACAATAGTTCAGTTTCCCTTTTGCATGACTATACGTGCGTATCTTTCCAGTTTTTCCGGCTGATAGGCTTCAGTGATGAAAGGTGTTTTCCCCTTGTATCTTGTGGCGGATGCAAATCTCGCCGGACACTACATTGGTAGTGTGTAAACAAATACAGCCGGACTGGCTGCCTGGTCTCCTTCCCGGTCTATCAGTTGCTGGTGTCTGATGTCCGTATGCAGAGAGGAAGCGGCATTGGCAAGTAACATCCCCATTTCCAGTGGAGCGAATGTCTTACCTTCCAGCAAGTATTCGGCGGCCACATATCCCAATTTGCAAAGGTCATCCATTTTATAGAATTTCAGGTTGTTTCCGCCTGTTTTTTTATAGGTATCACGTATAAATGTGCCGAAATCCGGTTCTTCGGAATGAAAAATAAGTTCGTTGTTTATGAAGACAGAACTGTTTTCAATACGAACCTCCCGTGTACATCGGATTTCGGGCAAGGTGTTGTCCTCATCTTTGAACGGAGTATATTCCGGTAAAGATAAGACAATGGCTGCGTTGCATCCGCCGAATCCCGAAGCGGTTTTTACGCAATGTTTCATCGGGATGCTCCGGTGGGTGGCATAGACCGGTATCGGCATAGGAACTCCCGGCGTTTCGTAACCCGGAGTGCCGAACAGGATGCCTTGTTTCAGTTCGTGCATACAGACAATGCTTTCAATGATTCCCGATGCTCCCAAGGTATGGCCGAAATAGGGCTTCAAACTATGGACGGGCACTTGTTCCAGATGAGCCAGTGTGAGGGCTTTGGATTCCATTTCGTCATTGTATACGGTAGCAGTGCCGTGAGCATTCACAAAACTGATATCCTGAGGGGCTGTCCCTGCTTCCTGCATGGCTTGGCGGATGGCGAAATAGAGTCCGTCTCCCGTGCGGGAAGGACCGGAGATGTGGTTGGCATCGTTACTGACGGCTCCTCCCGAAAGGATAACATGTTCTTCTGTTCCTTCTGAACTGAGCAATACGGCTCCGCAGGCCTCTCCCAAGTTCAATCCGTCACGGCTGCTGTCATACGGACGGCATGGGCGGGAGCTGAGAGACCGGAAAGACCCGAAACCGCTGGTGATGAAATGAGAGAGAAGGTCACCTCCCGCTACGATTACCCGGCGGTAGATACCGTTCTCTATCATGCGTTTTCCTGCTATGAGGCTGACACTCCTGAAATGCAGGCATTGGAAATGACATGCACCCGTTCCTCGGCATGGAAATAACCGGCAATGTTTTCTGCCATTTTCCAAAGAAAGACCGCTTCATCGGGATGTTCCGTATGACGGGCCAGTAAATCGATGTTCCCTTTGGTGGTGGAGAGGATGAGTCCGCAGGTTTTGTCTTCCAAAGTTTGTCCGGACTGACGGATGAGTTCGTTGATAGTCAGTATGAACAGTTGTTCCATCCGGGGATAGCCACTTACTCCTATGCTTCCGCCTGTTGTTGCAATCTCTCTTGCGAGAGAGTGGCTGCCAATAGGGGAGTGTCCGCAATCCGTTTGTCCGTCTGCAGGGTGATACCGCTGTGATAGCTCCGGATGGCTTCCAGATTTTCCTGTGTGCCGAAACCCAGCGCGCTGATCAGGGTATCATGGGTGATATAGGTAGTCAGATGATGTTCCATTTCTTTTTCCACTCTATGTAAAAGGCAGGATTAACCAGTTCCAGTTCTCTATTTGTATTCAGGAATACCTGTGTAGTGGTTCCTGTTGCCACAATGTTTTGGTCCGATGCCCGGTAGATGGTGTATTCAAAAAGAATTTTGGCGGCATCACTGTGGATAAACCGTGTCTCGACAATCGCTTCCTCGCCAAAAGACAGCGGTTGTTTGAACTGGCAGGTCAGGTCTACGATAGGAACTACATATCCTTCCCGGTAGATGCTCATATAGTCCAGACCGTATCGCTTTCCGAAAGCTTCGCGTCCGTCTTCGAAATAACGCACATATTCTCCATGCCATACTATCTGCATGGAATCTATCTCACTGAAGCGGACTTTGATGGTGGTCCGGTCCGTCAGTGCCGCCTGATGTGGACTTGTTTTTCGTTTCATTCTTTCTTCAGATATATTTTCATCCGGCATTCGGCCAGCAATTCATCGTTTTCTTTTACCTCGGCGGTAATCAGGGTGATATCAAATACTTCCTGAACGATGGTTATACCGGTATATAGTTCTGCTCCGGCAGAAGGAAGACGGAATAGTTTCATCTTTTCTACCGAACCGATAAAACCTAATGGTACAGGTTCTTTCCGCAGCATATAGATATAACCTACACGTGCCGCCGCCGACTGGGCGATGTGCTCTATGATTCCCGTTTCCTGTAATACACCGTCCCGGCAGAACAGGTTGTCGGTAGTGACGGTCAGCCCTGACCAGGATGTATTTTCTTCTATCCCATAGAAGCGGTCTATCATTACCATGGGCGGGCGTTGGGGAATCAGCCGGAACAGCTCTTCTCCCTGACAGATGATTTCTTTGCTGCTCATTTCAGTCTGCATTGCAGGATACTGTGTCCCAGTCCTATGTTATCTTGAATTTCTTCCACTTCCAATCCGGCATTTTCAATGCAGCGGATCAGGTCATCCGAATGGAACATCTTACTGTTGCCGTTGGCCATTGCTGTAAAGTAGAGGCTGATTTGTGTCAGGCAATAAGATGCTGTTTCATACCGTTGGCGATCCCATAATGTTTCCATAATATAGACTTTGCTGTCTTTGCCGATGGATTGTGCCACACGGGTCAGGATGCTGATGACTTCTTCTTCCGAGAAGCAGTCCAGAAACTGGCTCATCCATACAGCGTCAAAACCCGTGGGAAAGGGCACGTCCCGATCCAGCAGATTGGCGCCGTGACCGTGTATGCGTTCACTACCGGACAAACCGGCCGTTTGCTTTCTCATCATTTCCAGTTGTTGAGGCAGGTCCACGATGGTTACTTCCACTTCCTTATTATATTGTACGCATTGTGTGGCCCATCTGCCGGTATTCCCGCCAATATCGAGCAAGCGTTTCGGGTGATGGCTGAACACGATTTCCAACGCTTTGCCGAATGACTGGTCCGAATAGAAATGATCAAAGCCGAACCAGCTTTTCTGTACCTGTTCCGGCAATTGGGACAGACCTTCGTAAATGGTAGGCCATTCTCCGAATACTTTCAATCCTTCCGGACGCCCGTTTAAAAGAGCTTCTTCCAAATGGAACAAGCCTTGATAGTTCACATCGTGATTGAATTCCATATTGACACGAGCCATTTTATCGTTCAGCAGAAACCAGCCTGCCTTGGCCAGTACATAACGGTCTTCTTCCAACAGGATGGTTCCGATGGTCAGCGATGCTTCCAGTAATACTTGTGCCGCATAGCGTGTCAGTCCGGTCTGCCCGCTGATTTCTTGCAGCGTATATCCTTCCCGTTTGCCGGACAATAATTGGAAAATTCCGAATTTCAACATCAGGCGCGATACTTGGAATACCACAGGACCGAAAGCTATCTCTTGTGCCAGTCTTTGCGCTTCGGCAGCCGTACATTGTTCTTTTGTATATCTTTTATGCATCATACCAGATTTATTTTTATGTCCAGAACGGGTAGTAATTGAACCATTGTTCCGGATACTGCCGGACAATCTTTTCCAGCGTTTGTGTATATTGCTCCAATAATGCCTGTTCGGCCCGTTTCTCTTTCGTCCGTACTACTGTCTCGGCTATAAAGAAATGGAAACGATACGTTCTTTGGGCTTCACGCATGGCAAAATAGAATACGACGGGTACTTTTAACTTCGAAGCCAGCAGGAAAGGCCCATCGGGAAATTTGGCTTCTTTTCCCATGAAAGAAGTCGTGAGTAATTTCTCTTTATTCAGATAGCGGTCTCCCTGAAAGCAGACATACTCCCGGCGGTCCAGCGCTTCCGTGATGCGGAATACATGTGTCAGGCTGTCTTCATTCACCGGAATTATTTTGTAGTCTCGCGTAGAGGCGTTCTTTTCCAAAATCTCCTTTATCCGTTCGTGTTCGGCGTCAAACATGACGATATTGATCTTTTTGCCATATTCATCGAAGAAAGGAGCGCCTATTTCCCAGTTGCCCACATGGGCGCCAATCATAATTACTCCGGTGTTTCCGTTTAGTACGTCTAAAAATGCCTGATAGTTCTCAAACTTGAAATGATACTTGCCGGTCATTCCGTTGCCGATGGCCACTTTGTCAATCAATATTTGTCCCAGCCGGTAATAGTTTTTCAGGAGCAGTGCGACGGATTTCAGCCGTCCGTATTTCAGCCTGTTCCGTGCGTAACTCCAAGTATTGCCCGTTGCTTTCGGTGCGAAAGGTATGAAGTAGAGGACGACCAATGCCAGGAAGTCGTAGGCCGCAGTTATCCCCAGACAGCGGATCATGTAGATAAAGAACATGTATCCGAATATGCCTCCTCTTGTCTTACCTTTCCATGTTTCGGACATCAGTCTTCTTTTTGCATATGTGAAATTACCAGATTATAGAAATCCTGGAAGGTTTTGATACCGGCAAAATCTTTGGCTGTAACGGTGAAACCGAAATTCTTGTCAATCAGTACTACCATATCCACCAGGTCAAGGCTATCCAATTCCAAGGTTTGCATCAAAGGTGCGTCCGGTTGGATCTGTTCTACATCAATCTCAAATTCTTCGGCCAGGGTGGTTCTGATCTTTTCGATGATTTCTTCGTTGGTCATAAATTTATATATTGGTTTGAATTAATTGTTTTCTTTAAATTTACGGATAATCAGTGAGGAATTGGTTCCTCCGAATCCGAATGAGTTGGACAAGAAGGTGTCAAATTCCGTTTCTATCCTCCGGGAGGGGATGTTCAGCAGAGCAGAGGCTTCATCGGGTTCTTCAAAATTGAGATTAGGAGCGATAAATCCGTTATTCATCATCAAGATGGAATAAATGACTTCACTGGCGCCTGCCATCCACATCTCATGTCCGGTTTGTGACTTGGTGGATGTGACATAGGGCCGATGGTTTCCGAACACTTCCGCTATGGCTTTTGCCTCATTCAAATCTCCCACGGGGGTGGAAGTGGCGTGTGCATTGATATATTGGATTTCTTCCAAGGGAATGCCCGCATCGTTGATTGCCATCTGTAAAGAGCGTCTGGGACCGTCCACATTCGGTACGGAAATATGATCTCCGTTTGATGAGAAACCGTATCCTATGACTTCTGCCAGAATAGTAGCTCCGCGCCTTACGGCTGATTCATAACTTTCGAGTACCAGGCTGGCGCCTCCTCCGCTGGGTACCAAACCGTCCCGTCCCTTGTCAAAGGGGCGCGATGCCTTTTCCGGTTCGTCCTCACGGGTGGAGAACGCGCCCAATCCGTCGAAACTACCCACGGAGTAAGGATTTACCTCTTGTGCTCCTCCGCACAGAATGCAGTCCTGAAGTCCTGATTTGATGAGCATATACGCCATGCCGATGGCGTGTGAACCGCTGGCACAAGCTCCCGATATGGTAAAATTAATTCCCTTCAAATGGAAAATAACCGAAAGGTTCATGGTAATCGTAGAGTTCATGGACTGGAAGATAGAACCGGAGCCTACCATAGCCGTATTCTTCTTGGCACGAATGACATCAATGGCCTCGATTACCGGAGCGGCGCTACTGTCATTTCCATACAATATGCCTACTTCATGATCCAATAAAAACTCCTCGTCTATTTGTGCCTGACGGAATGCCTCCAAGGTAGCCATATAGGCATATTCTCCCTGTTCGGCGAGGCTATGCCGCTTTTTGCGGTCCAATAACTTCTTTAAATCAGGACGTTCGACAAGTCCTGTCAATGCGGAAAAATACCCCATCTCTTTACGTGCCGGATCGATGCCGATGCCTGAACGCCCTTGGAACAAAGAGTCTTTCACCTCATCTTGGTTCTTGCCTATGCACGAATAAATACCCATGCCTGTAATCACTACTCTTCTCATCTTCTGCTTATGTATAGATTCCTCCATTGATGGAAATTACCTCTCCGGTGATATAGGAGGCTTGTTCCGATGCCAGGAAGCCTACCAGTGCGGCTACTTCTCCGGGTTCGCCGAACCGTCCTGCCGGTATCTGTTTTTTCCATTCATTTTCATCAATGCCGTTGGTCATATCCGTGCGGATAAATCCCGGTGCTACGGCGTTCACCGTCACGTGTTTTCTGGCCACTTCCTGTGCCAGTGCTTTGGTGGCGGCTATCATTCCGCCTTTGGCTGCCGAATAGTTGGTTTGTCCCGGCATTCCTTTGATACCCGACAGGAAACGATGTTGATGATACGTCCGAATCGCTTTACCAGCATATTTTTCAGCAAGGGTTGGGTGACGTTAAAGAAACCGTTCAGGCTGATATCCAACACCCGGCTCCATTCATCCTGTTCCATCCACAGCATCAGGTTGTCACGGCGTATACCGGCATTGTTCACCAGTACCTCAATGTAGGTATCGGGATGCTTCTCCATCCACCGTTCAGTGCAGCGTGTGTGGCTACTGCGTCTGTCACGTCAAATTTCATCAGTTCGCCGTCCGAGCCTTGTTCCCGTATCTGTTGCAGGGTGGCTTCGGCTTCCGTATCGTTGCTTTGGTAGTTTATCAGTATATGATATCCCATTTCGGCCAGTTTCAGACATACAGCCTGTCCGATGCCCCGGCTTCCTCCTGTTACTAGTGCGTATTTCATTTTTCTTGCAACCTCCCTTTTTTAAGATATACCATCATTCTTTCTATCTCTTTATATTTAGGCGTATCTTCCCGGAACACAGGAAAAAATGCTCGTATCTCTTTATATACTTGTTGTGACCGGGGGCTTAGCGACCGGCTATTTCCAAACAGTCTACAGCTTGTACAATACCCATCATCAGGATAGCCATCACCTGATAAGCATTTTCTATGACTGTTTTTGCCAGTAGTGCGGAATTGGTTCCCATGCTTACAATATCCTGATTGTCATTGTTGTTGGGGATGCTATGCACATACATCGGATTGGACAAAGTCTGGCACTCCGCTGTGGTAGAAGTCGCGGTAAATTGTGACGCCTGCAAACCATAGTTCAATCCCAGCACTCCCATATTGACAAAGGGGGCAGAATGCCGTTGATGCGGTCGTGAAACAAGTAATTGATCTGCCGTTCGGCAAGCATGGCCAGTTTGGTGACCGCTATTTTCAGTTTATCCATTTCAAAAGAAACGTAATCTCCGTGAAAGTTACCGCCATGATACACGTTTTGCGTGTCGGGGTCCACTATCGGGTTGTCACAGGCTGAATTTATTTCGTTTATCAATACTTTTTCGGCATTGAGCAATTCATCATAAACCGGTCCTAGAATCTGTGGGATGCAGCGCAACGAATAATAGGGTTGAACCTTATGGGTGAAGATTTTCTCTTCGTGTTTTCCGTTGTAAGTTCATTCTCTCTTTTGCGTACACATTGGCTGCCTTCCACCCATTGGCGCATCATGCGGGCTATCTCTTGCTGTCCTTCATGCCGTTTGGCTTCGTTCAGCGGTTCGGACATGAAATCATCGTACGAGGCGGCAATTTCATTCATCATGACCGATGCGCCTACTGCCCAATGCATCAGTTGGCGGGCATAAATCAGGTTGACAATGCCTATACCTGTCATTACCGAAGTGCCGTTGGTCACTGAAAGCCCTTCGCGGATATGCATTTTGAAGGGTTGCAATCCGTTTTCCGCCAAAACGGATGCCGTATCTCTTTTCTTGCCTTGGTAAAAGACCTCTCCTTCTCCAATCAGGGTGAGGGCGATATGGGCAAGCTGTACCAAATCGCCACTGGCCCCTACACTGCCGTGTTCGGTACGTATGGAGTAATCCCCCGGTTGATAAACTCGGTAATGAGCAATGCCAGTTCTTTATGTACGCCGGATTTTCCTTGCAGAAAAGTATAGAGACGCGCTATCATGGCAGCTTTGACATAGAGTTCCGGAAGGGGTTGCCCTGCTCCGGTGGCATGGCTGCGGATGATATTATACTGTAATTGTGACAAGGATTCATCTTCAATACGGTATTGGGCCATCGGTCCAAAGCCGGTATTGATGCCATAGATGATCTTGTCGTTGGAGAATGTTTTCAGAAAATGGAAACTCTCTTCCAATTTTTGCATACATTGGTCGGAGAGTGTCAGTGGCTCTTCTTCAAACAAAATCTTATACAGGGACGCTAAAGTTATCTTATTCTCAGCTAGCATTGGATTGGTGTGATAAGCAGTTTTGTATAATTTCCGCAAAAATAGTTATTTAAAAATAAGTATTACCATCCGAAGGGAGATTTTTCAGTTTTGATGGTTATCTAAAAGGTTCACCACAGATTATACAAACAAACGCAGATGTTTCTTAAATCATTGATTGTCAGGTGGATAATCTGTGTGAATCTGTATGGTCTGTGGTGAAAAAAATAGTGTCGCTCTATGTATTCTATTTATTCAGTTTCCATGTGAAACCGTCTTTGGTATCTTTCACTTCAAAGCCAAGAGCAGCCAGCTCATCACGGATTTTATCGCTTGTAGCCCAGTCTTTATTGGCTTTGGCTTTCATACGTTGTTCCAGCAGCATATCTACTACTTTGCCGTATGCCTCTTCACGTGCCTCGTTATTGGCGGCTTCTTCTTTCAGGCCCAGGATTTCGTACATAAAGAGATGGAACACACTTTTCAGTTCTTCCAGATCTTCTGCGGAAATAGTGCTTTCTTGTCCAGAACCGTATTAATCATACGGGCGCCGTCAAACAGATGGGCAATGACAATCGGTGAGTTCAAGTCATCATTCATGGCTGTATAACACTTTTCACGCAAGTCTTTTACCCCCTCTATGCCGGTGGTTTGTGTTGCCGGAGTGATGCGTTCAAGACCTTTCACAGCTTCTGTCAGCCGTTCCAATCCTTTTTCGGCTGCTTGTAATGCTTCGTTACTGAAGTCCACTGTACTGCGGTAATGTGCCTGAAGGATGAAGAAACGGATGGTCATGGGGCTGTAGGCTTGGGTCAGTAACTTGTGGGTACCGTGGAAGAACTCATCCAAGTTAATGAAGTTGCCGTATGATTTTCCCATCTTCTGTCCATTAATGGTAATCATGTTGTTGTGCATCCAATAGTGAACCATGTCATCGCCTTGTGAAGCCACGCTTTGTGCGATCTCACATTCGTGGTGTGGGAAAATTAAGTCCATTCCCCCTCCGTGAATATCGAAATGCTCGCCCAGGTATTTCTTACCCATTGCGGTACATTCACAATGCCAACCGGGGAATCCGTTACTCCACGGGCTGGGCCAGCGCATGATATGTTCGGGTTGTGCACATTTCCACAGGGCGAAATCGGCAGGATTGCGCTTCTCGCTTTGACCGTCCAGCTCGCGGGTGGTGTTCAGCACATCGTCCAGGTTGCGGCCGGACAGTTTGCCGTAATGATGGTCTTTGTTGTATTTTGCTACATCGAAATAAACGGAACCTTCACTTTCATAAGCATAGCCGTTTTTCAGAATTTCTTCTACCAGTCTATCTGTTCAATGATATGCCTGATGCATGTGGCTCGATACTGGGTGGAAGTACATTCAAGGCTTCCATTGCCTTGTGGTAGCGATTGAGGTAATATTGCACTACTTCCATGGGTTCTAGTTGCTCCAGACGGGCCTTTTTGGCGATTTTATCTTCGCCTTCGTCTGCATCGTGTTCCAGATGACCGACATCGGTAATGTTACGGACATAACGTACCTTGTATCCCAGATGGGTAAGATAACGGAGCAGGATATCGAACGTGATGGCGGGGCGTGCGTGTCCTAAATGGCATCGCCATATACGGTAGGACCGCATACATACATACCTACATGAGGGGCATGCAAGGGAACGAAAAGTTCCTTTTGACGGCTTAATGTATTGTAAATGGTTAGTTTATTTTCCATAATTCATTCTATTAGAATTGCAAAGTTATAAATTAAAGTGTGTATTTGGCTAATAATTAACAAAAAATCTGATGCTGATGTCCTCTGCTTGTCTACAAATGGTGTTTGTTGGTTTAAAGGATAGAGATTTATGGTAATAAATAAAAGTAGGTTGTCTTTGAATGTAAAAGAACATGAATGATGATTTTTTGTATGGAGATTAGGGAACCTAACTCTTTTTCCTTTTCATGAAATAGGTTTCTCTTGTTTCTGTTTATGATCTTTAATCTCTGCTATTGATTTGTAAAACAGGACCACTGCCTCATAAACCTTGGTGTTGTTTTACGGGGCAGTGGTGGTGTTTCTATATGAAGTTTGCGTGCGGAGCGGGAATGTTTATTTGGACTTCTTTCCCCAATACGTCTTGTTGTTGGCATAGCCGGCATAGACGATGGTATGGGTGCGCGGACTGGCTTCCCAGTCGGTTTCGCGTTGCAGATAAAGTTCCACTCCGTTGACAGTCAGAATCTGTTGGGCGGCATCATAGCTCCACGTACTGCCTTTCCAGATACCTTCGGTGATAGTGTGGTCGGCGGCGAGAGTCATTGTTGCTGAAGTTCTCTGCTCTCCATATTTGTATGTAAGGTCGATGTGTTCCCAATTGCCGGGCAATTCTTCTTCGGTGATGGCTACCTTGGGAACGGCTCCGTAGCGTTCAGGCATTACGAGAGGCCAACCGTCTTTCGTCCAGCGGATGCTGCGTACGTGCCCCATCATGATGGCGTTGCTGGCGTTGATGCCCGGAACATCCTTAGGCAGACGCCTTGTGAGGCGTAGAACCAGTTGTCTTTGCCATCGTCGAAGATAGCGCAGTGGGCGATGCCTACCAGCCGTAGCCTTTGCTGAACTTATAGGGATGAGTCACTATGGGCAGTGCATCGGCACCGGCGGTCACGTCTTTGCCGTCAATGCCCACGTAGGGACGGTGATGCTTTTCGAGCGGACCACACGGGTGTTATAGGCACGTCGAGAGCGTCGTAGGCCAGGAAGAGGTAGTAGTAGCCATCGCGGTAAATGACTTCGGGACCTTCACTGGCTTGCCAGCGGTTACCTGTCTGGCGGGTGGCGATCAACTGACCATACTCGGCAGGTGCTTGGCCTGTAGCCCAAGGTTGGCCCAAACTTTCGGCAGGCTTGCCTGTTTCGCTATTGAGCTTGAGAGCGGCTATGCCGCTATGCCATGAACCGTAGACCAACCAGTGCTCGCCTTCGGGCGTGATGACATAAGAGGGGTCGATGGCATTCCATTTATAATAGCAATTGGCCCAATCATCCGGCTTCACGTTGAAGTTAAGTCCTTTGTCGGAAGCATTGGTGATGACGTAGCCTTTGTCTACCCATCCGTCGTTGTTGGAGGGATCGTTGTTTTCCATCAGGCCGATAAAGGCGCGCTCCGACCAGGTGTTGGCACCGTTGAGTGTGCGGGGCAGACAATGGAATAGTACATGCGATAGAGGCCGTTCTTTACCTTGCGTACTACGGGAGCCCAATAGCCGAAGTCATTAACATTAGGATTGATTTCGGCAAGTCCCATTTCTTTTCGTATTTCATTGAGCTTGGGCACTACCCATTCGGGCAGGTTCTTCATTGTACCGCCGAGGTATTCCCAGTTGACAAGGTCCTTGGAGCGACGACCGTGGAAGTGGCCGCCTGCGGTGTGGACGTTGCCGTATGAAGCATCCGTCTGATACATGTAATAATAACCATCTTCGGCCAATACAACCGAGGGGTCGTGTACGTTGGCAAGATTCCATTGAGAGCGTTTGCTCCAGTCACTTATCGAGGTATAGTCATCGGAGTAGGTGGGGGCCACGTAATTCTTGAGTTCATCGTCTAAGCTTAAGCTTTCTGTGGTGGCCGTGACCACCTCTGAATAGACATAACGGCTGTCACAGTAGACGTATGCACGGATATAGTAGGAGGTACCGGAGGTCAAGGTTGAGAGGGAAGCACTGAAATTCTCATCGGCATCCACCACGTGGTCTTTGATAGTCGGTACGGAAGCTGCTGCACTGTAACAGAAGCCTTTCTTGACTATTTGGTTCAGATCACCTGTAACCGATGCGGTGACGGTCAACGAGGTGGGTGTGGTTGTAGTTACTTTCGGAGTACTTACAGTTGCATAATAGCGGTCTATATCTTCGCTGTTGTCAGAACAAGCGGCTAAAACAAGGAATATTGGTAAGAACATCCACAATGGTAATAGTTTTTTCATCTGTTGATAGTTTAAAGACCATGCCGCTTCTTCCTGAGGAAAACGGCATGGCTTGTGTGATTACTGATTCGGATTAGAAGACGAGATGGCCGCCTTCAATCGTTAAAGCGAAGTTCAAGTCGTTCATATCCAATTTGTTGATCCCTAAATAGTATTGGGCATAGGAAGTACCTGAAGTGCCTTTCATTACTGCTTGAATGTCGGCTGTACCATTGCCGCAATTGGTCACGTAGACGGTGACTTTGGCTCCGTTCATATCGGCAAGCCAAGCAGCCCAGTCGCCTTGTGTACCGTTGTGAACGAGGCTGGCATTTCCATCGTATCCTGCACCCCATCCATAGTTGTCGGCGCGTACCACTGCATATTCGGCAAGATCGGCTTTGCGGAGAACGATAGCGAAGTTGCTCCAGTTATTAGCTTGGCTGGTGTAATTGGTGAAGCTGATGGATCTGGTTTCACCTGCCGGCACGTTGAAATTGTCAGAAAAGACAGTCCACCAACCCGTTGAATTGTCTTCGGCTCCTATGATACCGGCTGAGTTGCTCACAGCGGCAACCACAGATTCGGCAACTTTGACTTCTACGGTAGCGGTAACTTCGTCGGCAGTAATGGTTACGGTCTGCGTACCGGCTTTGGCAGGAATGGCAGAGAAATGGAGTTTGGCGTTGTCTACTACTCTTGTGCTTCCGTCGGCATAAGTAGCCGTTACTTCCAATCCTTCGGGAAGGAATGCCAGCGTACGGTCGGTCATCGTTTCCGTTGCTGCCGAAGTATAATAGTAATACTGCGTGTGCGCAGGTTGAGCCGTCACTTGGATGGATACAATCTTTTCCACTACTTCAAACGTAGCATTGGCCACCACCGGCTGGTTGCAATTCTCGCCCTTGAAGGTCTTGTTGTAGATGACTACCAGTGTCTTCGTGCCCAGTTCGTTCATATTGGGGATGGCAGTGAACTGGAGTTCTTCTGCGGTTACGGTCTTAGTCACCCCTTCTTCGAAGCTGACGATGGCAGTAATCCCGGCTACGGCTTCTTCGAGTGAGGTGCCGGCATTGACCTGATCGGGTACATTTTGCAGTACCATCGAGAGCGGATTCTTGTCTTCGGCAGAGGTAAGGCCGCCGATAGGAACGATGTTCGATTGCAAGAAGTTGATGTAAGAGCCTTCGGGTACCAGGAAGCAGCGGATGTTGGTATTGCTCGCGTCTGCATTCAGATTGGGTAACTTGTACGGCTGTTTGTAGGTTTTGGTTGCCGAGGCGTTCTGGATTTTGATAGAGAAGGCATTTTCATTGGTGCGGTCTACGGTGAGTGTTACTTTGCCGCCCAATTTCTGTACAGTTTCGTCCAGATTGTCAACGGGTGACAGCATCAGTGTGCTGGAGGTGTATTTGAAGAAGAGATGGGAACCCCATTGGGAGTTATAGGCCAAAGTATCGTTTGTGGTATCAAAACGATAAGCGCCATATTCCGTGTATCCTTCACCTCCGCGGTCTGCGTCATTGGTAATGACTAGGGCGAAGTTTTTATAATAGGTATTGTCGGCAGGTTGATGTTGAGGTTGAACACTCCATGCCACTTCTGACCATCGGGCACGACGTAATACTTGGAGAAAGCTGTCCAGAAACCGGAGGTGTAGTCCGTATTACCGAAGGAGTAGACATCTTCCTGCATGCCCTCCAGCACTTCTTCTTCCGGATCTTTCTTTGAATTTGCTATGGAGTCCACTTTCTCGGAAATCCAGTCGGGGGCGTTAACATCATACAGCTCGCCACCCTCGCAGCTTGGCAATGCCATCAACCCGAAGGCGATGGAACAGCAAGCGTATACTAATTTATTGAGTATTCTCATTGTCTTACATTTTAATAGGTTTGTTTATTTGCTTAAGTCAACCACCGGATGAACAGTCCATCCGTTCTCACTGAAATAAGTAGAGTTGTCCGTGCTAAAGTTGGCAGAGTTACCACTTAGGTTAGGGTTCTTGTTCAACAACTGTTGTACGATGGCAGAAATTCGTGCCCGGGTAAGTAGGTGTCAAAAGAACTTTTTAGTTCGGAGTCGGTTGCGATATCGTTGTAGTCTACAGGATCTTTGGTTCCGGTTACAGAACGGCGTACGACACTGTGCTCCTTAAGTTGTTGCAAACGATCATTCTTATAGAAGAATCCCCAGCGGATAAGATCGAATCCGCGTCCGAACTCACAACCAAATTCTTTCGGACGCTCCACATTGGCAATCTGCTCGAAGAGTTTGTCGGCTGTAGGGAAGTCAGCCAGTTCCAGATCGGGCAAGTCAGCGCGGTTGCGTACTTCGTTAATCCAGTCGATGGCCTGTTGTGTGGGGCCGTTGACTTCGTTTTCACATTCGGCAGCACGGAGCAGCACGTCGGAGTAGCGCATCAGACGCAAGTTGATTCCATCGTGTAAACCTGTAATAACGGTGCTATAGAGTCCGGTACGGAGGTTTGTGAACTTGGCGATGGGTAGACCACCGTATGTGTTGTTGGTTACGATGTTGTCGGTGGCTGTAAGTTTGCTCGTATAAGCTACATTGCCATATTCAAAGTCTTCCCAATCGGATTCGTAAGTACCGATGGTCCAGTACAGACGCGGGTCGAGTTTGCCGTCAGTAGTACGTTCTGCTTTGAAGAGATGGTAGAGCCAGGGGGAAGCCGAAATGTCGGCCCAACCGCCATAATTGCCGGGAGCGAAGTTACTCTCGATGGCCGAACCTTGGGTGGCATTCGGGCTGGTGTTCACCGGAGTCCACTCGTCGTCGGTTCCTTGTGATTCTAAGTCAAGGAATTGCACTTCGAAAAGGCTTTCCTTGTTGTTCTCATAGGCAGGACCTTCACGAAAGTTGTCGCCATAGTTATCCATCAGTTCATAAGTACCATATTTTTTGCCGATAATGTCTTTCAGTACAGTAAGGGCGTCTTTGAATTTATGGCGTACCATGAGCGCACGGGCATAGTAACCGGCTGCGGCACCACAGGTGGCACGTCCTTTTTCCCATTCGCCACCTTGATCTCGTGAGGGTAACAATTCCATGGCTTCTTTGAAATCACTTTCCACTTGGTCCAGCACGGCATCATAGGTGCTGTTGCCGGTATAAAGTCCATCCAATGAAGAGTAGGTGGCATAATCTGTGATGAGGGGCGGGTTCTGGTAATAACCAACCAGATTGTAGTATGACAGACCGCGCAGGAAGAGCACTTGTCCTTTGATGCGTTTCATTTTTTCGGAAAGCTGGCTGTTGTCTTCATCGCAACGGGAAATGGCAAAATTACATACATTAACGGTGTAGTACCATTCGCGCCAGGGCCACCACGTGATGTCCGAGGTTACTTCCGCATTCAGGTCATCGAAAGGCAGATACCATACTTGTGATGAATTCCAGCTTCATCGCCACGACACACATCAATGGTGTAGCCTACACGGGCGTAAGAACCTTCCATACGGATATGGTTATAGGCGGCAATAACGCTCTCTTCCAAATCATCGGCATTGAAACCGAATGTGTTTGAGGTTTGCTGGTTGGGATTTAACAGCTCCAAATTATCATTGCAAGAAGTCAATGTGCCTAATCCCAAAAAGAGAACCAATGCATATTTATTGAGTTTCATATTGTTATGTTTTTAGTGATTAGAAAGTGAAATGAACGCCACACATGAAGGTACGTGCGGTAGGATAAGAACAGAAGTTATATCCCGGTGTGAAGGTACCTCCTGCATAGTCCACATTGTAACCTTTGTAGCCGGTAAAGGTGTGCAGGTTCTGTGCCGACACGTAGAAACGTACATCCGATACGTATTTGCCAAACCATTCGTTGGGGAAGTTGTAGCCCAGTTCTATATTGGCAATTTTCCAATAAGCTGCGTTCTGAATTTTGCGGTCGCTGAAGAGATCGTTCCAGGCCAGGCTGGCACTGTTGGTGACATAGGTACGTGGTACGCTGGAAAGATAGGTGCTGCCGTCTTCGCTGAAGCGATTGGCGTCGAGCATGGCTACGTCTTTGTTGCCCCAGCCATAGCAAGAGTTCAGAGAGTTGTGGATGTCGTCGCTAACATGATAGTTGAGTGCACCGAACGTAGCGATGCTCAGGTCGAAACGTTTGTATTCGAAGCGGGCGTTCAAACCGAAATTGATCTTAGGCATACCGCTGCCCAATACTACCTGGTCATTGGCATCTACCTTTCCGTCAGGCTTTCCGTCGGGACCGCTTACGTCCTTATAGAGGCAGTCACCAATTTGGGCGCCTTCTTGTGTGGCATGGTTGTCCAAGTCAGCTTGTGTGCGGGCGATGCATCATAAACCCATCCGTAGAATTTGCCGATCTCTTCACCTACGTTGGTGATGTAGGCGCCGGAGATGTATGAATCGGTACCGAAGCCCAATGAGGTTACGCGGTTACGGACAGTACTTAAGTTAGCCGACACTTCATACTTGAAGTCGTGGTCTCGGTTGCGGTAAGTAGCTGCAAATTCGAAACCTGAATTGTTCATCGAAGCGGCGTTCATTGTTACGGTGGTATTGGATACACCGGCTTGTTCGGGAACGGGAACAGCATAAAGCAGGTCTTCACTGGTGTTCTTGTACCATTCGGCAGTGAATTCCAGACGGTTGTTGAACAAGGCGAGGTCGATACCCACGTTGTAGCTTTTCTTCTTTTCCCAAGAAAGGTTGTTGTCTACGAAAGTGGAAATGGCAGAACCGGTGATGGGCGTGTTGCCAAAGCTATAAGTCATGTTATTACGTGCCATTACAGCCTGATACATGTATTCACCAATGTTTTCGTTACCGAGCTCGCCATAGCTGGCACGTACCTTGAACATGTTGACAATGTTTCTGTTGAAGGGGAAGAAAGACTCCTTGTCGAAACGCCATCCCACAGAAACAGAGGGGAAGGTGCCCCAACGGATATTTTGGGACAAGCGGGAACTGCCGTCGCGGCGCACGGTTGCCGAGAACAGATAACGCTCGTCGTAGTTGTAGTTGATACGCCCGATGTAGGATAGGAGGGTGTGTTTGTATTCGAAGCTTTCAGCGTAAGTGTTGGCGGCATTCTGGAGTTGCAGGAAGTAAGGCTCGGTGAAGTTGACGCCCCAGCCTGTCAGCAAGTCGGTGTTTTCTTCTTCGTAAGTCTGGCCGGCTACCAGGTTAAAATGGTGTTTGCCGACGGTGGCATCATAAGTCAGCACGTTTTCAATCAAAGCATCGGCATAAGAGCGGGTAGCTTTGGTGAGACGTTCGTTGCTTTTGGCCAGATAGACACGGTTGCTCTGTACCCATGCAGGAATCCAGGTGAAGTCCTTGCAATGGGTTTTGCTGTAAGAGAGATTGACTTTATAGTTGAGCTTGTGGTTTTTGCTGTCAATACCGATCATTTTCAGGAGATCCACATCGGCAGAGGCTGTTCCTACAAAGCGGTCTACACGGGTATTGCGCTTTAACAGGTTATTGACCAGCAAGGGGTTGGAAGCTGAAATGTCACCATGTACGGTGTCGTAGTAAACACCATAACCATAAGAGTCATAGTTGAAGTTATTGGCGATCCCTACCAGATTGTCAAGTACCCAAGTAGAGTTGTCGTAGGCTTTGATGGTGGGTTGCATCAGCAAAGTACCACGCAGTATGTTGGTTACGTCTCCATACAGACCTTGAACGTATTCGGAAGCGTTTGACAAACCCATGTTGTCTTGATCGGAGTGAGAGTAAACCAGGCTGGTATGGAACTTGATGAATTTGGTGTCCATCGTGTTGTTGACACGCGCCGTGTAACGTTCGTAGTTGGGACCGGCGCCTTCCAGTGTACCTTTCTGGTTGTAGTAATCTAATGAAACGTTATAAGTATTGTGGGCACCGCCACCGGAGAGGTTCACATTGTGATTTTGACGGATACCTGTTTTGAACACTTCTTTAAACCAGTTGGTATTGGTGTTATCCTGGAAATGATATTTTCCGGTGGTACAGTCCAGCTTGTAACCGCCGGGCAGCGGAGTGTTGGAGTTGGCGCATGCCTGACCGATGTACTGGCTGTATTGGTCGGCATCCATTACGTCATAGACACTACTGGGAATGTAGTCCATACCTACGTACCATTGTAGTCTACTTTCAGCGGTTGGTCTTTCTGACCGCGTTTGGTAGTGATGATGACCACACCGTTGGCTGCACGCGAACCGTAAATGGCAGCAGCCGATGCATCCTTCAGAATTTGGATGGTTTCAATATCGTTTGAAGAGAAATCGCGGATGGAAGTACCCATGGGGACACCATCGATAACATAAAGAGGAGAAGTGTCACCAAAAGATCCGACGCCACGGATACGGACGGTAGGGTCGGCACCGGCTGCCCGTCGGAAGTGACTTGTACGCCTGATACTTTACCTTCGAGCATGGTGGAGATATTGGAATGGGATGTCTGTTTCAAGGCTTCCGTGTCTACTACAGCTACAGAACCGGTCAAATCGGATTTCTTTTGTGTGCCATAACCTATGACAACAACTTGTTCCAGCATCTGGCTGTCGGGTTGCAATTGGATAGCTTCAATGATAGCGCGGTTACGAACAGCTACTTCGCGTTCCTTGTAGCCTACATAGCTTATCGAAAGGATAGCGTTTCCGGCAACCTCCAGTTGGAAGTTTCCGTCCACATCGGTAATGGTTCCACCTTGTCCTCCTTTAATTCTGACAGTAGCTCCTGTCAAGGGCTCACCTTGTTCATCGATAACTTGACCGCGAACCTTGATAGCCGGAGATTGTGCCACGGTAGCTATAGCAGGTGTGGGATACACCATCATGCCACCCATAGCACACAGACTAAGCATTACGGAAAATAATAAATGTTTCCTCATTTTTTTAAGTATTAAATTAGTAGATTAAATTGTTGCTGATGTATTGAATTGAGATGTTGGATTATTGTACAATCCAATGTTGAATACTCTAGGTAGACAAACCACAGAGTTTATAAATATGCTGGAGCTATTCTTCATAATATTTAAGATTAGGATTAGACTTTAAAAGCAGGGTTCTCTTCCGAAAGATTGAGCACCGATTGCATGACAAAAGTATAATTTACACCGTAAACAGGGGTGGACAAACGGTTTTATAGGGTGGACGAATGGATAATGGAAAAAATGTATTTATTCCGCTTATAATTTGCGTCTTTTGGAGGTGGTGAGATAGGCTTAGGAGAAGGCTTTTTTTATATAAAGTCATGTAGCCGGACAACCTGGTGAAGGACTGTCCGGCTACATGAGGGATAAAATACAGATAAAATTCTCTGAAAGGAATTATTTCACAAGTAAAAATCCTCCTTCCGCCTGCATCGTAATGCTGACTTCATCATTCTTTTTTAATGTTATCTCTTCAGCGTGAGGATTTAGTTTTTTATCGTCCTGATAAAACATCACTTTATCTCCTTTAGTACACATGGGAAGGTTCAACTTTAATTTCAGCGGTTCTTTTTGTGCATTGATTCCGGCTATGTACCATTTATCGGCATGCGACGTGCCAGTACTACGTATTTGCCCGGATAGCCGTCAATGAATCTTGTTTCGTCCCATGTGGTGGGAACTTGCTTCATGAAATCCAAACAAACTTGGGGGGCATCGGTCAGGTTATTAGGCGCCAACGCAAAATTCTGAATAGGATTTTGGAATAAAACGGTTGTTGCCAGTTGGAATACATCAGTGGTCTTGCGTATGCTTCCGCCGTCATTGTTGCGGTTGAGGCGTTTGTTGAGGAATGTGCCACCAAACTCCATGCAACCGATGGTGTTGCGGATAAATGGATGCAGACAGGCATTAAATGCTTCTTCATCGCAAAAATGTTGTTGGAAAATCAGGTTTTCCGATGCGAGCACGGCTTCGCTTCCTACATAATTAGGATACATACGCTCCCATCCCCGAGGAAGGGTACAGCCGTGGAAAATGACCATCAGTCCATTATCATCCGCATCGCTCAGGATGGCTTCGTACAGACGCATGGTTTCCTGCTTGTCACCTCCGAAGAAGTCTACTTTGATTCCTTTTACTCCTATATTATGCAGCCATTTCATTTCCTTTTTACGGATAATGGGATTGTCCATGTAATTGGTAGGACCTTGTACGATATCATTCCAGTAGCCGCTGGAACTATACCATAAAAATACATCTACATTTTTACTGTGTGCATAGTCTATGAAGTCTTTCATACGTTCACGGCCGATGTTGGTATCCCACCAGTTGTCTATCAATACATATTCATATCCCATGGCGGCAGCAAGATCTACATATTTTTTCTGATCGTCGAAATTGATGCTGCCATCTTGCCAAAGTATCCAGCTCCAGGTTCCGCGTCCCATTTTGTATGTATGCTCCGTTGGGTAAAGAGGTTCCACGACATCCCATGGAATCGTTGTTTCTACAATGGGCTTCAGGTTTTCGCCTACAGTAATAGTACGCCAAGGAGTGGAACCGGGCAATGCAAGGCCGGGAGATGCCGTACCGTTACCGTTGTTTTCTTCGGGCATGGGGAAAGCGAGGGTATAAAGTCCGTCGGCGGTGGCATCGCTTAGGTGTGAACCACAGTATTTGCTGTCTACTCCGGTTTCACTGATAAGTGCCCAGCCATTTTCTCCTACATGGAACAGACAAGGAAATGTGTAACCGTGCCCATATTGTGAACGTACATTCATAGGAGCGTCAGCCTTATATTCTTCCTCATAACTGGGCTTGGTACGTTTCCAACCTATCATGGCGTCACTTTGCGGGCACAGGAAAGTAGTGGTGAAGGAGGGGAAGTCAAAACCGGTAGTTTCTTTTTCTATCACGATGCTTCCCGTATCGCCATATTTGGGCATTTCGTAGCGGAAAGCAATATCGTTGTTGCTTACGCGGAATATTATATTTATATTTTTCTTTTCTTTATTGGTAAAGGTGCATGTAAGTTCATTGGCTTGATAATGAATTTGTGATTGTTTGATACGGTCTTGTGTATAGGTCTTATCTATTTTATTCTCTTTTTGTCCGGTGAAAGTCATATCTCGGCTGAAGTCCCCCACATTGGCAATGAAACCTAAAGGTGAATCTTCCAGGATGGTCTTGTCCTTATAGGTAACGGAATAAACGGGGATACCCTGTTTTACGGATACATTTACTTTCAAAAAGGAATCGGGTCCTGTAACTGTAGCTTGTTGGGCAAAAGCTGACATTGTAGTGATGGCAAGCAGCCAAGTCATAAATTGTTTTTTCATGGGTATTAAATATGCTATTATAATGTAGAGCAAAGATAATTTATTTAGCGAGACGAGAGCGTAGAAAAACGGAGCATTTATGGTATACAATCCGTTCATTTTACGCTCTGGAATAAGTCAGTCGGTTCCATTCTCCATCATCGAACTGGGTGTTGTTCCGAAATGTTTTGTAAAGCAGCGTGTGAAGTATTTGGGGTCATTGAATCCCACTTCGTATGCTATTTCGGATATGTTCATATTGTGCGTCAGCCGGTTACGGATAATAAGTTCCCGCGCAAGATTCAGCCGGTAGTTACGCATGAATTGTCCGGCAGACTGTCCCGTCAGATTTTGCATTTTTTTGTTCATCAAACTTTTGCTTACCCCCATTGCTTCGATGAAATCGCTTATTTCGTAATAGGAGTTCTTATAGTTTTCTTTCACAATCTGCATCGCCTTGTCCAGGAATTTCTTGTCACTGGATTCTTTTTCGATATTCAGTGCATCCACATCCATACTGTATGAGAACTTTTGTTGGAAACGTTTGCGGTTTTCCAGTATATTGGATATCCGGGCCAGCAGCAAAGTGTCATCAAATGGTTTCAGCAGGTATTCGTCTACACCTATACGGAAGCTTTCGATGCGCGATTCGTTGGATGTTTTGGCTGTGAGCATCAGGAAGGGGATATGTGAGATGGCGAAATTGGATTTTACCCGGCGGGACAGTTCCATACCATCCATGACAGGCATCATCAGGTCGCTAACAATAAAATCCACGTTCTGGGATTGGAGCACAGTCAATGCTTCTTCACCTTGGGATGCTTCGAGCACGTTATAATATTCGGCCAGAATGGAACGGATATAGTCGCGCATATCTTTGTTGTCTTCTACTACCAGAATCGTCAGTTTTTCATTGGTGGCAGGTTGCAAGGCCAGCGGAGATCCTACCGGTTCTTTAATTTGCTCTGTTGGTGCGGGCAGACTGTCTGCATCGGCATATTGCAAAGGAAGTAAAATACGGAAAGAACATCCTTTGCTCTGATTATTCTTGGCACAAATTGAACCTCCATGCAACTGGACAATTCGTTTGCATAGATAGAGGCCGATTCCGGTCCCGCTTTGTCCGTTGATAGAGGAATGCGTCTTGTTTTGTGATTGGTAGAAGCGGTTGAATACTTTGTCTATCTCTTCTTCGGGCAGTCCTGGCCCCGTATCCCGGATACAGATGAACAACTTTTCCTGCTCTTCCTGGCGGAAGGGGGTGGCATAGATGGTAATTTGTCCTCCTTTGGGGGTAAATTTCAAAGCATTTCCTATCAAATTGACAATCACTTTATGCATGGCATCCTCATCGTACATGATTTCACATGAAGGAAGGCGGAAACGACGTTCGATGGTTATTCCTCTTTCGGATGCATATGCGTCGAAGGGAACCAGCAGTTCATTGAGTAACTTGGCAAAGTTGCCCGGGTTGCGGACAATTTCCATTTTCCCTGATTCTACTTTGCGGAAGTCCATTAATTGGTTGACCAGTGAGAGCAGATATTTTGAGTTGCGCTCCACAAAATGTAATTGTTCAATGACTTGAGGATTGTAGCTTAGTTTCAATGCCCTTTCTATAGGTCCTACGATTAATGTCAACGGAGTACGGAATTCATGGGTGATATTGGTGAAGAAGGCGAGTTTGTCAACCGTCAATTCCTGTACTTTCTTTGACATTTGTATCAGTTGCCCTTTTTGTTTGGTTATTTTTTCGTTTTGCTGTTTCAATAGTTGGTTTTGACGATAGAGCTCGCTTGCCTGAGTGGAAAGTAGTTTTTTTTGTTCTTCCAGTTCACGGGTACGTTCCTCTACTTTGATGTGGAGCATTTCTTGTTGTTCTTTTAACGAACGAAGCCTCCATGATAATACCTTATATATAAGGAAAGATAGAAGAACCAATATGGACAGAATGAACCTGATGGTTTTATAGAAATAAGGTGATACGGCAATGTGGAGTTCTGCCATTTCTTCCAGCCATTGTTTGCCGTCGGGGGCATAACGCAGTTCGAAAGTATAGTTGCCGGGACGCAGGTTGGTATAGGCGGCTTGTCGCCTGTTGGCCGGCACTTTTATCCATTTGTCGTCAAATCCTTTCAAGCGGTAATAATAATTGGCGAATGTCGACGCGTCATAATCCAGTGCGGCAAATTCAATATAGAGAGATTTGTCGCGTTCGTGTAACTGTAAGGTGCCGTTTGTGTACAATCGTTCTTCATTGGCCACACGAACATGGGTGAATGCCAGAGGAACAGCCTCCTTGGGATTTGTGTCTATGACTGGTTTGACTACAGACAGCCCTTTAGTACTTCCTACATACAAATCTCCATTGGCGGCACGGCATATTGCGTTCCAATAGAACTGGTTGGATAATAGTCCGTCTTTCCGGGTATAGTTGAAGAAGCTGTTGTTGTTAGGATTGAAGCGGGAGAGTCCGTTGGTGGTGGTAATCCAAAGATACCCTTCTTTATCTTCCGATATGCAGCGGACACTGTTGTTTATCAGTCCGTCTTCGGTGGTGAAGGAGCGGAAGGTATATTCTCCGTTTTCTGTTGGTGAGGATTTGTAGAAACCATATCCGTTGCTGCCTATCCATAGGGTTCCGTCTTTAGACTGGGTGATGTAGGTTACCCTTTCCTTCAACTTTGATTCCGGTTCGTCCAGCTTGATCCTCCAGAGTTGATAAATCAGTCTGGGGGCTTTCAAACTGCTTAGATCTATTCGGCAAAGTCCTTCTGTAAGTCCCAGCCACAGGTGGTTATCCTTATCTATATAGTATCCTGTACAGCCTTCAATTCCACCTAGGTTCATACCCTTGAATGGTTCGGTGAGCGTTTGTGTTTTCAAGTCGTAAACATAGATATTGGTACTGGTTCCCACCCAGATGGCATTATTCAAGTGGTCATAGCAGATACTTCCGGCCCATCCCCATGAGAAGTCTCCGTATTCGGGTATTTCTATGTGTGGAATTGTTTGTTCTGCGGATTTTTCATGTCTATCCATCCTATGCCTCCTCCCCAGGTTCCTATCCAGAGCCTTCCATCGTTATCGCTGGTAAAACAACTGACGGTATTATGGCTTAGGTGGGCGGGTGCATCAGTGGTATAGTGTTCAAAAGTGTTGCTGCCGGGAGCCCGCCGGTTTAAACCTCCTTCTACGGTTCCTACCCATAAAACACCCGACGGGTCTTCATAAATGGCATTGACGGGATTTTGGGAAAGACTTTCGGGAATGGTGGGAATATGATAATAGTTTTGTACCAACAGCATCCGGCGGCTCATCTTGTTCAGCCCTCCCACTTCGGTTCCTACCCAGATAATGTCACCATCGGTCAGCAGACAGTTTACGAAGTCACAGTTCAATGTGTTTTGTACAATTTCTCCTTCTCCGGTATCTTTATTTATCCGCTCAAAATTGTCTGTCAACGCATTATAAAGGTTTATACCTTTTAGGGTGGCAACCAGCATGGTATGTTCTCCTGTTTCTGCTATGTCTGTGATAAAGTTTTGGGAAAGCGAGTTGTTGTCATTCGGATCGTACATATAATGCTTCATCAGTTCCGTATCCATATTGTATCGGAAAAGGCCTTGTGCGCTGCCAATCCAAATTTCATTTTCTTTCCGGCAGATTACTTGTATGGACACACCGGGTAATTGCAGGGCAGATGAAATGAATGTGGGTTCCTGTACTTCCATAGCCGATTCTTTGATGCGGTAGATACCGTCTTTGTAGTTTATCCAAAGATAGTCTTCCACTTCACAAATAGTCCGGACGGATTCTCCTGCCGGCACTTCGCATATTTTAATGATCTGTCTTATATTTCCTTGTTTGTCAAAGGTAATTTTGAATAAATTGTTTTCCGAACAAACCCAAATATTTCCCGCTTTGCTATGGAGAATGAGATGGGAGGGGCGGTTGCACAGTGAAATAAATTTGTCTTTCGTATCAGCGACTTGTACAGTCTGCATGGTTTGTATATCCAATATGTCAATACCCATTTCACTGACAGCCCAAATACGCTTGAAGTTATCCTCACACAGTTTGTTTATGAAGTTGCTTCGTAGTTTGGTGTGGGTGCTTCCCATATTGAAGGCGGTAAATTCATAACCGTCATAACGGGCGATTCCTTCCCCACGGGTGGCAATCCATAAAAAGCCCTGACTGTCTTTCAATATATCGTCCACGAAGTTGTGAGGCAGTCCTTCATCCATCGTAATAGCGGTGACGTTATAGCGTTCAGACCATTTTCCGGCGGTCTCTTCAGCTTGCATAGACAGGCTCGACAGAAAGATGAACAGGGCAAATAGCAAAGAATGTCTTTTCATAGTGTGTAGTTCATTAATGACGTAAGAATATACCATTATGGAAACAAAGATATACCTTTTCGTTTTTCCTTAAAAACAAACAAATCATTTTTATCCCTCTGCTGTACAAATGTCCACCCTTTAAGCGATATTGTCCACCTGGCGAGCTTTTGGTTGCAGCTATATTTGCATTAATAATAATTAGTCAATGTGTCAATATGCCAATGTGCCAATTGGCTGCGCTATATGCCACATGGCCATTGATAAATTAGTACATTAGCAAATGGTCATATAATAAACAAAATACTATGAAACAGCAATTTTTTCCTCAAAGATTATTCATGGACATGAAGAGGTTAATAATAAATAGGTTGGTTGGTTTAGGCCTGTTGGTCGTAGGGGCATTGGTATCATGCAATGCACCTACGGCTTTTGTGCCTGTTCCTTCACCGAATCCTTGGGTGGATGATTATACCGCCCTTTCGTCTATGGAAAATTACAAGCAGTGGGGAACGTATAATGTACACGATCCGGCCTGTAAAAAAATAGGGGATACCTATTATATGTATTCCACTGATGCTATCTTTGCCGAGAACCGGAAAGAGGCGGAAGAGAAGAATGTACCGTTAGGTTTTATCCAGGTACGCAAATCAAAAGATCTGGTACATTGGGATTTTGTGGGATGGGCCTTTCCCGAAATACCTGCTCCGGCTATAGAATGGGTCCATAGTCAGGCGGAGGGAAAAGGGGCGACTAACATTTGGGCTCCCTTCCTGATGCCTTATCAGGGTATTTATCGTTTGTATTATTGTGTATCGGCATTCGGCAGGAATACATCCTATATCGGTATGGCCGAGTCGGATTCTCCCGAAGGTCCCTGGATACAGAAAGGGTGTGTGGTCAAGACAGGGGAAGGGGATGCGATGAATGCCATAGACCCTTCTGTTATTGAGGACCCGGAAACCGGAAAGTGGTGGATGCATTATGGCTCTTATTTCGGCGGTCTGTACTGTGTGGAACTGAATCCCGAAACAGGAATGACTATGCAGCCGGAGGATCATGGGCACTTGATAGCACGTCGGGCCAATTACCGGAAAGACAATCTGGAAGCGCCGGAAATCATGTATCAGCCGGAACTTGGCAAATATTATCTGTTTACATCCTACGATCCGCTGATGACTACCTATAATGTACGTGTCGCTTATTCCGATTCTCCCGAAGGCCTTTTGTGGATTTCTATGGAGAGGATATAAAAGATACAACGAATAATGTTCCCATTTTGACAGCTCCTTACCGCTTCGAAAATCATCCGGGATGGGCGGGAACGGCTCATTGCGGTCTTATTGATGCCGGTGACGGCCGTTATTTTATGGCTCATCAGGCCGGCTCTCTCCTCAGAACCAGTTGATGGATCTGCATATACGTGAAGTGTTCTTTACTGTAAACGGATGGCCTGTGGTTTCTCCCGAACGCTATGCAGGTACTGCTCCGCGCTCTTTCACTAAAGAAGATTTGGCAGGTGAGTGGGAAATTATCCGTCTTCAGGAACCGCCTCTGGAACGTAGCTTGGAGGCAGGTCAGATAATGTGGGGCGAAGGAGACTTGCGAAATGGGGAGCAGGCATTGTCTGCCCGTGTCGTTTTGGAAGCAGATGCAGTGTCGGAGATGCAACTTGGGATTTTAATGTTAAAAAACAACTTCTTACTATAAAAACAGCCACAGAAGATATTAACAATTTGATTATCTTTGCCGGACACGATTGGGAAAATGAAACAGAAACCATTCTCTTTACCGGCCTGGATGCTCAAGGCATTCGGTATGGGGAAAGAGAATTAACTAATAAAAATTAATAATATTACTATCATGAAATTACACCGAACTCTATTCACAGCATGGGTATTTGCTGCCGGAGTAGCGCTACATGCACAGAATGCGCACAACATGGTCGTGCAGACCAATAAACTTGGTGCGGAAATACAACCAACCATGTATGGTTTGTTTTTGAGGACATTAATTATGGAGCCGACGGAGGATTGTATGCCGAACTGGTAAAGAACCGTTCATTCGAATTCCCGCAACGTTTTATGGGGTGGAATGTTTTCGGTAACGTGACCTTGATGGATGACGGGCCGTTTGAACGAAATCCGCATTATGTCCGTCTGGGTAATTCCGGGCACAGGGAAAAACATACAGGGATTGAAAACGAAGGTTTCTTCGGTATAGGTGTCAAGGAAGGAGCCGAGTACCGTTTTTCCGTATGGGCACGTGGTGAGAACCAGAAACTTCGCATTGAATTGATCAAGAATGATACGATGGAGGAACGTCAGGCTTTTGAGTCAAAAGAACTGACAGTGAACTCGAAGGATTGGAAACAATATGAGGTGATATTGAAATCGCCGAGAACGGAACCCAAGGCTCATCTCCGTATTTTCCTTGAAAGTGCGGGAACGGTGGATCTGGAACATGTTTCTCTTTTCCCTGTGGATACTTGGAAAGAACGTAAGAACGGGCTTCGCAAGGACTTGGTGCAGGCTTTATATGATATCAAACCCGGTGTTTTCCGTTTTCCCGGCGGCTGTATTGTGGAAGGTACGGATGAGGCTACCCGTTACGAATGGAAAAAACAGTAGGTGCGGTAGAGAATCGTCCGTTGAATGAAAACCGCTGGCATTATACGTTCAAGCATCGTTTCTTCCCCGATTATTTCCAGACTTACGGACTGGGCTTCTTTGAGTATTTCCAGTTGTCGGAGGATATAGGCGCCGAACCGTTGCCTATTCTGAACTGCGGACTGGTATGCCAGTATCAGAATGACCCCGACCAGCAGGTCAGCTTGTCCAAACTTGATTCGTATATACAGGATGCATTGGATCTGATTGAATTTGCCAATGGTGATGTTACGACTACTTGGGGAAAAGTTCGTGCGGATATGGGACATCCTGCTCCCTTCAACTTGAAGTTCTTGGGTATTGGCAACGAACAATGGGGACCGGAATATCCGGAACGTCTGAAACAGTTTGTCGAGGTGCTTCGTAAGGCGCATCCCGAAATCAAGATTGTCGGCAGTTCGGGACCTCAGTCTGAAGGTAAAGACTTTGATTACTTATGGCCGGAAATGAAAAATCTGAAAGTGGATTTGGTGGATGAGCATTTCTATCGTCCCGAAAGCTGGTTCCTGGCACAAGGTAACCGTTATGACAATTACGACCGCAAAGGTCCGAAGGTCTTTGCCGGAGAATATGCTTGTCATGGAAAAGGCAAGAAATGGAACCATTTTAATGCTGCTTTAATGGAAGCTGCGTTCATGACCGGACTGGAACGCAATGCCGATGTGGTACACATGGCTACTTATGCGCCTTTGTTTGCTCATGTGGAAGGGTGGCAGTGGCGTCCGGATTTGATTTGGTTTGATAATCTGAATTCCGTCCGTACTTGCAGTTACTATGTACAACAGTTGTACAGTCATAATAAAGGCACGCATGTATTGCCGTTGACAATGGATAAAAAAGCTGTGAGCGGTCAGGAAGGACAGGATGGTCTGTTTGCCAGTGCCGTATGGGATAAGGATGAAAAGGCTTGTATCGTGAAAATTGCCAATACTTCGGATAAGGCACAACCGGTATCAGTGACTTTCAACGGATTGAAGAAGAGTGATAAACTTGTGGAAGGTAAATGCATCACGCTCCAGTCTGCCGATTTGGATAAAGATAACACGGTAGAGCATCCGAATGTCATCACTCCGAAAGAAAGTGATGTTACGATTGAGGGTAATGTACTGAATGTAGAGATGGCGCCCAAGACTTTCGTGCTTTATAAGTTTGTTAAGGCAAGTAATAAGTAAAAGATGAATCATTCCTTTAAATGCTAACACAGAGGATAGAGAAACATAAAGCAGCCGAAGGGCTGCTTTATAATCCCAACTGCATCCGGAACTTTTAAAGGAAATGTATACCTGTCTCCCTTGGTTGTACCAAGGGAGTTTTTTGATTATACGTATATTGTCATCTTGGATTTTTCACGTTATTTTGCTGTAAATCAGTAATGTACCGTGAAAATACATTCTAAATCCCCCCGAAACGGTTTGCCATTCTCCGCTGCCAAATTTGGTTTGACGGATATCGGTTGTTCTGATTCCTGTGTCATAGCTACGGTTGTTCTTGCAGGGGAGCGTCATAAGGCGTATTTTTGTTCGGGTGCGTTCATTGCTTCACTAAGGTGAAGAGGCAGCTTCGTTTAGGTGAACAGCCGCTTTCACCCAAGTGGAATAACTGCTTCACCTGGGTGAAATATCAAATGGAGTGAGGTGAAGGTATGATGAGAATAGGTTCTTCTGATGCCTACGAGCTACCGGGAGGTAACGAGGGGCTGATTTTACATTCTGTCCGAGAGCATCCCCGAAGCAGATGTATTTCGCCACCGGCATACCGATTGAGGAGGTTTTGAAAGACTGTCGCACGGGAAGCTCTTGGTAATGAGTGAGTTGTTGTGATGGAATGCTTTTATGTTTTATGTAAATGAGTCAAAAGTGATTTTTGTTGTCGTTATGTTGTATGGGCGGGCTCATGGGCCTGCCCATACGGTGGAACATTTGATGGTTATTTCGGATTTTTGAAATATCCTCTTATTGGATGAGTCCTGTTTACATCTTTATTCTCTTATTGCGTACTTGCCTCAGAATGGTCTGCAACTCAAATACTTTCTCAGGATACTTTTCTGCTACATTCTCTTGTTCGCTCACCTTTTCCATTTCATATAACTGGGGAACGTTCAGGTTTCCGGTTTCTATTTTTTCTGCTTTCATGAAAGTGGTCGGGTCATCATTCGGTTCAATGTATTTCCAGCCTTTGGTACGGACGGACAACGTGTGGTTCATGGATTGTTCCACAATCAGGGGCGGTCTGTCTTGTCGGTTCCTATCAGATTCCCTAAACGGTCATAACTGTCCGGAGCGCTGCCTTTAGGTAATCTGGCGTTGATCAAAGCTCCTAAGGAGGCTAGCCAGTCAATCTGTGACATTAATACGTCCGAGTCTCCTGTCTTTTTTATCTTCTGTGGCCAGCGGACAATGACCGGAACGGCTGTTCCACCTCGAAAGCGCTGTATTTGTTTCCTCTCCACGGACCGGAAGGTGTATGTCCGTTCAACAGCTCTTCTGCCTTGTCCTTATATCCGTCGTCTACAACCGGACCATTGTCGCTGGATAGAATAATCAGCGTGTTTTCAGTTAGTCCAAGTTGGTCCAATGTTTCCATCAGCTGGCCTACCGTCCAGTCGAATTGGGCGATTGCGTCTCCGCGTAGTCCCATAGGATTCTTTCCACGGAAGCGGTCATGGGGAAAACGAGGAACGTGTACATCATTGGTTGCAAAATACATAAAGAAAGGCTCGTCTTTATGCTGTTTGATAAAGTCGATGGCATGAACGGTGATGGAATCGGCAATGTTCTCGTCTTTCCAAAGTGCTTTTCCGCCCCCTTTCATAAATCCGATGCGGCTGATGCCATTGACGATGGACATGTCATGTCCGTTGCTGGGATGTAGGTTATACAGTAATTCGGGATTATCTTTGCCGGTCGGTTCTCCCGGAAAGTTCTTGGTGTAACCCACTTCTATGGGATCGGACGGATCATAGTTGGCTACCTTGCCGTTTTCTATAAATACACAAGGTACACGGTCGGCTGTAGCGGCCATGATATAGTGATAGTCAAAGCCTAAGTCACCTAAAGCGGCTGGTAAAGGAGCATTCCAATCCTGCCCGCCTGTCTTGTCTCCCAGGCCCAGATGCCATTTGCCGATGGCGGCTGTAGCATATCCGGCACTTTTAAACATGTCTGCCATGGTGTATTGTTCGGGACGGATAATCATTTTTACATCTCCTGCGGCAATATCCGTGTCCGGTCTGCGCCATGCATATTCTCCTGTCAGCAAGGAGTAGCGGGATGGGGTGCTGGTAGCGGCTACGGTATGTGCATTAGTGAAACGAATGCCTTCCGATGCCAGTTTGTCAACATGGGGAGTTTCTACATTCTTGGCTCCGTAACATTTTAAATCTCCATATCCCAGGTCATCTGCCAGAATAACGATAACATTGGGCTTTTGGGGGGCCTGCGTACTGTTTTTTTGAACGGTTTCTGCTGTTGCAGAGTTACAGGCGGCTAATGAGGCAAGTAAGGATATGCCTGCATAATTTCTACTTTTCATCTCTATTTATTTAAGGTTTGATCCGGATACATGTCTATTTTCACTTTCCGGTTTCTCGACCTGAAGGTGAAGAACGACGGAAAGTTATCAAGAAAATCTTGAAGCAGCAAAAAAGAGGGCCGAAATATGATTTGAAAGTGTCTGGAATTAGATGATAATGCCCCCACCCAGTACTACATCATCCCTATAGAAAGCGGCTGCCTGTCCCGGAGCAATGGCTGTCAGCGGCTCGTGCAGTTGTACATGCAGGGTGTTATCCGGTTGCAGGGTTACTGTGCAGCGGTTGGCTTGTTTCCGATAGCGTATTTTGACGATGATGTCGTCCTTGTTTAGTAATAAAGCGGGATTGGTGATGCGCCATTCTTTCAGTCTCATTTCTGTTTTTTCCAGTGCTTTCAAGTCGCTCAGTATGACTTTGTTTTCTGCCGGAATGATTTCTTTGACAAAGACAGCCCGGTTAAGATCTATGCCCAATCCTCTCCGCTGGCCGATGGTATAGAAAGGATAACCTTTGTGCCGTGCGATAAAATTCCCCATTTCATCGAAGAATTTACCCGGTAGGATACTTCCTTCAGGTAATTCCTTATGTAGGAATGTGCGGTAGTCCATGGGGCAGAAGCAGACTCCCAGACTGTCCCGTTTATGGGCGGCTTTCAGAAAACCACGCTCTGCCGCGATTTCACGGACACGGGCTTTAGTCAGGTTGCCCATAGGGAGAAGCATACGTTGCAGGATTTCTTGTGGCAGCCCCCATAGGAAAAAGGATTGGTCTTTATCCGGGTCGGCACCGGTAGTGATGTGATAGCATCCATTGATGAAGCGCCGGCGTACATAATGTCCTGTAGCGAAGTGATAAATTCCCATTTCATCGGATATTTTCTTCAAAAGAGGCCATTTCAGGTAGTTGTTGCACAAGGTACAGGGAACCGGGGTATGACCTGCCATATATTCGTTGATGAAATAGTCAATGATGGTTTTCCGGAAGGTGTCACGAACATCGTATGTGAGATGGGGGATGTTCAGACGTTCACATAAAGCGCGGGCGTCCTCCAGATACTCTGTATCATTTTCTTTTTCATAAAAGCGGAAGGTGATGCCGGTTACTTCGTATCCTGCATCCTGCAATAGAAGGGCGGCTACGGAACTGTCTGTTCCTCCGCTCATGCCTAGTAGGACTTTATTATTGGACTCTGTTTCTCTCATCTTTATAGCAGTTTTGTGAGGATGGATGCCGGAATATCCATTTTGGAGAAGGCAAACAGTTTCTTTCCCAAATCTTTCAAAGAGGCTCCGATGTGATATACGTCGGATTGGTCTATAATAAGAAAACGGTCATGTGCCTGGCTATTAGCCCATTGGCGGAATTGGATTCCTCGTTTCGTATTTACACGGTATCCTACTGATATAATCACATCTAAATTATAATATTCTAAGTTACGGGTAATCTGTCTGTTGCCTTCTTGGCGAACTGTTCGGAAATTCCGAACGGTTGAACTTTGGATTAGTTCTTCTGATTTATAAATGTTCTTTAGATGCTCGCTTATATTGGCTTTGCTGGATTGGAATAGTTCTACTATTTGTGCCTGGGTCAGCCACACTGTTTCATCTTCAATGCGCACTTCCATCCTCACTGATTCATCCGGCTGGTAGAGTATGATTTCTCCTTGTTGTTCCATGTGTTCGATTTTTGAGTACAAAGCTAGCAAATATAAATCAGACTGATCTTGTTTTCAGGTTATAATTGAAATGTAGGATGGGAAATGAAACTCCGATGACAATCTATATGATAGTGCCATCGGAGTTCTGACATACTCTTCTTATTAAGGAAAGAATGCTTGCTATGTTTTTATTTTACCGGCATCAATGTGAATCCCCAATGATATTCCTTATTGGCGGGTAGGGTATGTTCCGGCAGAGGGCGGTCTCCCCAGCTGTCATAACCGGCTACACCTTGTTGCTTCATATCAATACATACTTCCACAAAATTACGTGGGGTGATATCATTGACATGTGTCATGCGGCGTATTACATTTTTAGCTTTTTCCTCATTATGGTTAGCAACTTCTTCGGGAGTGAAGTTAGTCCACTGACGGGGACGGCTGATAGCTTCTTCCGAGTCAAAGTCCTCTACGGAGTTGCGCAGGGCATTGAATCCGATAGTGCTGTCGGCACGTATTAACAATCCTTTTCCGCCTTTGTGGGTCAGTTCTACCCAACGGGTGTCGGTGCGGTGTCCGTTTTCTTGCGGACGGACATAGTTGTTGGTGTACATCTGGTCGGCTGTAGTGCGGTAGAGATCAACGAAACTGCTTGCATTACGGTCGATGTAGTTTTCACCCGGTCCGCGTCCGAAGTATTCTACCTGGTTCATATCGGATGGCAAATGGAAACGTACACCGATACGTGGTACGTTCAGTTTGGAAGAGGCAAGGCGTTGAGCATCCTGTCCCGGTGTGAAAGTGGCCATTAAGGTAGCTTCTGATACTTCCGTGTCGGCAGCCTTCATATCGGTAGAAGTAAAGGTGATGCCTGCATGAACCACACCGTCGGGATAGATGGTATATTTCATGATGTACAGATTGCCTGCCGCCAGTAGGTAATTGACTGTTAATACGGTCTTGTTGCCGTCTGTTGTTGTGGTAACATCTGCTACATTGAAATTCTTGCTGGACTGTTTCCATATTTGCTCGCGCTTAGGCCCACCGTTACCATAATCATTGTCCGTCGCGCGCGCCAGAAGTTAGGCTGAATACCAAAACCTTCAGCGAAATATTCTGTACCGTTTACTTTGTATGAAGTCACGAGTCCGCTTTTCTTGTTGAAAACGAACTGCATACGTGGTGATAATACGGTGATGATGTCACTATCCGTGCTGACGGTAGTCTTGCCGCTTGCTTTATGTCCGGTCATAGCCAATGGTTCTATGGGCAGGCGGAATTGTTCGGAAGCAATATCGTGCCCTGCAGGAATCAAGGGCTCCGGTTCTGTGGTGGTAACTACAAAATCTACAAAATATTCTGTGCCGGCCTTGGGTTTCAATCCGTTGAGGTTGATGTTCAGTTCTTTGGAACCTTGCGGTTCGATATCTAATGATACTTTTCCGCCTTTGATTGTTTTTCCGTTTGCCTTTACGGTATAACTGATCATATACTTCTTCAAGTTGGTGAAGTAGAAACGGTTTTTTACCAGGAATTTGCCGGCAGCCGGTCGATGGCTTCGAAACCTACATTCTGATGTGCATATTTCACTTCTGTCATGGCCGGATGCGGAGTGCGGTCCGGAGCTACGATTCCATTGCATAGGAAGTTTCCGTCGCTGGGTGCATTGGTTCCGTAATCACCTCCGTAGGCCCAGTAGGTACGTCCATTTTCGTCTGTTTCCAGAATACCTTGGTCTACCCAGTCCCAAATGTAACCGCCTTGCAGGTTCGGGTACTTGTAGATTGCTCTCCATTGTGCTGCCAGATTACCATTGGAATTGCCCATAGCGTGTGAATATTCGGATGGTGCGATGGGACGGTCGCTGCCTTTCTTGCCTATTTCTTCCAGCCAGGCGGCACTGGGGTATTGGGGTACATACATATCTGTGTTCCATTCCCAAAGGCGCGTTCATAATTTACAGGACGGTTCATGCCTTTTACTTCGCGTTCTTTCAGCCATAAATAGGTCTGATAGAAATTATAACCGTTTCCGGCTTCGTTTCCTAATGACCAGATGGCGACGGAAGGATGATTTTTGTTACGCTCGTACATATTAATGGTACGGTCCATGTGCGGCTTCAGCCATTCGGGATGGTTGCCCAATGTTCCGCCCCGGCTTAAGTTATAATACATACCGTGGCTTTCGATGTTGGCTTCATCATATACATAGATGCCATATTCATCACACAATTCATAGAACTTGCGGTCTTGCGGATAGTGGCAGAGGCGCACGCTGTTGATGTTGTTCTGTTTCATCAGGGTGAAGTCCTTGCGCATCAGCTCTTCGGGAACATAATGTCCTGTTTCGGGATTATGTTCGTGTATGTTTACACCTTTCAGCTTGATGGGTTGGCCGTTGACGAACAAGCAAACGTATGGTTTGCCGTTTTCGGCTATCTGATCGGTTGGTTTGATCTCGAAACGGCGGAAACCTACCGTATAAGGAATGATTTCGCTTGTTTTTTCTCCGTCTTTCAGAGATATCAGTAACCGGTACAGGTTAGGGTGTTCTGATGTCCAGGTCTTGACGTTGCTGAGGGCGGCTTCAAAAGAGATGCTCTTCTGCCCGTCTGCTGTAACAGGACAGGGGGTGTTACCTTCTGCAACCACTTTCTTTGCGGCATCCAGCAATTCGTATGCTACGGTTACCTCTTTGTTGGCTGCTGTATGGTTGGTTACGTCCACATTCAGTTTGAAGATACCATTCTTATAAGTGTCGTCCAGTGTAGACACCACATTGAAATCTTTGATGTGGGTTTTGGGCTGTGAGAACAGGAATACATCACGTTCAATACCGCTCATGCGCCAGAAGTCCTGGCATTCCAGATAAGAACCGGTACTCCAGCGGAATATTTTGATGACCAGCGAGTTTTTGCCGGGTTTCAGGTAGTTGTTGATTAAGAATTCTGCCGGATTCTTGGAGTCTTCGCTGTATCCCACTTCCTGTCCGTTGACATACACGTATACACCGGATTTTGCTCCTTCCAAACGGAGGAATATGTCGCGTCCATCCCAATCGGCGGGAATTTCGATATCACGCTGATACACACCGACCGGATTGGTTTCGGGTAACTGCGGCGGTTGTGGATTTCTGGGTTTGAATTCGTATCCATGATTGGTGTAGATGGCCACTCCGTAGCCCTGTACTTCCCAGTTGCCGGGTACTTTAATCTCCTTCCAGGCTATGTTGGCATCCGGTTGCTCAATGTTGGCAGGCAGATCTTTGTATGCATCTGCATAATAAAAGTTCCATGTACCGTTTAGTAGTTTGTAATAAGGGCTGTTCTCATACTCGCCGGTCAGTGCTGGTTCCGGTTGTCGTAAGTCATGAAAGCTGTGCGTGGATATTCCTTGTTGACGGCTACGGTCTGAATATCTTTCCAATAAGGTAGTTTTGTATCTTCCGCATGAAGAACTTGTGTTGAATATGCGCATACAGCAGCGCTGATCAGGAATTTAAATAAGGTTGTCATTTTAGGTTTCATAGGTTCAAATAGAAAAATGAAGAAGAAAGGGCGCTAGTACCGGCGCCCCTTTCCTTAAGTCCTTTTATGTAAAATAGCAATTATTTAATTGCGTCTGCCAGTTCAGCACCTGGTTTGAACTTGGTTACTTTTTTAGCAGGAATAGTAATCGTTGCTTTTGTGGATGGGTTGATACCTGTTCTTGCACTTCTTTCAGCAACAGAGAATGTTCCGAATCCGATTAATGATACTTTGTCCCCTTCTTGGAGGGCCTTTGTTACAGTTGAAACGAAAGCTTCAACTGCTTTTTTTGCGTCGACTTTGCTCAAGCCGGCTTCAGCGGCGACTGCGCTGATAAGATCTGCCTTATTCATAACGAAAATGATTAATTATTAAATGTAACACAAAAGTTTTACCAAAATCAGTGACAAATATATGCTTTCAAAATTAGAAATCAAACAGATAGCCTAAAAAAGATGCTCCAAAAATCAAAAAAACGTAAGAGAACTCTTGTTTTCTGTTATATAACAGAATAAAATTGTAAATTTGCGCGCAATCAATGTTTTATTAGACGAAGAATATTTATGAACAGTATACCTACAGTAACCAAGAATTTATTGATAATAAATGTGTTGTGTTTCTTTGGAGGCGTGGTAGCATGAAGTATGGAATTAACCTAAACGACCTGCTGGGACTACACTTTTTTATGGCGTCTGATTTTAATCCTGCCCAGTTGATTACTTATATGTTTATGCATGGCGGTTTCCAGCATATCTTTTTTAACATGTTTGCTTTGTGGATGTTTGGCCGTACGCTTGAACAGGTCTGGGGACCGAAACGTTTCTTATCCTATTATATGGTATGTGGTATAGGTGCGGGACTGGTGCAGGAGCTGGTGCAATATATACAATATGTGACTGAATTATCGCAGTATGACAGTGTGAATACGGGGATTGCCGTGATCCCGATGGCGGAGTACTTGAATCTGATGACTACAGTTGGCGCTTCGGGAGCGATATATGGTATTTTGTTGGCATTCGGTATGCTGTTCCCCAATAGTCAGATGTTTGTATTCCCTATCCCATTTCCTGTCAAGGCTAAATATTTTGTGATGGGATATGCTGCTTTGGAGATATTTTTGGGCTTGGGTGCTTCGACCGATGCGTTGCCCACTTTGCACACTTGGGAGGTATGATTTTTGGCTTTATATTGATAATGTATTGGAGAAAAAAGAATAACAATGGGCAGTTTTATTACTGATTTGAAAAATAGTTTCAACAAAGGGAACATATATATCCAGTTTATATATATTAATGTAGGGGTATTCATTGTAACTTCCTTATTGGGAATTTTATGGATGCTGTTCAACCGGAATGGAGCATTTGTGCTTCAATATTTGGAACTGCCGGCCTGGACGTTGCAGTTTGTCAAGCAGCCTTGGTCTTTGCTGACTTATATGTTCATGCACGCAGGTATTTTGCATTTGCTGTTTAATATGCTGTGGCTTTATTGGTTCGGGCAGATGTTTCTGTCTCTTTTCTCGGCAAAGCATTTCCGCGGGCTCTATCTGTTGGGAGGTATTTGTGGCGGTTTGTTGTATATGATCGCTTACAATGTTTTCCCTTATTTCAGTGATTCTTTGTATTATTCTTATTTGTTGGGAGCATCAGCTTCCGTACTTGCTATTGTTGTGGCCACTGCGGTACGTGCACCGGAATATAGAGTAAACTTTATGTTTATTGGGACTGTTAGGTTGAAGTATGTGGCTCTGTTTATGGTTGTGACCGATTTGCTGTTTATGACATCGGGCAATGCCGGTGGCCATATCGCTCATTTAGGAGGTGCTTTGGCCGGATGGTGGTTTGCTTCCGGATTGTCCCGCGGACATGATGCTACGTCATGGATAAACCGATGCTTGGATTGCTTCTCGGAAGGTCTTTCGTTTCGTCGTCAATCGAAAAAAACGAAGATGAAAGTTCATTATGGTGATAAGGCAAAAGATTACGATTATAATGCCCGTAAAAAACAGCAAAGCGAGGAGATAGACCGTATATTGGATAAATTAAAGAAATCCGGTTATAACAGTCTGACTACCGAAGAGAAGAAAAGCTTGTTTGATGCGAGCAAGAAGTGATATATGAAATATATTGGTCGTTTTTTGGGATGGATACTACTGGGCATAAACTTGTGTATGGTGGTATTGTTACTGGTATGTGCTTACAGCCCTTATATTGATCCTGTGGCTCATCCGGTATGGTCATGTGCCGGTTTGGCTTTTCCCGCTTTTTTGATTGTTAATCTTTTGTTTCTGGTCTTCTGGTTGGTGATTTATCGTAAATATGCGTTGCTTTCATTTTTAGGCCTGGTATGTTCCATTGGTGCTATCCGTACTTATTTCCCAGTCAATGTATTTGTATCTGATGTACCGGAAGGGGCAATCAAATTCTTATCCTACAATACGATGGCCTTTGAAAAGAACCGTGCGAACACCAAGGATAATCCGAACCCTGTGCTGGAATATTTAAGAAACAGCAATGCGGATATAATCTGCCTGCAGGAATATATTGTAGGCGGACGCTTAACCAAGAAAGAGGTGGATTATGCTTTAAGAGATTATCCTTATAAAAATTATCATAAGATATCGGGGGCCAACGGTTTGGGTTGTTATTCCCGTTTTCCTATTTTGTCGGCACATCCGGTGAAATATGCCAGCCTTAACAATGGTTCCATTGCTTATAAAATCAAAGTGAATGGTGATACCTTGCTGGTTGTTAATAATCATCTGGAATCCAATAAGCTGACTGAGAAGGATAAAGAAGTCTATCGCGAAATGATGAAGGACCCTGATAAGCAAAAGGTATCGCAAGGGTCTCGTTTGCTGATCAGAAAACTGGCGGAAGCATCGGCTATACGTGCCGTTCAGGCTGATTCCATAGCTCGTTTGGTGGCCGGTTACAAAGGGGGAGGCATAATTGTATGCGGTGACTTCAATGATTCTCCTATATCATACACTCACAGGGTGGTAGGAGAAGGGCTGAATGATGCTTTTGTGGAGTCGGGAAACGGCTTTGGCATATCTTATAATCAAAATCATTTTTATTTCAGAATAGACAATATTTTATTGAGCAAGAATTTAAAATCTTACCGTTGTACGGTGGATAATACGATAAAGAGTTCGGATCATTACCCCATTTGGTGTTATGTGGCGGAGAAGTGATTTTACATACCTTTAATTGACAGATTATGAAAAGACTATTATTTACGTTAGCGACGTGTTGTGTAATGTGTGCATGTGAACAGAAAACAGAAATGAATCCGTTCTTTACGGAATTCCAGACCGAGTACGGTGCTCCCGATTTTACTAAGATCAGACTGGAGCATTATGAACCTGCTTTCTTGAAAGGAATAGAGGAGCAGAATGCGGAAATTAAGGCAATAGTTGATAATCCCGAGGAACCTACTTTTGAAAATACCATTGTGGCGCTGGATAAAAGTGGCGGGATTCTGGCGAGAGTAAGTGGGGTGTTTTTTGCATTGACCGAAGCGGATACAAATGATTCGTTGACGGCCTTGAATGAAAAGATGGCTCCTGTACTTTCAGAACATAGTGATAATATTTATTTGAATCAGGATTTGTATAAACGGGTGGCTGATGTGCATCAACAGGAACGGGAAGGTAAGATAACTCTTACGACTGAGCAACACCGGCTGTTGGACAAGTATTATAAAGCTTTTGTCCGTTCGGGTGCCGGACTGGATGCCGGAAAACAATCCCGTTTGAGGGAGATCAATAAAGAATTGTCGACTTTGGGGATTGCTTTCGACAATCATATCTTAAATGAGAATAACGCTTATCAGTTGGTTATCGAGAATGAGGCTGATTTGGCCGGGTTACCCGAATGGGTGAAAGCGGGGGCCGCAGAGGAAGCGAAAGCTGCTGGAAAAGAAGGGAAATGGCTATTCACTTTGCAAAACTCCAGTCGCTTGCCTTTTTTGCAATATGCTGAAAACCGTGAGCTAAGAAAAAATATTTATGAAGCTTATATCAACCGGGGGAATCATGATGATGCGAATGACAATAAAGAGATATTGGGAAAGATCATGGCATTGCGTTTGGAACAGGCAAAATTATTAGGATTCGATTGTTATTCCAATTTTGTACTGGATGAGAACATGGCTAAGAATTCGCAGACAGTCATGGATTTCTTGAACAACCTGTGGGGATACTCACTGGAAAATGCAAAGAAAGAGGCCGCCGAGTTGCAGAAAATAATGGATAAGGAAGGTAAGGGAGAGAAGCTGGCTGCATGGGACTGGTGGTATTATGCCGAAAAATTGCGTCAGGAAAAGTATGATTTGAATGAAGATGAAATCAAGCCCTATTTCAGTTTGGAAGATGTGCGTAGCGGATTGTATACCGTGGCCAACAAACTGTATGGCATTACATTGACTGAACTGAATGATGTGCCCGTATATGAGCCGGATGTGAAAGTGTATGAAGTAAAGGATGCCGATGGCTCATTTTTGGGATTGTTCTATGCGGATTACTTTCCACGCGCAGGTAAGCGTGGTGGCGCATGGATGAGTAATTTTCGTGAACAGGCCGGTGAAGTACGTCCTTTAATTTATAATGTGGCAAGTTTTACTAAACCTGCAGGAAATATGCCTTCTTTACTGACTTTGGATGAGGTGGAAACCATGTTTCATGAGTTTGGACATGCATTGCACGGTATGCTGACCAAGTGTAACTACAAAGGAGTGTCCGGTACCAGTGTGGCGCAGGATTTTGTAGAACTTCCTTCACAGATTATGGAACACTGGGCTGTAGAACCTGAAGTGCTGAAACTCTATGCCAAGCATTATGAAACAAGAGAAGTGATTCCGGATGAGCTGATTACGAAAATCCAAAATCAGGGTACTTTTAATCAAGGTTTTATGACTACGGAATTATTGGCAGCCGCTTTGCTTGATATGGAACTGCATAACCTGACTGATACAGACAACCTGAATGTCGTTGCTTTTGAAAAAGAAACGATGGACAAGCTGGGGCTGATTCCTGAAATAGCTCCTCGGTATCGCGCCACTTATTTTAGTCATATTATAGGTGGATATGCTGCTGGGTATTACAGCTATCTATGGGCAGAAGTTCTTGACACGGATGCTTTTGAAGCGTTTAAAGAACATGGAGTGTTCGATAAAAATACCGCAGACTCTTTTCGTAAAAATATTCTAGAGAAAGGTGGAACGGAAGATCCTATGACCCTTTACAGAGGTTTTCGTGGGGCTGATCCCAGCTTGGAACCTTGCTTAAAAACAGGGGTTTGAAATAAAATAGTCTGTGAGATAGAATAATTTAGGCTGCAAAAAATGCTTTTGCAGCCTTTTTTCTCTTTTGGAATCTAAATATTTGTGTTTGATACCGTGGGAATGTGAAAAAAAAACTATATTTGCAACCTTGTATAAACTAAGAATTAATCAAAAAGTAAAAATAATAAATTTCAAAGTAACATGCAAAACAAAGGATTTGTAAAGGTTTTTGCGGTATTACTCACCCTTGTATGTGTGTTTTATCTTTCTTTCTCTTTTGTGACCCGCTATCACATGGACAAAGCGGCACAAGACCCGAAAGGTGAAGCACATTACCTTGATTCTATGCAGAATGAAAAAGTTTATTTGGGTAGTTATAGCTGAAACAGTGTCGCGAGATGGAGATTGGTCTGGGTCTGGACCTGAAAGGTGGTATGAACGTTATCCTTGAAGTTTCTGTACCGGATGTAGTGAAGGCTTTGGCTGACAACAAGACTGATGAAGCTTTTAACAAAGCGGTTGCAGAAGCATCAAAACAATCTATCACTAGTCAGGATGACTTTATCACTCTTTTTGTAAAAGAGTATAAGAAACAAGCTCCCAATGGCAAATTGGCTGAATTATTTGCTACTCAGCAGTTGAAAGACAAAGTAACCACCCGCAGTTCCGACAGTGAAGTTGAAAAAGTATTGCGCGAAGAGGTAAAGGCTGCTATCGACAACTCTTATAATGTATTACGTACACGTATTGACCGCTTTGGTGTGGCACAGCCTAACATTCAGGCGTTGGAAGGAAAGATGGGCCGTATCATGGTGGAACTGCCGGGTATCAAAGAACCGGAACGTGTCAGAAAACTGTTGCAGGGATCTGCTAACTTGGAATTCTGGGAAACTTTCGACGCAAAAGAAATAGTTCCTTATCTTTCTTCTGTAGATAACAGACTGCGTGATATTCTTGCCGTTGAAAGTGGTGCTGCTTCTGCTGATTCTGTAGCTACTGATACTGTTGCTGTAGCACAGGCTTCTGCAATTTCTGCTGCCGACAGTCTTGCAGCCGCATTGAAAGGCGAAACGGCAAGTAACTCTGCCGCAATGGAGCAGATGAAGAAAGAACATCCGTTGGCTTCTGTTCTCCAATTAAATCCGAATGGTTACGGGTCGGTGGTAGGTTATGCCGATTATAAAGATACTGCTCAGGTAAACCAGTACCTTGCTATGAAAGAAGTGAAAGAAATGTTGCCGAAAGATCTTCGTTTGAAATGGGGTGTAAAGGCTGCTGACTTTGACAAGCAGGGACGTATCTTTGAATTGTATGCTATCAAGTCTACTGAACGTAACGGACGTGCTCCGTTGGAAGGTGATGTGATCACTGATGCTAAAGATGAATATGACCAGTTCAACAAGCCTTGTGTCAGTATGTCTATGAACACTGACGGCGCACGCCGCTGGGCTGTTCTGACAAAGAACAATGTAGGCAAGGCTATCGCTATTGTACTGGATGGTTACGTATACAGCGCTCCGAATGTAAACGGTGAAATTACGGGGGGACACTCTCAGATTACCGGTAACTTTACCCCGGAGGTGACAAAAGACTTGGCTAACGTATTGAAGTCTGGTAAGATGCCTGCTCCTGCACGTATCGTTCAGGAGGATATTGTTGGTCCGTCATTGGGTCAGGAATCTATCAATCAAGGTATTATTTCATTTGTTGTTGCGTTGATTCTGTTGATGATCTATATGTGCGCTATGTACGGATTGATTCCGGGTATGGTTGCCAACTGCGCATTGGTTGTTAACTTCTTCTTCACATTAGGAATCCTTACCTCGTTCCAAGCTGCACTGACCATGTCTGGTATTGCCGGTATGGTGTTGTCATTGGGTATGGCTGTAGATGCTAACGTGTTGATTTATGAACGTACAAAAGAAGAATTGAGAGCCGGTAAAACTGTTAAGGCTGCTTTAGCAGACGGTTATTCTAACGCATTCTCTGCTATTTTTGACTCAAACTTGACATCAATTATCACTGGTATCATTCTGTTCTATTTCGGTACGGGTCCGATTCGTGGTTTTGCCACTACGTTGATTATCGGTATCCTCTGCTCATTCTTTACAGCAGTATTCTTGACCCGTATTGTTTATGAGCACTTCATGAATAAAGACAAGTGGCTGAACTTGACATTCACTACAGGGATCTCCAAGAATCTGATGCAGAACGTGAATTACAACTTTATGGGAATGATGAAACGTTCATTCACGGTATTCGGAGCGATTATCGTTATCTGTATCATTTCATTCTTTATCCGTGGTTTGGCGCAGAGTATTGACTTTACCGGTGGACGTAACTTCGTAGTTCAGTTTGAACAGCAGGTTGAACCTGAAACAGTGCGTGACCTGTTGAAGAAGAAAATCACAGAAGATAATGTACAGGCTATTGCTTTGGGTACAGACAAGAAGACAATCCGTATTACAACCAATTACCGTATTAATGAAGATTCTCCTACTATCGACTCTGAAATTGAAGAGTTCTTGTATCAGTCTTTGAAAGATGGTAACTTGCTGGGCGAAGGCACTACATTGGAAATCTTTATTGACCGTGATAATCGTGTCGGTGGTTCTATCATCAGTTCTCAGAAAGTAGGTCCTAGTATCGCTGATGATATCAAGACTTCGGCTGTCTGGTCTGTATTGTTTGCATTGGTGGCTATCGGTTTGTATATCTTGCTGCGTTTCCGCAATGTAGCTTATAGTGTGGGTGCGACTGTTGCATTGGCTGTCGATACTATTTTGATCATCGGTGCATACTCGTTATGTTATGGATGGGTTCCGTTCTCATTGGAAATTGACCAGACTTTTATTGGCGCTATTTTGACCGCTATCGGTTATTCTATCAATGACAAGGTGGTTATCTTTGACCGTATCCGTGAGTTCTTCGGTCTGTATCCGAAACGTAACCGTATGCAGTTGTTTAATGATTCATTGAATACTACTTTGGCTCGTACCATCAATACTTCATTAAGTACATTGATCGTATTGTTGTGTATCTTCGTGCTGGGTGGTGACAGTATCCGCAGCTTCGCCTTTGCAATGATTTTGGGCGTTGTGATCGGTACATTGTCTTCTATCTTCATTGCTGCTCCTATCGCTTACCTGACTATGGGTAACAAGATGCCGGAAGAAACAAAGGCATAAGAAGGTTTCTTTTAAGAAATAAATAAAAAGAGGAGGATGCTCATTCATGAGCATCCTCCTCTTTTTATAATGGTCGATTGGAATTGGTTTGTGGAAAAAGGGTAGATGAATCTTCTGTGGCTTCAAAAATTAACTTAAGTACATTGGGTAAGTAACTTAGCTTACTTGGCATTTCAACTTAACTTGCTTGTCCCATGAAGTTAACTTGCTTTTTTACGCTGTATCTTGCAGATCAATTCTGTTTGGCTATAATCGTGAAAATAGTTATCTGACTACTCTTCCTGAAGTGTTTCCTTGCATTAACTCTTCCACTTCTTCTACTGTTACTTGATTGAAATCTCCATATATGGTATTTTTCAATGCAGATGCGGCAAGGGCGAATTCCAATGTTTTTTGGTCATTGTCGGGGTAGGTCAGCAAACCATAAATCATGCCGCCTACAAATGCATCTCCTGCACCCACACGGTCTACTTCATGGACAATATCGTAAATGCCGGTATGCCTTAATGTTCCTTTAGAATAAAGTATGGCTGCCAGCAGATTGTGATTGGAAGTGATGGTATTACGCAACTCCAGAAACATTTTCTGGCATCGGGGAGCTTGTTCTGATACTTTTTGACCGAATACTTTGAAACCGGACAAATCTAATGGATATGAGGTGTCTACAGCTTTAAAACCTACCGGGGGAATGCCGAAAATTTCTTTGTATTCGGGTTCTGCACCAAAAATGACATCACTATATTGAACAAGGGGGAGCATTACCTCTGATGCGGATTTACCGTAATTCCATAATTTTTTGCGGAAATTTAAGTCGCATGAGATTGTTAATCCCAGGCGTTCTGCTGTTTGCAGTGCTTCCAGGCAGGCATCTGCTCCTTCCTGTGACAGGGACGCTGCTATACCCGACCAGTGGAACCAGCTGCATCGGAAAGAATCTTTTCCCAGTCTATCATGCCGGGACGTAAAGTGGCAAAGGAAGAGCCTTCACGGTCATATACTACATTGGAGTTACGAAATGCTGCACCGCTTTCCAGAAAGTATAATCCCATGCGTTTCCCACCATAAATAATGCCGTCTGTACCTAATCCGTAAGCTTGGAGTGAGTTTACGCAGGCTTGTGCCATTGCATTCTCGGGAAGTCTGGTAACGAATTCTGTGGGGATGCCGAAGTTGACCAGTGATATGGCTACATTCGCTTCACTTCCTCCATAAGTAGCAATAAACTCGTTTGTTTGGGAAAAGCGCTGGAAATTGGGGGCGGTCAGCCTTAGCATTACTTCTCCGAATGTAACGACTTCTTGTTCTGGGTAATAGCTCTTGTATTCATAGTATGTTTTTAATCAGTATGTTAATTTGCACGAAGATACGATCAAAATTTTATATAAGTGCAAGAAATGTATAAAAATAGCCTTCTCTATCTTTTCCATATAGAATAGAGAAGGCTATTTTATTTATTCAATATTAGTGGTTTATTTATTGAATCGTATTTTTAGTTTGGCAAGCATATCCTGTGTCATGCTGTCTAGATCATATTCCGGTTTCCATCCCCATTCCTCACGGGCACAAGTGTCGTCCAGTGAGTTCGGCCATGATTCGGCGATAGCTTGACGTAGTGGATCTACTTTGTACTCCATATGGAAGTCGGGCATATACTTCTTTATATTGTTATAAATAATTTCCGGATCAAAACTCATTGAAGCAATGTTGAACGAATTGCGATGAATTAGTTTGTCGGGATTCGCTTCCATGATTTCAATGGCTGCACGTAAACCGTCAGGCATATACATCATATCCATGAATGTACCGGCTGCAATAGGACATTCAAATTTTTCACCTTTTACAGCCGAATAATAGATGTCTACAGCATAATCGGTAGTCCCGCCACCCGGAGGTGTGACATACGAAATTAATCCGGGGAAACGAACGGAGCGGGTATCTACGCCAAAACGGATATGGTAATAATCGCTCAGTAATTCTCCTGATACTTTTGTAACGCCATACATGGTACGCGGATTACGGATAGTGTCTTGCGGGGTCTTGTCTTTAGGGGTGTTGTTGCCGAAGACACCGATAGAACTTGGGGTAAATACGGCGCAACCCATTTCGCGTGCTACTTCCAATACGTTGAACAGGCCTCCCATGCCTATTTTCCATGCTAGTTGAGGTTTGGCTTCTGCTACAGCCGATAGTAAGGCTGCCAGGTTGTAAATGGTGTCGATGTTGTACTTTGATACAGTTTCGGCAATTTGTTGTTCGTTGGTGATATCTACGATGGCAGAAGGGCCTGATTCTTTTAATTCCCCTTTAGGCTCAGCACCGGGAATATATCCGGCTACGATATTACCATTGTAAATACTTCTCAATTTCATGGTTAGTTCCGAACCGATCTGACCGGTGGAGCCGATAATTAATACATTTTTCATAGTTTGCAATTTGCTTTAAGTTTTCTTTTGGAAGCAAAGATAGATAGAAAACTGCATATTTTATCAAAATTTTCTCTATAATTTAATCGGATATCAAAAAAAATAAGAACTTTGTCAAGTCAGACTGATTTTTAAACTTAAACTATATACTTAATAAAAAAACAAAGCTATGTATGGTAAAATGAAGGAGTTCCTTGCGAAGGAACTGGCTGATATTAAGGCAGCCGGATTGTATAAAAATGAACGTATAATTACCACACCTCAGCGTGCGGACATCAAGGTGAATGACGGAGAAGATGTGTTGAACTTTTGTGCCAACAATTATTTAGGTTTGTCAGATAATCAACGCTTGATCAATGCTGCCAAAGAGGCGATGGACACACATGGCTTCGGTATGTCTTCCGTACGCTTTATCTGTGGAACTCAGGATTTGCACAAACAGCTGGAAGCTGCCATTTCTGATTATTTTAAAACAGAAGATACTATACTTTATGCAGCTTGTTTTGATGCTAACGGTGGTTTGTTCGAACCGCTGTTTACAGAAGAAGACGCTATTATTTCAGATGCGTTGAATCATGCATCTATTATAGATGGTGTACGCTTGTGTAAGGCAAAACGCTATCGTTATGCCAATGCTGATATGGCTGACCTGGAACGTTGTTTGCAGGAAGCGCAGGCACAGCGTCATCGTATTATTGCTACAGATGGTGTATTCTCGATGGATGGTAATGTGGCTCCATTGGATAAGATTTGTGAACTGGCGGAAAAGTATGACGCGTTGGTTATGGTGGATGAATCTCATTCGGCCGGTGTGGTAGGTCCTACAGGGCATGGCGTGGCAGAACAGTTTAATGCATACGGGCGTGTGGATATCTTTACTGGTACATTAGGTAAAGCATTTGGTGGGGCAATGGGAGGATTTACCACCGGTAAGAAAGAAATTATTGATATGTTGCGCCAGCGTTCCCGTCCTTATTTATTCTCTAATTCTGTAGCTCCTGCCATTATCGGTGCTAGTCTGGAAATGTTTAAGATATTGAAAGAAAGTGATGCTTTGCATACTAAGCTGATGGATAATGTGAATTATTTCCGTGACAGGATGCTGGCTGCCGGTTTTGACATTAAACCAACTCAGAGCGCGATTTGTGCTGTGATGCTTTATGATGCGAAACTGTCTCAGGATTTTGCCGCCAAGATGCAGAAAGAGGGCATATATGTAACCGGTTTCTATTATCCGGTTGTTCCGAAAGGACAGGCACGTATCCGTGTCCAGTTGTCTGCCGGGCATGAAAAGGCACATTTGGATAAGGCAATTGCTGCATTTATTAAAGTGGGCAAAGAACTTGGGGTGATTAAATAAGCAGATTTGAAAGCTATCCAGTAAAATAAGAGCAGTAAACGGTTGTATAACAATTGTTTACTGCTCTTTGTAGCCCCGAGGGGAATCGAACCCCTATCTAAAGTTTAGGAAACTTCTATTCTATCCGTTGAACTACAAGGCCCCTTTATGGTACAAAGGTACTTCTTTTTGTTAAAATGGCAATATGAAAGATTGAAAAATGTCTTAAGTGGGAAGAAAATAATCCTTTCTTTGTTGTTTTGTTGTTTTTTGTCTGTTTTTTATAATCTAATAATGTTGTTATTCTGCTATAAACTTTCATGTTGTTCATAAAACATGGATAAAAATAATAAATTGTAAAAATGAATCGTTTTTGATGCTGTCATAATGATAGGGATTTATGCTTTTAAACAGGTAATTATCTCTGCTTTTTCTTAGCTTGGAAACAAATAAACCTTTAATTTTGTACATTTTGATATTCAAACGTAGTTTGATAGCGGAATATTTTGTCCTTTGACAGAACTTTCCGAACTTTGCAAACAGTGAAATTTTGTAACCCTAAATAATAAGTTATGGCAGATGAAATGATAGTCAAGGAGTTGGACCAAGTGGTGGTCCGTTTCTCAGGCGACTCAGGCGATGGTATGCAGCTGGCCGGAAATATCTTTTCTAATATTTCGGCTACAGTGGGAAATGATATCAGTACATTCCCCGATTACCCGGCGGATATACGTGCCCCGCAAGGTTCGTTGACCGGTGTGTCAGGTTTCCAGGTGCATATCGGTGCGGGTAAAGTTTTTACCCCTGGTGACAAATGCGACGTGCTGGTCGCAATGAATGCCGCTGCATTGAAAACACAATACAAATTTGCGAAGTCCACAGCTTGTATCATTATTGATACAGATTGTTTTCAGAAATCAGACCTGGACAAGGCGGCTTTCAAAACAGACAATCCGATTGAAGAAATGGGTATTAAGCAGGATGTAATTGCTGCTCCTATTTCGCAGATGGTGAAAGATTGTCTGGCAGATACAGGCATGGACAACAAGTCAATGTTGAAATGTCGTAATATGTTTGCTTTGGGATTGGTCTGCTGGTTGTTTAATCGTGACCTGGCGGTTGCTGAAAATTTCTTGCGCGAGAAATTTGCAAAGAAGCCGCAAATAGCTGAAGCGAATATTAAAGTGATACACGCCGGATATGATTATGGTCACAATACGCATGCGTCTGTGGATCATACTTATAAGGTGGAAACTAAGTCTAAAGTACCTGGAAAGTACATGGATATCAGCGGAAACAAGGCTACGGCTTATGGCTTAATTGCTGCTGCCGAGAAAGCAGGTCTGCGTTTGTTCCTGGGATCTTATCCCATTACTCCGGCAACAGATATCTTGCATGAACTTTCTAAACATAAATCATTGGGAGTGACTACGGTTCAATGTGAAGATGAAATTTCAGGTTGCGCTACGGCTATCGGTGCCTCGTTTGCAGGTGCGTTGGCAGCTACTTCTACTTCGGGACCGGGTGTTTGTCTGAAATCAGAGGCTATGAATCTGGCTGTTATTACAGAATTACCATTGGTGGTTATTAATGTACAGCGCGGCGGTCCTTCTACTGGTTTGCCTACTAAGTCTGAGCAAACAGATTTATTGCAGGCTTTGTTTGGCCGTAACGGTGAATCTCCTATGCCGGTCATTGCCGCAGCTTCTCCAACTCATTGTTTTGATGCTGCTTATGATGCTTGTAAGATTGCCTTGGAACACATGACCCCGGTGGTGTTGCTGACTGATGGTTTTGTAGCAAATGGTTCCGGTGCATGGAAGTTGCCTGATCTGGCGAACTATCCGGCTATTAACCCACCCTATGTTACTCCGGAAATGAAGGATAATTATACTCCTTACAAGCGTAACGCCGAAACAGGTGTCCGTTATTGGGCATTGCCGGGACAGGAAGGTTATATGCATATTTTGGGAGGCTTGGAAAAAGACAGTGATACAGGTGCTATTTCTACCGAGCCTGAAAACCATAATTTGATGTGCCGTTTGCGTGCCGAGAAGGTTGCTAAAATTCCAGTGCCTGATGTTAAGGTGCAAGGCTGCGTAGAGGATGCAGATTTGCTGATAGTAGGTTTCGGTGGAACTTACGGTCATTTATATTCAGCAATGGAGGAAATGAACCATGCGGGCAAGAAGGTTGCTTTGGCACATTTTGTTCATTTGAACCCGCTGCCTCACAATACGGCAGAAGTGCTGAAGAAATATAAGAAGGTAGTCGTGGCTGAGCAGAATCTTGGTCAGTTTGCCGGATATCTCCGTATGAAAGTGGACGGATTTGTTCCTTATCAGTTTAATGAGGTAAAAGGCCAGCCGTTCGTAGTCAGCGAGTTAGTTGATGCTTTCACTGAGATTTTAAATAAATAATAACCGTAAAGAAAGTAAAGACTATGAACGAATATACAGCAAAAGATTTCAAAAAGGGACAACCTCGCTGGTGTCCGGGTTGCGGTGACCATTTTTTCTTGGCTTCGCTGCACAAAGCGATGGCTGAATTGGGAGTGGCTCCTCATGATACTGCCGTTATTTCGGGTATCGGATGTTCCAGCCGTCTGCCTTATTACATGAATACATATGCCATGCAGACTGTGCACGGTCGTGCGGCTGCTATTTCTACAGGCTGCAAGGTGGCTAATCCGAAGATTACTGTCTGGCAGATTTCAGGGGATGGTGATGGGCTGGCTATTGGTGGAAATCATTTTATACACGCCGTTCGTCGTAATATCGACTTGAATATGATTTTGTTGAACAACCGTATATATGGTTTGACCAAAGGACAGTATTCTCCGACCTCTCCCCGTGGATTTGTTAGCAAATCATCTCCTTACGGCACTGTGAAGATCCGTTTCATCCGGCTGAATTATGTTTTGGTGCGCGTGGGCGTTTCTTTGCCCGTGCGGTAGCTACGGATGGTCCTGGTACAGTGGAGATTCTGAAAGCTGCTGCCAATCATAAAGGTGCGGCTGTATGTGAAATTCTTCAGAACTGCGTCATTTTTAATGATGGAACACACGAATCAGTATATACGAAAGAAGGTCGTTCAAAGAATGCCATTTATTTGGAACACGGTAAACCGATGTTGTTTGGGTAGATAAAGAATACGGGCTGATGCAGGAAGGTTTCGGGCTGAAAGTGGTAAAGATTGGCGAGAATGGTGTGACGGAAAAAGACATTTTAGTGCACGATGCTCATTGTATGGATAATACTTTGCAGTTGAAACTGGCATTGATGGAAGGACCGGATTTTCCGGTTGCATTAGGGGTGATCCGTGATGTGGAAGCGCCTACTTATGATGACGCCGTTAATGCACAGATTGAAGAAGTGGCCGCAAAGAAAAAATATCATAATTTCCAGGAATTACTGATGACAAATGATATTTGGGAAGTGAAATAATATTTTCATTTTCCCTGTAGGAACCGGATCTACAGAGTTGTTCTAAAAATTAAATGGTTAGTAATAGGCAGTGAATAATTGCCGGTTACTAACCATTTAATTTAGAATTTTAGTGTGTAAGAGAACACACCTGAAACTGTCCTTATAGTTTGAGCTTTAGAGTTTCTCGCCGAATGATAAATCACCGGCATCCCCTAACCCCGGAACAATGTATTTGTGCTCGTCCAAGACAGGGTCTATGGCGGCACACCATAATGTGACATCATCGCCGGGAAAAAGTTCTGCCATATGCGCTACCCCTTGTTGGCTGGCAATGACACAGGCCATCTGCAATTTAGCTGGTTTGCCTTTGGTAAGGAACGCTTTCCAGGCAAGTTCATGCTTTCACCGGTGGCAAGCATGGGATCAACGAGAAGCAAGGTTCTGTCATTCAATGAAGGAGCGGCGATGTATTCAATGTGTACATCTACAATACGGTGTTCATCATCTTTGTAAAAACGGAATGCGGAAACGAAAGCGTTGTCGGCATGGTCGAACATGTTCAGAAAACCGGTGTGCAGCGGCAGTCCGGCACGGAATACCGTTGCGATCACTATTTTGTCATCGTGTGTGCTGGCCGTGGCAGTTCCCAAGGGTGTCTGTACTTGCTTTACGGAATAGGTTAGTGCTTTACTCATCTCGTATGCCATGATTTCTCCTATTCTTTCAATATTTCTGCGGAAACGCATACGATCATTTTGAATATGTACATCGCGCAATTCCGCTACATATTGGTTTAGGAGAGAATTGCCTTCACTGAGATTGATGATTTTCATATCTATGCTTTTGTTATATTGTTGACTTTGACCTGCAAAGAAACAAATAATTTCTAGATTTGTAAAGTACGAATTGCATTTTTGTTACACAAATATAAATATTTGATTATTACGGAAATTTTTCTCTAATAACTTCTTTTTTTTAAAATAAAGCACTAATTTTGTAGCGCCTTAGACAAGGGGGTGTTGAAAAACATCTTCTTTCAGAAAATAAAGAGTAAAAATAACATTATACAATAACCAAATTAAATCATTAAAAAATGGCAAATTTAGATTTAAGCAAGTACGGTATTACCGACGTGAAGGAAGTTCTCCACAATCCTTCTTATGATGTGCTTTTCGCTGAAGAAACTAAACCGGGATTGGAAGGTTTCGAAAAAGGACAGGTTACTGAACTGGGTGCTGTAAACGTAATGACTGGTGTTTACACAGGTCGTTCTCCTAAAGATAAATTCTTCGTTAAGAATGAAGCTTCTGAAAATTCAGTATGGTGGACTTCTGACGAATATAAAAACGATAACAAACCTTGTACTGAAGAAGCTTGGGCTGACTTGAAGTCTAAAGCTGTAAAACAATTGAGCGGCAAGCGTTTGTTCGTTGTTGATACATTCTGCGGTGCTAATGCTGCAACTCGTATGAAAGTACGTTTCATCATGGAAGTAGCTTGGCAGGCTCATTTCGTAACTAACATGTTCATCCGCCCGACTGCTGAAGAACTGGAAGCTTACGGAGAACCTGATTTTGTATGTTTCAATGCATCTAAAGCAAAAGTTGATAACTATAAAGAACTGGGCTTGAACTCTGAAACAGCTACTGTTTTCAACTTGAAGACTAAAGAACAAGTTATCCTGAACACTTGGTACGGTGGTGAAATGAAGAAAGGTATGTTCTCTATCATGAACTACATGAACCCGCTTCGTGGTATCGCTTCCATGCACTGCTCTGCTAATACAAATATGGAAGGAACTAGTTCGGCTATCTTCTTCGGTTTGTCTGGTACAGGTAAGACTACTTTGTCTACTGACCCGAAACGTAAGTTGATCGGTGACGACGAACACGGATGGGATGACGAAGGTGTATTCAACTACGAAGGTGGTTGCTATGCTAAAGTTATCAACTTGGATAAGGAAAGTGAACCCGATATCTACGCTGCTATCAAACGTGACGCTTTGCTGGAAAACGTAACAGTTGATGCTAACGGTAAGATTGATTTCGCTGATAAGAGCGTAACAGAAAACACTCGTGTTTCTTATCCTATCTATCATATCGAAAACATCGTTAAACCTATCTCTAAAGGTCCTCACGCTCAACAAGTTATTTTCTTGTCAGCTGATGCATTCGGTGTATTGCCTCCGGTATCTATCTTGAACCCTGAACAAGCTCAGTATTACTTCTTGTCTGGATTTACAGCTAAATTGGCTGGTACAGAACGTGGTATTACTGAACCGACTCCGACATTCTCTGCTTGCTTCGGTGCTGCTTTCTTGTCATTGCATCCTACTAAGTATGCTGAAGAATTGGTTAAGAAGATGGAAAAGACTGGTGCTAAAGCATATTTGGTTAACACTGGTTGGAACGGTACTGGTAAACGTATCTCTATCCGCGATACTCGTGGTATCATCGATGCTATTTTGGATGGCTCTATTGATAAGGCTCCTACTAAGGTTATTCCTTACTTCGATTTCGTTGTTCCTACAGAATTGCCGGGTGTTGATCCGAAGATCCTTGATCCTCGTGACACTTACGCTGACGCTGCTCAGTGGGATGAAAAAGCAAAAGACTTGGCTGGTCGTTTCATCAAGAACTTCGCTAAGTTCACTGGTAACGAAGCAGGTAAGAAATTGGTTGCTGCCGGTCCGAAATTGTAATCTGAATTTTACAGATTTAACATATAAAAAGTGGTTCCTATCGGGAACCACTTTTTTTATGCTTGAAAATGCCTAGATTTGTTGCAAACCAAATATGATAGCAAATGAAATTATTTAGATTAATGTTAGTTGGTGCAGGTATGTTCGTATTATGCAGCTGTACATCGCAAGGTTCTCAACAGAAGGAAGTTGTTACGGATAGTGTTTCCGTGAGTCAGGTAGACCCTGTAATAGAAACTATTATGAGCCGCCGTAGTATACGGAAGTATAAGCCCAAGGCTGTGGAACGTGAAAAAATGCAGACTATAGTGGAATGTGGAATCAATGCACCTAATGGAATGAATAAACAGTCATGGGAGGTTCGTGTAGTAGATAATCCGGAATTTATCAATGGTTTGACTGAAATTTTCAAAAAAGAAAATCCCAAAGCGGCAGAACGTCCGGGATTTCAGAATATGTTCAATAATGCTCCTACAGTAGTGTTTATTGCTAACGATCCTGCATATGATATGTCACAGATAGATTGTGGTCTGTTGGGTGAGAATATGATTTTGTCTGCTTGGTCAATGGGAATAGGTTCCTGCTGTTTGGGAGGGCCTGTGCGTTTCATGAAATCACCTGCAGCTGCCGAATATATGAAACAGTTGGGATTCAGTGAAGGGTATGAGTTGCTTTATGCGATTGCTTTCGGTTATCCCGATGAAATGCCGGCTGCTAAACCTAGAGAAGTTAGTAAAGTAAAGTTTGTAGATTAAATATAAAATCCGAAGATAATATGGTCTCCGGGATTTTTTATATTAAAGGTAGATTGATTAGCTTTTGTTAGCTCTCTTACGTTCTGTTTCGTCAAGAATCACTTTACGCATACGCATACTCTTTGGAGTAACTTCTACATATTCATCTTCCTTAATGTATTCCAATGCTTCTTCCAACGAAAATACTACCGGAGGAATGATGCGTGCCTTGTCATCAGAACCTGATGCGCGCATATTGGTAAGCTTCTTCGATTTAGTTACATTGATAACCAAGTCGTTTTCATGAACATGTTCACCTACTACTTGGCCGGCATATACTTCGTCTTGCGGATAAATGAAAAATTTGCCACGATCCTGTAATTTGTCAATAGCGTATGCAAAAGCTGTTCCGCTTTCCATAGCAATCATAGAACCGTTGCTGCGACGTTCTATCTCGCCCTTGTATGGTTGGTAGCATTTAAAACGGTGAGCCATGATCGCTTCTCCGGCCGATGCTGTCAGTACATTGGTACGAAGACCGATAATACCGCGCGAAGGCATATCAAACTCAATGTTTACACGGTCACCCTGTGTTTCCATAGAAACTAAATCACCTTTACGGCGGGTTACCATATCGATCATTTTACTGGAATATTCTTCGGGTACGCTGATCGTTAATTCTTCGATAGGTTCGCATTTTACTCCGTCTATTTCTTTGAAGATAACCTGAGGCTGGCCCACTTGTAATTCGTATCCTTCGCGGCGCATGGTTTCAATCAGGACAGAAAGATGAAGCACACCACGTCCTGAAACAATCCATTTACCGTCCTCCAGTTCGCTTTTGCGTACACGCAATGCCAGGTTCTTATCCAATTCTTTGGTCAAGCGGTCTTGGATGTGGCGTGAAGTCACAAACTTACCTTCTTTGCCGAAGAAAGGAGAATCGTTGATAGTGAATAACATACTCATGGTCGGTTCGTCAATGGCGATGGGGGGCAATGGTTCCGGATTTTCGAAATCGCAGATAGTATCACCAATTTCGAAGCCTTCTACACCTACTACAGCACAGATGTCTCCCGATGAAACGGCATTTGTCTTTTTACGTCCTAAGCCTTCAAAAGTATGTAGCTCTTTGATTTTAGACTTTATCAGACTACCATCACGCTTTGCTAGTGTAATATTCATACCTTCTTTCAGCGTACCACGATGTACACGTCCTACAGCAATACGACCTGTATATGCTGAATAGTCTAAAGAGGTGATTAACATTTGAGGAGTTCCCTCCAACTGCTTCGGTGCCGGAATATGCTCAATAATAGCGTCCAACAACGGAACCAGGTTTTCTGTCGGGGTCTTCCAATCAGTACTCATCCAATTATTTTTGGCAGAACCATAGATAACGGGGAAATCCAACTGATCTTCTGTAGCATTCAGGCTGAACATCAAGTCGAATACCATTTCGTATACTTCTTCCGGACGGCAGTTGGGTTTATCCACCTTGTTCACTACAACTACAGGTTTCAAACCGATCTGTAATGCCTTTTGCAATACGAAGCGTGTCTGCGGCATCGGGCCTTCGAATGCGTCTACCAATAAGATACATCCATCAGCCATATTGAGTACACGTTCTACTTCGCCACCGAAGTCGGCGTGTCCCGGAGTATCAATAATATTGATTTTTGTTCCTTTGTAGTTAATTGAAACGTTCTTTGAAAGGATAGTTATCCCTCTTTCGCGTTCCAAGTCATTATTATCCAATACCAGTTCACCATTTGTCTGGTCGTTGCGGAACAAATGTCCCGCCAGCATCATCTTGTCCACCAAAGTCGTTTTTCCGTGGTCTACGTGGGCGATGATCGCAATGTTTCTAATGTCTTGCATACTATACCTATATATTTGGCTGCAAAGGTACGATTTTTAATTCAAAAAATATTTGGCTGTTAACGATTATTTTTTATCTTCCGTATCTTCTTTACTATTAAATGTAGAGGGAGTGGTGCCATAGAAATCGACAAAATGCTTTCTGAAGGTGGGGATGTCATTATAACCAACCATTTCGGCTACCTCCTGAACATTGTATTTGCGGCTTCTCAGTAATTCGGCAGAACGTTTTAACCGGACTCCTCTTACTAATTCTATGATAGTGAAATTAGTGAGTTGTTTTACTTTTCTGTAAAGGGTAGGTTGACTCATGTTCAGCATTTCGGCCAGTTTTTTCACATTGAATTCCGGGTTTTGCAGGTTCTCATTTACAATATTCAGAATTTGTGTGATGAACGGGTCTTCTATGATGATTGTTTCCGTATTCTCTTCTTGCGAGCCGTTGACGGTGATGGAAGGCATTAGTAGTTTGGTATAAATCCGTTTCAGTTCAGTCCGGCTTTTTATTAAACGTTTTACTTTAGTGCGGAGAATCTCCGGATTGAACGGCTTCAGAATATAGTCATCAGCTCCTAATTCTATTCCTTTCACTATATTTTCATCATCTGTCAAAGCTGTCAGCAGAATAATAGGGATATGGCAAGTTTTTAGATCTTCTTTCAGGATACGGCAACATTCAAAACCGTTCATGACAGGCATCATGACATCCGTTATTACAAGATCCGGTATTTCTTTACGTGCCATTCTTACTCCTTCTTCCCCATTTCCGCCATAATAATATTATAGGTGGCAGAAAATAATACTCTCAGATAGAGGCGGATATCTGCATGGTCCTCAACAACCAGTAGTTTGTATTTGGTTTCGGGGTTGTCAATAGGTTTGGCGGTTATACTGTTTGCTATTTCCTGTTGTCTTTTATCCTCTGCAGTAATCATTGCTTTATCTGAATCTTCCATTATTGTTTCGGGTTCGATGAAACATACGTTTTCATCATTGTTCAAATGTTGTTTACCTAGAGGGATATAAAGAACAACTCGGGTTCCTTTGTTTTTTTCTTGAGTGATTTGGATATCGCCGTGGTGGGCTAGTATTGTCGTTTTCATAATTTCAATGCCTAATTCGGGATGTAGCCGGTTGCTTGGAGGATTGTAATTGTCCGATCCAAGGAAGATGACAGAGGACTCTTCTATCATTCTTTCCCGTCATCCTCTATAGTAAAAAGGCAGAAATCTTTTCCGTTGATAGTACTGGTGTTTACAGTAAAGTGGATGGAACCGGAATACGAGATATGCCGGTAGGCATTGGATAATATATTGCTTAGAATAAAGATTATCTTTTTCCGGTCAATCCATATTTCCGTATTTATTTTGTTGTCTTTGTCATAATGCAGGTTAATGGGACTGACGTTCAGTAGTTCGTGAGATGCACGGACTACAGTGTCGGCTATCACGCTGGCAGGATAAGGGGCCACATTCAATTTAGGACTGTAACTTTCTTGCTGATGAATATTCAATAGCTGGTTACAAATGTCTTGCAGGCTGATTGAATTCCGATAGGCCATTTTTGCTTTTTGCAGGAATGATTCCGGGAAGGCCGTATTAGTAATCATTTCTTTTAACGGAGCGGTGATGAGTGATAACGGGGTGCGTAATTCCTGTGCCAGCATATATCTGATTTGGTCACGCAATTGATGGTTTTTCTCTTCTTCTTTTCTTATTTCCGTTTCTTCTTCCAGCTTTTCTTTCAGTTTCACTTCTTTGGCCTTGTAACTTGCCGTTTCTGTAATTTCCGGTTAAAATACATCCATGTAAGCAAAGAAATAATGATAATAGCCAGGATGTATGCGGCGATGGCCCATCCGGTTGCAGCCCAATATCTATTTACATTGATAGATAACCGGGTTATTTGTTTATTTTCTTCCAACGGATAAGACGAGCGTATTTCCAGTACATATTTCCCAGGAGGGATATTGCTGAGTTTTATATGATCGTCATAATTCGTATTCCATTTTTCTTCTGTGGGTAACAGGCGATATTTCACTGTGTTGGGCGAGGTTCCGTATTTCAGATCACTTAAATAGAGAATCAGGTTGTTGTTATTGTAGTCTAAAGATAAATGTTCTATCAGGTACGCAGGTTTGTCCAGAATGACTTGTCCGTTTATTTTTTCTCCTATTTCTACTTTATTGTAATTAATATCTATATCGGAGATATGGAATTGGCAGTTACTTGAACTTTCTTTTAAAGTGCGCGGTTCAAAATAGAGTAATCCTGTAGAGTTCGCCCATAGCAATTTCCCGTCATTCAGCCGACATACATCGTAATAACTTTCCGGTAATGCGTAGGTATATGATGCATTGTTCTTGTTATTCAATGTGATAAAACCAGCATTGCTTCCCAGCCAGGTATTTCCGTTCTTATCATCTATCATACAGCTTATGTGTCCGTTAGGCAAGTCTTTTTGTAAGATCATGATAGAGGATATGGTTTTCTCTTTTCCGTCTATTTGGATAATTTTATCAGTGTATGAGATAAGCAATTGGTTATAGTTGTTCAGATAAAGTGCCAATACTTTTCCGGGTGTCAGGTTTCTTGCCTTTTCATAACCACCGGTGAATTTTATTTGTTTTCCTTTACGGCTGGCACGGTGTATTCCTTTTTCAGTACCTAGCCACATGGTTCCATCTCCATCTTCACATATAGCGGTTATTTTTTTGAATTCTTTCGTATAAGGTTGTGCTGCTATGCATTCGTGTGTCTGATGGTTATAGACCATTATTCCTTTTTCGGTGGCAATCCATAAATGGTTTTGTGAGTTTAGATATAGTTTCAAGATAGAAGCAGTTACAGCAGAGTCTGCTGTTTCGGGGTTTAGTTGGTGAATCACCGTTTCACCGGTAGTAGGATTTACCCAAAGGATGTTTCCTTTGTCATCGCCGAACCATAATCCTCCATTGCGATCTTTGTGCAGGCAATAATGATTATTCTTGTGACTTTTCTCCCATAAGGAAAAGTGCAGATTAGGAGAGATATTATTTTCTGTACTTTTATATATGCCATCTTTTTCGGTGACCAGCCAGATGTATCCGTCGGCATCTTGTGCTATACTATTCACATATCTTATTTCATCGTTCAACGGGATACGGTTGATATCGTTTCCTTTGAGATTCAGTTTCAGCAATCCTCTGCCGAAAGTTCCTACCCAAAGCACATTGTTGGACTTGTCAAAATGAATGTCGGTAATTCTGTTTTTGAGGATGGGGGCATAGTAAGAATCATGTTGGGTCAGATCTACAATGTGGAATGGCGACTGGAGGTAGTTGTCCGTTTCAAATCTTATGGCTGACAGTGAACTCCATGTGGCTATAATGAATGTGGTCTTATCTATTTGGATAATATCGCGTATATCTTTTTGAATGAAGGATGACTGGCTGTTATCATTCAGTGTGCGTGATGTTTTAGTGTTTGTATTATAACAGATGATTCCTTCGGTTTGGTCACAAATCCACACATTATCATTATATATATGTATTTTTTCAATGTTGTCGGCTTTCACAATACCTAGATCGGTTCCATTTATATGCTCGCTACTTTTATCGGAAACGTTATAAAGCAAGATTTGATTCTCTGCTGTCAGTGCGCATAAAATATCTTCGTTATTATAAAGTCCTAGGACTTTTGTTTTTATATCTATAAGCGGTTGGGCAGTCAGTCTTATTTCATCTGCATTTTTCTCCATATTTAACTCTACTATGGCATTGGAGGTCAAGGCATATAATTTGTCTTGCAGTACACATATATCCTGTATATCTTGCAATACCTCAGGAGTAGGTGAGATAAGTGGCATATAGATTCCACGCATCTTGTCAAAACAGGCTATTTGGTTTAAATTGGCGATATGAGACCATAGCAGATTGTTTGATGTTTCATATAAATGAGTTAAGGCACGTGGCTCTTTATCAATCAGATTGTAATTATGAAAATGTATTCCGTCATAGCGACTTAGTCCAACATCGGTTCCTAACCATAAAAAGCCGGCTTTATCCTGATAAATTCCAGTCAATGTATTGTTGCTCAATCCGTTTTGTTTGGTAAGTAGTTGGATACCACACTGGCGGAAATAACTTTGCGCATTAGTAGTTGATAGACAAAAACTACATAATAAGGTGATTATTAAAGATTTCATCATAATAAATTGTTTCACTTTTATTCCCCTGTAATCAGATTGGTCACGTACAATCTGCTTGATATTATTCCTTAATCTATTTTAGGAATTCCTACAAATATAGCAAACTATATTTTCATAACCAACTAAAAGTCATAGGAATATATTCTGTTTTTAGTATCAACAGGTTCGGTGAAAAGAAAGGATAGTAGGTATTCCGTTCACACAGTTTTGTCTTGTCTTGATTATTAGACGATTGTATTTGAATGAAATACACCCCTTGTCTCTTGCTATTTTATTAAGGTATGTATACCAAGCTAGAAACAAGGGGGGAATGATGGTATATATTATAAAGTGATTATTGTATTATATATCATAAATTGTAGGAAAATGCAGCATCATGGTTTCGGGGATTATAGTTGCCATTTATAGTGACAGGAATCTGCATATATTTGATTCCATTATCTATTACTTTCATATAAATATAGCTTTGGGATTCGAATTTATAATTTTTTGTGGCATTATCGGTAGCCAGGCTGAAACCTTTAAGATACCATTTAATCAAAGAAGAAGAACATTCCGCCTGATATCCGCCATAGTAGAGGCTTCCGTCATTGTAACAGTTCATATTTAACTGGATAGTGAAAGCATATTTATGATCTATTGTTTGCTTCATTACAATTCTAAGCCATGTTTGTTCTCCTTTGGTGGCAGTTTGAATATCAAGTTCTTCTTGAGCATCAGTATGTTTTCGTAGGACAGATAGAATATGGTCGGCTTCAGAAAGGCTGATAGCCGGTAACTCACTTAATTTTAACTTGTCAGAATTGTTTTCCTCGTATGTAACGCTTCTGGCTCCATACGTTTTTTCCAGGAGATACGTTGAAACTGAGTTTTCAACGGGGTCATTACCATCTGCAGAGCAGGATGCCAAACTCATCATGACGAGCATGGCAATTATTAAATGCATTGCCTTCATAGAACTATAATTTTTTATTGTTTTTTTTGATTATGTGAATGATTGACCCATTATCATCCGATACAAAAGTAGGTATTCTTTTCATGTATCCAAATTATTTTCAAGCTTTTTTGATGAAAACACCCTCTTTTTGATGAAAATACCTGCTATGTTGGAAAGAAGGAGTTGTTTGGCTATATAAGGGGGCGTTTTTATCATGATGAAAGGATTTTCATTTATGGATGGAGAAACTCCGTTGGTGTTCCATTTGATAGTTGAAATGTTTCTCATTGAATGGATGTTCTGTTTTTGACGGAAATAGGAACTAAGATTGTTTTTTGTTCATTCTGTATTTTGCCGAAACCACCTCTTAATAAAGATTAATTTGCCAATATCCTGTTAAAAGAATAGCCTCTACCTTTGTGATGTAAAAAATAACTTAGCTAGAGAGAATTGAATATGGTAATACGAAGATTTTTATTTTCATGGGTGTGTCTGCTGGCTTCTTCCTTATTTATGTATGGACAGGTGGCTGTTAAGACTAATGTGGCGATAGATGCCGTCGCCATACCAAACTTAGGAGTGGAAGTAGGGTTGAGCAAGAAGCTTACAGTGGATATTCCGTTTTATTATAATCCTTGGAAATACAGCGATAATAAAATGTTGAAACTGGTGATGGTACAGCCCGAGTTGCGTTATTGGCTTTGTGATAAGTTCAATGGTCATTTTTTCGGTTTCCATTTAATGGGAGGAGCATACAATACTACCGGTATTGATTTGCCGTTTTCTCCTTTCGATGATTTGAAAGACTTCCGTTATAAGGGACATTTTTATGGCGGCGGTGTCAGTTACGGTTATCAGTTTGTGCTGGGACGCCATTGGAATCTGGGCGCCACCATCGGTTTGGGTTATGCTTATGTGCGTTATAAGAAATATGAGTGTGAAGAATGTGGAGATATGTTGGAGAAATCCAACAAGAATTATTGGGGTCCTACTAAGGCTGCTCTGAATCTTATTTATATATTCTAAAAATTACGGATTATGAAACTTATATGTTATATACTTCTTATATTATTGATACCGGCTATTCCGGTAGGTGCACAGACATTATCAGGTGGTCAGGTACAAGTCAGCAATCAGTCAATCCTGATTAGTGATAATGGACAGGTGATGATAGGAATGGATATCACGTTGCCGGCTGCAATGGAGCTTTCTTCCAACTGTGTGGCAACTCTGACTCCGGTTTTGAAGACACAGGATAACAGTTATAACAGGATTTTGCCTGCTATTTGGGTATATGGGCGTATCCGTTCCATCGTGCAACAGCGTGAACGCAGTATTCCGTCGGATGCATATACATTCTTCGTCGTAAGAATGGAACGGAACAGACTGTAAATTATTCAGCCCGTATTCCATACGAGAAATGGATGAATGGTGCAGAACTGGAACTGCAGGCTGCTATACGTGGCTGTGCCGATTGTCAGAAAGAAGAAAACAGTGCCTTTATAACTCGTGCCAATTTGGAACGCTATGTGGTAAAACCTGTCGTGGCATTCGTTTCTCCTGCTGTCGAGCTGTGAAGAATCGTGCCGAGGAAGGACGTGCTTATTTGGATTTTCCGGTAAATCAGATGAATATTTATCCTGATTATCGTCGTAATCCATCCGAACTGGCTGCTATCAAACATACGGTGGATGTAGTGAAAAATGATGTCAATACTACCATTACTGAAATAGCTATTGTGGGTTATGCTTCTCCTGAGGGCAGATATGCGGCCAATGCGCGTTTGGCTCAGGGGCGTGCTGAGGCATTGAAGAGTTATGTAATGAATGAGTATGGCTTTAAAGCGGATTTGTTCAAGGTGAATTCTGTACCCGAGGACTGGGCCGGACTGCGTGCGTATGTGGCTAAGAATGATTTACCGCTGAAAGAAGAGATTTTGTCCATAATAGATAAGAATGAGAGCGATTTTGACGTGAAGGAGGAACGCATTAAGGCCTTGGATGGTGGAAAGGTATATGCCGCATTACTACAGGATTGTTATCCGGCTTTGCGTCACTCTGATTACACTGTACGTTATGTAGTTCGCGGATTTGATGTGGAAGAGGCAAAACAGATTATAAAGCTCCGTCCCCAGCAGTTGAGCTTGCAGGAAATGTTTCTGGTTGCCCAAACATACGAAAAGGGGAGTGACGAGTTTAACGAAGTGTTCGATGTGGCAGTGCGCATGTTTCCTGATGACCCAACAGCGAATATAAACGCTGCCGCTATCGAACTCCAACGGGGTGACTTGCAACAGGCGGTACGTTATTTGGACAAGGCCGATGCACAGGCGAGTGCGACGCTGAACAACAGAGGCGTACTGAAACTGTTGCAAGGGGACCTCGACTCTGCTGAGAATTATTTCAAACAGGCACAGGCCAAGGATTCCGTCGAAGCCGGAGCCAATTTGGAAGAAGTGACCAATAAACGTAAGGATGAAGCAATCTTTGTAAAATAAGACATATAGACAAACAGTACAATAAAAGATGTTAGAAGAAACTTGTTCTTTGCGAAAAGCGCAAGGTAAAATCCGGGGTAGTGGAGTCTATTCCCGGATTTTGAATTAAAGTTCAGCGCATTAGTGTCCTCACAGTGTTTTTAAGTTGAATTTTACATAATCTGTCGGTTGGGGGCTTTATGGAATATGTCGGAAGTCGAAGTTCCGGCAGTGGCAAAAAAGATCAAGACGTTTTTTAAAAAGCTCGCCATCTTTTTAAAAAAGCTCGCCGTCTTTTTTGAAAACGACTTGATCTTTTTAAGAAATACCCTTGTCTTTGAACATGTAGTATTTATATACGTACGCATAAGCCTATATAATTGTATAGGTCTATGGATATGTACGTATGTGAAGGAATGTGTACTTCTTGATGAGAGAAACACTTGCTCACTACATTTTTATGTTTTTACGGGTGATTCCCACTTTAGATTTGGCTTCCGCATATGTTGATGAGGGCGGCTTTTATGGAGGGATATTTTGCTGAAATGCCACACTGTCCGATCTGTTTGATGTAGTGAAAAAAAAGTACATGTTATCCTTGTTTTTTTTCTCTTCTTTTTTAATGGAAAAATGTAAGAGGTGATTCTTTCAACGTGTAGGGTATTTTATTCACGTATGATGGAAATGCCCTGTAAAAGACGATATAAAGTCATTTTGTCAAAGATACCAATCTATTTTGTCGAAAATACCGATTAAGGTTTATACGATTAACCACTTACCTTTGCTGTGTTGACAAACAAGAATGGAAATTACAAAAATAGTTTATAATTTAAAAACTTAGGATTATGAAGATTAAGGGATTATTATTAGGAATGTTGGCATATGCTGCCATGGTAGCATGTACGAATGAGGACATTGTGAAAAACAATGTGAATCAACCAGAGAAAGTGAAGGGTAACCTTTCATTAGTGATAAGTTCTACATCAAACTCATCACGCGCAGCTGATAATGAAGAAAGCGGTGTAACGGATCCAGGTATCGAAGGTGAATCAACTGTAACAGATGCCGTTATAATTTTAAATAGACTAGATGAAAATGGAAATCTTACTAAAGAAGAATTCGGTGGTTATTTAACAAAGGCACAATTGAATGAAACTACGGCTAGTGGAGAGACCATTTATAATCCTTTCTTTACATTGGCAAATTCTGGATGGTATAAAGTGCTTGTTGTGTTAAATCCGACTGAGTCAATAGAAGCTATTGCCAACAGCCAACAATCGACTGATAAGTCTAAGTATGAACAAATTGCAGAAAGTTCTTATACAACAACTGGTGATATAACAATAGCTGCTGCCGGTCAATTTATGATGGTGAACAAAAAAGAGATAAAGGTAGACGTTTTATCCAACAACTATGAAGATCCAACAATAAAAGAGGTAGAGGTGGAACGTGTTGTTTCAAAGATAAATTATGTAATTGCTAAACCAAATAACTTATATCCTCTTACAGTACAAACTACTGATTATGCCATTGCGGAAACTACAAGTGGTTACTATATATATCCCGATAATAAAGCCGTTCGTTTGACAGGTTTGCATAAGGCAAAGAATTTGGATAATGATAATTCTGATGTTTGGATACATGAGGGAACAGATGGAACTGATAGAAGAGCTTTTATAAAGACAGAAAAAACTTATGGTCAGACAGGTGAACATATTTTTACTCTTCTTGAGCCGTTCCCCAAATTTGAATATTATACTACATCTACTGATGGTGAGCTTGACTGGACAGTGAAACTGGATAAATACGCGTTGGTGAATCTTTCAAATTCTGTGTATACGGCAAGACATTTGACGGATGCGAGCTGGGAAAACTTCAGGACTTTAGGCTTGTTAGGTGTAGACAATATGGCCTATATGGTTGATCCTAATTCAAAGAATAAGAATAATGTAACAGATTACGACCAAGTTTTTGGATCATATTTCTATAACGCATTGAAAAATGTAAATGCGGATAAAGTTGATGAGGCCAGCGATGATAGCCAAGTTTATTTCCAAGATCTTCCCACTGCTAATATTAACGATAATGAACAGGTAGGTCATCGTTTGGCTTATTGTTTAGAAAATATTGTGAAAAAAGAAAAGCAAGTACCAGCTTTAGTGACTGGTATTATTTTCCGTGGTCAGATTGGCGATGAAACGGGTGAGCTGTTGGTACCATTTATAAATGCAATAATAAATTTTATACATCTATTGATGCTGTAAAAGCTGATAATGGTGCAGATGCATCTTATGATACTTATGAAAATGGACATTGCTATTATTATTCATCTGAAATTTGCCACAATAAAGGAGATCAGTATATGGATAAGGCAATCATGAGAAATAATATCTATGTACTGAAAGTTACTGGATTCGAGAATATCGGTGGTGCAACAATAACAATAGATCCTAGCGGTGAAGAGAGTGATAATAATTTCTATTTGCAATTGAATGCTAAGATTATTCCTTGGATTGTACGTTTCAATAACATTGAGTTCTAACAAACACTATGACAGACAGGGGAGGATTCATCTCCCTCCCCTTTATACCTTTCTATATTCTAACATTATAAAATGACCAAAAGCATGAAAACAGTAAATACATTCGCCCGACAATTCTCCTTCAGCCTGATGATGGCCATGACATTGGGAAGTGCCGTTGTGTCGTGCGACAGCATACTCGGTGAAGAAGAGGTAGATTGCTCTGTAGAGTACAGAGTGAAATTCAAGTATGATTATAACATGAAGTATGCCGATGCTTTCTCGCGCGAGGTGGGGACTGTGACACTTTATGCTTTTGACGATAACGGCAAGTTGGTATATCAGAAGACAGAAGAAGGCGATGTGCTGGGAGAAGAAGGATATACCATGAAGTGGATTTGGAACCGGGTGACTATCATCTTGTCACTTGGGCGGGACTGAATGATGAGGCTTCATTCTCAGTGCCTTTGGTTACGGCAGGGGAATCCTCGCTAGATGAACTGCAATGCAGGATGGATCGTCTGTACAGTCGTGCGGCTGATGGAACGGCTGTTGTGAACAGTAAACTTTCTGCGTTGTGGCACGGTGAAGTGACCAAGCAATCTTTCTCGCGGGCAGCAAGCTCGCAGGTAGTGACTGTGCCACTGGTGAAGAACACCAACACCATACGCATCATTCTCCAGCAAATGGACGGAGTGACTGTGGAGGTAGATAAATTTGAATTTACGATTACAGACGACAACGGTTTGATGAACTATGATAATAAGCTGCTGGAGGACGAAACATTAACATATTATCCCTATTACCGTATGCAGGGTGCACGGATATGGGAATACGTGCCGATGGAGATGCAGAGGACAGCAATATCAGCGTAGCTATTGCACAGATTACCGTAGGGCGTCTGGTGGTTGAAAATAATCCCCGCCTCACCATAACCAACAAGGAAACAGGGGAGCCTGTACTTTCCATACCATTAGTGAAATACTTGCTGCTTACTGAAGCAGAAGGACATGAGATGACCAATCAGGAGTATCTGGATCGCCAGGACGAATACAATATGACTTTCTTTTTGGACGAGAGCATGAAGTGGATTAATACTAGCATCATTATCAATGATTGGGTGGTACGCTTCAACGAACTGGACATGTAATAACGAAACTAAAAAAGCAATCTATGAAAAGAGGTTTATCCTATATAGTGATGGCGGTGTTCTGCGGACTGTGCTTCTCGTCGTGTGCGAAGGACGAGTTGGCGGCGAAGGCTGGGGGGGACGGAAGAGCGCCGGTACGTCTTGCATTGTCTCTTTCGGGGAATTCTTCCAGAACGGTTGACGCGCCCACAGCAGATGGTAATTGGGATTTTACCACTCCGGAACAGGGGACTATTGTGGAAGGCGATGTGTATGTACTAGTGATTGATGCGGTTACTCAAAGACTGAAATATTTGGTAGAGGATTTGAGAGTGATTAATGATTATGCCGACCAAAAGATACTGGAAGGGACTATGCAGAGGACGATAGGTAATGAACAGGTACGGTTGGTGGTTCTCGCCAATTTGAATCAGAACCAAATTCAGGGAGTCAGTGAGGGAATGCAGGCATATCTTAATACGATGGTAGCAATACTGCCGTTGAAATCTATAATAAATTGGTTTATAATTACACTGGTCCGACCCCGTGGAATCTGGCCGAAAGGCGTCTGCCGATGTGGGGGATCAGTCCCGCTACCGGTGTCCCTCCTGCAGGACCAAGCTTAGAGTGCAAACTGTATAGGGCAGTGGCTAAGGTGAGCCTTTGGGTGAACGGGAAACAAGGGCTTCAAGATACAAAAGGCGATTTTATTATTACCGGCATCACGGTGAATAACGCTAATGATAAAGGGTATTGTGTGTCACAAGCTACGTTGAGCCCCGATGAAACAATTCAGTACCAAAGTCCTTACGTAACAGGGTTGTCGATGAAGCCGCAGAACTTTGTTTATACGGGACTGAATGTGACAATGGCTTATGAGGATTTGATTTATTTGCCGGAACAAGAAAATAACGACAGCCGGGCAGTATCCTTGGATGTGACTTACACGTATGGAGGTGAAACCAAGACAAAAACGATCGAGTTCAGAAAAGATGGGGTTGGAGATCGGTTTGAGGTGGTGCGTAACCATGTGTATATATTTAATATAAAAGTGACCGAGACTCCTGCTGGAGGCGGTTTGAAGACGGATGTGGAAACTTATGTGGCAGATTGGGATGAAATATTGCTTAGCCCGGGCTATGAATAAACAAAAGGAGGAAAAATGAAGACAATAAGACTGATAATGATGTTTTTCATCATTTGTATGTTGGGTGCTTGTACGGCAGAGGAGTTAGCCGGTCCGGAGTCCGGAGTGGAGGACGATGCTCCTGTGGTCATAGCAATATCACCAGCCGATATTACTTCTGTGAACATGAACAGCAGGGCTGCCGGAGATAACTCCATATTCTCCGTTATTGATGATGTGAATGTAAAAGTGAATTATGGAGGAAATACGGTAATCGTCTATCTGGTTAAGAATGGGGATTCGTTCGAAGTTTCCGGTAGTGTGGAGAATGGTAGTGCAGAGGTCGTTTCTTCTAAAACAGCAGATGGAAAAGTATATATCCACATCAATGCCAAACAAGGTAACCAGGCTGTAAGAGTAGAGGTTATCGCTAATTATGGACGAAAGATTACTTTGTCATTGTGGCAGAGTGTTAAAGAGAGTTTGATTCAGTGGCCGGTGGATTTTGATGAAACATCCGTTTGTCTCCTTTACGGTGCATCCGAGCAGTTTATCTATACCGAGAATCCGCATGAGGGAGCTCAAGGTGGTAATAAAGGTTGCTATTTGGCTAAAGTTTCTTTGAAACGCCCGTATGCTATGATTAAAGTAAATATCAATACTTCCGGCTGGACAACGAAGTGACCTTGACGCCCCGATCAGTACAATTATGTAATGTGCCTAAGACTTGTACCTTGGCCTCGGATAATAGTATAACGGATTTTACTTCTTTTGACAAGGAAGGACAGAAGTATGACTTCCCATCCGGTTCGTTGCTTACGGGACCAAGTGGAAATGGCGAAACTCAAGTGATGTCCGAGCGTCTTTATCAGTTTGAGAATAAACAGACGGTTCATGCCCAAAACTGTACGGATGCCCAAAATGGTAATGAAAAAGTCAAAACCCCGAATCGTATCAAAAATACGATGGAGGCAGGTAAAGAAGTGTATGCTGCATTTACCGACTATACAGACAATGAGAACTTGGGTCGCAGATGTTCATACATCCTTGTTACGGCGGATTATGAATATAAATCGAGCAGTGCACATGTAAAGGGAACTATTAGTTACCGACTGTTTTAGGTAAGAACATATCGTATGATTTTGATGTGAACAGAAATATCATTTATAATGTTACGCTTCATTTGCGCGGAGCGGGAGGTGTGAAAGAATCGGGCTGCATGGATGAGAACGGTGTGATCAACATCTCGGGAAACACGAAGGATGCTCAATGGAGGGTAGACAGCGAATTGTCTGACTTGTTTATTCAGTTCAATGAAGGGCAAGATTATAATATTGACGGACATTTGGTGAAAATCAAAGTGGTGAGTACCGATAGGCAGAAATGGCAAATCAAAGTGGATGATTTTGATGGCGTTTCTGGAGACTATTGGGTGATGTTTGAGTCTGATATGAGTTGGATTACTCCTAGATATGATGAATACAATGTGATACAAAAGGAGGGAACGGCAGAGCTTAGAATGTATTTAAAGGGATACGCTGATCAAAAAACGATTTGGGAGAAAGAATGGAACTCAGAGAAGCCGTATCGTTCGTGCAATATTTATGTGCGTAAACTGGATGCGCAAAACAAGCCTGTTGCGGGCAGCGAAATGAAATATCCTATCAAACAATGGTATCCTATCCAGATTACAGAACAATTGTATGTTGACAGAATAGACCGTTTTGCTGTTGGCGGTCTGCCCTGGGGAGACAATGGGTACACAACGAACCTGACGGACGGACAGAAAATAATAAAGGAGTATTATAAGAAGATAAATAAAGAACATTATTCCAGTGACAATGATGAAAGAAGTGTAATGGATAATGCGATAGGTGTGGCGGTTAATTCCAGTGGTAGTTCTACTCCTGTCACATCGGGTAATAGCTATATGGTTTTTTATCATTTCTCTTTGCCCGCAGAAGCAGAGTGGCAGCAAATAAATGGGGTGATTACCAGTTCCGGTATTAAGTATAATAATTGGTCAGGTGTGCCTTATTGGACAGCTACGACGGAGGGAACTCAGTCAAAAGTATATATTCCGGGGCAGGGAGTGTCAGAAAACAGGTCAAGAAATGAGTCGCATCGTTTCAGGCTGGTATGGCGATATAATAGCTTAGGCTATTATTAAGTATAAAGGAGGATGTTATGAGCAACCTGTTAGAAATCATGGACAAGAAATCATGCGGTAAATCGGAAATTTATATATCTGAAGAAGACGGACGTTGGTACGCTTGCTACCGTTCTGCTCATTTGTTGAAGAAACTTAATGAAACGGTATTGAGAGGTGTTATGCTGGATAAGGTGGAAGTCGATTTGAATAAGTTACTGAACGGTCCTTGGATTGTGGTTCTGTGCTCGGACAATGAGATGATACTGATTAAAAACGAGTAATCTATAAAATTATGCGCGAGATAATAATGATGTTGGAAAGAGAATTAAGCAATGATGCTTGATATATATCTACCGGGAAAGTGACGGTAAATGGTATGCCTATGAACAGTCTGCTTTTTATTTGAGCCGGATGATGCTTGAGCTTTCTTTAGACCGTTATGTGATGGAAAATGCTTTGTGGCTGGCAAGGGCGGAAATTGATGTAAACCGGATTCCTTGGGATAAAGTTATCAGTCATAGCCAATCCGAATATGTATTGCACTATACCCCTTATGATGGGTTCCATGAGTGGCTGGTTGAAATAAAATAGCGATAGTTTAAAAAGTGTCCAGTCCGAAATTCATGAAGAAACGGTTTCGGACTGGGCACTTTTATTCATCGGATGAAAAGAAATCGGGTTTACAATTTCATTCAATGTCAGTTGGGCAGCCTTTGCTATGATGTTCGAAGATATGCTGAAAGATGCGACAGTAAAAGAGATAGAAGATTATTTTTAAAATAAATCGCTCTAATTCATTGTGATATAAAAGATAATGTCTATCTTTGCACCCGCTAAATGAAAATTTTATATATCAAAAAATCTAAGAATTATGTATTTAGATGCAGCTAAAAAACAAGAAATCTTTGAAAAGTACGGAAAGTCTAACACTGATACTGGCTCAGCTGAAGCGCAGATAGCTTTGTTTTCATACCGTATTTCTCACCTGACTGAGCACCTGAAGCTCAACAGAAAAGATTATAGCACTGAAAGAGCTTTGACAACTTTGGTAGGTAAACGCCGTGCGTTGTTGAACTACCTGAAGAACCGTGATATCGAAAGATATCGTGCTATTGTTAAAGCACTAGGATTACGTAAGTAATTCAATCTCTATTGAAAAGGACTTAAAGAAAAGCCGCTCTCTGAAAAGAAAGCGGCTTTTCTATTTTCTGTTATTACGTTTCTACTGTTCTGTTGTTGAGAATTACTCTTTAGTAGGATAATACAGATTATCTTTTGTCATGTGCTCCAATACTTCATGCAGATATTTGGCCGACTCCCATTTGGCCATAGGTAGGTCGTGAAGCAAGTAGTTACCGCAATCTTTAGGGGCGGCTCCCGGAACTTCGCCTTCAAAATCGGCTACAAAGCGGAACGTTTCCTGCATCAGTTCTACAATATCTTCCGATTTTAAATCGCCTTTCATTAACAGGTAGTTACCGGTGAGGCATCCCATCGGTCCCCAGTAGACAATTTTGTCAGACCATATAGGGTGGTTACGCAGGTAGGTAGCGGCTAGATGCTCTATGGTATGCAAGGCTCCTTGTCCCAAAGCAGGTTCCCGGTTGGGTTCTTTCATGCGGATGTCAAAGGTGGTGACCGTTTCACCGCCCACTTCGTCTTTTCTGGATACATAGATACCGCGAAGCAAGCGGATATGGTCAATGGTAAAACTGGGTATTGTCTTCATATTATTCGTTTTTATAAATTAGCTGGTAATGAGGAAAGGAAGGTATGAGTGACCTCGAAGGAACGGTCGGCTATAGTCTCCCAAAAATTTGTGTATTGTTCCCAATGGTTGTCGGATCCCGGCGTATCGCTGATGATACGGAAACTGATGAACGGTACCTTATATATATAACAGATTTGGGCGATGGCTCCCGATTCCATATCTACTGCCAGCCTTCGTGGAACTTTTCTTTAATGTCGTTCAGTTCGGAACGGTCGGTGATGAATTTGTCTCCGCTGCATATCAGACCTCCATGAATGGCGGTCGGAGTATCCAGTGACATGGCGCAATCAAACAATGTGGCATTACCTTCGAATCGGGCGGGAAGTCCTTGTATCTGTCCGTACATATTGCCTTCTCCACACCATACATCATGATATACAACTTGTCGGCTCACCACAACATCCATTATTTTCAGGCAGCTGTCTATGCCTCCTGCTACACCGGTGCTGATGACACAGTCGGGTTGGAAGGTACGGATCAGTTCTACAGTACCGGCAGCAGCGTTCACTTTACCTATTCCGCATTTCATCAGGATAATGGTATTATTTCTAATGCTGCCTTCAGTATATTGGAAAGGACCTTCGGTGTATTCTTTCTTGTTTTCGAGCAGTTGCGCTACTTGTTTCTGCTCGGAACTCATGGCTGTTATAATTCCTATTTTCATAATTCAACTTTATTTATGGCTGCAAATGTACGCATTTTATCAGAGTATATCGTATCTTTGCAACGTTAATAAACAGATATACTTATGAACTTATTTAAAAGAATACTACCTGATATAGTAGTGATTATCCTTTTTGCTGTCATCTCATTCGCCTATTTTTTCCCGGCAGTGACAGAAGGGCGTATCCTTTCACAACATGACTCTGTGGCGGGCATTGGTGCCGGTGAAGAAGCGAAAGAATATCTGGAACGTACGGGAGAGCGTACGCGCTGGACTAATTCGATTTTTGGTGGTATGCCTACTTATCAGATGGCACCCAGTTATGATTCTACGGATACCCTGAAGGGAGTGGAGAAGTTATATCATTTGTATCTCCCGAATTATGTGTGGTATGTATTTGTCATGCTGTTGGGCTTTTATATATTATTGCGTGCATTCGATTTCTCGGTCTGGCTGGCTTCATTGGGGGCTGTGTTGTGGGCGTTTTCTTCTTATTTTTTCATCATTATAGCTGCCGGACACATCTGGAAATTTGTAACCTTGGCTTATATTCCACCCACTATAGCCGGTATGGTATTGGCTTATAGAGGGAAATACTTGTCAGGTGGTTTGCTGACAGCGGTTTTTGTTGCTTTGCAAATAGTGTCGAACCATGTGCAGATGAGTTATTATTTTCTTTTTGTCATGCTCTTTATGGCGGTTGCGTTCGGAGTGGATGCTTGGCAGAAGAAGGAAATGCCGCAATTTCTGAAAGCAACTGGTGTGTTGTTGATGGCCGGTATTTTGGGAGTTTGTATAAATCTATCTAACTTATATCATACGTATGAGTATAGTAAGGAAACGATGCGTGGAAAGAGTGAGCTGGTGAAACCGGATAGTCATAATCAGACAAAAAGTGGTCTGGAACGAGATTATATCACTCAGTGGAGCTACGGTATCGGTGAGACTTTCTCTTTGCTTGTCCCTAATGTGAAAGGTGGTGCTTCCGTACCTTTGGCGGCTAACGAAAAGGCGATGGAAAAGGCGAATCCTATGTATAATAGTATCTATAGCCAGATAGGTCAGTATTGGGGTGAGCAACCCGGTACATCCGGTCCTGTATACGTGGGGGCGTTTGTGATGTTTCTGTTTGTTCTTGGGCTGTTTATAGTGAAAGGTCCTATGAAATGGGCGCTTTTGAGTGCTACAGTTTTGTCTGTCCTGCTGTCATGGGGAAAGAATTTTATGGGATTCACCGATTTCTTTTTGGATTATATCCCGATGTACGATAAATTCCGTGCGGTTTCTTCTATTTTGGTCATTGCTGAGTTTACCATACCTTTGTTGGCAGTCCTTGCTTTAAAGGAGGTAATGGCACGCCCTCAGTTGGTTAAGGAACAGGTCCGGTCGTTTTATATCAGCCTGGGATTGACAGGTGGCATCGCTTTATTGTTTGCATTAGCTCCCGGTTTCTTTTTCCCGTCGTATGTTTCAAGTATGGAAATGCAGGCATTGCAGGGTATTCCGGCAGATCAGCTGGCTCCGTTACTTGCTAATCTGGAAGAAATCCGTCAGAGTATCTTTACTTCGGATGCATGGCGCAGTTTCTTTGTTATTATGATAGGTACGGCAGTTCTTTGGTTATATGGCATGGGCAAACTAAAGGCGAAGGTGACGATTCTGGCATTGGCTGTCCTCTGTCTGGCAGATATGTGGAGTGTGAACAAACGTTATTTGTATGATGAACAATTTGTGGAGAAGGTGCAGCAGGATAATTCCTTTAAACCGACCGAAACGGATAAGGCAATATTGGCCGATAAAACGTTGGATTTCCGGGTACTGAACCTAGCCGGCAATACGTTTAATGAAAATACGACTTCTTATTGGCATAAGAGCATCGGTGGATATCATGCCGCCAAGCTGCGCCGCTATCAGGAAATGATAGAGGAGCATATCAGCACCGAGATGAATGGCGTGTTCAAGGCTGTTTCGGAGGCGGGAGGCGATATGCAGAAGGTGGCTCCGTCCGGTTTTCCTGTGTTGAATATGCTGAATACCCGTTACTTTATTTTTCCGCTGCAAGGTGGAAAGACTGTCCCGATACAGAATCCTTATACGCTGGGCAATGCTTGGTTTGTAAACGAGGTGCAGTATGTGGATAATGCCAATGAAGAGATAGATGCTTTGCATCGGATAGATCCGGCAAAAACGGCTGTCGTAGATAAAAAATTCAGTGCGGAGGTAAAATCGGCGGCTGAAACAGATACACTGTACAATCAAACTGACTGCGTACGAACCTAATGACTTGAAATATGAGGTTAATTCGAAGACAGGAGGAACAGTGGTTTTCTCGGAAATTTACTATCCTGGCTGGCAGGCATATATTGATGGTGTGGAAGCACCGCACGGAAGAGCGGATTATATTCTTCGGGCGATGAATGTGCGGCCGGAAAGCATGTAGTGGAATTTAAGTTCGATCCGAAATCGCTGCATGTTACGGAAACGGTGGCTTTTGTGGCGTTGGGTGTATTGACCTGTGTGCTGGTCTTGTTCTTATTCTTGCAGGTCAGAAGAGCCCGTAGGAAAATTGATTAAGGCCCGTCGTAAGCCAGACTCCGGATTATTTGTAAAGCAGGCGCAGAACGAACCATAAGTGGTGTGTCACTGTGCTTGCCCATCCATAGTGACGGCTCATAATACGGAAGCGTTCTTTCAAGGAGGCTTTATGGTTACGGGTGGTCATTCCTTCATTCAGGTAATCAATAAGAGTAAGATGGGTGTTATGGAGTACATCCGCTTTCTTCATGATACGGATACACCAGTCAAAATCTGCCGAGAACCGATATCTCAGGTCATATGGTTCCACCAGATCACGGCGGGCGAAAAAGGCTTGATGGCAGACTAGCATTCCTTGCTTGAAGCTTTTCCAGGTAAGCGTTGCGGGTGCGGACAGGCGGCGCATATATAAAAAATGCCCTTGACTGTCCACAATTTCTGTTTCTCCATATAGTACTCCCGGCAGAGCTGTTCCATTGATGGAATGTACCATTTGCAGCAAAGTATCATCCTCGTGCAGGCCGTCACCGGCATTCAAGAAACAAAGATAATCTCCGGTTGCCAGTTTTATTCCTTTGTTCATGGCATCGTATAAACCTTGGTCGGGTTCACTGATAACAGTGGTGATATGTTCCTGGTATTTGTGAATGATATCCAGTGTTTCATCTGTTGATCCCCCATCTACAATAATATACTCCAGATTCTTATAAGTTTGTGTAACAATACTTTGTATAGTATCCTCCAATACTTTTGCGGCGTTGTAGGTGACAGTAATAATAGAAAACTTGGGATGAGGATGATGGTTATGCATGATTCCCTGTAATCTTGTTATAGATTTCAACATATTTCTTGGCGATGGTACTTTCCGAATAGCTGGATACTGCCTTACGGCAGGCTTCTTCGCTCAGACTTTCATATTCTCCTTCGGTCAATGCCCAGTGAATTCCGTTTGCCAGATCCTTGGAAGACTGATATTCGGCAACATAGCCGTTGTGCAGGTGGTCAATCATTTGTGGAATACCTCCTACATTGAACCCTATGCACGGAATACCACAGGCCATTGCCTCTACGATGGTATTGGGTAGGTTGTCTTGTAAAGAAGGTGTGACGTATAAGTCGACTGCGTTGTAAATATCTACCAGTTCCTTCTCGTTGCTGACATAATTCATCGGATAGATAGGGAAAGGAAACAGGGAAGCGTATTGTTCGGCTTGGTTGCCAAAAACCACTACACCTAACTCTTTACTAAAATCAGGATACGAGGAAGCTATTTGTTTGCAAGCTGATACCAAATAGTCTATTCCTTTTCTCTTGTCTGTAATTTTTACGGAGCCGAAAAGCAATAACTTCTTGTCTTGCGGGAGGTGGCATTTTTCTCTGGCCTGTTTTTTATCACGAGGTTTGAACAGGTTGGTGTTGATTGCATTGGGAATATTGGTAATGGTCTGACCTTTAATCAGATCACTTTTCTTAGCCAATGATTCTAACCAGCGGCTACAAGCTACAAAGGTGATTTGTGCTCCTTCAAACAGTTTTTTCTTTTTCTGGAAAGTACGGTAGGCTATGTCTTTCCTGCTTCCTTTGTAAAGTTGCGGACAGTTGTGGCATTGTGTGGCATATTTATCGCAATCTCCTGCATAGTGGCAGATACCGGTAAAAGGCCACATATCATGCATTGTCCAAACGATGGGCTTGCCGGATTGGATGATACGCCGGATATCTGTCAGTGACAACATACCTTGGTTAATCCAATGCAGATGAATGACATCGGCTTGGGTAAATTCGGGCAATGCTGTGATATTGGTGCCGGTATTCGCTATGTCAACGGCAAACAAGTTATGTTTCTTGAAGTGGTTGGCTTGCCAGATAACGACACGCTCCCAGATGAATTGCCATACTTTCCACCATGATTTCTTTAGTTCAACGACACTTATCTGGTCGGTCTGCTTGTCGCGTACAAGCATTTTTGTCTTTATTCCGTTGTTTTTTAAAGCCTCCATGAGGCGGTTGGCTGCAATGGCGGCTCCACCTATTCGCTCAGACGTATTGATGATAAGTACTCTCATGTGCATAAAAGTTTATGCAAATGTACGCTTTTTAGGGGACATCTTGGATATTTCCAGTAAGCTTTCTGCTATTTCACGGGAAAAGATTTCCAAATTGAAACGTTTTTCTGCCAGCTTTCGGGCGTTGGCGCCCATTTTTTGGGCTTCTTCGGGATGGTCGGCTATGCGATGAATGGCATTGATCCACCCTTCCACGTCATCATAGGCTACGGTAATTCCTATTTCTTCTTTGTCTATATCCATTTCAAAATTAGGATTACGTGAGCAAATGACAGGGATGCCTAATGCAAAGGCCTCTACCAGTGTGGTAAGACCTACGGTATAAGGAAAATCCATGCAGCAGATGACAACACAGCTTTTTCGTGCCACTTTCTGTGCCAACAAGTATGGGATGACACCGTCCGTATAATGTACTCGTACAGAATCGGGCAGACAGAAGCGTTCAATAATCTGTTGGTAGTTTACACTTCCATTGGTGGGGGCTATGTACAAGTCCAGTTGTTGATCGGTGGCGCAGAAAGCTTGCAGCATTGTGTCTACATCCCGGTTTTCTTTCCCGGTGGAGATAAAACCTTCCGGTTTCCGATCCGGCATTGTTTGTAGAAGATGGTCATAGAAAGCGAGGTCCGGCCCCCAATGGATAAGCTGAAGCTTTTCTTCGGGAGCTTTTCCGGTTGCTAATGAGTCTTTAATCAATTTTTTACTGAACAGGAACATATGATCAATGCCCTTATAAAAGAAACGTGAGATGCGTTCTCTTATTTTTCTGGATGAGGTTTTTAAAGCAGTGTGATGCCAAATGACAATGGGCTTGCGGTAGAGGCCTAATGCTCTGAGTAGGATGATAAGTTCCAACCCACGGAAAGATGTACCGTAGAGCACTTCGTATGGCTCTTTGCAGCACAGAATCTCTTTAGTGGCATAGAGCATTAGTTTCAGACGGCTGGGGAAAGCTTTGTATTTATGCATCACCGACCGGATTCCATATTTTTCCAGCAAAGGAAGTCCGTAGAGGATATGTCCCGGAAACTTATAATCTTTCCATTCCTCGTAACTTTCACGGGTTAATCGGGTGTGATAAAAATAAATAGTGAGTGGTTTTACCGGTGTTGGTCTCTTTTCAGCCATTTGTTAATTCTGTTTTTTATTGCTTTAGTGATGATGGAAAAATTGCCGTATCGCAGGTTCAGAAATAGTTCTTCAAAAGAACGTCCTATCTTAATCCAGGGATGTCCCCACCCCATAATGCGGTAGACAGCTTTTTTATAAGCTACATTCTCAATGACATAACGAGGATGCTTGAGAGGAAATTCTACTTCATACCGTTTCATGGTGAAGATGCGGCGGTATCCTTTAGGCAGTGTATGCACAGAACCGGCAAAATGGGTGGAATCTGCCGTGGCTCCCAAGTTGTTAATCATGTTGCGGGTGGGCACGATAGCCAGTCCCGAGTTGAAAAGCATGGAAGCGTGGAAGATGGTTTCATAATAGGCTTTGTTGTTTTCTTTATGGCGATGGCACATATAGATAAAGTCTTTACGGAATTTCCGTTCTTTAATGAGCTGTTCCAGTTGTTGCATATTGAACTTGTCTTCTAGAAAAGTATAATGTTCGTCCCATTGGTCAATGACTCTTTTCCAACTGGCCCATCCCCAGATAGAGAAAGTGGAGGCAAAGAAATAATCGTATGGTACACCCGGAGTAATCTCTTCGTTATTGAAACCCGCAATCATGGTGATACGGGGGTCTTGCTCGTATTTGTCTAACATTTCTTTACAGAATGTGAAAAAAGAAACGGAAGGCACATCGTCATCTTCCAATACGATACATTTGTCAACCATAGAAAAAGCCCATTTTTGTGAAATGTATTCCGAAGGGTCGCAACCGTAGTTTTTTTCCTGATACATACGGTGGACTTCGCAGTCCCAGTCTATCTGATCTGTCACTTCACGACATGCTTTTATACCGGGCAGGTCGTGTTCGCTGCGTGGTCCGTCCTGATAGAGGAAAAGCTTGGAGGGACGGGCATTCCTGACTTGTTCAAACACTTGCGACAGCTGTTGCGGGCGGTTGAAGAACAAAATGAGTACGGGTACATCTACAAGGAACGGTTTCATAGTTCAATCTCCTTTATTTGTAAAATTCGAGTTTGTTGTAATGCGGATGTATATTCTCTAAATCTGGTAATTGCATATAGTCACCGTATATCTTCCTTAGCACAGCATCTGTTTGGCGTGGTACGGGGAACATTTTTCCTTCAAATTCCATTTCTGTCAGTGGAAAAATATCGTCTGTATAGCGCGGTTTGAAATAGGCGGTGCCAAAAGAATGGCGTAATTCTTTTCCGGGGAATAACTTGGCAATGAACCTTAGGATGGGAAAACCGATGCGGGTATTAAAATGATAAATCCTACGAATCCGTTTGTATAATGTGCTTTCTTTTATATTTTTATTATTCAACTGATTGTATATCTGCCCTTGCATGTGGCCTCCTATCCAAGCTAGACAATAAGGGATCTTTTCTAAAGGAAAAATATCAATGTAGATACCGGTATAATGGAAAATACGGTCATATGAATTTGTTTCTTCCAAATGAGAATCCTTATCACGTAATTTGCCGTATATAAAGATGTAATTGGGATCTGTTTCATTAGTTTGCAATGCAAGATTGTCCGGAAGTTCTTGAGGAAGAACTTTCAGCAGACGCAGGTAATCTGAGCGAAGCATTTCTATGTCCAGATCATCATCCCAGGGAATGAAACCTTTGTGACGTGCTGCACCTATTAGAGTTCCGGAACTGAGCCAATAGGGTATTTGGTGCTTGCGACAAATCACATCAATAACCTCCAGAAGCTCTAACATACGTAGTTGCTGGCGACGGAGAAGGGAACCATCGGGGTTAAATCGCTTTCTTAGTTCACTATCCATACATTAATTTTTTAGTAGTTTATAAAACAAATCAGCGTTGATGTAACCTGTTTCTGACAGGTCTTTTCCTTTTAATTCTCCTTCATGGATATATTCTTTGTTTAATACATCTTGCCCCCATAGCAATATTTTATCAATGTTTGGGGTACAAATATTTAATACCTCTGCTATTGATTTGATTATCAATAATCCAAATGGAAAATCCTCAGTGAAATACCGGCTTTTGAAATCAGGCAGAAATCCTTTTTCTGTTTTTCCATAGGAGCTGGAATATGTTTGAAGGCAATGATGGAGCGTATCTTGCGGGTAAGTGACCTTGCATCATAACTGTCATAATATTCCAATAAAGTAGGAATTGGCTCTATTCGGACCGGCAGTGCTTTCAGAATTTGTTGGAATTCATTGTCACAAGCAATGAGGAGCTCCGAACTTCTTCGTCCCAACTATTATAGAACCCGGGAATCTCATGATATGTTTTTCCTCTACTCCAGGTATGGAAAAGTGAATAAAGACGGGCTGGATGAAGCAATGGATTGCTATTGGTCAGACTGGCTTCTAGAAAATGATGAAGCATACGCACCGGCGTATCTAACATTTCTTGAAGAGTTCGTAGTAAAATATCGGATTTTGATATGTTTACGGTAGCTATTTGTAATTCCTTTTTGTATCCCAACAAGAGTGCTTTCTGGCCATAGGTTTGCACACGGGCAATGAATGGAGCACGCTGGAATCCGAAGAGTGAAGCTGTTTTGCCTAATATTCTATAAGCGGTAAAGAAAAAACCGGTACAACTGACTACACTTCCTATGCAAGTTTTTTCCTGCAAGAACGGTTGTATGTGGAGAAGTTCTTCCTCAATGGCAAATCCGGGGAGACAAAGCAATACGATATCAGAGTGTGGAATGACTTCTGCCGGGTTAGCCGTAACGCAGGCTAATGAGCCGGAGAATGTATTTCCCCGGCAATCTTCAATGAGTAATGATGGATTCCATTGGTCGGGATGCCGGGTGAGGATGGAAACATTAAAGCCTTTATGTGCAGCTACTCCTGCAATGACGTGCCCCAGACCGCCACCGCCACAAATACAGATATTGATACTCATGCTTGCAGTTTTTTTAAGTTTTCAGCCAGATAATTGTTGTCTTCAGTGTCGCGTATGGCGATACGGATGTAATTCCTGCCATCGAATCCTGTCTTGGTACTACAATCTTTTAACAAGAGATTATGCTCCAGCAATAAAGAAACGAGTTTGGTGGAACTGAAGCGGGAAGTTACTTCGCACAGGAAATAATTGGCTTGTGAAGGTATGACACGTAGGAAGTCAACCTGTTGCAATACCTCGAAAAAGCGTTGGCGCTCGGCTATGAATTTTTTACAGGCATTTTGATAATCATTATTATACTTGCTGTATATCTGTAAATAGAATTCGGCGAAGGAGTTTATATTCCATATAGCCATGTTTTTTCGTAAATAGGATATTATCTCTTTGTCGGAAGATGCGGCTATCCCCAAGCGTAATCCCGGAACTCCATAAGATTTGGAAATACTTTTAATGACTGTGAGGTGTGGGTATGTTTCCAGAACTTCATTCTTAAGCAGCGTATTTTCGACACTTTTTTCGCTGAAGTCAACAAAAGATTCATCCAGTATTAAGTGGATATTTCGCTGCTGCGTCCATGCCAGCAAATCCATAAGTTCGTTGAGGGGGATGAAGTTACCTGATGGGTTATCCGGATTGATCAAGAGTAAATGGCGGATATCTTTGTCCGCATAAAAAAGCATCAGTTCTTTTGCCGTATAATGAAAATCGGCATTCTGTGGATAGAATGCAATGATTTCTTCTGATTGTCGGTTGGGATATTCTTCAAAAGTGGGATAAATTACTCCCATTTTGCCATCTGAATGTTCCATCAGCGCTTTGATGATTTCGGCGGCTCCGTTGCCAACAACCACATAATCTTGCCGGATACCGAAGTTTTTTGCCATGACAAGTGTATTCACTCCCATGCCGGAAGGGTATTCACGGAGAAGCACATTAAAATTAGCCTGTAGTTCTTCACACATTTTTTGTGGTGGAAAATAGGGGTTTACTAAATAGCAGAAATCTTTCAGCTTTGGGAAACGCCAGTATCCGCCATATCTTTTTTGGTAGCGTTGTAGCTGGTCCTGTTCGGCAAAAATGGTTTCAGCGATGTCAAGATCTTGTATATCATCAATCTCATACCAGCGTTCTCCTTCCAAAGGGAGTCCTTTCAGTTCACATCTCTCCAGCAGGGTGATTACCCGTAATACCTGTTCGTAATATTCGTTATTACCCAGGGCTTTGCTGTAGGCTTCAAGAAATGGCACATAACTGTTGCGGAGAAACTCTTTACTGAATTTATAGATATTGACGGTTTTGTAGTAATCGTCAATATCTGCGTAGCGGAACGTTTTTTTTGAGATAAAATCAATGATGTCATTTTCAGTATTGAGCCGTACCATCGTGCCGTCCATCCATGGCTCATATTTAGCTACAAGTGCCAGATTGGGATAGGGGCTATTTAAAATTTTGTGGAAAAGTGTATCCTCAAAAATCAAATCGGATTCAATTAATAAAGTATCTTGCTTTTGCAATTCCTCTTTAGCAAGATAGAGAGAATAGATATTATTGGTCTTATTGTAGACAGGATTGTAAATATATTCTATCGGAGTATTTCTACTTTGTTTCTCTATGTGGGTACGTAATTTCTCTCCCTGGTAGCCTATGACTAAAATGATGCGTTCCAGATTTAATGAATCTAACTGTGAGAGCAGACGGTCTATCAGATAGGTCCCGTTTACTTTAATCATACACTTGGTGTTATCTTTGGTAAGATCTCCCAAGCGCTTGCCCATGCCGGCGGCTAGAATGATTGCTTGCATAATAAATTTAGGTATATATATTGCAAAAGTAGTAATTAATTAGCATTTATAAGCGATGTTATTTATATTTGCCTCAAATTTTAAACAGGAATGGGTAAAATAACATTTGTACCGGTAGGAGGATTGGCCAACCGTATGCGTGCAGTGGCTTCGGCGGTAATGCTGGCAGGAAAGACGAAAAGTGAATTAAGCATCATTTGGTTTCGGGATTGGGCACTGAATGCACCGTTTTATCAGTTGTTTAAGCCTGTAGACAGGGAAGTGGCTTGTTTACGGGATGCTTCGCGGTTGGATTATGCATTATTAGACAGACCTCGTTCCAAGAATTTTCATTTCCCGCTTTTGTTTCAGAAACTGCTTTTCAAGTCTTGTCTGTACGAGCGTTCCATTACTCCTTTATGTAACCGGCATTTTGATTTTGAACGGTGGGTTAAAGAAGGTGGCTGTGTTTATATGGCATCATACACCGCTTTCCAACTTTATGATTATGCGTGGATCAGTCGGTTGTTTGTTCCGGTAGACGAGATTATGGAAGAGGTAGAAAACCGTTGTCGGAATTTTTCGGATGCTATGATTGGTGTGCATATCCGTCGTACAGATAATCTGGCTTCTATCAGGCAAAGCCCTATCGAGTTGTTCTATCAGAAATTAGATGAGAAGATAAAAGAGGACGGCAAGGTGGCTATCTATTTGGCTACAGATTCGGAAGAGGTGAAGCGGGAAATGAAAGAGCGTTATGGTGACCGGATATTCTGTTCCGGAAAAAAGGCAGACCGTGGATCTTTGGAGGGAATAAGGGAGGGTATCACGGATATGTACACATTGGCTCGTACACAAAAAATATATGGTTCTTTTCAGAGTTCATTTTCGGATATGGCAGCTCAGATAGGAGGGGTTCCATTGGAGATTTTGAAATTATGAGTTACGGAAATAAATCATTGTTTTAATGATTATCTGCAAACATTTTTATTTTTGCTCCTCTTCTTTCTATGGCATTTGCAATTTGTTTTCTATTTTTCCTAATAGCAGCCGTCTGCTCCATTCTATAACAAGCGTCGTCAGACAGATAGAAACAAGTGTTCCCATAAAATACAGAACAAGTAGGTTGCTGTCTGCATAAGGGGTATACCAGGGTTGTAAACAGTGGATAAGAAGTCCTTGAAGCATATATAAGGCAAAAACGTATCCTGCTAGGTAATTGATGATGCGGGATGAAAAATGCCACCGGGTAAACTGGTAGAAAATCATGATAGAGGCGATGATAATCAGTAGATTATTATCTCGGGCGAATCTCAGTATGATATTTCCACTCATTGCTGTAAGCAGGGTATTCAGTATAAAAATACCGGCAAGGCTGCCTGACAAGATTTCCCGGCTATGTCGTTTCATGTTTTCCGGAAGACCATAGGTCTTCAGATATTGTCCTATGAGATAAGCTAGTGTGACATTGATAATTCCCTTGCCCGTGTCATTCTGAATTTCAAAAAACAGGATTGTCGGGGCAAATACAAAAAAGAATCCCCATAGTAACAGTAGTTGTTTATAACTTTTTTGTGAGAGGTTATGAACCAGCCGGTTTAAATAGGGCGAGAAACAATAAAGTACTACATAGCAGGTCATAAACCAGTATTTTTTGCTAAGTATCGGTAGCAATGAGGAGGCCAGCCCTGTCCAGGTATGCGGAGTGTGAAGCCATATTGTTTCGATCAGATAAGAAACGATGGAATAAAACCATACGACAACCAGCATTTTGAAAAATTTATGTGTATTGAAACGGATTCCAAAATAACCTGAGATCAGAATGAACAAGGTTACTCCGGTGTTTCCCAGTGTATTGATAAATAGTATGAATTCTTTGTTCAGCCAGTTACTGGTGTGGAAGGTATTTCCTAGAATATGCATGGATACAATCAGTATGATACTGATAATTCGTAAACATTCTAATCCGGAGTGACGTGTAGCAGCCATTATTTCTTGATTATATAGTGTAAACTCTCTTTAAAAGTGACGGAGCCGCTCAACCACAGGATGGCTGTGTAGAGTGTGCCGGCTATGATCATTTTGCTTGCCATTAATAAATACAGATTGGCAAAGCCGATAGTGATATAATAGGTAGCCGCCATTACCGCGGTAGCTATGAAGGCAAACGGCAGGATGTCTTTCAGCGCTGCAAACAAGCTGAGCCGTATTTGTTTCCATACAAAATAGTGCCATACAAACAGCCAGCAGATATTGATGGATACATACACTATAATCATGGTATGTACGCCGTATGGATAGAGCAGTAGCATGGTTGTTAACTGGATGATGCCTAAGCCGATGGTATTCCACATATAGATATCCGATTTTCCTTTGCTGATGACTAGGTTGGAATACAAATTGGTTATGGGAATGAATGCGCCACCGATGCAGAGCAATTGCAGGATGAAGGCACTGGGTAGCCATTTGTCTGTAATAGTCAGTATAATCAGTTCGGGTGCGATTAATGATAATCCTAACATAGCCGGAAAAGAAATAAAGGCAGTGAAGCGGAGCATCTTTCGGAAAGCGCGTTGTTGGCGTTCCCTTTCATCCGACAAACTGGAAAGTACGGGTTGGGCCACACTGTTGACTGTTCCTGAAATTAATGAATGTCCCATATAATTCCATTTATTAGCTTGAGTAAAATAGCCTACTTCTTGTCCCGAATAGAATTTACCAAGGATAACGGTAAAGATATTATTATTGATGTGGTTGAATATATTGGTTACTAATAATTTGCTGCTGAAAGAAAGCATCCCTCTCAAAGGCTTGAAGTCGAAAGTAAGTGTAGGTCGCCAGGGTGAGAAGCACCAATAACAGATATTAATGGTTCCTACATAGACAATGCTTTGTGTGGCTATCCCCCAATAGGCAAATCCCAAGCAGGCCATAGTTATACCGATAGTTCCTGAGGCGGTTAATCCGATAGTGACCGCCATTGCCTTTTGCTTGACCATTAAGTTGCGGAACAGGTAAGCACTGTGGGCAATGCCCAAACTGGCTACAAAGAAACCGAGGAAAGTGTATCGTGCCAAAGCTGTCAGTTCGGGAGTGTGATAGAATTCGGCAATGAGTGGGGCGCAAAGGAACAGAATGAGGTAGAGACAGGCACTTAGCCCGGTACTGAACCAGAATACGGCATTATAGTCTTTGTGGGAGATATTCCGTTTGTTGGCTAGGGCGGCCGTGAACCCGCTTTCCTGCAAAGAGCCTGCAATAAGGGAGAAGATGGACAGCATTCCCACCATGCCATAATCTTCCGCATTCAGAATGCGTGACAGGAATATCCCGAAAAAAAGATTCAGCAGCTGCTGTACTCCATTGCTTAATCCGCCCCAGAAGAGGCCTTTTGCTGTCTTTTCTTTCAAGGATTGTTCTGCCATTTTTATAGATAGATTATAAAACAGTCAGGCTGAAAGCGGACGTTTCAGTTGCTTTCAGCCTTTTCTGTATTTGGGTGTATATTATTTCACTTCACTGCCCGGCTTTACCTCTCTTAATAAAGAGGTCACCGCTAAGGTGCCGTCAAAGTTTTCAGCACTCAGGATCATGCCTTCGCTCACCAATCCGTTCTTGAATTGGCGTGGAGCAAGGTTGGCAATGAATAAAACTTGTTTGCCCACCAGTTCTTCCGGTTTATAATGTTGTGCGATACCGCTGACGATGGTACGGTTCTCCAGTCCGTCAGCAATCTTGAATTTCAGCAGCTTTTTCATTTTAGGCACTACCTCACACTCTAATACGGTACCTACACGGATATCTAACTTTTCAAATTCTTCAAAAGCAATTACTGGTTTTATCGGGTTGGCTTTATAGTTGGCAGCCTCGTTTGCTTTTTTGGTAGCCAACAGTTTGTCTACTTGTGCTTGAATGGTTTCATCTTCGATCTTTTCGAACAACAGTTCTGCCTTATTCAATTGATGTCCTTCTGCCAGCAGATCGGTACGCCCCAGTTGGTCCCATTCAAATGTTTCCATATTCAGCATTTGGCGGAGCTTTTCGCTGCTGAAAGGCAGGAAAGGTTCGAATGCAATAGCTAGATTGGCAACTAGTTGCAATGCTATGTTAAGGATGGTGGCTACACGGTCCATATCAGTTTTTGCCAGTTTCCAAGGCTCTGTATCGGCTAAGTATTTATTACCGATACGTGCCAGGTTCATTGCCTCTTTTTGTGCATCGCGGAATTTGAATACATCCAGTAGCTTTTCTACTTCTGCCTTTACGTCTGCAAATTCTTTTAATGTTTCTTTGTCGTAGTCGGTCAATTCACCGCAAACGGGAACTTTCCCGTCGAAATATTTATGAGTCAGCACTAAAGCACGGTTTACAAAGTTACCGTAAACAGCCACCAACTCATTGTTGTTACGTGCTTGAAAATCTTTCCAGGTAAAATCGTTGTCTTTTGTTTCGGGGGCATTGGCTGTCAATACATAGCGCAATACATCCTGTTTGCCGGGGAAGTCCTGCAAATATTCATGCAACCATACTGCCCAGTTGCGTGAAGTGGAAATCTTATCACCTTCCAGATTCAGGAATTCATTGCTAGGTACGTTATCCGGTAAGATATAGCTTCCTTCCGCTTTCAGCATAGCAGGGAAAACAATGCAGTGGAATACAATATTGTCTTTTCCGATGAAGTGAATCAAACGGGTTTCTGGATCTTTCCACCAAGTTTCCCAACTGTCGGGAAGTAATTCTTTTGTATTTGAAATATAGCCGATGGGGGCATCGAACCATACATAAAGTACTTTTCCCTCAGCGCCTTCTACAGGAACAGGGATTCCCCAATCCAAGTCACGGCTTACCGCACGGGGTTGCAAGCCCATATCCAACCAGCTTTTACATTGTCCGTATACATTGGGGCGCCATTCTTTATGATTTTCAAGAATCCATTCACGCAGCCATCCTTCGTGTTTGTCCAATGGCAGATACCAATGTTTGGTTTCACGCATCACTGGTTTACTGCCACTGATAGCACTTTTCGGATTGATCAGGTCGGTCGGAGAAAGTGATGTTCCGCACTTCTCGCATTGGTCACCGTAGGCTCCTTCTGCATGGCAGTGAGGACATTCACCGGTAATATAACGGTCGGCCAGGAACTGATGGGCTTCTTCGTCGTAATATTGCATGGAGGTCTTTTCAATGAACTCACCTTTATCATACAGGGTTTTGAAGAATTCGGAAGCCAGTTCGTGGTGTGTCTTTGATGTAGTACGAGAGTATATATCGAATGAAATTCCAAATTCTTTGAATGATTCTTTTATCAAGGTATGATAGCGGTCCACCACATCTTGTGGAGTAATACCTTCTTTCTTTGCACGAATGGTGATAGGTACTCCGTGTTCGTCAGAGCCTCCGATGAAAAGAACATCTTCTTTTTTCAGGCGGAGATAGCGCACGTAGATATCAGCAGGAACATATACACCTGCCAGATGACCAATATGTACCGGACCGTTTGCGTAGGGCAAAGCGGATGTGACGGTGGTTCTTTTGAATTTATTTTCCATTGTATGATGTCTTTTTTGTTATTTCTACCAGTAACGTGCAAAGTTAGTGATTTTTAGTAAGTATATGGAATAATCAGAAATATTTCTCCCTTAAAATCTCTGACAGGCCGTACTTATTATAAAATATGGTTATTCGGGGGCTTTGTCGGAAGAAGTGAAAATACAGAAAAATGTTATATCGTGATGCAGTGATTTGCACTTATTTGCATTTAATCTTAAGGAGAGAAAAATGATGAACTAAATTTTACTTATCCTGTTTTTTATAAAACCTTAAGTCGAACGAGACATGAATACGTGGTATAAATTCATTTTAAATGCACTTTTCTCTAAAAAGAGAGAGGATAAAGATTGGGAAACGACCGATAGGGAAGAGGATGTTCTTTCAAATTACATTGAACTGGACTCATTGATGCAGGTCATTTATCATGCAAAGGAAACTGAGTCGGGCAGCTAAACTAACCGGCCCAGTCTTCTCTATCAAGATTTCTATAGCTTATCGCTTCTGCCAGGTGGATGGAAGTAATGTGTTCGCTGTTGTCCAGATCGGCAATGGTACGCGCTACTTTTAGAATACGACCGTATGCGCGCGCCGACAGGTTGAGGCGTGTCATGGCAGTTCGTAATAATTTTAGCCCTGCTTCATTGGGTTGAGCGTACAGATGGAGTAACCCGGCTTCCATTTGTGCGTTGCAGTAAATACCCGGATGGTTGGCAAAACGTTGAGCTTGTATTTTCCGGGCCTTGATAACCCGTTCGCGTATGCTTGCACTACTTTCCGCATGATGGCGTTCTGCCATTTTTTCGAATGGAACCGGAACTATTTCTATTTGGATATCTATGCGGTCCAGTAAAGGACCGGAGATACGGTTCAGGTACCGTTGCACTTGTCCGGGATTACAGACGCAAGCTCGTGTGGGATGATTATAATATCCGCATGGACAGGGATTCATACTGGCTACCAGCATGAAACTGGCCGGATAATCCAGACTGTATTTAGCTCGTGCGATGGATATATGCCTGTCCTCTAGGGGTTGGCGAAGTACTTCAAGTACACTTCTGTTAAATTCCGGCAACTCGCTATTTGAAAAATACTTGCATAGTTGTGATGTTGTTTATATATTTGTAGGCAGAACTGATTTAATAGATGTAAATGTAGTAAAAACAACTGGAATAAGATATGAAAGCGGCATTTTTAATAAGATGTTCTACTAAGAATCAAGATTTAGATAGGCAGACAAGGGATTTAACTCGGCTGGCTAAGTCTTTAGGGTATGAATATGATATAGAAAATCTGGTATTTGGAGAGAAAATAACTGGTAAAGACGATGTTACTATTAAGAATAGAGAGAGTATAGATAAATTATTAAGAGCGGCTAAAGAACAAAAGTTTGATGTAGTTTTAGTAGCTGAAGTTAGCCGTATGAGTCGTGACCCCGCTTCTGGTAGAGTTTATGTAAGACAACTTATCAATATGAGCATACCAGTTTATTTTAGGGATATTGATACTTGGACTATCAACAGATAACGGAAAAAGGGTTAGAGATGCAGAACAAGTTATCGGTGCTGCTTTTGATGCTGCTTGGAAGTATCTTAGAAGTTTGAAGACACAAGTAGCATCTGGTAGAAGGAATGAATTAGATAATAATCAAATTTCAGTAGGACAGCCATTTTTTGGTTATACTCGTTATGGTGGTAAAGATAAGAGTAAAAAGAACTGCTGGATAGTAGATGAAGTGGCGGCTGAGGTTGTAGTCTTTGTTTTTAATGAGTATATAAAAGATGGCTCTAACCCGTTGGCGGAATTAAGCCAGTGCATACTTGACTCTTCCAATGGGTCTATTATTAATGTGATTTAAATATTGCATTGCCGTAAAGGCACTGATTTTACCGATAATTCTTGTAAACAATCCTACTG
>ENA-OQDE01000019-OQDE01000019.1-human-gut-metagenome-genome-assembly--contig:-NODE-19-length-91054-cov-9.545372_pt1 | contig 91054 bp, 100 predicted proteins | sample MGYA00242768_ERZ504595 | MGnify/ENA primary metagenome ERZ504595 (study PRJEB26092, sample SAMD00036307) | human gut metagenome | host: Homo sapiens | study: EMG produced TPA metagenomics assembly of...
GACGCAGGGCGGGCGAGACGGGCGTCGCGGCGTGATGCGGCCAGTCGTGCGGCGGAACCGGCGAGCGCCACGAACGGCACGACGAGCAGCATGCAGGCGAATACCGCCAACGCCACATAGGCGGTGGAGAATTGGGCCAGGCTCGTCGGGTCGCTGATCTGCCGTTCCCACGCGGCCACCGTATCGGGCCGGCAGGCACCGAGGTCGAACGCGCAGGCGACGGTATGATCGGCCGAAGCCCGCCAGATGAAACCGTGTACGCCGCCGAGCCCGGTGAGGAAGATGGTGGTGGCTGCGGCGAAGGCGATGATTGCCAGCATCGAGGTGTGGCCGGCGCTGCCGCGCAAGCCGGGGCGGTGAAACAGCCGCCAGAGGCGAACGTGCTCATCGCGCGCCTCCTGCGGTGGTTTCGCTCCCGCCGCTGGAGCTGCCGAGCGTAGCGAGGCTGAGGGTGGTTCAGCGCCCTCGGGCCACCCCCAGTCAGCCTGCGGCTGACAGCTCCCGCCGGCGGGAGCGGAGTTGGGGTTGGCGTCTGTCTGGTGCAGACGGCCGTCCTGCATCATTACGGTACGGCCGCAGAACGAAGCGACGTTGGGGTCGTGGGTGACGACGACCACGGCGGAACCGTTGTCCCGCGCGGCGGCCATGAGAATGCCCATGACCTCGCGGCCGGTGGCTTGGTCGAGCGCGCCGGTCGGCTCGTCGGCGAAGACCACGGCAGGTTTGACGGCGAGTGCACGGGCGATGGCGATGCGCTGCATCTGTCCGCCGCTCATCTCCCCCGGCCGGTGCGTGGCGAGCGCGCGCAATCCCATGCGTTCCAGCCACAGGATCGCCGTGTCGGTGGCGGTGCGGTAGGGCATGCCGTCAAGCATCATCGGCAGGGCGATGTTTTCGACCGCCGGCAGTTCGGGCAGCAGCTGGCCGGACTGGAAGACGAAGCCGAAGTCGTTGCGGCGCAGTTTGGTGCGCTCGGCGTCGCTCATGCGGCTCAGGTCGCACCACGGAAGATGACGGTGCCGGCGGTCGGCTTAATGATGCCGGCGAGCGCGTGCAGCAAAGTGGATTTGCCGGAGCCGGACGGGCCCATCACGGCTACCGTCTCGCCCTCCCGGAGCGTGAAGTTCACGTGGTTCAGGGCGAGCGTGTGCATGGTCGGCATGGCGAAGCGGGCTGGGCTGGCTGGGATGGCTGGCCGGCCTGAATGGCACCCGGTCCGGCCGCAGCGGGATTCGCCGACGCATAACCGGCTCCCGTGCCGGCTGGCATCACGCCGGTGACGCCGTGCCCTGCCTGTGCGCGGGCCATGCTGGCGGTGTAGTCCATGACCAGGTCGTGCGCCTCGATGACCGGGGCCCACTGCTGGGTGTGCGATGCCGGCTGCTGGAACTGTTGGGGTTGCTGAGACTGCTGAGGCTGAGCCGCCGGTCCCGACGCCGGCTGAGGCTGCTGCAATTGCGATGCTGCTGTGTTCATACTCCCGAGCGTACGGAGCGAACGCCCAGCCGACCATCGGGCTGCGGTATGAACCTTTCTGGATCACCGGCCCGCTCCTCATCCGCAAGGATTAGAGATACGCAGTCGACGCGACAATCCATATATCAGATGTTCATTGCTCGAGAAGACGAGGAACAGTGGAAGACCGGTTCGGGAGCTGGAACCACATAGGCCGGTTCGGCTGGATATGCGAATCGCACGCACGGTATGTTCAGGGAACCAGCGCGCTGCGCGCCTGTACATCGAACAGACCAAGCAAAGGAGCCCACATGGCCATCGCAATCGACATCCCGCACACACCAATCGTGTCCGTACAAAAGTCGTACAACAGGAGTATGACTACAGAGAATAACAAGAACAGTCGTTTTGAAATGAGACTCACCTAAGAGCAACGTTCCAGAATCGACCAAGCGGCCGAGTCCAAAGGCATGACTTCGTTGCAATGGGCATTATCGAATCTGCTCGCCGCCGCAGATCGGGACATCCATGAAGCTCATATCATTCGGCTCAACAGTAAAGCGTGGAATGATTTCACCGCAGCATTAAACGAACCTATGGGCCTACGTCTGAATGAATTGTTGGAGCGTGATCCCATATGGACGTGACCAACTTCACTGAGCCTCGGCACCTGACTGCGAGCGAGGATATTTCTGGTTTCGACTGCGGCCTGCCATTGGTCAATGATTGGCTGGTTTCCACACACTAAGTGCATACAGCATTGAGCATTCGGAAGCTCCCGGTTGGCTGAGGCGAAATAGTCCGAACCCCATTCCCGTAATTTTGCTAGGCATGATGGGCGTGGATATCAGATTTCAAACCATGCACGTCGACAGTCAGTTACTCCGAGATGCGGTACTTCATTCTCTGAACGATATGATTTTCGGCATATCCCTGAATCATCTAGAATGTTTACTCCGCTCAATGTCCACAATCACCAATGATTAATGGCTGGAGACCGCTATTTGACGCCGACCATTGTCTGAATCGCATTCAGACACAACACTCCTCATTGCGCGCAGACCAGCGAGTTCCGCCGAGTCGGCGATGTGTCTCTTCGGCGGTTGATTTAGGATTTTCCGCATGCGACAGCTGACCACACCGCTAAAAATGCCATTTTCGCACTGACTTGGGGCGGAGGTCGTGGCGAAACGCACGAGGAAACGTGTGTCATCCGATATGGTCATGCCCGCCAGGCATTGAAGCGCCCTGTCTATGCGCGGTTGATGTCCCGGTGGCGGGGTCAATCGATCGACATACGAACCGGGACAGATTCGGCTGTCCCGGTTCGGGATTTCGGCCTCTTTTGGCGAACCGGGACAGGCCCTTCCATGAACACCCGATATATGCAAATCCAAAACCCCGGAATTCCGCCATTCCCCGACGGCGACCATCGCACGATAGGGCGTCAGGTGAATGAGATTCTGTCCCGGTTGCCCAAAAAGAGGCAAAATGACGAACCGGGACAGCGAAATCTGTCCCGGTTGTCCCAAAAGAGACGAAATGACGAACCGGGACAGCAGAATCCGTCCCGGTCCACACGCGTTCACACGGCATTACCCAAGTAAACTCATCGGCAAAACATTGGCCCAGCCAACACCACTACCGATGTCCAGCACAGGCCAGCTCGTCCAGGCGGGCGGCGAAGCGGGGCCAGTCGGTCTTCATAGCGGTGAGGAGCTTGCGGTTGGGCACGTCGTCAATCGGGACCCAGCAGATTTCCATGCTTTCGTCGTCGTTTGCCTTGGGCTCGACGGTGTGGCCGGGCTTTTCGAAGGCAAACACGGTGGTGTAGGCCCACGGGCCGTGGTCCTCGCGGTAGGAGCCGACTACCTCGATGTCTTCGGGAGTGATGTTGGCTTCCTCATAGCTTTCGCGCAGCGCGCCCTCGATGGGCGATTCGCCGTCCGCGGTGGCACCGCCGGGAATACCCCACGTGCCGCCTTCGGCGCTCCACGCGGCGCGATGTTGCATGACCACGTGGGTCACCTTGCCACTCACCGGGTCGCGACGAGCCAGCAGAATACCGGAAGCACCGTTGGTGCCCCAATGCTTGCGGCCGCAGGCGCAGTCCACCCAGCCATCGCCGGGCTGGTGTACGTTTTCGACCGGCGGCAGAATGCCAGCGTGCTGGTTGCCCGATCCTTGCTTTCCGGTTCCAGTTCACCACGGCCGACATTCCACAGGTCAGTCCACGTGATGCCCAGTTCGCCGGCCAGATGCCGGGCCAGCGGCAAGCTGAGGCCGATGATGCCGTGCGGATCGCCCTCAATACTGTCGATGAACGCACCACCGAAGCCTTCCAGCGTGAACGATCCGGCGACTTCCAGCGGCTCGCCAGTGGCAATGTACCGTTCGACGTCGGCATCGGTGAATTCGCCGAAATGGACTTTGGCGTGGCTTGCGCCGCGCACGGTACGCCCGGTCGCGAAATCGATCAGGCAGTGGCCGGTCCACAGTTCGCCGGTCGCGCCGCTCATGCGCTTCAGTCGTTCGCGGGCCACGGCTTCGCTGTGCGGCTTGCCGTAGCATTCGCCGCCCAAGAGGAACATCGAATCACAGCCGAGAATCAGCGGGCCGACTGTCGCCTCGGTCAGTCCCGGCTGTCCGGCAATAGCGGTGGCGATGGGTTCGGTGACGGTCGCATATCGATGCCGGAGAAGTCGCGCGTGGTGGCGATTTCCGCCTTGGAATAGTCAATGGGCTTGCCAGCGGCGGCTTCACGCAAGTCTTCGACGGCAGCTTCGCGTTCCGAATCCTTGATTTCCTTGGCCTTGAGCGGGTAGGCGATCACGCGGTCACCGGTCGCAGCGGCGGCAGTATCGGCCACATCACGATACGCACGATGAACGGCCTCGGCCTTGGCCGCGGCCAGAATCATCACGCGCTGCTTGATGCTCAAATCGTCGACGGTGACGCCTTCTTCACGGGCGGCCGCTTCCAGCGCAGCAGGCTCATCCACATGCGAGACGCGAATTGTGGGGCAGATACCCGCCGAATACAGCACGTCACGGCGAGGCTTGGACTTGGAAGCAAGAATTAGTGGAATGGGCATGACTTAAGTCCTTATGCTCCCGCTGGCGGGAGCTGTCGAACGAAGTGAGACTGAGGGTGGTCTCTGCCGGTATGGCGGACCACCCTCAGACCGCCTGCGGCGGCCAGCTCCCGCCAGCGGGAGCCTTCTCCTCGACTTAGCGACGCTCGATTTCGACGCCGGCGGTGTTGATGGGCAGGTGAAGCACACGCCAGTGGCCGGAAGCAAGCTGCTCCGATGCGATCTGGTCGATGGCTTCGCGGGCGTTGCCGTAGTGCAGCACGAGCACGCAGGGGCCAGCACCGGAGACGGCGGCGGCATAGCCCTTGGAGCGGAAGAGCGCAATGAGCTCGGTGGACGGCGGCATCAGGGTACCGCGATACGGCTGGTGCAACTTGTCCTGCGTGGCGGTGAACAGTAGCGCGTTGGACTGGGCCTGAGCGGCCGCAAGCTCGTCAGCGAACGGCGATTCACGGGTTCCGCCAGCGCAAGCGCACGTATCGGCATCCTGAGCCGGGGCAGCGGCGACGCCGGACTTGCCCTGCTGGGCGGCCTGGGCCAGCACCATGGGATTCATCGCAGCGGGCAGCAGACCCACGCGAGACACGTTGTAGACGGCGTCCTTGTATGGCAGTTCCCTAGGCAGCGCCTGACGGGCCTTCTCAGTGGACAGCTCATAGTCGGGCACGAACACGGCGGCGGTGATGGACGGGTCCACCGGGTAGTTGACGGCGTGGAATCCGCCGTGCAGCGGTTCACCACCAGGAACGGCGACCGAGCCGACGCCTTCCGCGGTTTCGAAGTCCCAAGAGACGGTCAGGCCACCGAACACAGCCGGGGCCACATTGTCCGGGTGTCCTTCAATCTGGGCGGCCATATCGAAGACGGCCGGACGGTTGAGGTCACCGGTCTGGGCGAAGGCCGCGGCGGCGGCGATGCCGGCCACAATGGCCTCGGCGGAAGAGCCCATGCCACGAGCCTGAGGGATGTTGTTGGTCGCTTCCAGCGTGAAGCCGAGTCGGCCGAGGCCGAACGTGGCACAGGCACGGCGGAAGGTGGAGACCACGAGGTGGGTTTCGTCGCATGGGAGGGTGTCGGCACCCTCGCCGTGGATGATCACGTGGCAATGCCGTCGTTCGGGTCGTCGTTGAGCGTGAAAGTGAGCTCGTCATGGTAGTCGAGCGCCAGACCCACGGTATCGAAGCCGGAGCCGAGGTTGGCGGACGTGGCGGGCACGCGCACGTGAACGCTATTGCAGATTGGATTCATGGTTGTTCCTTAAAAAGGAGCTCCCTCATCAGAGGGAGCTTGGGTATTCAGCTTTCACCGTTCGACCGCCTCATCAGAGGGAGCTTAGGTCTTGTCAGTCCAGCACGCGCAGGATGGACGGGTCGCCGGTGACGAAGTCGAGCGCCTGCACGGCCTTGACGGTGTTGCGCAGGGTTTCCTCGTCGGTCAGGTGGGTCACGATGCGCAGCTGCTGGATCTCGCCGTCGTAGCCGGGGTCGGTCATGGTGGGCTTCAGATCCTGGTTCACACCGTTGATGGAGACACCGTTCTTGGCGAACTCGGCGGCGATGGCGGCCAGCACGCCCGGCTTGTCGTGGATCAGGAAGCGCACGGCGAATGCAGCCTTGGAGGCGGTAATCGGAGCCTTCGGCAGATTCTTGTACAGCGGGATGGACGGGCCGGTGCAGCCAGCAGCAATGTGGCGGGCTTCGGTCACCACGTCGCCCACGACGGCGGAGGCGGTCGGAGCGCCGCCGGCGCCACGGCCGTAGAACATGAGGTCGTCGGCGGCCTCGGCCTTGACGAACACGGCGTGAAGGAGCCGTGCACGGAGCCAGCGGGTGGTTCTCGTCAATCAGGGCCGGGTAGACGCGGGCGGAGACGCCGGCCTCGCCGTTCTCGACCACGGCGAGCAGCTTGATGACCTTGTGCTCGGCGGTGGCTGCGGCGATGTCGTCGGCGGTGATCTTGGTGATGCCTCAACGGACACATCGTCGATGGTCACGGAGGTGTGGAAGCCGAGGGTGGCCATGATGGCGGCCTTGTTGGCAGCATCGTAGCCTTCGATGTCGCCGGTCGGGTCGGCTTCGGCGTAGCCTTGGCCTGGGCGTCCTTGAGCACGTCGTCAAACTGGAGACCCTTGGTGGTCATCTCGTCGAGAATGTAGTTGGTGGTGCCGTTGACGATGCCGAGCATGCTGGTCACCTTGTCGCCGACCAAGGACTCGCGCAGCGGGCGCAGGAACGGAATCGCGCCACCCACAGCGGCCTCGAAGTAGATGTCGACGCCCTTGGCCTCGGCGGCGGAGTAGATCTCCGGGCCGTACTTGGCCAGCAGCGCCTTGTTGGCGGTGACCACGGAAGCACCGGATTCGATGGCGGCAAGCACGAACTTGCGGGCACGGTGGTGCCGCCGATGAGCTCGATGACGATGTCCGAGTTGGTGGCCACGCTCAAAGTATCGGTGGTGACGATGGACTGGTCGATCCACGGGAACTTCTCGGTTTCCTTCGGGTCGAGGCAGGCGACGCCGGTCAGTTCGATCGGGCGGCCGATACGAGCGGACAGTTCGTCCTTCTGCTCGACAATCAGGCGGGCGGTCTGGGAGCCGACGGTGCCGGCACCAAGCAGGCCTACGCGAATCGGGGTTTCGTTGTTGCGAGCCAATTCAGGGTCCTTCCAAAAAGTTTTCTATATCCCACCGCTATTTTACGGATTATTTCCGACAGCAGACCGAAAGTACTCATCAAAGCTGACGGCCCTTTTCGTATTATGACGGATTTGGCCGCACATTACAGACTGTCAGGCGCTCGCCTCTGCACGCCGATCACTCGCTGACGTCGAGGTTGAGTAGGTCGTCTACGGTCTGGCGGCGGAGCATGACGTGCGCGCCGGACTCGCTGACAGCAACCACCGCCGGAATCAGCGCTTGGTTGTAGTTGCTGGCCATGGTGCGGCCGTATGCGCCGGTAACCGGCACGGCGAGAATGTCACCGCGCTTCAAATCGGCGGGCAACTGCACCTCGTGAACCACGATGTCGCCGGATTCGCAGTGCATACCGCACACACGGGCAAGCATCGTTTCAGCGGAACCGGTGCGATTCGCCAGACGCGCGGTGTAGTCGGCACCGTAGAGTGCCGGGCGAATGTTGTCGGACATGCCGCCATCCACAGACACATACACGCGCTCGGCAATCGGGTTGCCGTCACTGTCTTTGGCATCGGACAAGTGCACGTGCTTGATGGTGCCCACGCGGTACAGGGTTATGCCGGCGGGCGCCACGATGTAGCGGCCGGGCTCGAAGCTGATGGCCGGGGCGGGCATGCCGAGCGCACGGTTGGTGCTGTTGACCGCATCCGCCAAGCGAGTGAGTTCCACGTCAATGTCCATTGAATCTTCGCCATCGGTGTAGGCCACGGAGTAGCCGCCGCCGAGGTCGATTTCGGGCAGGATGTAGGCGTCGGCGGCCCACAGGGTCTTGCGCAGCAGCATCATGCGCTTGGCCGCGTGAATGAAGCGTCCGCATCGTGGATGTTGGAGCCGATGTGCGAGTGGGCTCCGACCAGTTCGAGTACGTCCTGGTTGGCGAGGATGGTCTTGAGCACGGCGATGGACGGACCGTCCGCAATGGCTTCCATCGCGGCGGCCAGCGCCTTGTCTGTGTCGGAGACTTCCTCGTGGCTCAGGTCGTACGGGTACTTGACGTCGTAGTGCAGCTCGCGCTCTGATTTCTCGGTCTTTTCCGCGCCATTTTCCGGGGAATGCGTCGCAGAGATACGCGCGTTGGTAGCGGCAGGCGTCACGTCTTTGAGGTCGTTCAGCACGTCGAGCACGGCGGCGTCGGCCCCGGCGGCCAGCAGCGGCACGCCGAACTTCTGGTCCTCGTGAGCAGTGGAGATGTACTCGTGGCCGCCGGCGTGGACACCGACGGTGACGCGCAGCATCACACGGGCGCGTTTGCCGAGCTTGCGGGCGATGGCAGCAACGCGCTCCGGCTCGTCGGGCTCGTCGATCACGATTTTGGCGAAGCCCTGTTCGATGGCCAGCGCGATTTCCTCATCGGACTTGTTGTTGCCGTGCAGCACCAGACGACGTCCGGGAACGCCAGCGGCGAGGGCGATTTTCATCTCGCCCATCGTGCAAGTGTCCACAAACATGCCGGCCTCGGTGACCAATCGCACGACTTCTTTGGACAAGAACGCCTTGCCGGCAAAGCTCACGTGCGTAGTGGAGGTGTTGAATGCTTCGGCGGCAGCGCGCACGAAGTGCCTAGCACGTGCGACTACTTCATCAGTGTCGATGAGATAGAGCGGCGAGCCGAACTCGTCAAGCAGCGATTCGGCGGTACGACCATGAAATTCGATGGAGCCTTCGGCATTCACAGCCGTAGCGGCCGGCCAAATTGGAGAAATAGGCATAATCACATCTTTTCGGGGGCGGTGACGCCGAGGAGGTCGAGGCCGTTGGCGATGACCTGCTGGACGGCGTCATTGAGCTTCAGGCGGGCGGCGGCACGGGCCGGCTCCGGGTTCTTGGCAATCTCCAAGGCCTTGCGAGCCTCGTCGTCGCCACGGGTTTCCGGATCGGTCAGGGCCATCGGCACCACGCGCTCTACGTTGTACCACTTGTGATAGGTGGCGGCCAGTTCTTCGAGGTAACGGGCCACCTTGTGCGGCTGGCGGTCGTCGGCCGCAGTGGCGAGCACGCTCGGGAATTGGGCGAGGGCGGCGAGCACTTCGCCGTCGGCCTCGGTGTCGAGCAGGGCCAGGTCGGCACCCTCGTAGCTGATGCCGGCAGCGGCTGCGTTGCGGTCCACGTTCTTGGAGCGGGCGTGCGCGTACTGCACGTAGTACACCGGGTTGTCGTTGGTGTGCGAGGCGAGCAGGGCCAAGTCGATGTCGAAGTTCTGGTTGTAGTCGGAGCGGGCCAGCGAGTAGCGGGCGGCGTCCACGCCGACCACGGAGACCAGATCGTCGATGGTCACGACGTTGCCGGCGCGCTTGGACATGCGCACGGGCTTGCCGTCCTTCATCACGTTGACCAGCTGGCCGATGAGAATCTGCATGTTCTTGCCGGGCTCGTCGCCGAAGGCCGCGCACATGGCCATCATGCGGCCGATGTAGCCGTGGTGGTCGGCGCCAAGCATGTAGATGGCCACGTCAGCCGGGTTTTCGGCGCGATGGCGCTTGTCCCAGTAGTAGCGATGTCGGCGGCGAAGTAGGCGAACTCACCATTGGACTTGATGATCACACGGTCCTTGTCGTCGCCGTGCTTGGTGGATTCAAACCAAGTGGCGCCGTCCTTGTCGAAGATGTCGCCGCGGGACTTGAGCTCTTCGATGGCGGCGTCGACCTTGCCGTCGGCGTACAGGCTGTTCTCATGGAACCAGACGTCGAAGTTCACGCGGAAGTCCTTCATGGACTTCTGAATCTCATCGAACATCATCGGCACAGCGCGCTTGCGGAATTCCTCGCGCACTTCGGTATCGGCCTCGCCGAGCGGTTCACCGTCATCGTTCAGGCCTGATCCTGGTGGGCCAGTGCGGTCAGGTCCACGCCGTCGGACTCGGCTTCGGCTGAACACGGGCGGCGATCTCGTTGATGTAGGCACCCTTGTAGCCGTCGCACGGGGTGTCGGTCTGGTAGCCGGCCTCACCCAAGTTATTGGCCTCGGCCCAAGCGGCGACCAGCGACTTGGCGAAGCGGTTGATCTGCTCGCCGTGGTCGTTGAAGTAGTATTCGCGCACCACCTTGGCGCCGTTGGCCTCGAGCACGCGGGCCATGGCATCGCCGACGGCAGCCCAACGGGTGCCGCCGATGTGAATCGGACCGGTGGGGTTGGCGGAGACGAACTCGAGATTCAGGGTCTGGCCGCCCAGATGGTCGTTGCGGCCGTATTCGTTGACCTTGTTGAGATGCTTGTCGGCGTCGGTCACGGCACCGGCGGCGAGTACGGTGTCCACCACGGCGGCGGCCGAGGCGGAGTCAAGCGTGATGTTGATGAAGCCGGGGCCTGCCACCTCGACCTTGGCAATGCCGTCGGCTTCAGCGAGCGCGGCGGCGAACGGCTCGGCCAGATCGCGCGGCTTCATGCCGGCCTTCTTGGCCAGCTGCATGGCGATGTTGGAGGCCCAGTCGCCATGCGCACGGTCCTTCGGGCGCATCACGGCGAGCTTGTCGACGGGCGGAATCAGCTCGTCGGTCAACGCGCCGGCCTGGCCGGCGGCGACGAGGTTGTGGGCAATGCTGGAAATCAGTTCACTTAAGGCTTCAGGACTCATTCTTCTAAGGATACTGAGAACGGCGACACTTGCGCCTGGTATGCCTATATGCTGCCCCTGCTGGCGGGGGCAAGCACACAGCCGAAAGATACCAAGCGAAAAAGGGTAGGCGACAATCGCCGGAATCGTTGGAGGCTCGCCGAAACCGCTATACATACCGTCGGTCGGTATCTATAGTGATCTGCAACATCAAGCACAGTAGGGAGGCCACCATGGCACGTAACGCTCACCCCGAGGTGACGCGCACCCGCATCCTCGACGCCGCACAACGGCTGTTCATGGCCCAGGGCTATGAGCACACCTCCATCCAGAACATCGTGGACGAGCTCGGCGACCTCTCCAAAGGCGCGATCTACCATCACTTCAAATCCAAGGAAGCCATCCTCGAAGAGCTCACCAACCGAGACAACAATGTGCAGGACGACTTCAACGAATCCGTCATGAATCGCACTGACCTTACTGCCCTCGAAAAGTTCCGCGTGCTATGGCGCATTCGATGACCGAGCAAGACCACGTGCAGATCATGCGAGCCGCCATGCCGATGCTGAGCGATCCGGTTTCGTTCGCCGCGAATATGCAGGTATGGAGCAAACATCTGCCCGAACGCTTCCTGCCGCTGATCGAGGCGGGCGTCAAGGATGGCTCCATCCCCACCGAGTATCCGCGCGAGGCCGCAGAGCTGCTTTCGTTGCTGCCGAATTATTGGCTGATGCCGTATTTCTACCCGGTGACCCTGCCCGAAATGGAGCATCGCATCCGCTGCTTGGCCACCATGCTCGACGCGATCGGCGTGCCGATTTTCGATGACGAGCTCATCACGGTCGCCGCGAAGGGCATGATGACGTTCGCAGGGGAGCCGGAGAAAGGCTCAGAATGAATAGCACAGTGAAACCCGAGAATGACATCGCCGGCACCGCCACCCAACGCCCGCTGCTGTCCCGCGACTTCGTGCTGCTGGTCGCCGGACAAGGCATCTCGCTGTTCGGCAATATGATGCTGCGATTCGCGATGTCGATGTGGGTGCTGGACGAAACCGGCTCAGCCACCATCTTCGCCTCGGTGCTGGCCATCTCCATCGTGCCGACCATCCTGCTCTCCCCGTTCGGAGGCGTGCTGGCCGATCGCGTCAACCGCCGCACCATCATGGTGGCGCTCGACGCCATCTCCGCCGTGCTCGTGCTGGCGAGCGCCATCGTCTTCGCCACCACGGGCTTCCATATCGTAGCCATCGCCACCATGCAGGTGCTGCTCGCCGTGCTCGGCGCCTTCGAAACCCCGACCGTGCAGGCCGCACTCCCCCAGATGTTCCGGCAGTACGGCCCGGCCACCATGCGCCAAGGCATGGCCGTGATCAATCAGGTCCAACAACTAAGCAGTCTGCTGCCGAGCTTCCTCGGCGGCGTGCTGTATGCGATGTTCGGCATCCGTCTCATGATGATCATCGCCATCGCAAGCTTCGCCGGCGCAGCCGCGCTCGAATGCTTCATCCGCCTCGGTGCCCCGGATCGCGGCGACGAGGAGCTGCCCACCCCACTTGAAGACCTCAAGGCAGGAGTGCGATTCCTCATCAAGGACCGGCCGAACGTGTTCAGACTGCTGTTGTTCGCGGCGGCGCTCAACTTTGCGCTTATCGGCTATTCCGGCGTCGGCTTCCCGTACACGATTCGTACAGTGCTCGGCTTCGACGCCACTGTCTACGGCATCGCCGACGGCCTGATCGGCGTTTCCGGCGTGGCGGGCGCATTCATCGCCGGCCTGTTCGCCGCCAAGCTCACGATGCGCTGGCTGCCGGGGCTGATGCGACGCTTACGCTGGCCATGGTCCCACAGGGTATTGTGTTCCTGCTGCCGGTCGACGCATGGACCAAACTCGTGGTGCTGATCGTATTCACCTGCGGCACGATGGTCGCCAGTTGCTTCACGAATCTCATCGTCGTGCCCGCCATCCAGCTCAGTACGCCCGAGGCAATGGCCGGCAAAGTGATGTCCATGCCGCGGCCGTGAGCATGTGTGCCCAGCCGCTCGGCCAGATGGTGTACGGCTGGGCCTACGACCAAATGCCGGTCGCCATCGTGCTGTTCATCACCACCGCCCTGTTCGCCGTGCTCACCGTGCTGATGGTTCCGCTCGCCAAGCAGTTCGAGGACTGACGATCGGCGCGCACGCCACATCCTGCCGCCCGGCCATAATTGAATCACCGCACGAAAAGGCACGAAAAGGCACGAAAGAGGTACCTATGGCCACGCTCAACCCCCAATCATTGGTCACGTTGTGGCAAATCGAACAGTATGGTTCGTTCTCCGCCACGGCCAAGGCCACGGTTGGTCGCAGCCGGCCATCAGCCAGCAGATCAAAAAGCTGGAGGCACAGTGCGGTTCGACTCTGGTGCAACGCACCTCGCATGGCGTGGAACTCACCGCCACCGGTTCGATGCTCGCCCGCCACGGCGAGGCCATCGCCGATCGGCTGGAGCGGGCGGCCCGTGAAGTCGAGGATTATCGGCATCATCGGTTTGATCACCTGCATTTGGTGGCCCCACCGTCAATCTGCTCTACTATCGCGGCCCGTACCGTGGTCAAGCTCAGTATGTTCACGGACATCGAGCTGAGCCTGATTCAGATGGAGCCGCCGGAGGCGATCGGTCTGATTTCCCAAGGCAAGGCCGATACCGCCGCCGTGTTCCGCTACAGCAGCATCCCGAACTTCCTGCACATCGGCGACGACCTGACCTTCCATTCGCTGGGTTACGATCCGATGCGACTGCTGGTGCGCCGCTCCAGCGGCATCGCCAAACGATTCGAGGAGACCGGCGAACCTGTGCCGCTGTCCGCCGCCAAAGACGAGCATTGGATCGCCGGCTGCCCCACCTGCCGCGCAAATTTGGTGAAACTGGCCACCCGTGCCGGATTCAAGCCGGATATCCGCCACTGCACGGATGATTACTGGGCCACGCAGAACCTGGTCGAGGTTGGCATGGGCGTCTCGCTGGTGCCGGCGCTCGATACACATATCAATCTGCAAGGCGATCTGGTGGCCTGTCCCATCGCCGACGATTTTGCGGCGCGCGAGGTCGGCATCGTGACTCGTGCCGGCGACCATCGTCCCGCGCTCGGTTCATTGCTCGAAGAGCTCGAGCGCACGTCACTCAAATATTTGAGTGCCAAGTAGTCGGACAGCGATAAGCAAGCTTGCGAACGCCATCACGATTTCGGGGAGCCAGACCGTTGAGCAGCCCTTCTGTACCAGGAACAATGACATGTTATGAGCATGAACAACATTCCCCAGTCAACGACTGTGAGCAACGCAACCGCCGACGTCTCTTGCTTTGATGCCAATCACATCGACGTGACGACCATCGAGGATCTGAAGCAGGTCGGTTCGGATAAATGGACCCGCTACCCCGGCTGCATCGGCGCATTCATCGCGAGATGGATTACGGTCTGGCACCATGCGTGGCCGAAGCCATCGAAGAGGCCACCGAACGTGGCGCGCTCGGCTACATTCCCGACCCGTGGAAGAAGGAGGTCGCCCGCTCGTGCGCCGCATGGCAGCGCCGCTACGGCTGGGATGTGGATCCGACGTGCATCCGCCCGGTGCCGGACGTGCTGGAGGCGTTCGAAGTGTTCCTGCGCGAGATCGTGCGCGCCGGCAACTCCATCGTGGTACCGACTCCGGCCTATATGCCGTTCCTGAGCGTGCCGCGTCTGTATGGCGTGGAGGTCCTTGAGATTCCGATGCTGTGCGCGGGCGCCAGCGAGAGCAGCGGGCGCAATGATGAATGGCTGTTCGATTTCGACGCCATTGAGCAGGCGTTCGCGAACGGCTGCCATGCCTTCGTGCTGTGCAACCCGCACAACCCGATCGGCAAGGTATTGACGCGCGAGGAAATGCTGCGATTGTCCGATCTGGCCGCCAAGTACAACGTGCGTATATTCTCCGATGAGATTCACGCGCCGTTCGTCTACCAAGGCCACACGCATGTGCCATTCGCCTCAATCAACCGGCAGACGGCCATGCAGGCTTTCACCTCCACTTCAGCCTCGAAGTCGTTCAACATTCCCGGCACCAAGTGCGCGCAGGTGATTCTCACCAATCCGGACGATCTGGAACTATGGATGAGGAACGCGGAATGGTCCGAGCACCAGACGGCCACCATCGGTGCCATAGCCACCACAGCGGCCTATGACGGCGGCGCGGCATGGTTCGAGGGCGTGATGGCATATATCGAGCGCAATATCGCGCTGGTCAACGAGCAGATGCGCACGAGATTCGCAAGGTGCGCTATGTGGAGCCGCAGGCACGTATATCGCGTGGCTGGATTTCTCGCCACTGGGCATCGATGACCCGGCCAACTATTTCTTCAAGAAGGCCAACGTGGCGTTGACGGACGGCCGTGAATGCGGCGAGGTCGGGCGCGGATGCGTACGCATGAACTTCGCCATGCCCTACCCGCTACTGGAGGAATGCTTCGACCGCATGGCCGCCGCGCTCGAGGCGGACGGGCTGTTGTAGAAAATTGTGGCTCCCCTCAGAGAGGGGAGCGAGGAACGGCCGAATTAATCGAAGTCGGCACCCAACGCTTCGAGTTTGCCGCGGAAGTCGGCGTAGCTCGGTCGATCAGGCTGATGCCGTGCACGTCCGAGGGGCCTGACGCGGCCAAGGCCGCGATCAGATGGCTGAACCCACCACGCAGGTCCGGCACGTCAATGTCGCGTCCGGTCAGCGGGGTCGGTCCGAAGATCACGGCGGAATGCTTGTAGTTGCGCTGCCGGAAACGGCACGGCAGCGAGCCCAGGCACTCGCGTACAACTGGATGGTGGCACCCATCTCGACCAGCGGCTTGGTGAAGCCGAAACGGTTCTCGTACACGGTCTCGTGCACGATCGACAGGCCGTTGGCCTGGGTCAGGGCCACCACGAGCGGCTGCTGCCAGTCGGTCATGAACCCGGGATGCACGTCCGTCTCGATCGCCACGGGCTTCAAGTCCCCGCCCGGATGCCAGAAACGAATGCCCTTGTCCGTCACCTCGAATTTGCCGCCCACCTTGCGGAACACGTTGAGGAACGTGATCATCTCCGGCTGGGTGGCACCCTTGACGAAAATGTCACCGTGCGTGGCGAGCGCGGCGGACGCCCAGGACGCCGCCTCGATGCGATCCGTCAGCGACGTGTGCGTGTACCCCTGCAGTTCCTTGACACCCTCGATGCGGAAGGTGCGATCAACGTCCACAGAAATGATTGCACCCATCTTCTGCAGCACGCACACCAGATCCATGATCTCCGGCTCAGTGGCCGCGCCCGATAGTTCGGTCTTGCCCTCGGCCAGCACGGCCGCCAGTAAAGTCTGCTCGGTGGCGCCCACCGACGGGTAGGGCAGGTGGATCTTCGCGCCGTGCAGGCCGTTGGGCGCGGTGATGTGGATGCCGTCCTTGTGTTCCTTGTCCACCGTGGCGCCCAGCTTGCGCAGCGTCTCCAGATGGAAGTCAATCGGACGTCCGCCAATCGCGCAGCCGCCCAACGCGGGAATGAACGCTTCACCCAAACGGTGCACGAGCGGGCCGGAAAACAGGATCGGGATGCGCGACGAACCGGACAGTGTATCCACGTCGGCCACATCGGCCAGCTGCACACGCGAGGCGTCGATGGCCACAATGCCGTTCGCACCGTCCACATCCACGTCCACGCCGTGCAGACGTAGCAAATCAGACACCACATGCACGTCACGAATCTCCGGCACGTTCTTCAGCACCGACTTGCCCGGTGCCAGCAACGCGGCGACCATCGCCTTGCTCACGAAGTTCTTCGCGCCACGCACCTTGATCGTGCCATTCAAAGGCTTGCCGCCCTCGACATGCAACACGTCATCCGGATTCTCAGCCACGCCACTCTCCTCAATCAATCAAGATTCAAAAAATGCTACCGTCCAGTTTGCCATAAGCCATGTGCCGACTCCGTGAAATGCACCCCAGCCGAACTTTGATCACCGTGCACAACGGATCCCATACCCCCCGTCGAATCAAACCGATAACGTGATCTTTCTCACATTTGCCGCCACGGCGTTCTCCATACTTCTACGCTACGATTCAGGCAATGGCATCAGACGCCATGGCCACAAGCAAAGGAGCATTCATGACCACAGTCGCCGTCATCGGCTGCACGCACGCCGGCACGTTCGCCACCACCTCGATTCTCGCCGAGCACCCCGATTGGACCGTCCATGTTTTCGAGCGCAACGGTACGCTGTCCTTCCTCTCCTGCGGCATCGCCCTGTGGGTGGGCGACCACGTATCCGACCCGAAGAAAATGTTCTACTCCTCCCCTGCCGCTCTGGCCGAAGCCGGCGCGACCATGCATATGCGCACCGACGTGACGTCCGTGGACCTCGACGCCAGAACCCTCACCTACCGCGCGCTGGACGAGGCCGGAGACCCCGCCGAACAGACCCTCGCTTTCGACAAACTGGTCGTGACCACCGGCTCGCGCCCGGTCATCCCGCCGATCCCCGGCATCGACAGCCCGCATGTGCTGCTGTGCAAGAACTGGGATCACGCCATCGCCATCAAGGAAAAGGCGAAAACCGCCAAGTCGCAGTGGTGATCGGGTCGGGCTATATCGGCGCGGAAATCGCCGAGCAGTTCAGCGTCACCGGCGTCAAGACCACGCTGGTCGACGGCCTTGATCGCCCGCTGGCCAATAATTTCGATAAGACCATCACCGATCAGGTGGCGGCCGCGTTCGAGGAGCACGGCGTCACGCTCGCGCTCGGCCAGAAGGTGGTCGAGTTCCGCGACAATGACGACGACACCGTCACTGTGGTCACCGAAAAGGGCGAGTACACGGCCGAAATGGCGATTCTGGCCGTCGGCTTCCTGCCGAACACCGACCTGCTCAAGGGCAAGGTGGACATGCTGCCGAACGGCGCGATCGTGGTCGACGACTACATGCAGCGTCCGCGCCGGGCGTGTACGCCGCCGGCGACTCCGCCACCGTGTTCTACAACCCCACCGGCCAGCACGATTACATTCCGCTGGCCACCAACGCGGTGCGCCAGGGCCTGCTGGTGGGCCGCAACATCGAGACGCCGACCGTGAAGTACATGGGCACGCAGGCCACGTCCGCCGTGCAGCTGTACGATCTCTCGCTCGCCGCCTCCGGCCTGACCCGCGCCGGTGCCGAACGCCGCGGGCTCACGGTCCGCGAGACCTCGCTCACCGAGGATTATCGCCCGGACTTCATGCTCACCACCACCCCAGTCACGTCGATTCTGACCTGGGACCCGGAAACCCGCAAGGTCAAGGGCGGCCAGTTCTGTTCCAAGGCCGATATCTCCGGCGCGGCAAACGTGATTTCCATGGCGATTCAGGCCGGCTTCACCATCGACCAGCTCGCCAACGTGGACTTCCTGTTCCAGCCGAACTTCGACAAGCCGGTCTACTACGTCGGCGCCGTGGCCATGAAGGCGGCGGCCGAGTAAGACGGCTGTACCCACCGCAAAAAAGAAACCCCGGCGTGATGGGCGCCGGGGAGAGAAAGGAGAGAAGAAGAAAGAGGTTAAGTTATGCAGCTTGTTCGGCCGTGATTACATATAACAGCAACAGTTTCAATGCAACATGGGCACTGTCTGGGAATCGTCTGGGAATCACGGCCCGTACAGGCTGTTGCTTGTTTTTGGAGCCGATTTACCGGCTGGCCTTGATCTTGTGGGCCAGTTCGGCGTCCCACATCGCGCCGGTGGCGGACATCACCGAGTCCGCGCCGGCGTCACGGTACGCCTGGTAGTCGGCGGGCGAGACCACGCCGCCGACGCCGTTGATCGCGAAATCGAGCCCGAGCTTTTCACGAATCGCGGCCAGACGGGCGACCATGTCGAGGCCGGCGCCACGAATCGCATTGCCGCACACGCCTGAGTGATCGCGGCCCGCGCCGGGCAGGGCCTGATTGCCATTGGCATCGACCAGTTTGGCGGAAATCGTATTGATGGTGCTGAAGCCCTGCACGGTGCCGTGGCCCACGGTGGAACGCACCATAAGCTCCAGAGCGTCGTCGCTGGGGATGTAGGCGAGCTTGACCATCAGCGGGATGTCGCCGATCTCCTGCTTCACGGCCTCGGTGATGCGGCCCACGAGCAGCGGATTGTGGCATAGCAGGCGGTTGTGGCCCTCGTTGGGGCAGCTGGTGTTCATCACCATGAGCTTGGCACCGGTCTCCTTGACCAGGCGGGCGGTAGTGGCATGGTCGGCGATGTATTCCTCCTCGCTCATGCCCTCACACGCGAGCCTTGGAAGCTCGGGACCAGCACTTGACCGGGACCGACGGCCTCGATGGCGGCGCGCATGTCCGGCTGCCAGACGTCAGGGCTCTGCGAGGGCACACCGAAGCTGTTGGAGATGGAAATCGGCTGTTCATAGTTGGTGTCGGCCAGCACGCCTTCGTCCAGTTCGGCGCTGCCCGGCGTCAGTGAACCGTCCGCCGACTTGGGGTGTACGGCGAGCACGTTCGGGAACGGGTTGCAGCCCCAGGCGCGCGAACGCACGGTTTTGTAGGTCGCCAGATCGAAACCCATGTGGAAAGCGGCCGTGGTGAAACGGCTGTTGAGCAGCGGGCCTGCGGGAATGCCGAAAGGCAGGTTGACCGGCTGGCCCAAAAAGGTGGCCAAGGCACCCTCGCTGGTGGTTCCGGCGGCATCGGCACCGTTGCCATCCTTCAGCGCCTCGGCGAACGCGCCGAACGGCCCTTGCTCATAGTTGTCTTCGTAACTGCGGCTGACATCGTAAAACGGCTCAAAATCACTCATGCTTCAACGATAAGCCAACCTGCATGCGCACACGCACACTCAACCCATCATCGCGCCGACAAACGAAATAATGGCGAAAGCGGCATTGGCTACCACAAAGATGATGAACGTCGGAGCTGCCCAGCCAAAGTACGTGTCTGGAATACTACGATTCGTACGGTGATATTGGCGCATCTCTTTGCCGTATATCACGAATATGATAATCGATCCGATCACGCCGATCACAGATAGCGACAATGAGAATATCAAATATGCGTTGTCATCAAGATAGTTGCCGGCAAGGGTATCGATGGCGCCGGAAAGAATCGCATTGTTGAAGATGTGCAGTGCAATCGACCAAACCAACGAGTATTCCATGGCCACGAATCCCAGAATCAGGCCAAAGAGGAACGCGAATGTGCCTTGCACGCCCATGCCCAGCACGATGAACATCAACGCCCAGAGAGGCTGCATGCGCCCGCCGCCATATTGCTGATGTGGCCAAGCTGATTGGGCTCCCCGTACGAGTCGCGATGCTGGCCACCAAGCCAGAATTCGCAGGTGAAGATGTCACGGTGGCGCATGAGCAGCAGAAATCCGAACGCGACGAACACCGATATCAGGCTGATGATGCATCCCACTGCACGCCGGACAAATCGCTCGCGGTTATTACGCCGACGATAATGGTGGCGACCATTGCGCCCAAGAGCATCATGCCTTCATAGGCGAGAGTCAGTCCCATTACACGATTGACCACCTTGCGACGCCACGTGCGCCATACACGGCGAGGATCGATCGGCATGACCACGGGCATTGCTGCGGGCATCGTGGCAGGCATTGCGTTGGGCATTGTGACTGGCATTGCCGGAGCCGTTTGCACGAATGGTTGCGGCGCAGCGGAATAGGGTTGTGGCGCGTAGCCCACTGGTTGAGCGTAGTACGGATGAGCGAGGGGCTGTGGAGCCGACTGTTGCGCCGGGTATGGGGAATAGGCGGATTGCGCCGGATACGTCGGCTGCGTGGGATACATCGGCTGGGCAGGATACGTAGGTTGGACGGGATATGTCGGGTATACGAGCTGCGCGGCGTATTGTGCAGGCTGCACAGCAGGTATTGCGGCTTGCGGCACAGGTTGTGAAACACCTTGTGAAACAATCCGTGGAACACCCCGTGAAACATCTTGTGGAGGTAGCGGTTGTGCCCATGCCTCCGGCTGACCCGCATATTGCGGCTGCATGCTCGGCCCAGGCTGAACATACTGTGGCGTCTGTGGCATCGGCGTCTGTGACTGTGCCGCAGACTGCGGTGCCGGTCGAGGTGGCAACGGTTGCGCTGACAGCGATTGCGCCGGAGCCGTATCGGAATCGTTCGACGGATTCATGTCATTCATGGTCATGATGCTCAACCTAACCGTCATTACTGGATGAATCGTGATTATGTCCACAAATGTGTACGAATTCAGGCACAGTATTTCGAACGCTAGGACGGAGTTCATGAGTGTTGAGGAAAGCGCCGCCACGCCGGTGTTGGTGGCTGCGGTGGATAACGACCGTATGGCGTTGTTGGCACTGAAGGAATATTGCCGCAACTCCTGCCCGCCGCGCAATGGATGTGGGGCGCGGGCACCAGTGAGACCTTTGTTTGATGCGATGCGAGCGACCCAATAATCTCAATCAGACACAGAGCCAACGGCCCTGGGCCTGCAATTATGGACTCGCCTTTCGGCGAGGCTCAATGCTGGCCTCGCTGCTGTCGCAGCTCGGCACAGGGCCTGCTGAAAGCCCACCGGGCTTTCAGCAGGCCATCGCGGCTAAATAATGCCGCGATCGGCCAACGGCCCTGTCCAGTCTGCGTCCTCAGGCTCGCGGGCGGACTCGATTCTTTCTTCGGCCAGTGTTTGGCGGGGATGGTCTTGGGCTTGAAGGGGAACTTTTCGGCGCGCATCTTTTCGTAGGCGGCGATGTCGTCCTCGTGCTGCAGCGTCAGATCGATATCGTCGTAGCCGTTCATCAGACGCCAACGCACGTAATCGTTGACCTCGAACGGCAGGGTCACGTCGCCGCAAGTGACAGTGCGGGTCTCCAGCGAGACAGTCATCTCACGACCAGGCTCTTCCTCCAGTAGCTTCCACAGGAGTTCGACGGACTCCTGCGGCATAATCGCGGCCAGCACGCCGTTCTTGGCGGTGTTGCCGTAGAAGATGTCGGCGAAGCTCGGCGCGATGACCACGCGGAAACCGTAATCGTGCAGCGCCCACACGGCGTGCTCGCGGGAGGAGCCGATGCCGAATTCGGGGCCGGCGACCAGAATCTGGCCCTTACCGGCGTATTCCGGCTTGTTGAGCACGAAGTTCGGGTCTCGGCGCCATGCGTAGAACAGGGCGTCATCGAAGCCGGACTTGGTCACGCGCTTCAAGAACACAGCGGGAATGATCTGGTCGGTATCGACGTTGGAGCGGCGCAGCGGCACGCCCACGCCGGTCAGTGTGGTGAGTTTTTCCATAACAATTTTCCTTTCGGGGATCTCTCCCCCAGTCAGTCTTCGACTGACAGCCCCTCGTCAGAGGGGGCTCACGTGTATTGACTCAGAGATCGGCGGGAGACGAGATTGTGCCGCGGATGGCGGTGGCGGCGGCTACGGCCGGCGACGCCAGATGCGTGCGCGAGCCCTTGCCTTGGCGGCCCTCGAAGTTACGGTTCGAAGTGGAAATCGAGCGCTCGTTCGGTACCAGCTTGTCGGGGTTCATGCCAGGCACATCGAGCAGCCGGCGTTACGCCATTCGGCACCAAAGTCCTTGAACACCTTATCGAGGCCTTCCTTCTCCGCCTGCAGACGCACGCGGGAGGAGGCCGGCACCACGAGCACGCGGTGAATGTTCTCGGCCTTGTGGTGACCCTTCATGATCGCGGCGGCCTGGCGCAAATCGTCGATACGACCGTTGGTGCACGAACCAATGAACACGGTGTCCACGGCGATGTCCTTGATCGGCATGCCTGGCTTCAAACCCATGTATGTAATCGCACGTTCGGCGGCGGCACGCTTGGTGCGTCGGCGATCTTGTCCGGCTCCGGCACGGAGGCGGTGATCGGCAGACCTTGGCCGGGGTTGGTGCCCCACGTCACATATGGACCAAGCTTGGTGGCGTCAATATCCACCACCTTGTCGAATACGGCATCGTCATCGGTCTTCAGCGTCTTCCAGTACGCCACGGCCTGATCCCACAGCTCGCCTTCCGGCGCGTGCGGACGGCCCTTCAGGTACTCGAACGTGGTCTCGTCCGGCGCGATCATGCCGGCACGCGCACCGGCCTCGATGGACATGTTGCACACGGTCATGCGCTCGTCCATGGTGAGGTTGCGAATCGCCTCACCACGGTATTCGATCACGTAACCCTGGCCGCCGCCGGTGCCGATCTTGGCGATGATCGCCAGAATGATGTCCTTGGCCGTCGCGTCCGCGGGCAGCTTGCCGTTGACGTTGACGGCCATGGTCTTGAACGGCTTCAGAGACAGCGTCTGTGTGGCCATCACGTGTTCGACTTCGGAAGTGCCGATGCCGAACGCCAGCGCGCCGAACGCGCCGTGCGTCGACGTATGCGAATCACCGCACACGATGGTCATGCCCGGCTGGGTCAGGCCCAGAATCGGGGCGAACGCGTGGACGATGCCCTGATCGGCGTCGCCCAGCGGGTGCAGGCGCACGCCGAACTCCTTGCAGTTCTTCTCCAAAGTCGTCAACTGCAACGCGCTCGTCTCATCCGGGTTCGGGCGATCGATATCAACGGTCGGCGTGTTGTGATCCTCGGTGGCAATGAGCTGATCCACGTGACGCGGCTTGCGGCCGGCCAAGCGCAGGCCCTCAAACGCCTGCGGGCTGGTGACCTCATGCATGAGCATCAGATCGATGTACAGCAAATCAGGGGCTCCGTCGCTGCCCTTGCGCACCAGATGATCGGCCCAGACCTTCTCGGCCAGTGTCGTTCCCATAGTGATTCCTCCAAAAATTCCGCGCGAGGTATTGTGTTCGCGCCTTGTTCGTGGTATTAGCCTATGTGCTTGCGATGGGCCCGGCCATGAGCATGCCGGATATTGAGATACGGTCAAATGATGGCCTCAATATGACTCGGATACGACTCGAACATGACCTAGTCATGACTCGGTTCCGCTCCAGACATGTCTCTTCGGCATCCACGAACGCCCTTTCAACTTCATGGCCACCCTGTGAGACACTTCCCCAATTTGCTATTTCACTATGTGAGATGGCATAATCGCCCTTATTATGACTGATTCCCAAGAAGAGCCATTGAACAACAGCTTGACCGAGTCCGAGCCGGTTGAAGACACCACCGCCAAGGACGATGGGGAAATCCATTCCGGCGTTGGCGTCCTTGATAAAACTGTAAAGATTCTTGACGCACTGGAATCCGGCCCGTCTACGCTGGGCCAGCTTGTGGCCGCCACCGGTCTCGCTCGACCGACCGCACATCGTTTGGCTATTGCACTGGAACGCCACCGTTTCGTACTGCGCGACCAGCATGGCCGATTCGTACTCGGCTCCCGTTTCGCCGAACTTGCCGCCGCAGCAGGCGAGGATCGTCTGCTGACCGCCGCCGGCCCGATCCTGCAGACCCTGCTCGATCGCACTGGCGAGTCTGCGCAGATTTACCGCCGCCAAGGCGATCAGCGCGTGTGCATCGCCGCTGTGGAACGCACCTCCGGCCTGCGTGATTCCATTCCGGTGGGTGCCATGCTGTCGATGGAAGCCGGTTCCGCCGCCCAGATTCTTCTGGCTTGGGAGGATTCCGACCGTCTGCACCAGGGATTGCGCCACGCCAAGTTCACCGCCACCAAGCTGGCCGCCGTACGCAAGCGCGGCTGGTCCGAGTCCGTGAACGAACGCGAAGAGGGCGTGTGCTCGATTTCCGCCCCGATCCGCAACGCCTCCGGCCAGGTCATCGCCGCCATCTCGATTTCCGGCCCGACCGGCCGCATGGGTGCCGCCCCCGGACGCCGCTATGCGCCGCTGGTGATGGCCGCCGGCAAGTACCTCACCGAGGCACTGGTCAAAGCCGTTCGCTGAAACATACCAGTCAATCCAACCGATAGCCCAACCGGCAGAAATCCCGCGTCACAACGAAAGAGACGCGGGATTTCTGCCACTAATCGTCCAACACAGCGGAAGGCCACCGAAACCTCGAATACTTCGCGCCGCTTTCCGCCTCTATCAGGAACAGTTACCTGAATAAACCGGGTTACCTGAATAAACCGGACAGTTGACTCCATAGCGACGGCTTGCGCAGCAAATCATCGCCCTCGCCCTCGCCAGGCGCGGTCTGGTTCACCGCATAGGTATAGGCGCGTTTGGAACTGGGCTTGCCCACCAGTTCGCCAAACTCCAGCAATTGCGTACGCGGCTCGTAAGGGTGACGGATATCAAATTCGATCAATCGCGTGGCGCGTTTGGCCGGAGCCGGTCCGTACGTATTGAATCCGCAGGTTGGCGTAGCGATAAGCAACAGACCCTCATGTTCGCCGACGAAACCGTTGCGATGATCATGACCAGCTACGACGCCGAAATACCCCTCGCGCAGCAATTCGAATTCGTCTGACGTATCAGGCAGGATATGCCTTCTCCCAAATATCCGCCGGGCTGGGTTTGCAATTCGTCCAGCACGTAGTAGGTATCGGCGTGCGAACGATAGCCCTGCATGGCAAACGCCGCGTTGGCCGCCACTGGCTTCAGCACGTTGTAATACTCGGGCATCGGCATGTGCTGGAACACCATTGATTTCGCACCGATACGGTCGGGCACGGCGTTCAGGAAGGCGAGCGCTGCGGGCGATGGTGTGCCGAAGCCGCCGCCATGCACGTAATCGCCGGAGTCAAGAATGACCAGACCCAGCACATTGCGCGTATGGTCAACGTCCATAACCGGCAGCGCGAAGGTGCCTGGTTCACCGGAACCCACTGCGGATGCGGGGGAAGACACAGCAGAAGGCACAACAGCATCGGCACCAGCATCGTCAACGACGCCCAGCGTATCAGCCTTCGCGGTAACCCCCGCACCGGAGCCAGTGGCACCAGACGGCGTCTGCACAGCGCCACCCGCTCCACAGGTGTATGCAATCTGGTTCGGCAAGGTCTCACTCGGCGGATTGACACAACCGGGGAACTCACGATAGATACCGTCCAGTTCCGCATTGCTTAGCCCGCATTGGAAATCATGGTTGCCGTACGTCACGGCCCACGGAATGCCGCGCGCCGCCAACGGCTCAGTGAACTGGCCAATGGCCTTGCGCACCAGCGCTCGGGTATGGTTCAGCGCGGATTCGGCAATAGGTTCGTCACACCAGCGACGTTTACGGAATGAATCGGCGAACGCCGGATCGTAGCCGGCGATCTGGTTGCCGGAGAAAATCACCAGATCAGGCCGTGTGGCATCAAGGCTGGCCTCAATCAGGGTGATGGTGTCTTTGGAGACTTTCGGCCCATCCTGAATGTCGGCAATCTGCAGCACGCGGAACTTGCCGGAATAGTGGAATTGCAGTCGTCCGAGACGCGCAGAGATAGAGACCGGGCGGCCGTCTTCGGCATCGGCCGGCTTGATACGAGGTTTCGACGACATCCCCTCTGGCGTACGCTGTGTTTCCGTCATGCCCTCCACTGTACACACAAACGAAAAGGCCCGCCGGAGCGGGCCTTTTCTACAAGTTCAACTACTGGAGCAGAATCTCTGCACAACATCATCGTTGTAACGGTAAGTCTTTCCAATGCCCGTCCAACGTAACAGTCCTCGTGACCATACACTACTTGTGGGCTCTGCTCTGTTCAGTTGTTCTTGTACCTCATAATCTATTCATCACTCCCGTTTCTCGCAACCTGCAGAGAGTCGTTGTGCGTTTTTTATCACAACTGTTCAATCGCACTTTCTGGCTATCGGAAAACGAGCTGAACCGTTCACATCGAACCCGTCCGATGTTCGATTTCGTTCGTTTCACCGCCGCTCACGGCGTGTCGCGAGCGACGCTAGCACACTCAAAACCAACCAACACCGAACTAACATGAACACCCTTTGAATTCTGGCGCGTTCAGTCGTTTTCCGGCCACGCCAAAGCTTACGATATAAGCTATGGCACAGATATTTGACGCACCCTCGAAGGCAATTCTGCGCAGCCAAATCGCAGAGCATATTGCCGAAAACGACAACAACGACCGCCGCGTCGATCAGGAAGGCGAGGCACCGCTGCCCAAGGACCGTTTCTTCGACCGCGAGCTCAGCTGGCTCAAGTTCAACCAGCGCGTGCTCGAATGTGCGGAGAACGAAGACATGCCCCTGCTCGAGCGCGCCAACTTCGCCGCGATCTTCGCCTCGAACCTTGACGAGTTCTTCATGGTCCGCGTCGCCGGCCTGAAGCGCCGTATCGACTCGGGCATCGCCGTGCCGTCTGCCGCCGGCCTGAGCCCGCGTCAGCAGCTGCGCGCGATCAGCGAGACCGCACACCGTCTGCAAGACGAGCACGCACATTACACGATCGACACCATTCTGCCGGAATTGGAGAAGGAGCGCATCGTCCTGCTGACGTGGGACAAGCTCACATCCTCCGAGCAGGAGCGCCTCTCGCGCTACTACCGCCAGCAGGTGTTCCCGGTCCTGACGCCGCTCGCCGTGGATCCGGCCCACCCATTCCCCTACATTTCCGGCGGTTCCATCAACCTGGCCGTGATTGTGGAGAACCCGGCCTCCGGCAAGTCGCACTTCGCCCGCGTCAAGATCCCGGGCAACCTGCCGCGCCTGGTGCCGGTGGACGACATGACCGATGAGGAGTCCAAGGACGAGCGTTACGGCTTCATCGCCATGGAAAAGCTCATCGCCGCGCATCTGGAATCCCTGTTCCCGGGCATGATCATCAAGGAGGCCCGCTCCTTCCGCGTGACTCGTAACGAGGACATCGACGTGGAAGAGGATGACGCCGAGAACCTGCTCAACGCCATGGAGAAGGAGCTGCTGCGCCGCCGCTTCGGACCGCCGATCCGCCTGGAGATCACGGACACCACGAGCCCCTTCCTCTCCCAGCTGCTCGCCGACCAGCTCGGCGTGAGCCAGGACGAGGTATACCGTCTGCCCAGCCCGCTGGACCTGACCGTGCTCTTTGAGCTCGGCAGCGTGGACCGCCCGGACCTGAAGAACCGTCCGTTCGTGCCGACCACGAACCGTCAGATCGCCGAGGTCGAGTCCTCCCGCGCACAGGATATTTTCGCCGCCATCCGCGAGCGCGACATCCTGCTGCATCACCCCTATGACTCCTTCTCCACTTCCGTGCAGGCCTTCCTTGCGCAGGCCGCCGCGGACCCGAAGGTGCTGGCCATCAAGCAGACCCTGTACCGCACCAGCTCCAACTCGCCGATCATCGACGCCTGATCGACGCCGCTCATGCCGGCAAGCAGGTGCTGGCTTTGGTGGAAATCAAGGCTCGTTTCGACGAGGACGCCAACATCGCGTGGGCCCGCAAGCTCGAACGCGCCGGCGTGCACGTGGTGTACGGCATCGTGGGCTTGAAGACCCACTGCAAGCTCATCGAGGTCGTGCGTCAGGAAGCGGACGGTCTGCGCCGCTACTGCCACGTAGGCACCGGCAACTACAACCCGAAGACCGCGCGACTGTACACCGATCTGGGTCTGCTGACCTGCGACCCGGTGGTCGGCCAGGATCTGACTCGTCTGTTCAACCAGCTCTCTGGTTACGCGCCGAAGTCCAGCTTCCACCGTCTGCTGGTGGCCCCGCGTACCGTGCGCACCGGCCTGATTCAGCGCATCCGCCGCGAGGAGGACGCCGCCCGCGCCGGCAAGGAGGCCTGGATCAAGATCAAGGTCAACTCCATCGTGGACGAGAAGACCATCGACGCCTGTACCGTGCCTCTCAGGCCGGCGTGAAGATCGACATCGTCGAACGCGGCATCTGCGCTCTGAAGCCCGGCGTTCCCGGCCTGTCCGAGAACATCCGCGTACGTTCGATTCTCGGCCGCTTCCTGGAGCACTCCCGCATCTACGCCTTCTGCAATGCGGACGGCCCGCAGATCGGCGAGGGCCCGGCTTCCGGCCCGGAGGTCTACATCGGTTCGGCTGACCTCATGCACCGTAACCTTGATCGCCGCGTCGAGGCTCTGGTGCGCGTCACCGCCCCGGAGCAGATTGACGAGCTCATCAAGTACGTGGACCTGCAGATGGCCGACTCCACCATGAGCTGGCACATGCAGCCCGACGGCACGTATGTGCTGCACACCAAGGACGACGAGGGCCGCCCGCTGGTCGATAGTCAGGAATACCTGATTCGCAAGCACCAGCGTCGCCCCAATTCACACAACTGATTTCACTCGATGCTCCCTGTCAGCGCAAGCTAACTGAGGGTGGTTACGATGCCCGGCTCCTCTTTCGAGAGGATGCCGGGCATCGTTGTTCAGCGCGCAAAAACTACGTAGCAGCGGTCCAACGTGACCTACAATACAAGAGATGGGTACGAACAGTATGAGACGAATCGTGGAAGCCGCCGGCGGTATTCTGTACCGGTGGAAGGATGATGCCGAGCCGACGCGGGCATCATCTCCATCAGTGAAATCCAATATTGCCACCGATGGCACCATCATCGCGAACACCACGGATTCTGACGGCGAGACCACGGCAGCACCCGGCGCATCGGACGCGGCTTCCACCCCGGACCCGGCGCAGGCCGACAGCCAGCCACAGCGGACAACGTACTCAACCGCATCGAACTGTGCATCGTGCATCGCCCGAAATACGACGACTGGAGCTGGCCGAAAGGCAAGGTCGACCCAAACGAATCACACCGGCATGCCGCCGTGCGCGAGATCGGCGAGGAATCGGGCCTGCCCGTGGAGCTCGGTCCCTATCTGGGCGACATCGAGTACCCGCTGTCCGAAGAGGGCCGCAAACAGCGCCATACCAAGGATCGGTCGGCGGACACCAAGCACATCCAGTTCTGGATGGCCACGCCAATCAGCGCCATCGACAACCTGCGGCGTACCCATGCGTTTGGCCCGGTGCATCGGGCGGACATCGGCGAAATCGACGAAGTTTTGTGGCTGACGCCGGCCGAGGCCCGCAAGAAACTCAGCCATTCCACCGATAAGGACATCCTCGCGCTATTCGTTGACCGGGTGCAGGAGGGCGCGCTTGACGCCGTGCCGGTGATTATCGTGCGCCACGGCAAGGCAGAAGCGCGCAAGCTGTGGAAGGGTTCGGACGCGAACCGTCCGATCACGCCGCGCGGCGCGGCTGCGGCATACGCGCTGAACCGCGAGCTGGCGTGTTTCAATCCGACCCGACTGGCCACGTCGCCTTGGGTGCGCTGCCAGGAGACGTTGGAGATGTTCGCGTGGCAGACCGGACGAGACATGGTTCATCTCGATCCGCTCACCGAAGATGCATACGCCGCTGCGCCGGACACCGCATGGGAGTGTCTACTCAGCGAAATCGAGTTCGCACTTGAGCGCCGTCAGCCCATAGCGATATGCATGCACCGGCCGGTGATTGGTGGTATGTTCGAACACCTGCGCAGCATGTGCGTTGCGCCGTCTCTGAGCAAACGCCTAATCGCCAAGACACCGTTCATGCCGACCGGCACGGCGGTGGCGCTGTTCGTCACTCCGACGCCTCATGGTCCCAAAATCATCGATATTCAGAAGGTTCAACCGCTTGTCTACTAGACCCGCATTTCCTGATTCATCCAACTCCTCGGCCGCTGCCGCTGCAGCTCATGCCGCGCACAATGGTGCCGCCGGCAGTCTGGGCCCAGGCTTCGGCTCGCTGCGTGCGGCCGGAGCGGCATTCGGACCTGCTCGCATGGGTTCTTCACGTCCTTCGCGCCCGGCTCAGCTCGACCCGGCTGTGGCCGATGGATTGGCCGGCGGCATGGACCCGCAAGCGTTGAGCGAGATGAGCCATCTGTCCGCTGCCGCATTGCTGGATCGTGTGCGCCATAGCGAAGACCCGACGGTTGTCGAGCGCGTGCTCACGTTGGTGGAGACGGTCGGCGTGGATGAAATCGCCGAACTATGGAGCGATACCGAGCCGGATTCGCTGCCTGGTGTGCTGTGGCGACTGTATATGTTGCGTACGTGGATGCGATCGAATCGCGACTCGATCGCGCATCTGTGGCGCTTGGGTGAGCCGGTGGCCACTACCGCCTCCGCCATCGCCGGCGTGGATCAGGCTCCCAGTGAAGATGACATCGTGCGATTGGCCGATTCGATTCTCTCCGGTGCTTTTGTGGGCGATTTTGCCGTGGCGCTTGAGCGTGCGGCGGCGTTTACCGATGTGGTGGCGTTGGGCTTGCGCGTGGAGGCGCGGCGCATGGTGACCCGGGCCGAGGCCAACGGCGGCTTCTCCTCGGATGCCGATGAGAAGGCCGTGCGCACCAAAGCCGCCCGCCTTATGCACACCGCCGGCAGCCTCATGGCCACCGCCAAGGATTTCCAACACGGTGCCAACCTCTGGCGTCGCGGACGTTGGAGTAACCCCGCTCCAGGCTCCCTCTGATGAGGGAGCTGTCACGGGCGATGCCCATGACTGAGGGAGAAACCCACCAACCGCACCCCAACAATCAGCTACCAGCCAACACCACACCTCCCCCGGCGCGGCGAGCCCCATCGCAAGCTATACTGAGTATCCGCGTCGGACCGTGCTTAAGCCCCGGGCTCCATTTTTTGCCGCCGCGAGCGGCCCTTGCGCCGACAGGCGCTTTCGCGGTTCGGCGCTTCTTTTCTTTTACCCGATTCACGCCCCGAACGTTGCGATGGGCACGACCAGTATGCCGTCATTGCGGCGATAGGCCTTCCCACCTCGGCCGGTAAGGAACATCATGAACTCTGGTTCGCGAACTTGGGCCATGGGGTTGCCACAGATTTTGTCGCGGAAGGATTTGAGCTTATCCGCATTGTCATCGTTCACCTTAAGGTCACTGAGTTTTATTTCGATAGCACCCCACCTGCCGTCAGACAACTCGATAATGACATCAACTTCAAGCCCCTTGTCATCGCGGTAGTAGGCGATGCGATTGTTCGCGCCCGGCATGGCCGACAGATATACATTCAAATCACGAATGCACAGCGTTTCAAACAGATCGCCGAGCGTCTGTGTATCGCGCATCAGAGTATTCGGCGCGGCACCTAAAACCGCAGCAGGCAACGAAGGATCCACGAAATATCGCTTGGGCTTGGTTCGCACACGACTCTTTGCGCGGAGTGGCGGCTCCCAACCCTCCAAATCCGTCAGAAGGTACAAGTCCTTGAACATTTCCAAATAGCTCTTCACCGTCTGCGTATCCGGCTCACGCCGCTCATCGCCATATGCCATATCCGCAGCCAGCGTCGCATATTTTGGTGCCTGCGAGATGTTCACGGCAAGAGCTCGCATCAAAGCTCGTGCAGTTTCAGGATTCTTCTTCATCTTCGGCACGCTGATATCCAGCACACTTGCGATATATTCGCCCGGGATTTCCAAGGCGAATTCATCGTCTAGCTCAAGATTCGCGGGCCATCCGCCACGGCAACACCATCTGGCGATGTCTTCGATACTCGTATTGCATTCGGCAGGCTCGAATTTCCCCTCGAACAAATCGGATAGGCTGACCGCGCCCGTGGATTCTCCGGATTCAGCCAAGCTCATGGGCCACATGCGCAGACGAGCAATGCGACCAGTGCCGCTGTGATGAATGGCGTCACGATCCTTTGGAATAGCCGAACCTGTAAGAATCAGCTGCCCCTTGCGGTTCGCATTGTCATCTATATGGCGACGAGCGGCATCCCAAATTTGCGGTACATCTTGCCATTCGTCCACCAGATGGGGCTCCTCCCCCATCAGCACCAATGCAGGATCGGTTTGGGCGGCCGCGAAAACTGCCACATCATCCAGACGGTCAACGCTTCGAGACCGGGAGAGCGCGGTCCATGTCTTGCCGCACCATTTCGGCCCAACGATTTCCACCGCACCGAACGCCTTGAGCAGTTTGCTTAATCTGCTATCTACCACGCGTGAACGATAATCAGGCCTGGTCAAGGTACCATCGCGACCACTCAAATCGTTCATATTGCAGCCTTTCCCAGTTCTATCGTTCTAACAATATAGATTTTACACCAGTTTCATTCCCGATTTTACGCCTATCTCATTCCCGGTTTTACACCAGTTTCATTCCCTGTTTTACACCGTGTTGTTTTTACGCTTTACCCCCTCAGAGGTATCAGAGGCAGATCTCGACACGGACAGGGCATTGTCCTGCTGCAACTGGCCTATCGCAGCAAAAAGTCGAATCACCCACAAATCCAATCCGATGAGCAAGCCGCGCCATTACCAATTCGGCAGGTCGGCAAACTTGGACTAGGCTGGGAATCATGGAACTCCATGTTTTGAATCATCCGCTGGTCGAGCACAAGCTCACCGTGCTGCGCGACAAGAACACCCCCTCCTCCACCTTCCGCGAGCTCGTCTCCGAACTCGTGATGCTTGAGGCCTACGAGGCCACCCGCAACCTGTCCGTGGTGGCCGCGCCGATCGAGACGCCGGTCGCCCCGATGACCGGCAAGAAGCTCGCCTCCCCGCGCCCGATCATCGTGCCGGTGCTGCGCGCTGGCTTGGGCATGCTCGACGGCATGACCCGCCTGATTCCGACTGCTGAAGTCGGCTTCCTGGGCATGAAGCGCGACGAGGAGCACCCCACCCAGCAGGTGACGTACGCGAACCGTCTGCCCGAGGACCTGTCCGGCCGCCAGTGCTTCCTCATCGACCCGATGCTCGCCACCGGCGGAACGCTGGTCGCCGCCACGCACTACCTGGCCGAGCGCGGCGCCAAGGACGTGACCGCGATCAACATCATCGCGGCCCCCGAAGGCATCAAGTACGTCGAGGAGCACATCGACCCGTCCATCGACTTCAAGGTCGTGGTGTGCGCGGTCGACGAACGTCTTAACGACAAGTGCTACATCGTGCCGGGACTCGGCGACGCCGGTGACCGTCTCTATGGCGTAATTGACTGATTTCCCTGGCTCCCCTCCCCGAGGGAGCAGCATAACGGAACATCTATGCAAATCGACATTATTGCGCCGGGGCGCGTGAAGGAGCGTTACCTTCGCGACGCCATTGACGAGTATTCCAAGCGACTTTCGCGCTACTGCAAGCTCAACATCATTGAAGTGGCAGATGAGAAAACGCCTGACCATGCCTCCGAAGGCGTGACCGACAGATCAAGGCCAAAGAAGGCGAACGCATCGCCAAGCATCTGAAGGACGGCGCGTTTGTTATTGCCCTTGCCATCAATGGCAAGCAGCTGTCCAGTGAAGAATTGGCCGCCAAAATCAACGACCTTGGATTGCGTGGCACCAGCCATATTCAGCTGGTCATCGGCGGTTCAATCGGCCTTGACGACGCGATTCTGCGTCGTGCTGATTTTCTGCTGAGTTTCTCGAAGATGACGTTCCCGCATCAGCTCATGCGCGTGATTCTGCTGGAGCAGATCTATCGCGCTTATAAAATCAACGCTGGCGAGCCGTATCACAAGTAAAACGCCATACCTCATGGGGCGGGAAATCCCCCATGGGGCGGTAATTGCCCCATGAGGCGGCATAATCCTCATGGGGCGGTATGCCAAAATGGCTTAATTCCGCGGTTTCACATATTCTTCAAACCGCCCCATGGGCAAGTTACCGCCCGATGAGCCTGTAACCGCCCCATGGGCGCATCAATAACGCCCTCAACCTCACACTGCGTCGGGGACGAACGCTTCGAAGATGTGGCGGTCGAAGTAGGGGGCGCACTGGGCGAGTTCATCGCTGCTGCGCACGGTCCATGAAACCGGCATCGCACCCATCGAACGAGCGAGCTTGACTTGCGGCGAAGCGCCACCGGTCCAGTCATAAGCCACGAAATCAGGACGAGACAGCCAGTCGAACGCCAGTAAGCCGGCGGCCCATTCAGCCGCACCATTCTTGCTCAGCTTCGCCGGCCAGCTCAGCTGACCGCGGCACACCTCAGGGTGATGCTCCTTGTACCAATCACCGCGCCCGGGTGGAAGGATTCGATCACGTACGGGCCGTCATACGCCTCAAGCAAGGCGTGGCCCTTTTCCATGAGCTCTTCGCTACGCTCATCCCAAGCCCTGTTGTTGCTGAACTTGTATTCCACAATCAGCGGAGCTCGGCCGGCCACCACGTCCAGCACATCGGAGAACAGCGGCACATGCTGGTAGTACCCCTTCGGCGCGGCGGACGGCGTGACCACCAGCGGCGGGTTCGCGTCGGCACCCGGCAACGGTTCGGCCTTCAAATCGCCTGACTCGCCGTTCGGGAAGAGCGGAATACGGGCGAGTTCGTCGTAAGTCAGGTCTTCGATGCGGCGCGGATCGCCGGCCACGCGCAACAAATCGGCGTCATGGACCACGACCACTTGGCCGTCGAGCGTAAGCTGCACGTCGAGTTCGATGCCATAGCCAGCCTCGCAGGCGGCGGCGAACGCGGCCAGCGAGTTTTCGGGAGCAATCGGACCGGTCATATCCGCACTGCCGTAGCCGGCCTTGACAGCCATGCGACGGGCAAGCGACACATAATCATCGTTTTCGGCGATGGATCGCTCAGTGGTATCGGCTTGGGCGCTAACCGGATTATCCCCACCATAATCAGCGATATCGGTATAGCCGACCAAACCAGAACCCGCATCATGCAAGCCACGATGGGCATACCATACCTCCGGAATGGAGGGCACGAAATTACGACGCTTGTCATTGAACGTGCGCGGGGCCACGGCCCACACGGCAGCACCGGCGGCGGCCACGCCTGCCAGCGCCACGTTTCTCCAGAGCTTCGACGACATTGGAATCCTTCCTGTTGGGCTGCCTCTAGCCTAACGCTTCTGCCAGCCATTGTGGAGTGGTTGGATCATCCGGTTTCAGCGCGCGGTCCAGGTGGTTGGCGCGCAGTGGCTCCCAGCTGAAATCTGCCAGCAGATCGGCGGTTTTGCAAGGAATTGGAGTGGGTTGCAGACGCAGCAGCCAGGCGCAGTATCCGATGATTTGCTCGGGGGTTACGTTGCGGGCGCGCAAGGCTCCCATATCCAGCGAACGTTCGCGCTTGGCTAACGCCGGCCGGCCGCATTGTCGATAAGTGGCAGATGCGCATACTCGGGGTGCTCGGCGAGAGGCTTTTCCGTGTTGCCGCATTCCGGCTCAAAGCCGCCAGCCAACAGACACTGGCGAATCCACATTTGCAGCGCGGTGGAGCGCAGCAGATCACGGCCGCGCACGATATCATCAACACCCATATCGAGGTCATCCACGACCACGACCAGTTGATAGCCGAACAGTCCATCGGCTCGGCGAATCACGGAATCGCCTACCTCGCGGGCCAAATCGTAGTGCTGTGGACTATAGACACGGTCGTTAAAGCATGCGACACCATCAACGATTCCGGCATCGCCCTGCTGTTCCGGCGGCACGGCTCCCGACAGCGCAGCGGAATCGTCAGGCACTGTACGTTGCTTTTCTCCCGCTGCCGATTCCGGCATGGCGATACGGATGGAATGCTGGTCGCCGCGAACCAAACGGGCACGGACCTCGTCGGGATGGTCGTGCAGCAGGCGGCGGCACGTGCCGGGGTACACCATGAAGCCGTCGCCCTCGTTGGGGGCCGAGGCGGCGCGAATGTCGGCACGCGAGCAGAAACAGGGGTACAGCACACCTTGCGAGCGCAGGCATTCGAGAGCGTATTCGTATCGTTCAGTGCGCTGGGATTGGAACATCGGCTCGCCATCCAGTCGAGGCCGAGCCAATGCAGGTCATCCATCATGAGCTGGTCCGCACCGGCGACCACACGCGGCTTGTCCACGTCCTCGATACGCATCAGCATGCGGTCGCCACGCGAGCGGGCCGAAAGCCATGCACCCAACATGGCGTACACGTTGCCGATATGCATGCGCCCCGACGGCGTCGGCGCGAATCGTCCAGTCACTGGCCCTCCTCGTATGAAGTTCAGCACCATGGTAGCGAAAAGGCTCTCCTCCTCAGAGGAGAGCCAATATAGTGAAGCTCGCCAGCCCGAACTCCCCTCAGTCAGCTTCGCTCAGAGAGGGGAGCCAGTGATTGTCACTTATCTTCGGTGACGTTGTCCACGCTCACATCCGGGTCGTCGGAGACGATCTGGTCGCCGGCCCAGGCGGAAAGCTCAAGATGCTCACCACCGGTCTGGTCGACCAGCACGGTGTCGCCATCGTGGACCTTGCCGGCCAGCAGCATACGGGCCAGCTGGTCGCCCACTTCGGTCTGTACCAGGCGGCGCAGCGGACGAGCGCCATAAGCCGGGTCGTAACCGGTGTTGGCCAGCCATTCGCGAGCCGAGTCGGTGACGTCCAGCGTGATGCGGCGATCGGTCAGACGCTGGGACACGCCAGCCACCTGGATATCCACGATGCCGCCAAGCTCCTCGCGCGTAAGCGGGTGGAACATGACGATGTCGTCCAGACGGTTCAGGAACTCCGGCTTGAAGTTCATGTGGACAGCGTCCATCACGGCCTTTTTCTTGGCGTCGGCGTCCATGTCCTCGTTCACGAGGAACTGCGAGCCGAGGTTAGAGGTCATAATCAGGATCGTGTTCTTGAAGTCCACGGTCCTTCCCTGGCCATCGGTCAGGCGACCATCGTCAAGTACCTGCAGCAGCACGTCGAAGATCTCCGGGTTGGCCTTCTCGACCTCGTCGAACAGCACCACGGAATACGGGCGACGGCGCACGGCCTCGGTCAGCTGGCCGCCCTGCTCGTAGCCCACGTAGCCCGGAGCCGCACCGATCAGGCGCGAGACTGAAGCCTTCTCCATGTATTCGGACATGTCGATGCGGACCATGGCCTTCTCGTCGTCGAACAGGAAGTCGGCGAGCGCCTTGGCCAGTTCGGTCTTGCCCACACCGGTGGGACCGAGGAACAGGAACGATCCGGTCGGACGGTTCGGGTCGGAGATGCCGGCACGCGAACGGCGCACCGCGTCGGACACGGCGGCGATGGCTTCCTTCTGGCCGATCACACGCTTGCCGAGGTAGTCCTCCATGTGCAGCAGCTTCTCGTTTTCGCCCTGCATCAGGCGGCCGACGGGAATGCCGGTCCAGTCGGAGACGATCTCAGCCACCGAGTCGGCGTCCACACGGTCCGGGACCATCGGCTCATCGGCCGGGTTGGCCGCGCTGGCATCAGCAGATTCAGCATCCGCGCTCTCCGCGGCGGCAAGCTCCTTCTGAATGGACGGAATCTCGCCGTACAGAATCTTCGAGGCCTCCGCCAAGTTGCCTTCACGGGTATACTTATCCGCCTGCACGCGCAGGTCGTCGAGCTTGGCACGCAGGTCGCCGACCTTGTTGTGGCCAGCCTGTTCCGCATCCCAACGCGCCTTGAGACCGCTGAGCTTCTCACGGGTGTCCGCAAGTTCGGCTTGCAGCTTGCCCAGACGCTCCTTGGACGCAGGATCCTCGGCCTTCTTGAGCTGCATTTCCTCCATTTCAAGACGGGTCACCTTGCGCTGCAGCTCATCGATCTCCTCAGGCGAGGAGTCGAGCTCCATACGCAGGTGAGCGGCCGCCTCATCGACCAGATCGATGGCCTTGTCCGGCAGCTGACGACCCGAAATGTAACGGTTCGAGAGGGTCGCGGCGGCAACCAGCGCGTCGTCGCCGATCGTTACCTTATGGTGCGCCTCGTAACGCTGCTTCAGACCACGCAGAATGGCGATGGTGTCTTCCACGCTCGGCTCACCCACGAACACCTGCTGGAAACGACGCTCCAGCGCCGGATCCTTCTCGATGTTCTCGCGGTACTCGTCCAGCGTGGTCGCGCCGATCAGGCGCAGCTCGCCACGGGCCAGCATGGGCTTCAACATATTGCCGGCATCCATCGAGCCTTCGGCCGCACCCGCGCCGACGATGGTGTGGATCTCATCGATGAAGGTGATGATCTGACCATCCGCATTCTTGATTTCGTTCAGGACGCTCTTCAGGCGCTCCTCGAACTCGCCACGGTACTTCGAACCGGCCACCATGGAGCCCAAGTCAAGGGAAATGAGCTTCTTGCCTTGCAGGGTGGTGGGCACGTCGCCCGCCACGATACGCTGGGCCAAACCCTCCACGACGGCGGTCTTGCCGACGCCGGGCTCGCCAATCAGCACCGGGTTGTTCTTGGTACGACGGGAGAGGATCTGAATCACGCGGCGGATTTCCTGGTCACGTCCGATGACCGGGTCCAGCTTGCCTTCCTTGGCGGCGGCCGTCAGGTCGGTGGAGTACTTCTCTAGGGCCTTGTACGAGCCTTCCGCGTCCGGGCTGGTGACCTTCGCGCCACCACGCACGCCGGGTACGGCCTTGCGCAGGGAGCTGCGGTGACGCCGTTCTTCTCCAAGATTTCGGCCGACTGGTTCGGCTTGCTGGCCGCGATGCCGATAAGCAGATGTTCGGTGGAGACGTATTCGTCGCCCATCTGCTGCATTTCCTTCTCAGCCTGGGCGATGGCGGCGGTCAGCTGGCGGCTGGCCTGTGGCTGCGAGGTGCTGGATCCGGATGCGCTCGGCAGCGCGACCAAAGCGTTACGCACGGCGGCGCCGATGGCCTGCGGGTCCCCGCCCGCGGCTCGATGAGGGAGCGCACCACGCCGTTTTCCTGACGCAGCAACGCATCCATGACGTGCAGGGTCTCAACCTGCGCGTTTCCTGCGGCGGACGCACTCTGAATCGCGTCGCCGACGGCCTCCTGGGCCATAGTGGTGAACTTCTGTTCCATATCGTATTCCTCCATATCATGCGGCCCGCGCGGAGCGGCTCGCGGGCTTCGAAAGCCCTGCGAGCGTTGCGACAGACCGCAGCTTGTCGTTGTCTGATATGGTCAACCGACCTGGAACCCATTCTATTCCCAAAACTTGAGTGCATATGACTCAAGTTTTGATTTTGGTGGGGAGGGTGACTAGTAGCCCCCTCTGATGAGGAAGCTTGGGCAGCCGCTACTTCAGTGCGCCGACGGCGGATTCGGCGGCGGCAAGGACTTCGCCGGAGAGAATCGCCTCGGCCACGCCCTCAATCTGCGGGGTGGTCCAGGTATCGCGTACGTCGGGGCCGATTTCGTTGGCGTACTGGCGCACCACGCGGTATACGGCGGCGCCCGCCGCACCCGGACGGTACGGCTTGCGGAAGTCGAAGGAGCGGCAGGAGCACAGCAGTTCCACGGCCAGCACGCGCGCAAAGGCCGGAATCGACCGGCGCAGCTTGCGGGCGGCGGCCCAACCCATCGACACGTGATCTTCCTGCATGGCGGAGCTGGAATCGAATCGACCGAGGCAGGCACGGCGTTACGCTTCATTTCGGAGACGATGCCGGCAGCGGCGTATTGGGCGATCATGAAACCGGAGTCCACGCCCGGGTCACCAGCCAGGAACGCCGGCAGGCCGCGGTTGCGCGCCACGTCAAGGAAGCGGTCGGTACGACGCTCGGAGATAGAGGCTACGTCGGCGGTCGGAATCGCCAGGAAATCGAGCACATAGGCCAGCGGCGCGCCATGGAAGTTGCCGTTGGACTCCACACGGCCGTCCAGCGTGACGCACGGGTTATCGATGGCGGAGGCGAGTTCCACGCCCGCCACGGAGGCCGCGTATTCCACGGTGTCGCGGGCGGCGCCGTGCACCTGCGGGGTGCAGCGCAGCGAGTAGGCGTCCTGCACACGCACGGTGGAGCCGGGCGGCCGGCCTCAATCAGACCAGAGTCCTTGAGCATGCGGGCGATGTTCGCAGCGGAATCGCCTTGGCCGCGATGCGGGCGCAGCGCCTGCAAGTCGGCGGCGAATACGCGGTCGTTGCCGAGCATGCCTTCCACGCTCATCGCGGCGGCGACATCCGCGGTCTTGAGCAGCAGGCGCAGATCGGTGATGGCCATACACAACATGCCGAGCATGCCGTCGGTGCCGTTGACCAGCGCCAGTCCTTCCTTCTCTTTCAAATCGACGGGCGTGATGCCGGCCGCACGCAGCGCTTCGCCGCCGCCGATCTTGAGGCCGTCAGCGTTGCGGGCCTCGCCTTCACCCATCGCCACCAAAGCACAGGCTGCGAGCGGCGCCAAATCACCGGAGCATCCGAGTGAACCGTATTCGTAGACCACCGGGGTGATGCCGGCGTTCAGCATATCGGCGTAGACCTGCGCGGTTTCCGGGCGCACACCGGTGCGTCCGGTGCACAGGGTGCTCAGGCGCAGCACCAGCAGGCCGCGCACCACCTCACGCTCCACTTCCGGTCCGGCACCGGCGGCATGCGAGCGAATCAGACTTTTCTGCAGCTGCGCACGCTGTTCCTTGGGGATGGAGGTGGAGGCGAGCGCGCCGAATCCGGTGGAGATACCGTAATGCGGCACGGTGTCGTCGGCCAAATGATCGATAACCGCGCGACTCAGCGCCATCTCATGCTTCGATTCGTCCGAAATCGCCACTTTGGCACCGCCGCGCGCTACGGCGATAACGTCCTCGATGCTCAGCGCTCCAACACCTACGGTGACCGTCTGCTCTGCCATGCTCATACCTTTCTATATATGTGCCGCATTCCGCATATACGACATATGCGGCACATGCTTCGCCGGGGATCCGCGACTGCCCGCATTCGCTCACCGCACCTGCCCATCAACAGCAGGCGACGCAAACGCGACCAATCGCTCCCCGAGTAATCAAACCTTGGCCATTTCACCTCAGTCGGATGCCCGCCATAAGCCACTTCGTCCATCTTGTGTCTGAAATCTCAGACATGTAAGGTGATGGAAATATGAGCCATGCCTCGCAGCAATACGCCTTCACCGAGCCACGTACCGTCAAGCGGGCGCAGGTGAAGCCATCAGAACGGGAACATCAGACATCATCATCCGCGCCACGTGTCTCGCTGGCTCCGGCGGCCGACCGTACGCTCGACATCCTCGAGTTCATCGCGAGCAATGGTCAGACGCAAGCCGCCACGCTCGCTCGCGAACTCGGCATTCCGCGCTCCACGGTGTACCAATTGTTGGAGATTTTGGAGCGTCACGGACTGGTCACCCGCCTTGCCGAGCAGCGCGCGTACGGCATCGGACTCAAGACTTTCGAGCTGGGATCGGCCTATTCTCGCCAACATCGTGTATCGCAGGTCGCGCATCCGGTGTTGGCGCGTCTTGTTGACGAGACCGGCGAAAACGGACATCTGGCCGTGCTGCACGGCAACGAAATCATTTATGTGATTGAGGAGCGCGCCGCGCATCGCCCGCCGCTAGTGTCAGGCGTGGGCGTGCGCCTACCCAGTCACCTGACCGCCACCGGGCGGGCCATTCTGTCCGCACTCCCCCGCAATCAGGTCCGCGCGCTATATCCCAATCGTCAGGCGTTCACCGACCGCACCGGCATCGGCCCCAAATCGCCCAAGGAGCTGGAGGCAACGCTCGCCGAAACCCAACGCACCGGTTTTGCCGAGGAACACGGAGACGTGACGCCCGGCTTTGATTCATACGCCGTCGCTGTGCGCGACTACAACGACTTTCCCATCGCCGGGCTGGCTCTCACTTTCGTGAGCGGATCGCTGCGCCCCGAACAGGAGCGGTCGCTTAAGACCAAGCTGCGGCTTGCCGGCACGGAACTGTCCCGGCGTCTCGGCGCGGTCGGCAGTTTGACATGAGGATTCGCGAGATCATCGTGCTGGGCTCCTTCGCCCCGATCACGATTTTCTCAACTAAGTTCACCGATTCGCTGACCGGCAACGCCAAACTCGCCGGCTTCTCGCTGACAGTGACGGCCATCATCAGCCTGGTGGTGATGACCGCCCTGCACGCACTTCTGCCGGGAGCGTAAGGCGCGTTCTTGGTTCCCTCAGTCAGCTTCTCCGCCTGGACGGTTCCCCTCAGAGAGGGGAGCCAGAACGAGTCACGCCCGAACGATTACGTTGCGCAGATCACCGATGCCTTCGACGTGCACGATGGTCTCGTCGCCTGGGTCGAGGTGGCCGGAGGCGTTCGGGGTGCCGGTCATGATGACGTCGCCAGGCAGCAGCGTGGAGAACGACGAAATGGCGGCAATCTGCTCGGGGATGCCGTGAATCAGGTTCGCGGTGGTGCCAGACGCCATCGGCACATCCTCGCCGTTCAGCGTGAAGGAAATCTTGGCGTCCTTCCAGTCGAGGTCGTCACGCATCACGATCCACGGGCCAAGCGGACAGGAGGTATCGAAGCCCTTGGCGCGCGTCCACGTGGGGTCGATGCCCTGCAGATCGCGCAACGTCACATCATTGACGCAGGTGAAGCCGAGCACGTAATCCATCGCGTTCTCGACGGTCACGTTCTTGGCGATACGGCCCATCACCACGGCCACTTCCGGCTCGAAGTTCATGTCCTTGGAGCAGGCCGGGTACACAATCGGGTCGTCGGGGCCGATTACCGAGGTGGACGGCTTGGTGAAGATCACCATGTCTTCCGGCGCGTGGGCGATTTCGGAGTGGCCGGCCTCGTGCATGAACTGGGCGTGGGCCTCATAGTTCTTGGCCAGACCGTAAACCTTGGAGGGGATGACCGGGGAGAGCAGACGGATGCCATCGCCGTCGACCGGGTAACGAGTGCCGGTGGGCTTGACCTGGTCGCCGGCCAGCGGATGGCCGTCCAGTTCGATGAGGTAGTCCTTGCCGTCCGTTTCGTCCTTCTGCACGAAGGCGTAGCGCGGCGAATCATTCAAAGAAAAACGTGCGAGTCTCATGCCTGTAAGCCTACTCCTTGGCGGTTCCTTCCGCAGAAGCATCCGTCCAAGGAGCAAGCAGACCGGCCTTCAATCGACCAAAACGCACGTTCGCTGGGATTGCTACTTTTCGGTCCAGGTTTTGTCATACAGCGACTGGCCGCTTTGCGTGTGCATGATGACGCGCAATGATGCCTTGCCGCTGGAGGTCTTGCACATCGAGCCCAGCAGATTCGCGGTGGATTGATAGGTGCTGTCCATAGCATCCAGTGAGGAAGCGGCGGTATCGCCTAGCGAGGCATAGCTGTCGTCGAGCACGTACTCGTACACCAAGGTGTCACCGTCGACACGGTAGTTGAAGGTGATGCCGGTGTCTGCAAACGTATCCGCTTCGGATTCAATGGAGTCCTTGAATTCCAAAGAGTCGACGAAATCCTGAATCGAATCGTACAGCCCATAATCGCCGTCGGTTAGATCGTCATGGGTTTCGCCCAACGTGTCGTCCAGCGCATCGTCAAGATTATCTTGAGCTTTGCTCTTATCGCTGCTATCACCGTTGCCCGAAGAGGACTGACTATAGAAGGAATCGGTTTTCGCCTCATCTATAGCCTTGCTGGTGTACGAGACACCGCCGACGATCAGCGCGATGACCAGTATTACCTGTATCACCATGCCCGCCGCACTGATGATGATGCCGGCGATGGCCAAGCCCTTGCCCTTGCCGCCCTGTTTCTTAATCTGGTTGAGGCCCACGATGCTCAGGATCAGACCGGGGAGTGAGACAAGGAACGAGCAGATAAAACCGGCAATAGCCAGGCCGTTGTACTTCTGGTTCGCTTCAGGCGGCACACTGCCGTAAGAACCAGACCATCCCGGCTGGCCGTTCGGTTGGCCGCCTTGCATATACGGGTTATAGGGCGTTTGCGGAGGCACGGCCCCGCCGCCCGGATATACCGGAGCACTACCGCTGCCATAGACCGGAGGAACCGATCCGCCTGCCGGAGCCGCCCCCGGATAGGGCGAATTGGGCGCTGCCGATGCGGGCGCGGGCGCAGCGGCAGGAGTCACTGGTGGCAAAGCTGCGTAGGCGGTACCGGCTGATTGACCGGCGCAAGAGGCTGGGTGGACTGCTCGGCAGGTGTAAACGCCTGCGTAGGCTGCTCAACAGGAGTGAACGCCTGAGTGGGCTGTTCGCCCGCTGCGAGTGCTTGGTTGGAGCATTGTTGGCGGCGGTTCCTGCTTCCCCCGTCATCGCATTTAACGGCTCAGTCGGATTGGCGTCAGCTTGCTGCCCCGGCACCTGGCCGTTCGGATTGACATTCGGATCAGTCATGACATGCACTCCTTCAACTGCATCGCACCCTACTTGCGAGATGCGCCCCTCGTCTTACGCGCCACATTGTGCGGTACAGACAACTGTACTCCTCGTGGCGAGCCTTAAGTACCCCAGGAAATTTGGCTTCCCAAAAAACACAGAAGCCTGAAACCGGCTATTGCCTCAGCAATATTCAGTCGGTTTCAAGCTAAATCGTTAATCCTCTGGTGAAACGACGGTCTACTTCTTCAGCAGCGGCGCGACTTGTTCCTCGTAGGCGGTCAGGGCGGTGTCGATCACCTGGTGCATGTCATAGTACTTGTAGGTGCCCAAGCGGCCGCCGAACACGGTGTTCGGCTCGGCCGCGGCCTTGGCCTCGTACCGCGCGTACAGGGCCTTGTCCGCATCGGTGTTGATCGGATAGTACGGCTCGTCGCCACGCTCGGCAAAACGGCTGTACTCCTCCCACACCACCGTCTTGTCCGGATTCTGCCGCTCGCGACGCTCCGGGTTGAAGTTCTTGAACTCGATAGCCCTCGTGTACGGCACGTCCGCGTCCGAGAAATTCATCACCGGGCAACCGAAATGGTCGCCCTCATCGTAACGGACCTCCTTGAAGTCCACCGTGCGCCACTTCAGGTCGCCAAGCTCGTAACCGAAGTAACGATCCACCGGACCCGTGTACACCACCGGCACGCCCGCGGCCTTCAGCGCCTCCTTGTTGTACGGCTGGGACTCGTCGAAGAAGTCCACGCCCAGCGAAACCGTGATGCGCGGATCGTCGATCATGCGTTCCATCCACTTGGTGTAGCCGTCCGCGGGCAGACCCTCCACGTGTCCTTGAAATAGCGGTTGTCGTAGTTGAAGCGCACCGGCAGACGCTTGACGATCGACGCGGGCAGCTCAGCAGGATCGGTCTGCCACTGCTTGCCCGTGTAGTTCTTGATGAACGCCTCGTACAGGGGACGGCCGATGAGCTGGATGCCCTTGTCGTTGAGGTTCTGCGGATCGGTGCCGGCCAGCTCGCCCGCCTGCCCGGCGATAAGCTTCTGCGCCTCGGCCGGCGTGTAATGCGCATGGAAGAACTGGTTGATGGTGCCCAGGTTGATCGGCAGCGGATAGACCTCGCCGTCATGCGTGGCATACACGCGGTGCACATAGTTCGTGAAGCTCGTGAAACGATTGACGTAGTCCCACACACGCTTATTGGACGTGTGGAACAGGTGCGCGCCATACTTGTGGATCTCCGCGCCGGTCTCCTCATCAAAGTACGAGTACGCGTTGCCGCCGATGTGGTCACGGATATCGATGATGCGCACGCGCGCGCCGGTGTGCTCCACCGCCTGCTGCGCCACCGTCAGGCCAAACAGGCCCGCGCCGACAATGACTAGGTCTGGGTATTGAGTAGTTTCCGGCATGCGCGCATTCCCTTTCATAAAGTCAATATATCAATTATTATGTTCGATTTCCGAGAAAATATCTTACTCACCCAATTGCAAATCGGCAATCTTCCTAGACTGACCAGAAAACTGGACACAATCCAAGACCAGACGACAGACTCAAGGCAATGAATGGCATGTTCTTACATTTCTGCGTCTTTGCCCGGACCCGTTCGCCGCCACAAAGACAGAGCGCAGAACAACGCAACCACCAATATAAGCCCCCGCACTCAGGCAAACCTCAGGTTACGATTGGTAGATATGAGCAATTCCGAACAGGCCCTCGACTCAACCAACGAAGCAGTCAACAAAGCATCCAACGAAGCAACCAACCCATCATTCGCGCCGCAACACATTCTGGTCACCGGTGGCGCAGGGTTCATCGGCGCAAACTTCGTGCACTGGGTGGCGCGCAACCATCCGCAGGCCCACATGACTGTTCTGGATGCGCTCACGTATGCCGGCAAACGCGAGAATCTCGATGGCGTGCCGGCCGCGAACCTGACCTTTGTGCATGGCAATATTTGCGATGCCGAGCTTGTGGAATCCCTGTTTTCTGGCTGAACCAACGCTCTGCAGCCGCAGTACCCCCGATTGACGCCATTGTGCACTTCGCCGCCGAATCGCATAACGATAATTCGATTCTCGACGCCTCCCCATTCCTCAATACGAACGTGACCGGCACGTACGTGTTGCTCGAGGCCGCCCGCCGCCACGATATTCGATTCCACCACATCAGCACCGACGAAGTGTATGGCGATCTGGCTCTGGACGAACAGCGCAAATTCACCGAGCTCAGCCCTTACAAACCGTCCAGCCCATATTCGGCGTCCAAAGCCGCCAGCGACCACTTGGTGCGCGCCTGGCACCGCACGCACGGACTCAAAACCACCATCAGCAATTGCAGCAATAACTACGGCCCCTATCAGCACGTGGAGAAGTTCATTCCCCGCCAGATCACGAACATTCTTGCCGGCATTCGCCCGAAACTCTACGGGCAAGGTCTGGCTGTGCGCGACTGGATCAGCGTGGAAGATCACTGCAGTGCCATCTGGACTATTCTCACCCGAGGCCGCATCGGGGAAACCTACCTCGTGGGAGCCAATGGCGAATACAACAACATTGATGTGCTGCACATGATTCTGAAGCTCATGGGTCGTGACGCCAATGACTTCGACCATGTGAACGACCGCCCCGGTGGCGATAAGCGCTATGCCATCGACGCCACCAAACTTCAGACCGAGCTCGGCTGGGTGCCAAAGTACACCGATTTCAAGGAAGGTCTGGCCGCGACCATCGACTGGTACCGTGCGCACGAAAGCTGGTGGATGCCGGATAAGGCCGGGACTGAGGAAAAGTACCGGAAGCAGGGTCATTGATAGGCCGTTGACAGGCCGCCGATAGGTCACTGACAGCGCAATCAATGAATACCGATTGCGAGATTTGGTGGCGAAAATATATCTTATGTTGTACAATAATCATATATTTCAATTATAAATTGATTATTATGACTTTTAAAGAACGGTAATGCGATGATTCGTTTACAAAGACTTGTTCTAGACAACATGAGGAACATATCGCACGGCGTCTTGGATTTTGACGATCTGCCGCTGGCGGCAGCGTAACGGGTATCTATGGACAGAATGGATCAGGCAAGACCACCGTTATCGATGCCATCGGGATACTGCGCGCGCTGCTATCCGGGAATATGCTGCCGGACACCGCCGGCGATGCCATTAGCGTCAGCACCGGTCTTGCAACCTTGACGGCGACGCTCCTCATCGGAGGAAAACAGAAGCCCAGCTACCTTGAATACAAGGTGTCCCTGCGTAGAGCGAACCCGGATTCGACGCGAGCGCGCGTCGTTTCCGAGTCGGTTCGCATCGGCGACGATCTCTCACGCCTAGGCAGGGAGGCGTTGGGGCATCGGATGGAGGATTCTGAGACCGATGGTTTCGTGTCAACTCCGGTATATGTGTGGCGCTCCATCGAGGCGGTCACCTCGGTGAAAACCGTGGTCTCACGCACCGCTGATCGTGCGTACATGGAGGGGCGCTCATTCCTGTTCTCGCGGTGTGCCGCGCTTGAAGACCGACCCGATGCCGAGTTCCTCATCGACTGGGTGGTCTCCCGCGTGCGGGAAGCGAATGGTGTGTCCGCCAGATCACTGACATACATCAACGAACGTTTCGATGAGTTCGTACGCCTACGCAAGACCTTATGCGATTACGCGACCAATGATGTCTTCGTATCCACTACCCGTCGTGGCTCCTATGCCGCATATGCGTTCATCCCCATCATGGAGGAGGATTCCGCAGGTCGCAACACAGAGTTTCTGTTCGACCTGTTGCAACCGAACCCGCTGACCCCGGGCCAGGCGAAACGACTTGGACAGACCGTGGAGTCCTTCGACCGCATCCTGCCCACCCTCGTGCCTGGTCTGCATGTCCTGCTGAAGATCGGAACCGCGCCTTCCGGCAAAGATGGCGAGGACCGGGTCACCGCGGAGCTGTTCTCGCGTCGTGGCGATATCACGGTCCCATTCCGCTGTGAGAGCGAAGGCATCATACGCATCACCGCGCTGCTTGGCTATCTCAAGCACGCGTATAACGACGAGAACGCGCTGGTTGCCGTGGATGAGTTCGACTCCGGCGTGTTCGAGTTGCTGCTCGGTGACATGCTGTACCAGTTGGCGGACGGGTGCGCAGGGCAGCTGGTGTTCACCGCCCATAACCTGCGTGCGTTGGAAGTGCTGCCGAACGGCTGCATTCGCACTACAGTGACCGATCCCAATAACCGGTTCGCGATCATCCCCCGCAAGTCCTCCACGAACAACCAGCGCCGACGGTACCTGACGGCCAGCGAGCTCGGCTGGAGCGGCCCCGACATCTATGATTCGCCCATACCACGCATGTTCGGCAACAGTCTCTATGCCGCCGGCCATCCCGATGAGGACGATGACATCGACGACGATCTGGCAGCACTCAACACCTCCGGAACGAAGGTGAACCGTGGCTAAACGCAAGATCGTCCTGCTGGTCGTAGAAGGAGCAAGCGACGCCAGCCTGCTCGTGCCGGCATTCTCGTCGTTAATCGAGAACCGCCTATTCCAAGGGCAGGAATTCCACTGCGACGTGTTGACTGCGCCAAACCACCGTGAGGAGTTCCGGCGTCGTAACGGGTTCTATCCAGCGGACAATCCTGTCCAGACGGTGCGCGAACTCGTGGAGTACTACCTCAGAGACCACGACCGCACCTGGGGCCAGCTCGGCCATGTCATCCAGATCTGCGACCTAGACGGGGCGTTCACATCTGACGACCGAGTGCGGGAAGACCCATTGGTGGATGGAACGCAATATTCAACGACCGACATCATCACGCCAAACCGCACTATCCTGATTGCGGATCGCACGACCAAGCGAAACGGCGTGGATGCCTTGCTGAAACTCGATGGGTTCAGGAAGAAGAACGGCCGCGCCACGCTCATGGTCCCGTACCGCCTGTTCTACGTCAGCCGCAACCTCGAACACGCATTTCGCGGTAGGATTGACAATCTAGACGCACAGCACAAGCAGAGCAGCGCCATCAAACTAGCAGACCGCTTTACCCGCAACCCGAACCTGTTCTCTACAACCCTTCAATCTCTTCGGCGAATACACGGCAATCCGACAACGTGGGAGGAATCTTGGCAATATGCCATGCAAGACCTCCACTCACTCGAACGCGGTAGCAACCTCGCATTCGTGGAGCCATACTTGGCAGGCGAACTGCGGTAAATCCATCAGAATAGTTTCAGAACCATAGCTGGTCCGAGCCCAGCTAGACACCAAAGTTGGAAAACGTAGCCCAGTGCACCTTATTCTGGTTATAAAACGTAAGAACAGGGCTCAAATTTGGTTGGAAAACGTAAATTATGGCGCTATTGCTGTTTTCGTGGGTGGGGTTTCTCCGTTGAGTTGTTGAGGGAGTAAGAGAAGAGCGCTTTCCGGGTAGGATGTTTTCGACCAAGATAAACAAACAACCGCAAAGCGCCTGATGAACAGCATATTCAACCAACTTCTCAACGTCCCCGGGTTCTAGGTAAAAGTGCAACGCCTGTCTATGGTTGGAAGTGTTCAAGTCCACAACCGAAGAGAAAGCGTTGCACTCGATATGAAAGCCTATTCCCACCTGTCGGCACAGGAACGCATCCGGATCGACGAGCTGAGGAACCGCGAGGGGCTCGGCGTGTGCCAGATCGCGTTGAGGATCGGCCGCGACAAGTCCACCGTCAGCCGCGAGCCGGGACGCGGCCCGTGGTTCGCGTCCGACGAGAACGAGTCCTACCGGCCCTACAGGCCGAAACGGCTGAAGGCTGTATTTCGTCAAATTGAGGTGGACGTGTTCGGCACTTAATCCGAACACCGTCGGCGTTCAACTTGAACACCGACGGCGGTTGGTTCCTTGTTTTGTTGTTTGTCTGGTTTATTTCATGAGGGAGTGTCTGTTCCGGTAGGATTCGCCGTGGAAGCGGAGGATACTGCGTGGTGGACGATGCGGTCGATGACCGCGGCGGCCATGTCCCCGTCGCCGAACACGTCGCCCCATCTGCCGGACTCGAGGTTCGAGGTGAAGATGACGCTGCGGGTCTCGTAGCTGTCCGCGATGACCTGGAACAGAAGCCTGGCCCCGTCGATGTCGATGGGCAGGTAGCCGAGCTCGTCGATGATGACCAGCCCGGCCCTGCCTATCACTTGAGCTCGGCGTCCAATCTGTTGTCGTCCTTGGCCTTCCTCAAGCGCATGACCAGGCTGGAGGCGGTGAAGAACCTCACGGGTATCATGCGTTGCATGCGAGCATGCCGATCGCGATGGCCAGGTGGGTCTTGCCGCAGCCGACGTCGCCGTAGAACACGAGGTCCTCGGCCCGGTCGACGAATTCCAGGCTTTCCAGCTGTTCGCGGCCCCGGTCGGCGGGGAACGAGGCCATGCCCCGGTCGTATCCCTCCAGGGTCTTGCTCTGGGGGAACCCGGCCTGTTTGAGCAGCCGCCGCCGTTTGGATTCGGCCCGGCTCGCGTTCTCCTTCTCGAACAGGTTGGCCAGGAAGCCGAGCTGGCCGGGCGTGGCGTCCGCCAGGGCCTTCTCGAGCACGCTGTGTGTCAACGGCAGGTTGCGGGCGAGCCCATGACCTGTTCCGGCGTGGCCTTGTCAAGAACGCGGCCGCCGCGCTGCCGCGGTTTTTGCTGGCTCATTCGGCCTCCTTCATGTATTTGTCGTAACGCTTCAAATCCTGCCCGCCTTCGGTTCCCGCACCCTCGAGGATGCGTTTGGCACATGTGCCGATCGCCGCGCGGTCGACGGTCCGTCCCGCGTTGATGACGGTTTCCACCGCTTTGACCGTGGCGGCGAACCCGCAGTCGGCGGCAACGGCTCGGATGTCGTCGAGCAGATTGGAGCGCGTGCGTGCGTCCATGCGGTCGAGCAGGGCTCGCACGGTTTCGGGGAAATCGTTCCTGATCGGGCTTTCGCCCCATATGCGGGGCTTTCGCGCGATGATCGCGAGCAGGCTCGCCGGATCCACCTGGGTTTTCGCCGAATGGCCCCAAATCCTCTCCGGCGTGGTGATCGTTTCGCCGCCGGGGCCCCGCGGTTCGATCTCGAAGACGCGCACCCCGGCCTGCAGGCGCATGGAACGCCATTTCGGTCCGGCCGGATACCGGTTCGCGTCGATCGCGGCGGCGCCGGTCTTGTCGGTTTTCACGCTCCTCCAGTCGCACGGGTCGAACCGCACGCCAGGCAATGGAAGCATGTGGTCCTTCTCCGCCTCGAACAGTTCGATCACCGGAACATCATGCCGGCAGTGGTCCGATCCGGCGACGCGTCCGCACTCGTCAAGCCACACGCGCGTCAGCGTTTGGAAGCTCTCGGCCGACGGCATCGGCACCATCAGGTTGCGCCTGACGAAGCCGACGGCGTTCTCCACACTGCCCTTCCCGTGGCCGGAATACGGTCGCGGAACCGCGGCCCGAACCCGTAATGCGCGCGGAACAGGGAGAACAAGCGGGTCCGGGCGGCCGTGCCGTCCGGCCTGCGATGGCCCACACCGGTGGCGTTGTCGAACACCACCACCCTAGGCGCCATGCCCATGCGCTCGAAGATCCACAGCAAACCCTGGCACACGCACTCCGAGGTCTCGCCGGGAAGGGCGACCACCCAGCGCATGTTCGAATACGGGAACGACACCACCAGGAAATGCACCACGCGTTCGACTCCGGCGACCACGGCCCTGGCCTGGCCGAAATCGACCTGCGCGCTTCCCGGCGCCCACTCCAACTCGGCGAAGCCGTCCGACTCCACGCGATGCTCCCGCCTCCAACGCTTGACCCAGCGCCGCACCGACGAATACGAGCCGTGAACCCGCACTCCGCCACGAGCCGCTCGTACACGCGCGTCGCGGTGTGGCGCTGCTTGACGGGCATGCGCAGATCCGCGGCCGGCCACCCGTCCACGACGGCCGAATACCCCGCGTCGACCAGCGACCTGCCCGCATGCCCCGAGCCAAGGGGCTTGGGAGAGCAATCCCCGTGGTTGGCGTACTTGACCACGGTCGTGCGCGATACGCCGAGTTTCCGCGATATCTCCCTGTGGCTCAAGCCTGGCGGTCGAGCTGCCTGATACGCCGTCGGACACACACCGGTGTCGTCATTTCCTTTCCTCCCGAGAACCATCAGTTTGGTTGACAGGCACTCGGGAATCCATCAAGGAACCGGACGATGCCGGTGTTCTCATTCCACCGGCGCCATCACCGCCGATACCGTCCAAATTGAACGCTCAGAGTGTTCAGGAACAAGTGCCGACAGTGAACACCTTTATTCGATCACACACACGTGTCGCCCTCCCCCACCCAAGAAGCATCCCTCATCGGCGCGGCATCGGTGTCGGGACAACAAAAAAACTCCTTCCTTGTGCAAGGAAGGAGCCAATGGGGGAAACGGCTATCTGCGTCTCAACATGGCGAAACTGTTGGACTCGACGATGAACGCCTTGCGGTCGTTCTTGGCCATGACGTCAAGGACGACACCCGTCACGAACAGCAGCAGCCCGGCGATGACAAGCATGACCGCTCCGATCAGCGTGGGGAATCGGGCCACCATGCCGGTGTTCCAGAAGTCCACCGTCACCGTGCCGCACAGCACGACGCCAAGGACGCCGAGGACACAGCCGATGCCGCCGAAGAACGGGAGCGGCTTGTATTCGCGGATCATGCGGAAAATGGTGCCCATCACCTTGATGCCGTCGCCCACGGTGTCAAGCTTGCTGACGGATCCGGCAGGACGGTCGCGGTACTGAATTGGCATCTCGAACAGACGCAGGTTGTTGTTCAACGAGTGGATGGTCATTTCGGTTTCGACCTCGAAGCCGCGCGACAACACGGGGTAGGTTTTGACGAAGGTGAATGAGAAGGCACGGTAGCCGGTCATGATGTCGGTGACGTTCGCATGGAACAGGCCGTTGATCGAACCGCGCACCAGACGGTTACCGAAGTTGTGGAACGGGCGCTTGTTCTCTTGGAAGTAGGTGGAGCTCAAGCGGTCGCCGATTACCATGTCGTATCCTTCGGCGATCTTCTCGACCATGGCGGGTGCCGCGTCGGCTGGGTAGGTGTCATCGCCGTCGGCCATGACGTACACATCGGCGTCGATGTCTTCGAACATGGCTCGGATCACGTTGCCTTTGCCTTGGCGTGGCTCCTTGCGGACGATGGCCCCTTCCGCCGCCGCGATCTCGGCGGTACGGTCGGAGGAGTTGTTGTCGTACACGTAGATGTCCGCCTGCGGCAGCGCGATTTTAAAATCACGCACGGCCTTGCCGATGGTGACTTCTTCGTTGTAGCAAGGAAGAAGTACCGCAACGGAAACGTTCGAATTCTCAGGCATGCACTCCACTATATCTCTTGTACTGGTCTGCATGGGGAATGGATTATAGGTGATGCTGCATACTTGAAGCAAATGGATTTATCGATTCACATTAATTATCACGAGTGTAGCGTGACGAAGTGTTCGTCTTGAATGCCGAATCGCTTTTGAAATAATCGTTATAGTTGATCTCCATGTTCGATTGGCCAGCGGCTATAAAAAGTTCGCCCACGCATGCATCATGTACTGTTTTCATCACAGTGGTAGCTATGGCAAATTCCATGGTGTATTGGGCAAGTGACCCTTTGATTCTAGGCAACTTGATTGAATTTTTCCTGCTTTATCGATTGTTGAAGAACTGGCGTACTTATGTTTTCCTTCTCGTAAAGTAACGGAAATCGTTTTCCCCGATGAGGATTTCTGAGCTGAGCCGCTTAAGGTGGTGGTTTTGTTCTGTTGCAGAACCATGCTGTCCATTACATAGCTCGGTAAAGGAAGGGTGGCGTTTCCGTTTTCTTGTGGTGTTTTCTTGTGGTGTTTTCTTGCTTTCCTGAGCGTACGCAGGAAAACAGAATGAATGACAGTGTCAATGAGAAAGTTCTTCTAAACATCTGAACAAATCATGAAGGTGGAACAGCGCTATGGCGCGAGTATAGCGGTTTCCAAACTTGTTTTTCATGTCTCGGACTTCCGATTCGTAGATAAAGATGCTGTGTTCTCCAGATTAGATATGAGAGCGGACGCCTGCGGATGAGTTTCCGCTTCTGTCGGAGATACTTTAGCGTTGATATGCTAAGGGCGTGCAAGTTGGAGAAGGAAAGGACGATCAGTGACGGCAAGACAAACAGATATGTGGCAAGGCTCTGTCGACAGGCGGGAAAGCAGATGTCACGGTACTCACTATGTATTTGTGGACGTGCTGAACATTGTTTCCTGCTTTGCGTGGTATGTCTGCATACGTCTTTAGGTGTGTTCTCTCTGCAACATACTTTTCTATGGGCATTCCAAGAGCTCATGCAGGCGATGTTTATTTTCGCCGTGCCTATTTTCTTCATGGTCAGCGGAATGAATCTTTTGGACTACCGGAAGAAATATTCTACGAAAGTGTTTTTCAAAAAACGATTCGTACGAGTGGGACGTGCGTTGATTCTGGGCAGCATCGCTTGCTATTTATTGTTCGGTTTGCTCCCCGGCCTGTTTTATGGAGCGCAATCAATCGCCGATGGTTTCGGTCCTGTCGATTTTTGCAAGAGATTCCTCACCAACTCCATCATCGATATTTATTGGTTCCTGTATTCCATCATTTATTTGTACTTATTGACTCCATTGCTTTCAAAAATCGTCCATGACCGTCGTTTGTTGGAATATGCCATTGCGCTGACGTTGTTCTGTTCAATCCTGATTCCTGCAGCAAAAGCCATTGGAATTAACGAGAAATATTTCAGCCCATTGTTGAGCTGGCCGCTATTTGCTTCCAGTGCTGCTGTATTTCCTGCTGGGATATTATTTAGAAAACTACGGCTTGCCGTTGCATTGGAATGCGCCTGCATGGGCCGCAACTTTCCTCGGATCTGTGACGTTGATGTTCCTCGGCGGTTTATGTTGGAACGGTTTCTTCCAGAATTCGATGGGAGTGGAATACCAGAATTATCTTGTCGGCATTTCCTCTCCGTTATGTGTGATATCCGCGGTATCACTGTTCATGCTCTGCAAAGCGCTGGAGCCATCCCTTCAGCGTGGATCTGACAGAATGAAGTCGATAATTCGCAAAGTGTCCAGCGTCTCGCTCGGTGTATATATGTTCCACCTACTGCTGGTGAACCTTACGCTTGGTGGGCCTTTCGAGCGCATCCTGACGTTTGGGCAATACCACCCATTCATTAAGGCCATTGCGGTCTATCTGCTTACTGGCATTGCCGTATATGCCGGCAAGTGGTGCATCTCAAAGGTGAAACGAGCCCTACTATCGAAGTGAGTCAGCGTAGGACTCGCGTCCGGAGAGACGATTTAGGATTCTTCAGGCTTAAATGCTTCAGCGTAAGTGATAGAAACAGTGGAATGATATACAGCATAGGCAACACATAGCGTGTTGCTCCGTGTGCGTGGAAATCGGTCCAGCAAATAGAACAAGCATTGTGATGAACATTGGCAGATTAAGCATCAACAGATTAAGTTTGTTCTTCTTGGATCTCAGTATGAGAAACATGATGGCACAAGGAAGTATTGTAGCCCAAAAGGCTTTTTGCCATATGATATTGAATATAGGCGTCGCTGATAATGTGTCTGCGTAGAATCGTCCAATCGCATTACCAGCTTTGGTGTTATCTGTCCAAGGAATATATTGTTCGATGTTTTGATAATGATGTTTGGAATTGTTGATTGGAAGCATCATGCTGAGATCTCGTTCTTCTCCTGATGCGACATTGAATGAGAACCATGCGACGGAGAGTCCACCCCATCCTGCTATCATGTCGCCGGGATGTTTAACCAGCTGTTTCATCCATGTCGTGATTAAGGCATGGACATCTTTAGAAGATAATTCCTGTCCTTTTATCGGATCAGCTTTATACCAACAGTAAGCACCTTGGAGTTGATCAATATCCATATGGTAAGTTTGTTGGATTTTGTCGATTTCGGCTGCGCTCAAATCATCCTTATGGTCATGCACCACATTGGCGACTTGTTGCATGGGCACAGCAAGAATCTCGTTACTTTCCCCTGGGGCAATGTGCAATGCTGGCAAAATAAAAGTCGGCACGATTATACCAACAACCAAATAAGGAACGCTACCTAAAACAATAGTAGCTATTTTACAGGACCAATGTTTGACAACGAAGCATGCCAAAAGAAGCAGAGCCAGAACAATGATATACATGCCTGTTTTTTTGTTAAGGATACGGCCAATACATCTAAGATAAAGAAAACATTAAATGAAACGGATTTTAAAATTTCCCCCTGTGTTCTCCAAAGTTCACAGAATGCGATAGAGAAGAATACGAAAAATGGCGTATTGAAGTATCTTTCGCAAGAGACATCGACATCATGGGATGATGGGGAAAAGGGTAAGAAATGCAGCGATAAAGAAACGGCATTTCCAAGGTGTATTGTATTTGCCTGTATAGCAGACTGTACAAGCGATGGCCAATGTGGACAGTAGCGACTGCACGAGCACTAGCAGGTACAATCCATAGATAGCGTTATTGAACAATGCTTTGCCAATATGTGCGAATCCGACATACAAATACGTCATCATGAAGGATGATGATCGGTGAACGGCACTGAAGGGTCATAATATTCCATCAGCTGCCAGGAAGTATCGTACCAGTAGACGCCCGGGAAATAAGCTACAAAATACGGAATCCAGAATGCCGTTACGAGACACCATAACGTGATAATGGATCGAGGAGACCAGTCCATTGTGAGTTTGCGGAACGCTTCAAACGGTTTACTCAGTGATTCGTTATGGTGATTTATGCGCGGAACTATTTTTGTCGCAGCGAAAAACAGTAATGTGAACAGGGCAATATAAAAGAGAGTGTTCACATAAAGCAGCGCATTTCGAGTGTCGATTTTGCCCTCATGCTGGCCAATAAAAGAACACATGCCGAACAACGTACCCAGAAGAATGGGGAGAGATAAGCAAAGTTATGTTCGGTAATTCTAAAACTTTTTGTGGCCTGTTTCAATGCGATTATTCCCTTCCTCGAACCGCGCGACCGATGGCCTTCGCCATGGCACGACGGCGGGAACCTATTGGCATGAGTGGATCGACAATCTTGCGAATTGGGTTATCCTCTCCAACGGCGCGTTCGTGCTTTGGACGAAGCGCTTCTTCAGGGATTTTCGGTTCGTTCGCCTTGACCACGCGCTTGAGCAGACGCTCATAGAACGGGGTTTCACGTGCGTATTTCCAATAGATGGAGGCGAAATCGCAATCTGGATCGGTCCATGGCTTTTGAAAACCAGCGTAATGGATGATCTTCGGATTGTTACGCGACTTCATGTATGCATCGTAGATGTCGTTTGGCGCCTGTACGAAGAGGTTGCCGACACGTCCGCCACAATCGTGCACCACGTTCCATTCCCATGGCAGATACAGCACGTTACCTTCGCAGTGCGCGTTGAGCACATCCTGGTCGTTGTAGATGAACTCGTCATTCGATGCGTAAGCGAGCCATTGCTCGATGGTGTAATGCTCACGCATCGCCTTGGTATTGAGCACCAGCACGCCAGCCTGGAAGTAATCGTAGGGGTTCTGCATCTTCAGCACGGTCTTCGCGTAATTCATACGCTTACCATGCTTTACGTTCAAATTGCCAAGGAAATCGATATCGCGCACTGCGCCAAGTAGCTTGCCCTGCAAATCGATGTTGTAGAGCTTTGCGATATCACCATTGATGATGATATCGGAATCAAGGTACAGCACCTTGTCATAGAACGGCAGGAGCTTTTGAATCAGGAAACGATAGTATGTTTCCACGCTGATATGGGCGTTGTTGGTGGAAAGCTCATATCCGGCAAGTTCGCGGTCCACGTTGGTGAATCGCAGATTCATGTTCGGGAACTGTTTGAAGAACCCGCGCATACGTTCCTGCTTGTCCCAAGAGATGTTGCGCTGCAGTACGGTGACATCGTAGAAATAGCTCGGATCAGCGTTCTTCATGGCTGAGTACACGGTAGTGGTTAGCTGCGGCACGTAATTGTCGTCCGCTGCGAACACCACTGGAATGATCGGCTTATCAGTGACGTCAAGTGGTTTGAGCTGCTCGGCTGGTTCCGGATTGGTGAAGTGCACGCACTGCAGCTCCTTGAATTTCCAATTGGATCCGATGCGCTTGTGGTGCATGAGATAGATATTCAGCAGGCGTTCGGAAAGATGTCCCGGCGTACGCAGTGCTTCCTTGCTGTACGTGCTATAACTGGTTTCCTTGTCGAATTCCTCAAGGATTGGGAACATCCATTCACAATAATCGAAGAAGATTTCCTTCTTCATGATGAACATATTGCAGAAGCACGCCTTGTTGCCATTGAAGAAATCCTGCGCATCCTCCTTATAATCAGGATACATGGCGCACAGAATCTGATAACAGCTCTTCAAATCGTCATCGTGCAGCAGGGGAGAGGCCTCCCACAGAGCGCGTGGGCTTCCATACTTGTTGATGATTTCGTCCAGATTGCCGAACGGTGTGGTGATGACGTCATACTGTTTAACCACGCGGGCGATGTTCTCATCGTCCAGACCGTACTCCTTCTCAGCCTTGGTGTCGATATAATCATCCATGATTTCGCCGAACGCGTTTTCTTCATGCACGGTTTCGGAAAAATCGAAATAGCGGCGATAATGGCAGAATCCGTAGTAGTCGGCATCAACGTTCTTCCAAGCCCAGTATTGCGTGGTCAGTTCGCAATAGCGTGGATTGCGATCGGAGATGTTCTCTCCGTCGGCATCGCTCCAATAATAGGGGAAACGGGTGGGGTTTTTTGCCGATCCAACATGAACGGGCTGGAAAATGTCACTGGAAAAGGTCGAAACCAGCTTATGCGCGGAAACGAAGATTTTAACGGTCTGCTTCTTTTGACGCTTATGCAAATCTTGGGTTTCCTTGAATTCCTGGATATGACGCGATGCGGCATCTTTCATCTGAGTATAGGAAACCGGTAGCACATGAACATCCTGGGTTAATTCTTCTGCCAGAGCGGCCCAATCCAGAAAAGCCGACGTTGATGGATTGAGATATTCGATTGAAGCGTATGCGCCATCTCGCGCAAATCTCATTAACGCAGTTGCGGTTTCCACCTCTCCGATAATCGGGGCGACGGATTTTGCCGCTTCGATTTTGTCATTATCAGATACTCGGTCTTTCCATTCATTCATCAATGTGAAGGTAAGTCGTTCCTTCAGTCGAGTAGCTGATTCCTTCACCAATACCGACTCTGTGGAGTCAGCAAAATGCTTGGCTTCTTCCCAGCAAGACTTGATCTGGCTCGCCGACATGAGGAATTTATCAGGGGAGAGCATGTTGTCCGTGGTCACGCCTCGGCCGATGTTGTACACATATCCTCGAATGTCGGTATTGGTCACTTCCAAGTTGGACATGCTGGCAAGCACAAGAAACTCATAGCTGTCTTCCGCTCGTTCAAGACGTGAACCCGTCATTGCATCGAAGGCCTTACGACATATGCTGCCTCGGAAGGCCTTATGGGTCACATGCCAGTCTCTTCCATATTCATTTGTTGAAATGAAAACTTCGGAAAGCAATTGTTTCTGATTGGAGGCAGACGAATTTGCATTTGCCCAAGTCTCAAAATCACGAGCGGCATGGCTGCTCATGCCATTCTGTTCTTTGCAAAGCAGACCGAAGCGCAAAATATCAGGCGTATATTTTTGGATTTCCGACTGAATTTTATCGAGTGTCCCCTCCGCGAAAGCATCATCGGAATCCAGGAAGAGGATGTATTCTCCTGTGCTCAGAGCGGTTCCACTTTTCCTGGCGAGATGGAGTCCCTCGTTGTTCTCTTTATCGAGAAGACGGATTCTACTATCCTGTGAAGCGAAGCGAGAGGCCACGTCGTGAGAATTGTCTGTACTTGCATCATTGACCACAATGGCTTCCCATTGAGTGTAATCTTGGGCGAGCAGGCTGCTCAGACACTCTGGCAGGTATTCCGCGCAGTTATAGCAAGGATGATGATGCTGAAAAAAGGATTATGACCGGACATCTATTATTTCTTTCTTCGGATAGTGGGGAAAAGAGATTTGATTTGCGATAGGATACGGATGATTTTCGTAGAATGCGGCGTCTCCTTCGGTACGGGAAGACGTGTCTGCAAATCTGCAAAGTGTCTGAGCGCTTGTTCCCGGTACTTGTTGTACTGCGGAGATGAATCGTTGCCGGCGATTGTTTCTGCAGTCTCCTTCCACTGCACGTATCGGGATTTTTTATCAAAGGCGTCTCCCGCATCCCAATGGAATAAGCGTCATCTCGTGTGAGACGCATCAATTCCGTTGCGATCTCCATGTGAGTGAAGTTTGCCTGCATCGCGGGAAGAACAGACAATTTATCTTCGTCGGATAGCCGTACATACCAGTCGCCAAACAGCATCTCCAACAATCGTCGGCGGAGTTCCACGGCACAAGGAAGAAGATCGAAATCGGTGAAGCCGTTTGCGTATTCAGAAGCTGTGCTTATCAGAGTTCCATAATTCGAAGAGAGCGAAATGAATTTCTGCTTGGACATTGGTTTGAAAGTGGTGATACCTCGGCCTAGGTAATAGCGATATCCGATTAGCTCATTATGGAAGGTTTCCGTATTCGCGAGGCTGGCAATAACGAGCCATTCGTAGCTATCCTGTCCTCTGCCGAGACGAGAGCTGGACATACGGCTGAAAGCTTCTTTGAGAAGTTCGGTCCGATACAGACGTTGCAGGATACGCCAGTCTTGACGGTGATCTTCGGAATCGGTGAAAGAAGAGAAGGCGATTTCCGGACCATGCAGTGTGGGTAAATCTCGATTGCTGAGCCGAAGAATATCGGAGCATGCTGATTCAGGCATATCCTCTCCGAAAAGTTCGGTACCGAAATGGAGAACATCGAATGATTGTTGCGAAGCGAACGTCCTTAAAGAGGGCAATGCGTTATTTGCGAGCTCATCATCCGCATCCAGGAAAAGGGCGTATTTTCCCCGCGCACATTCCACGCCGCTTTTTCTCGCGAGATGGGTTCCCTCATTTTGGCTTTGTTGATGATTATGATTCGGTCGTCTTCTTCGGACAGCTGACTGGCAATATGAAATGCGTCATCTGGACTCGCGTCGATGACGATGATTGCTTCCCAATCCTCAAAAGATTGTTTTTGCAAAGACTGAATGCACTTTCGAAGATAACCACCATTGTTGTAGGAAGGATGATGATTGAGAAAAAAGGACTCGAAGAATTTTCTGCCGATTGTTTATTCGTCATTTTCTTCTCCATGCTGTGCTGGTATGGGCGTGGAAGGCAACAATTACATTCCACGCCCCATAGATTAAGAATGCAATGGATAATTTCAGCCGACTACGCCTTCGCATTTGATCGAAAGAACATCGTTGTTGAGCAGTGCGTAATCTCCATTCCTGGAATCGCGAATCGCGAAGATGCAGGCGTCATCTCCATTCGCGAAGGCGATGGCTTTAGGCTTCTTCGGATTGTCGGGATCATCGACACGCAATGACGCCACAATCTGGAAATCACCATTGTTGAAGATGTTGACAGGCAGCGCGAATCGTACCTTGTGGTGGCCTGGATTATGGAACTTATACAGATTGGGGCCAGGGTCGAAGGTCATACCTCCTCGTTTCTTATCAATCAAGGTCATGGTGAAATAGAAATCGACATCCTGATCAAAGAAGTACTCGATGTCGAATTCGAAAACATCATCTTTGCCGCAAACCGGCTTGGAGGCCGCAAGAACCTTAAGCCATGCTTCATTATCTTGCTTTTCGGCCTTATCGGTATCCGGGGAATCAGTCTGCTTGAGATTTTCAAGCGTGTAACGGTCTGCGACATCGTTCTTGTCGCCGCTGGCGATGATCTCGCCGTCCTTGATGAGGATGGCCTTATTACAGTACTTCTTCACAGCATCCATGGAATGAGTGACAAGAATGACCGTTTTAGTTGGGTCTTTCTTGATTTCAGCAAAGAAGTTGTCGCATTTACGCTGGAACGCCTCATCTCCAACAGCGAGCACTTCGTCAAGCACCAAAATGTCGCCTTGGGCTTTAATCGCTACAGAGAAAGCAAGACGAACCTGCATACCGGAGGAATAGTTCTTGAGCTTCTGGTCCATGAAGTCCTCAAGCTCAGCGAACTCCACGATGTCATCATACATCGCGTCAATCTGCGTACGAGTGAATCCAAGCAGAGCGCCGTTCAAGTACACATTCTCACGGCCGGTCAGTTCCGGGTTGAAGCCGACGCCAAGTTCGATGAATGGCACCAGTTTGCCCTTGACAGTGACCGAGCCTTGCTCCGGGGTATAGATCTGGGAGATGATCTTCAGTAATGTGGACTTGCCGGAACCGTTACGGCCAACAATACCGAAAAAGTCGCCTTGGCGTACTTCGAAATTGATGTCGCGGAGCACATGCTGCTCGGTGTAGCCTTTGATGCCCTTCGTCCAGTTTAAGAACGCCATCTTCAGGCCGGTCGCCTGCTCAGTGGGCAGACGGAACATTTTGGCCACATGGTCGACCTTGAGCACTACCGGGCGCTCGTCCTTGGCTTCTTCCTGTGTCTTTTCAGTCAATGCAATTTCAGCCATGATCAGAGCACCTCCGCGAACTTGGAGCTGTATTTACGGAACACATGAATGCCCAGCCACAGAATGAACGCGGACAGCACGTACGGCAGAAGGCATAGCAGTTTGTTATCGACCATGCTCCACACGGTCGGCACATATTCTGGGGAAAGCAGGTTATGGCGAATATCCATGATTACCTGAGTGGAAGGATTCAGCATAAGCAATTTAGCCGCCCAAGAGAAATCTGGGTTGTTAGCCACCATCGAAATCGGATAGATGATAGGTGTGGCATAGAACATGGCTTGCAGCACGACTTCCCAAATATGCGCCACATCACGGAAGTATACGAACAGCGAGGCGAGCAGCAATGCCACGCCCAGCCCTAGACAGTACAACTGGATTATGCTGAACGGTACGAGCAGCACGCGCCAAGTGTAGTGTGCATGGGCGAAGAAACCGAACAAAATCACCACGCACAAGTTAATACCTAATGAAATCATGGAACCCATCGTGGTGGAGGCCACGATGATGTAATTCGGGAAATGCACTTTGCGTAGCAAATCACCGCGTCCCACGATGGATTGCATGCCCATGCTGGTGGACTCGGAGAAGAAGCTCCACAAACAGGTACCGCACAGCAGCGAAATCGGGAAGGTCGGGGTGCCGTCGGAGAACTTCAGGAATTTCACGAACACCACGTACATCACCGCGAACAGCATCAACGGCTTCAATACGGACCACACCATACCTAGGAACGAACCTTGGTAGCGCAGCTGGAAATCGGTCTTCACCAGTTCCTTGAACACCACCATCGCGTAGTGGTACCTCTTCTTGAGGCTCTCAAAAAAGTCTTTCACAAGCATTCCATCCTACTAGTGCGAAGCGTTTGGACGCAAAATCATGTGGCAGTGCGGTTGATGCGCTCTCCTTCGACAGTACTCTCATATATTCTAGTGAGGAAAGGACGTTTGTCTTAGTAAGGCGGAATATCTCACATGGTTCTCACAGCGGAACAGCACCATTCGAACATCCGAATCTTCGTGTCGGCACATAAGCAGGCCACGTTTCCCAAGGGGGAGAGCATTCTTCCGATGCAGGTAGCGCCGCTCACGCCACAACCCGTTTCCCGAACACCTTGCATGACGATGAAGCGAGAACATCTCTGCCGAAAATCCGCGGTATTGCGAGCTGACCGCGCAATACTGGGCTTGGAAGAACGAAGATGCCGATTATTACGGTTTCTGCCACTATCGTAGATATTTCGATTTCACGGATACCCCACATAAGGAAAACGATTACGGCGAAATCATTGACTCATATATTGACAGTCGCACGATTGCCGAATATGGCATCAACGACAAGGCGATCGCACATGCAGTGGACGGATGGGACATCATCACCACACCATTGAACGATGTTCGTCGTATCGGCGGATTTTCAAACCTTAAACAGCATTGGGACGCCGACGAACATCTGCGGCTGAATGACTTACGCCATATGTACGACATTCTGTGCGAGCGGCATCCCGATTACAAGATGGATGCCGATGCCGTACTCAACGGCCGCACCGCAGCATTCTGCAATATGTTCATCATGAGGAAAGAAATCTTCTTCGAATACAACGAGTGGCTATTCCCATTGCTGGACGAATTCGCAATGACCACCGACTTCAGCAAGATGGACATGCAGGCCACGCGCACCGTCGGCCATCTCTCCGAACGGCTTTTGAACATCTTTATCGCACACAAGCAGCGCACCGGCGCAGACTGGAAAATCAAACGACTGCAATGCGTGCATTTTCTGCATCCAGAGCCGAACGCGATACTGGAACCGGTAGGGCAGGAGCGTGGACGTGTGGTGCCGGTGGTGTTCGCCGCGGACAACAATTACGTCCCGATGCTCACCACCACCATCTATTCAATGCTGAAGAACGCTTCCACGAATCGTATGTATGACGTGATCGTACTAGAACGAAACATAACCGACGAGAACAAGCGCTACATGCGGCAGTTCTTTGCAAGGTTCTCAAATGCCCTGATTCGTTTCTTCGACGTGAACCGCTATCTCGCCGGATTCAATCTCACTACCAGCAATGCGCACATCAGCATTGAAACATATTATCGTTTCATCATTCAAGAAGCATTGCCATTCTACTCGAAGCTGCTGTATCTGGATTGTGACCTGGTGGTCAATGGCGATATCACCGAACTATTCGATACCAAACTCGGAAGCAACGCTATCGCTGCAGTACCAGATATTGATTTCATTGGAAATCTCAACATGAAGAACGGTGAGCGTGCTGAATACGTTCATAAGCAGTTGCACATGCGTGACGCATATGGCTACTTCCAAGCCGGTGTATTGGTAATGAATCTCGACCGCATGCGCAAGATTCACACAGTGCACGAATGGTTAGAAATCGCTTCCAGACCGGGATACATATACAATGATCAAGACATTCTTAACGTAGAGTGTGAAGGTCTTGTCACATATTTGGATTATTCGTGGAACGTGATGCACAATTGTGCAGGCCGCATTGCTGGAGTGTTCGATTTCGCACCTGCCTCCATGTACAAGGCGTATATGCAATCACGTAATATGCCAAAAATTGTACACTACGCGGGCTTTGATAAACCATGGGAAAATCCATGGTGCGATTTCGCACCGCTGTACTGGAGCTATGCGTGTGAAACGCCATTCGCGGCACAAATGGTTGCCACAATGAGCGGCGTGGAACGCCCTGCCCCACCAGAACACCACGAACGCGCAATTGCCGAAGACAGCCCTATGCGCAAGTATGCGGACGTGCTGGCTCCGGTCGGCTCCAAACAACGAGAACTGCTGAAAGTGATAGCGCGCAAGGCGCAGGGCAAACGGTGAGACAGACAGACAGATAAGTCACCGGTTGTTGACGGAGGCTTCGTGTCCTCGTCAACAACGACCATGGTTTCACAGGAAGAATTAGTCCCTGCGAAACAGATCGCGGGTGTAGACCTTGTCGCTCACGTCCAGCAAATCGTCATTCCAACGGTTGGCTACGATGGCAGACGAGCGGGTCTTGAAATCAGCGAGATCATGGGTAACCTCACTGCCATGGAAATTAGATTCGCGCAATGTGGCTCGTAGATGAGTACAGGGATGCCGTTCGCTTTGAACTGCTTCATAACGTCTTGGATGGCGGACTGACGGAAATTATCGGAACCGGACTTCATGGTCAATCGGTAGATACCGATGATAGGGTTCTGAACATTCCTGACAAGTTCCATCACCTCAGAGGCTACGAATTCCTTGCGGGTACGATTTGCGTCTACAATGGCCTCGATGAGGTTCTGCGGAACCTGACTGTAATTGGCTAACAGCTGTTTGGTATCCTTCGGTAGGCAGTATCCGCCATAGCCGAAGCTGGGGTTATTATAGCCGTCACCGATGCGGGGATCGAGGCAAACACCATCGATGATTGCACGCGTGTTGAGTCCACGGCTTTCCGCATAAGTATCCAGTTCATTGAAATACGCCACACGTAACGCTAGATATGTGTTGGCAAATAGTTTGATGGCCTCAGCCTCGGTGACGCCCACCACCAATGTGGGAATTCCGGTGCTGCCATCATGATTAACGCGAGACGTCTCAGCGGAATCAGCGCCTTCAACGAGCAGGGACGCGAATCGACGTGCCGCTTCGACAGACTCAGTATCATTCTGCGGGGCGCCGACGACGATGCGGCTTGGATGCAGATTGTCGTATAACGCGTGTCCTTCACGTAAAAATTCGGGGGAAAAGAGAATACGATCATCCGGAAGGTTCTTACGTAACTGTTGCGTATATCCAACCGGTATGGTGGATTTGATGACAATCCAAGCATTCGGCGCATATCGTCTGACCGATGTAATCGCCGCTTCGACACTGGACGTATCGAAGTAATTTTTCTTTTCGTCATAGTTTGTCGGCGTGGCGATCACCGCGAAATCAGCATCTCTATATGCCTCCTGCGGATCTAGCGTGGCATGAAAGTCAAGTATTCTTTCGCCAAGAGTGCTTTTTTCCAAGAAATCAGTAATTACAGAATCGACAATAGGACTTTTCCCATTGTTTAACTGCTCGACTTTCTCGGGAATGATGTCGAGTGCATGAACTTCATTGTGCTGAGCGAGCAGCAAAGCGACAGACAATCCAACGTAGCCAGTCCCTGCAACCGCAATCTTCATAGTGTCAGCCTTTCCTTACGCAATCCTAAGATATTGTAGACGCAGGTCACTGCAACGAATCAACGTAGCCAGCATCTTCCAAATCGCACATGCCGACGTTCATCCTGTACGGGCGAACCGGTAACCAATGCACATTTCTTGATGGGTCTTGCAGAACGACGAGCGAATACGGCTAAGGAGCATCCCGAAAACGTAATTATCGCGTCATTCGTGAAAATCAAAACACGTCAGCTTCCAAGGACAGAAGAGGCACGAAAAGCTCGCACGGACGCAAGATGGCGTCCGCACCCGGACCCGAACCCCCAGCCGTTGGCATGCGACGGTATGCTGGAATGGTGAACAGCATGGCGTGCGGCGGCGTATTCGAGCCGCGTAATATCCTGGTGACCGGCGGATGCGGCTTCACTGGCGCGAACTTCGTGCGATACGTGGCGCGGAACCATCCGCACGTGCACATCACCGTGCTCGACAAGCTGACGTACGCCGCAATCCGGAGAACATCGCCGGCCTGCCACCGTCGCAGGTCGATCTTGTCGTAGGGGACATCTGCGACGTCGCGCTGTTGGAGCGTATCGTGCCCGGTCACGACGCCATCATCCACTTCGCCGAGGAATCGCACAAAGATAATTCCATCGCCAATTCGGAACCGTTCATCCGCACGAACGTGGAAGGCACGATGCGGCTGTTGGAGGCCGCCCGGAAACACGACGTGCGCTTCCACCACATCAGCACCGGCGAGAACGTGCGGGACAGGCCCGGGCACGACAGGCGATACGCGATCGACGCATCCAAACTGCGCGCCGAACTGGGCTGGTCGCCGATGCACACCGACTTCGCCGGCGGACTGCGCAACGTCATCGATTGGTATGCGGAACACCGCGATTGGTGGGTGCCGGCCAAGGAGGCCACCGAGGCCCGCTACCGCGCGCAAGGGCAGTGAAACGACGGCTGCTACAGGCGGCCCTTCCGCGGCAGAGCGACGTTGCGCAGCAGACGCTGCACGGGCTTAAGCACCACGGTATCGGCAATCACCGCAAATAGCAGCGCCGCCAGCAACGTAGCGCCAAACATCAGCACGCTGATACCCGCATACGACCATCCGTCCGTAGGCACGGGAATCCTCGGGCCAATCAGCACCTTGGACAGTGGCGAGTGCACCAAATAAATCGTGTAGGAATATCCAGCCAGCCAGATAATCGCCTTACGCACCCGCGCCGACGTAATGTGCACGTCGTACCGGAAGAACAGGAACGTCGCCATTACCACCATCGCGAACGCAACCGTGACCGTGCGGCCAACCTGCATCTGCTGGCCGGCGAACAGATATGGCGTGGCAACGGTCCAAGCCAAGGCGAATGGTGCCAACGCATACACGCCGTGCCGTACACGCGCGGACGGCGGATAGTATTCCAACACGAATCCCAACAGGTAGTAGATCAGCAGTCCACGCCAAGGGAATGACTGCAGGAACGTCAACGGATATCCGGCAAGATCGCATATATGCTCGGCAGCGGCCACGGCGGCGGCCAGCCCGACCAGCAACCAGACTCCCGATCGGCCTATCGTACGCATCATCGCGGCCAGGAACGGCGTTGCCAGCACAAACCCGGCAAGCATGAACACGAACCAATAGACGGAATCGTCATACCCGGAGAACAGATCGAACAACGTTCCAGACACAGCGCCGCCAACCGAACGATGATCGATCACCAGGTAGGCGACGAATCCCATGCCGCCCGCATACAGCAGATACGGCACAATCAGCGAGATAAAACGTTTGTAGTAGTAGCGCACGTACGGCGCGAGACCATTGGGTCGGGGCCGACCGGCGCCTTGCGCGGCATCGAATGTCAGGTTGAACCGGCCCGATACCATAATGAACAGCGGATTGCAGACCATGAACAGCGCGAACAGCACGGATCGCGTCACTTCCGCGCTGCCGGCGAGGGTCATCTTGACGGGCATGTAGTTGTTGATCACGTGGACGCCGATGACCAGACACATCGCCACCACGCGCAGCAGATCGTAGTTCACGTCGCGCGGCTTGCCGGCGACGCCGGAAACGGAATCGGGCATGGTCATCACATGGATCCCGCCAGGGACTTCAGATCGACCGGGCAGCTGATCTGGCTCTTCAACTTGTCCAAGGCGTCCAGGCCGGCCGAGGGATCGGAGGACGCGCCCTTATGCGCGTCGTTCTTGCCGCCGTCCGCGCCGCCGTTCGCACCATCGGCACCGTTCGCACCATCGGCGCCGTTCGTATCCGCCGTGCACTCATCGGTCACATTACCGTTGGAGCCCGTCTCGACGCCATCCGCATTCACCACCGGCGTGGTTACCACGTTCAGTGGATGTGTGGCATCGCTGCTGACCCGAACGGTATAAGCAATCGTCAATTCTTTTCCGGGCTCGATCCACTGCTGGTTGAACATAATGTACTGACGGTCATACAGGCTCGCGGTGTTGGTACCCCATGAATCTATATCAGCCTGCACAGCGGTGATCTCGCCACCGTACGGAGCGGTAAGCACCACGCGGTACAACATGCCGCCGAGCACTGGATTCTCCGAGCCGCCATTAACGAAATCAGGCAACGATTCGGCCTTAGCCTTAGTCAGCGTGTTCTTCATGGTGAAGGTGACCGTGTATTCGTCACCGAGCTGATCTTCCGTAAACTGACCCAGCTGCGTGTTACGCACGGCTGTCGTGATGCGCTTATCCAGCACGCCAGAATACAGGGCGTTCTGGCTGGCTGAGGCGTCGCCGCAGGTTTTTGTGACCGTGGTGGAGGTCTTCAGATACCAATCCTGCTTGCCTTGCTGCAGCTCCGAAAGATAGATGCCGGTTTCAGGCACCTGACTGTCAGCAGACAGCTCACCACTGGCCTTATCGTCGATAAGTCCGGTGGCAATCAGCGCCTCCTGCTCATCCGGATCAGCCATCCATAGCTTGAAATGACCGCTAGCGCTGGTATCTCTAATTGCCTTCAACAGCGGGGATGCGGTAGAGGCATTCGCGTTGCCAAGCACATGGTTCATAATTGCTTGAGCCGCTTCGGAAACGAAGTTGTTCTGCTGCTCGAAGTCCGGGTAATCCGTGTACAGGTCTGAAGCGAAGAACGGCACCGTGGTGGTGCTATCCAGCACTCGGCCGTCCGAAAGCTTGACCTCGCCTGTGGCTCCCAGCAATGCCTGGAGAAATACGGGATCGAGTGACAATACACCCGCTACGTTCTCGTCTTCGTTGCCTTTCTGATACAGCCACATGTATTTGTTCATCTGTGCCACACGCTGGAATTCGGGGTCGATGGTCGTGGTGGCCGGGTACTGGTCAAAAGTGCCACCAAATACCTGGCGCTCCTTCAGCACCGTATCATCCATTGGCTCCTCAGGAATGTCCCAACCAGAAGTGGTGGCGAAATCACCGATGGTAATCGTGCCCTTATCTGCCGTGATTGCGGCGATGGTGCCTACCATGCCGCCCGCCGAACGTAGCTCGGCCGGGTTCTGCACCATCACCAAATACGTGCGCTTGCCGTCCTCGCCAAGCAGTTGCGGTAGCAAGTTAATGAGGCCATCGTATTCGCCGAGCATCGAATCCACGGTCTTGAGCGCAGCCTTTTCGGTTTCGAGCACGGTGGCCACCTTGGCGACGCTCGGAGTCGGCACCTTGTTGAGCTTGGTGAGCTGCTGCGAGATATCCTTATGCGCCTGCTTGACGATATCCGGCATATCCATCAGGGCGCTGACGTCCACCGAGCCATTCTTCAGGGAGAAGCCCTGCAATCGTTTGGACAGGTTCAGCAGATCAGTGAACGGACCGTTGACCAGCGTATCCACGGAAGCCAGCATTTCGCGGGCGGCGGTGATGTCGCTTCCGAATCGCGAATGGTCGCGGAAGAAGTCCCACTGTGGGCCGTTCAGCTCCGCATTGAGATCATTGGTGGCATTGACCAGCTCTTGGGAGATGTCCGACAGACTCTTATCGCTGCCACAGCCAAGTGCCGAATTGGCCAGACTTTCGGCGGATGTCAGCACACGCTGCGCATCCGCGGCCATTCTCGAGACGGATGCCGCGTAGAGCGTGCCCACACAGGTGACGCTGGCCAGCAACGTCAGCAGCAGTACAACCACCACTCGCGCCCATATCGGTGTACGGCTGACCAGCGAACGGCCGTTGCCACCCACGTGCTGGGGAGTCTTCAGGTTTACGGGACCCGTCTGCTGATTTGCAGCGCTATTCGTAGATGCGGAGCGATTGGATTTCCCGTTACCGGCATGGCGGCTTCTCCTACGCCCCACAGCCTTATGGCTCGAATGCCCTGAAGTGAATCGCATACTTATCCTACCCGAAAATCTGCTCAGCTCATACTCTTATCCAACGGCGCAAGGCCACGCTTCCGGATGCCGGACTCCGGGCGAATCCGGAATCGCAGACATGCCGGAGCACACGTGACGCCACGCATATCTCATGCCAGTGTACCGATGCCACCGAAATAGACCGAGGGTTTATCCATACCGGGTGCAAATCCCCTCATGACCACCACATCGCTGTCAGAATGTTCTCAGACTTCATTGAGGGGTATAACAGTATTGCGCAAGAAAACGGTCACTAAACGCAACAATAGTTAAAGCCGTATTGATCTGTTCGGCTTAGGAGAACGGGAGAGGTAATTACATGTTCGTCCTCAGCAACGCCTGGCGGGCCCTGACACGTTCTAAAGGACGTACGGCCCTGACCGCGTTCATCACCTTGGCGGTCACCTTCGGCACAGTCGCCGGACTGGCCATCATTCAAGAAGATACCAACGCACACACCACCACGTACGATCAGCAGAAGGCCACGTTGGCCATTCGCCCGACTGCGGCTACGTGGAAGAAGGTCTCCGCTACGGACTCGGCTTCCACCAAGCATTACATGACGTGGACCTCATACACCGAATACGCCACGCTCGTCCAGTCGGCCACCAACTCGTTGAACTTCACGGTTACCGAAACCGTGCCGGCCCGCGTGAGCGGTGATTTGAAGGCCCTGGACGGCGGATCGCTGGGCTCGGCCTCCGATGATGAGACCGGCGGCCAGCTCATTTGGCGAGCCTTCTGGACCGAGGATGCCGCCAAGGCCAGCGACCTCGGTACCTTCGAAATCGTGGACGGCAAGGACCTGAGCTACGACAACAAGTCCTCCAACCCGAACACCACCGGCGCACTGGTCTCTGAAGCGTTTGCCTCCGCCAACAACCTGAAGGTGGGCGATACGCTCAAGGTGGCGGCCGCCTCGGACGCCCAGACCACGGCCGAGCTCAAGGTGCGCGGCATCTACAAGTACACATCCGAATCCGCCGTCGCCAATCCGGTGACGGCCGCCCGCAACCGCGAGAACGCGATCTTCACCAACTATCAGACCTTCGCCAAGGCCGGACTCGACCCACAGTCCACCGACAAGACCGTCTCCGGCTGGGCAGTCCCGGATCTGGACGTGGTGTTCGACGCCGGTGATTCCGCTACATACAAGTCCTTGGTATCCACCCTCAAGAAGTCCAAGCTGCCCGCCAAGGGTTACGAGTTCTCTTCCCCCTCGCTGGAATCCTACAACGCTTCTCTGGAGCCGCTGGATACGCTATCCTCGCGCGCGAAGACCGGCACCATTGTGTTGGTTGCCGTGGGCGGCGTGCTGTTGCTCATCCTCGTGCTGTCGGGCGTGTGGGCGTCCAAGCGTGACGACGAGATCGGCATGGCACTGGTGTCCGGCGTCACTCGCGGGCGTTGGGATGGCAGTTCATGCTGGAAGTGTTCATCGTCACCCTGCCTTCTACGTGATTGGTCTGGTCGGAGGCGCGTTCGCCGCCAATCCGATCGGATCTGCCCTGGCATCCGGCCATGCCACCCCGGTGACATCGGGCCTGATTTGGACCATGGTCTGGTATGGACTGGGTTCAATCCTGATCCTGGCGATTCTTGCCGCCCTGCGCCTTGCGTTCTTCAGCGCGAACAAGCTGTTTGCCGCCGATGGCGACTGGGGCACCGTGAGCGAGACCAACAAGACGACCACCACAACCGACGATGCGGAGGCACAGGCATGAGCGACAGGAACAACGATCAGGAACTCGAGAAGACCACTGACGCAACGGCTGACGAAGCGACTTCTGAGACTGAGACGAACGACGCCATTGAATCCGTTCCAGCTGACTCCATGCAGTTCAGCGTGACCTTCGATGACGTTGATGACGAAGGCACTGTTGACGATGGTATTTACAGCGCACTGGCATCTGCCGAAACCGGAGAAACCGACGAGACCAGCGAGGCCGAAGCAGACGCCATCGCTTCGGCCAACGCATCCGCCGAAGTGACCGAGCGCAATGCCGCCCGCGTCAACGAAACACTCCGACTGGCCAAAACCGATCACAAAGACGCATTGGCCGAGCATGCGGAGCTCAGGGCAAAGCGTCCGAACCCACCATGACGCTGGCCTCACGTATCGATCGCGTGTTGGTGGGCGGCGGTTCCGACGACATTCTGCTCAAGACCTACCCGACCTTCGCCCTGAACAAGGTGACGGTCGCCGGACCCAAGGGCAAGGTCAACATCCTCGATGGCGCGAATTTCTTCTGCTATTCCGGACACGCATACGCGCTGCTGATCAGCGACGACCCCGATTCGGGCATCACCGCCGACGCCAAGCGTCGCGCGCTGATGGGCGTGATGAGCGGTTTGACCACGCCGGCGTCTGGCACGGTGATGAACAAGAGCGCCAACATTGTTGAGCTCGAGCCCGTGGAACTGCGCGGCCACCGTCTGGGCATCGTACCGCAGCTGCACGCCGTGCAGCCGAAGATCGACGCCGAACAAAACGTGCTGTACGCCATGAATGCGTCCAACCGCAACTTCCTGAAGCCCAAGCCGGTAATCGCCCGCGAACTGCTGGCCAAGGTCGGCTTCTCTGAGGCCACCAGCGGCGTGGCCGTCGGCACATTGCCTTTGGTACAGCAGCGTTTGGTGGCCATCGCCCGTGCAATCAGCACCGAAGCCGAAGTGCTGATCCTCGACGAGCCGACACGAGGGCTGAACGCGGATGACGAGGTGACCGTGTTCGCCGCGCTGGCCAAGCTGGCGCACACCGGTGACCCGAAGCACTGCGTTATCGTGCTCACTGCGTCGCGCGAAATCGCCGAAGCAGCCGACACACTCTTCGAAATCTGATGTTCAGACCATAGAGCCCCCTGTGATTCGTATTGCCGAATCACAGGGGTTTTTCAATGCTGCGGCTCATTGCCGCGCTAATCTGAGGATAAATCTGACCGTACGAGGCGAAACCTGATAATTATGACCGGATATATTCCCACACTGGAGCAGATCGACGAATTGCACCGCAAAATCGCGCCGTCCAAGGCGGCGTACGAGCTGGTGCACACGCATTGCGTGATTGTAGCGACCATCGGCTGCCAGATCGTGCGCCGGCAGAACGCGCTGTTCACGCGCCGCTGCACATTACCGAAGGACGCGGAGGTACCGCCCACCGCAGGCGTCACCGGCGGCCATGTGCCACCGCGTCTGCTCGACGAGCATTTGGTACTCATCGGCGGACTGCTGCATGACATCGGCACCTACCGCGTGTTCAAGCATGACGGCTCTGACGGCGAACCGCTCAAATTCAGCAAGAAACGCTACATTCTGCACGGTCTTAAGGGCTACGAGTATCTGCTCGACGAGGGCGTGGACGAGTCCATCGCCCAGTTCTGCCGCAACCATACCGGCGTGGGACTTACGCGCGAGGATGTGGTGAGCCAGGAGCTGCCGTTGCCACCAGCCGACTATGTGCCGATGAATCTCGAGCAGGAAGTGGTGATGTACGCCGACAAGTTCCATAGCAAGTCAGTGCCGCCGAAGTTCCTGCAGGTCGAGGCGTATACGGCCCGAGCCGAGCGATTTGGCGGAGAGAACAAACAGCGATGGCTGGATCTGGTAGCCAAGTATGGCGTGCCGGATATTCCGGCGTTGGCGGAGAAGTATGGGATGCGGATGATTTGAGGCTCAAGCCCCCCTCGTCAGAGACGGCTTATGAAGCTATTTCAGATGGAACGGAGACGGTAGGTGCCGTTGCGGTTGGAGGCGATGATCATCTGGTCGTTCTCCAGCACGTTCCAGCCTTCCTGCTCATAGCCGGAAGAGGAGACCACCACACCAGCGGAGTCGCCGTTGTCGTCGCGCAGCTCACGGTAGCGCATCACACGGTAGTCGGCGGCCTGCTCGCAACGGCCGTACTCGTCGTAGATTTCCACGATGCGCGGGCTGGTCTTCTCACGACCGGCGGCGCACAGGGCGATGAGCTGGTCCTCGGACTGAATCATGCAGTTGTAGCTGGACTTCGGGTAGCTTGGCGCAGTTCGCGCACGGCCTGGGCCACGGCCTCGTCGAGCGAGAAGCCGAAGCCGATGTATTCCAGAATCACCGCGAAGAAGATGGCGGAGTCGGAACGGCCGCCGGTGGAGAGGAGCACGCTGTGGTTCACCGGGTATGAGCGGTTGGTGACGATGTTGCGGCCATTGGCGTCCGAGATATCGCCGTTGTGGATGAAGCTCAGGCCGTTCGCATAGAACGGGTGCTGGTTCTCCATGATGAGCGGCAGATTGGAGCTTGCCAAGCGCAGGTGCCAGATGGCACCGCGAGACGGTTCGTCGGCCAGCGTCTCAAACGTGCTGTCATGACGGGCCGCGATGGTCGACTTGTAGATTCGGGTGCCGGTTTCCGGGGTGGGTGCGCCACCGTCGCGCACGTGCGGCGCTTCGGCGGGATCGGAAAGCTGGGCTACACCCCAGCCATCATTGTGGATTTCAGACAGTTCACGGAAATCCTCGACATTGTCTTGCCCCAACACGGCGTTGAGGCTCAGGTTGAAGCCTGCCGTCGCGTATCCCAGTAATCTGCACATGGTATTTCAACTTACCGAAACCGTGTGGCGACGTGCGGCGACTGTTATAGGCATTCTTTATAGAGCGCATCAGCGCCGCTGCAACTGGTATGTTATCGCTTCTGTTTGGCGGAGCGCTGAGGCTTGGCGGCGGGTTTGCCGTTCTCGGCCTTGCCTTATCGCCTTATCGCCCTGCTCAGCGGGCGCATCGGCGGCAGCGGCCTCAGCGGTCTTCCGCGCCTCGGCCGATACGGCGGCATCGAGCTCCTGTACCAATCGCCCAAGCCCGGACGTGGTGTCCATCGGGTCAGGGACGGCGGCCGGGTCGGCCACTGCACGAGTCGGCGTGGGCGTCGGGATGGTCTTGGCCGTATCGGTGCGCTTCAGACGCGGTGGGCGGCGGGTGGAGACGAACAGCGGCTGCACCTCGACCAACGGGTTGTAAGGTGCCAGACCGAACCACTTAACCGGCGAGCCGGCCATGTGGCGGATTGCGTACTTGGCTTGCAACGACAGGGCACCGCGTGCAGAAACCTTGGATTCCGGCATCAGGGCCTTGTGAATCAGCACGTAACGGATGGTGCCGATGTCCGGATCGGCGTCGACCTTGGGGTAAATCGACTTCTGCTTAGGCAGTTCGCCGGTTTTGGACAGGTCGTGCATGATCTGGTGGATGTACGCCGGGATGGACTGCGAAACCTTGAATCCCAGACGGAAGCGCACGCGGTAGATGTAGTTCGTGCCGAAGTCCTCCACCGAGTATTCACGGGTGAACGGCTCGTCGGTGGTTTCCACGCTGACTGCCCACCAAGCACGGGCGCGCTTGGGGTGGTCGGCGAAGATGGAGAAGAAGATGTCCGTGTCGAGTCGCTTGGTTTCCGAGTCGGAGGTCAGGTACACGATGTTGTCCGCAAAATACGGGATGCGGAAATCACTGTGCAGCTTGTCGAGCGCGGGTAGGAAGTCGTTGGGCCGCATGTGACGGCGTTGCGCACGTTCGAGCTTGGTGCCCTCATTCCACGTGTACATGACGAACAGAATCGCGGCGGTCAGCAACATGGTGAACCAACCACCATGCAGGAATTTGGCCATAGACGCGATGAAGAACATGGCCTGAATCGCCAAGAACAGCACGGTGAACACGATGGCACCGACCCGCTTGCCGGAATGCCATAGGTGGACGCCGAGCAACACGGTGGTGGTGATCATCGTAATGGTCAACGCCAGTCCATATGCGGCAGAGATGTGTTCCGAATCCTTGAAGATGGCGAGTACGGCCAGCGTGGAGACGCACAGCACGCCGTTGACCACCGGAATGTACAGCTGGCCACGCGTGCGGGCCGGGTACCGCACCTGCAGATGAGGCATCCAATTGAGGCGGGTGGCTTCGGAGACCATGGTGAACGCGCCGGTAATCAGGCCTGGGAAGCGATCACGCCGGCCGAAACAGACAGAATCACGGCCAGATAACGTACGTTCGGAGACATCATCTGGAAGAACGGGTTGAGTGACTCCGTCGCAGTGTATTGCGGGTTATCGCTATTGGCCAGCATCCACGCGCCTTGGCCGAAGTAGTTGAGCACCAGCGCAACCTTGATGAATGGCCAGGTGAAGTAGATGTTGCCGCGCCCCACGTGGCCCATGTCGGAGTACAGCGCCTCGCACCGGTGGTCGAGAGGAACACGGTGCCCATAAGGCGATGCCGGCAGCATTGTGCGGGCTGAACAGGAATTTGATGCCGTACACCGGGTTCAGGGCCTCAAACACAGACCAGTCGTTAGAGAGATTCGTGACGCCCACGATGCGAGGAAGCCGAACCAGACCAGCACCATCGAGCCGAATACTTTGCCGATGCTTTCGGTGCCGCGCGACTGCACGGAGAAGAGAATCACGATGATCACGACGGTGATCATCAGGGTCAGGCTTGGGTTTTCGTCGAACAACCCTTCCAATGGCGGCAGGGTCTGCAAGCCTTCGACTGCGGAACTGATGGAAACCGCCGGGGTAAGTACCGAATCCGCGAGGAATGCCGCGCCGCCGAGCATGGCGGGAATCGCGAGCCATGCGCCGTACTTGCGAATCAACGAGTACAGTGCGAAGATGCCGCCTTCGCCATTGTTGTCGATGCGCATGGCGATGAGCACATATTTGACGGTAGTGATCAGCGTAATCGACCAGAAGACCAGCGACAGCATGCCGAGCACGGCCTCTCGGTCTACGCTGCCAAGCCCTCCCTGACCGGCAAGGAAGGTCTGCGCGGTGTACAAGGGCGAGGTGCCGATGTCGCCGTACACCACGCCGAGCGCCACGATTGCCATGCCCCAGGTGACCTTGTCTGGGCTGGATTGCAGGCGGGCCCACCATCGACCGAGGCCGCCTTTCGACCATGCGCTGGCGATTTTCTCGGCTTCTTTGGTTTCAGCTTCCCTCTGCTTGGCGAGTGCCTCGCGCTCCTCCTTGGTGAGAGTGCGGCGGGACACCTTGGGAGCGTTGGTAAAGGTGTCGGCCCTCAGCAGTGCTTCTTCTTCCTGTCGGGCCTTGGCTTTGGCGGCGCCAGACTGGGCTTTCTGGGCCTTTAAGGCTTTTTGGGCGCGTGCGGTCCTTTGGTTCGACTCAGCCATACGTTCAGTCCTCCATTGAGGTGGAGATCATCCCCCTCGCTTATGTCAAACACATCATGATAGACCTCGTTCACAATTCTGACAAATTTTACAAGTCAACACATCGTCTCTACACGCGCCGCGACGGCCGCACACCCGGCCCTCACAGTCCGTATACGGCGCGGGCGGTATCGCGGGTGCCGCGCGCCACATCCGCGATGGGCAAGTCGAGCGTATCGGCCATGGCCCGCAAGGTGTAGGGAATCATGTACGGCGCGTTGGTGCGGCCACGATACGGCATGGGCGTCAGATACGGCGCGTCGGTTTCGACCATCGCATGGTCCAGCCCCACAATCCGTAGCGATTCGCGGATACCGTCATTGCCTTTGTAGCTCACGGTGCCGGAGAAGCTCAGATACCAGCCATGTTCGCGCGCGATCTCGGCCATCTCACGGTCGCCGGAATACGAGTGGAATACGGTGCGTTCGGGCGCGCCGTCGGCCAGCAGGGTTTCGATGACCTCGCGATGGGAGTCGCGGTCGTGAATCTGCATGGGCAGGCCCAGTTCCTTGGCCAGGGCAATATGCGCGCGGAAAGCCTCGCGCTGCAGTTCCTTGGCACCTTCGCCGGTGCGGAAGAGGTCCATGCCGGTCTCGCCGATAGCCACCACTTGCTCGGGGTATGTGGTGGCGAGGCGATGTACTTCGGCGAGCGCGTCCTCGAAAGACGTGTCATGGTAAGGCTTGTATTTGAGGGGCAGACCATCCGGCCCCGGCACACCGCGATGCCCGTGGAGCACGGACTCATTGGGGTGTATTGCGAGCGCCGCGTGCACATTACCTGGATGATCGAGGGCCATCTGGAGGGCGGTCATCAGGTGCGGCAGCTCGCAACCGCAGTCGATAATACCCCCAATGCCGACAGATTGCGCCTGCGCCAGCAATTGGTCGACGTCGTACACCGGGACTTCGGGCTGTCCCTTCTCCTGCGCCTCATGGCTCATAGCGCGCGCGAAAGGGATTACGGAGGCCACGTGAGTGTGGTTGTCAATGGTCTGGGCGTCGTCCGGCAATGCTTCAGGTGCCGGGGCCCAGCTACGGTCGCGATGGTGATGCTTGCTCATGGTTTCTCAGTGTAGGCTACCGCCAGCAACGCTCGTAAGGCAGTCCGGTAAGACGTTCGACTACACGACGGGTATCGTCGGTCGCGTCCGCCTGAACTTGCCGTTTCTTGCCACGAGCGCAACATTCCCGGGAAAGTAACGCAACCGGCAAGCGAGACGGCCGCCATCCTGCCGCCTTTTCTGTCTCATCAGCCCATTTTCTGCCTCATTTTGATAAAATATGATGCAGAAAAGTTCGTATGATGCAGAAAATGAGGCAGTATGAGATCATTCGACTACATAGAATCAGGTAAGACGTTGCTCACCCCGCACACCACGAGTTTGCTTGCCGCTATTCACGAGGCAAAAGGGCGTCAAAGCATACAGACAACGATCAGACCGGATATATTGGGGACGCTGGTTGCCGTCGCGCGCATCCAAAGCACAGATGCCTCAAACCGCATCGAAGGTATTTCTACCAGCGATAGCAGGCTCAACGATCTCGTCTCGGAGAAAGTCACACCGCGCAATCGCAATGAAGAAGAAATTGCCGGTTACCGTGACGCGCTATCGGTTATTCACGAAAGCCACGACTATATTCCGATTACCCCGAACGTCATTCTTCAACTGCACCGCGACCTCTTCCGACACACACCACTGACCTTTGCGGGGCATTTCAGGGACAGTGACAACGTCATCATCGAACGAGATGCACACGGGACCAGCACCGTGCGATTCGCCCCACCGTCCGCACTTGTCACACCGGAACTGATCGAACGCGCGTGTTCCGCCTACACGCAAGCAATCCGAGATGGACATACCGATCCATTGCTTGCCATCGCCATGTTCATTCTCGATTTCACCTGCATACATCCGTTCAATGACGGCAATGGCCGTATGAGTCGGCTACTCACGCTCCTGATGCTGTGCCGCAATGGCTATATGGTCGGCAAATGCATCAGTATCGAACACCTTATCGAGCAAAGTAAAAGCACTTATTATGAGGCGCTGGCCGCAAGCACCCAAGCTGGGACGACAACGCCAATGATTATGCGCCATTCACGAACTACCTGCTTGGCATCATACTGTCCGCGTGCAAGGAATTCGACGAACGCATCAATCTCACGGCAGGCGGCAGAGCGCAGGGAGCACCGCGAGTAGCCACCAAGGGAACGCGGATTGAAGCACTGCTTGATCAATCCCTAGTTCCACTCTCCAAGGCCGATATTCTCGCTCGCATGCCCGATACCAGCACCACCACCATTGAGCGCACGCTGAAATCACTGTTGGACTCCGGTACGATCATCAAAATCGGTGCTGGCCGCAGCACCCGCTACGTGAAACGCCGCTAAACGCACCATCGTGCGCAACATTCCCGGGAAAGTGTTACGAATCCACCCACACAGGCCCAATCTGCGACACAATCCCGGGAATGCGTCGCCATTCCACCGCGGACCGAGTTTGGTCATGCCGATGCCGAACAGCGGCATCAGCGGCAGCGAAATCGCCGCGCAACCCAGCAACAGTGAGGCGAACGCAGCCGTATGATTCCAGTCGTACACCACGAAGAACACGAAGGTCTGGCCGAATATGTCCATCGAGACCTGCACCAATACAGTATTTCAACCTAAGACTTACCAAAAGACCTTTGCGGGGAGCCTCGTTGCCTCAACCGGAGAATCACCAAACTTCAACCACATATTTCACATACCCACAAAAGGCCGCCACCGCGGGAGGAGCCACGGTGACGGCCTGCCCCGGCGCCCTGTACAAGCGGCGCCGGAGACGGTGATGAAAGGAAGGAGGGTACGTGTAGTAAGTGAAGCGAACGATCGCGCGGACCGGTGCGGACAGGAGACAAACAGACTCAGCCAGTCCAGCCAGCCACAAGCCAAACCGGCCCAGCCAGACACAAGCCAGCCCACCCGGCCCGCGCGCGCCGTTTACTTCATGCCGGTCATCGCGATGCCTTCGACGAAGCGCTTCTGCACGAAGAAGAACACGATGAGCAACGGCAGGGCGGAGATCAGCGCGCCGGCCATCACCACGCCGTACGGCGTGACGGACGAACCGTGACCGGTCAGCATGGCCAGACCGGCGGTGATGGTGCGGGTCTCCGGCTTGGAGGTCATGATCAACGGCCAGAGCAGGTCGTTCCAGTTGCCCATGAAGTTGAACATGCCCACGGTCAGGATCGCCGGCACCGCGTTCGGCAGGATGATCTGCGCGAAGATGCGGAACTCGCCCGCGCCGTCGATGCGGGCCGCGTTGTCGAGGTCCTTCGGATGGAGATGAAGAACTGACGCAGCAGGAAGATGCCGCCGACATCGGCCATACGCGGGATGATAATGCCGAGGTAGCTGTTGACGAGGCCCATGGAGCCGAGGAGCTTGTAGACCGGGATGAGCAGCGCCATAGCCGGGATCATCATGGTGGCGATGAGCACGGCGAGCAGGATGCCGCGGCCCTTGAAGTCCACGCGGGACAGGCCGTAGGCGGCGAGCGAGTCGAAGAACACGGAGATGATCGTGACCGCGCCGGCGAACACGATGGTGTTGAGCAGCTCGCGCCCGATCGGCAGGCGCTGGAACAGGCTCGTGTAGTTGTCGAGCGTCCACGCGCTCGGAATGATCTTCGGCGGCCAGGTCTGCGTGACGGCGTTCGGCGTGAACGAGACGATCACGACGATGATCAGCGGGAAGATCATGAGGAACGTCACCAGTGCCAGCGCGACGTAGCTCAGCGTCAGGCTGATGGTGCGCTTGGCGCGCGCCTGCTTGCGCAGACGTTCGTTTTCGGCGTTGATGCGAGCGTTTTCGGATTCCTGTTCCGCGGTCAGTTTCATGGAGGTTGCGGTTGCGGTGCTCATGCGATCTCCTCCTTCTCATGCTTGTTGTTGGTGTACAGCTGGATGAGGCCGACGATGAGCGTCATGATGAGCAGCACGTACGACAGCGCGGACGCGTAGCCGAGCTTGCCGTTGCCGAACGCCTCGGTGTAGATGCGGTACACGATGGTTTCAGTGGAACGGGCCGGGCCGCCGGAGGTCAGGATGAAGACCTGATCGAAGACCTGGAAGGAGCCGATGAGCCGAAGATGACCACGTAGTTGAAGGTCGGGCGGAGGGCCGGCAGCGTGATGTAGCGGAACTTCTGCCATGCGCTGGCGCCGTCGAGCGAGGCGGCTTCGTACAGTTCGGCGGAGATGCCCTGCAGGCCGGCGAGGAAGATGACCATGAAGTAGCCGAAGTTCTTCCACACGGTGATGAAGACGATGGTGGCCATCGACGTTTCGCGTGTACCGAGCAGGTCGAGGTGCGACGGACCGCCGAGCAGCGAGACCCAGTACGGGATGAGACCGAGGGACGGGGAGAGGATGAACTGCCATGCGATCGCGGCGACGGTCAGCGAGATGACGAACGGCAGGAACATGCAGGTGCGGAAGAAGCCGACGAACTTGAGGTCCTTGCGGTTGAGCAGCAGTGCGAACGCGAGCGCGATGATCACGACGATCGGGGCGTACAGCACCGCGTAGACGAGGGTGTTCTTGACGTCGGTCCAGAAGTCCTGGCTCTGGAACAGCGTGATGTAGTTCTGGAAGCCAATGAATTTGGCGGGTCGGCGTGCGTTGGAATTGATGCGGCCGTTGGTCAGGGACGTGATGAACGTCTGGATGGCCGGGTAGAAGACGAAGATGGCGAGGACGATGAGCGCGGGCGCGGTGAACAGGACGCCGGTGCGCAGGTTGCGCGCCTGAATGGCCTTCTTGTTCTCCTTGGCGACCTCGTGCGCTTCGCCTTGCGACGTTGCTGTGGTCATTTTGCTCCTCCAAAAGGACACATGATTGGTTGTCGGGAATGGAAACGTTCCCCTTCTTTCGGGAATTGGCTGGGAAGGGGAACGTCGGTCAGCTGCTGTCAGCTATGCGTGGGATTGGGTTGCGGGTTGCCGCTCACTACTCGGCGTACTCGTCGAGGTAGCCCGAGATGGAGCTCTCGGCCTGGTCGAGCAGACCCTGGATGTCGTCGCCGGTGCGGACGGTGTTCTGGGTCAGGGTGTCGAGGGAGGCGGCGATGTCGCCGAAGCCGCCCTTGAGGCCGGCGATGCCGATGTAGGAGTTGTCGGTGTACTGCGAGATCTTGGCGATCAGCGGACGGTCGGACAGCTCATCGGCGGTGACGGTCTTGTTGTTCGGCGGGTAGCGGAGCCGAGGGACCACTTCACCTGGTTGTCGTGGTTGTTGTAGAACTTGAAGAACTCGTAGATGCCGGGCAGCTTCTCGGAGTCGCCGACCTGCGAGGTGACCCACCAGTACAGGCCGGTGGAGCCGGTGTTGGAGCCGGTCTTGCCGTCGGCGTACTTGTAGGTGCCGTCGCCGTCCGGAACGGCGAAGGTGTCGTGGTTGATGCCCTTGTCGGTGGCCGCCTGGTCCTCCCACGGGCCGACGATCACCATTGCGGACTGGCCGGACTCGAAGGATTCGCGGGCCGCGGTGTCGTCCAGACCCGGGACGGCGTAGCCGCCGTTGTAGAAGTCACGCATCTTCTGCAGGAAGGCCTTGTTCTCCTTGGAGTTGATGGAGACCTTGCCGTCGGTGGTGTACAGGCCGGTGCCGTTGCCCTTCATGTAGGCGGCCCAGCCGGAGTCGGCCATCGCGAGGCCGTACTGCGAACCGTCGGACTTGGTGAGCTTCTTGGCGACCTCGAGGAGCTGGTCCCAGGTGGTCGGAATGTCCTTGTCGGTCAGGCCGGCGGCCTTCCACATGTCGGTGTTGTACCACACGGAGGTCGGCGCGTAGCCCATCGGAACGGCGCACTTCTCTTCCTCGCCGTCGATGTTGAAGGTGATCTGCTTGACGACGTTGTCGAGGTAGTCGTCGGTGCCGTTGTTCTTGTCGGCGTAGAAATCGGAGACGCACTGGAAGGTGCCGTCGATGGACCAGCCTGGCCGTTGTCGGCACCGGTGGTGACGAAGTCCGGGCCGTCGCCGGTGGTGACCTTGGTGACCATCGTCTCGCCGATGGTGCTCCACGGCTGCAGCTGGGCGTCGATCTCGTACTTGTCCTGGGACTTGTTGAAGTCGTCGACGATGGATTCCAGCGTCTTGCCGTCGGCTTCGGAGAAGCGTGCCACATGGTGATCTTCACCTTGCCGTCGGCGGTCTTCTGGACGTCACCGCTGCTCCGTTGCTGGAACCGCAGCCGGCCAGCGCCATGCCGGCCGCAAGCACGGCCGCCGTGGCCGCGACGAGGTTCTTCTTGATCTTCATTGGTTTCCTCCTTGGTACTCCGGTTTCCCAGAAATCTTGGTCGTTGCATGCGGACGACCCTGTGGCCCGCCGTCTGGTGACGGTGTTCGGTTGACGACAACATCGTTGTGCAACTTGCGTGGCTGATAAACCTTGGTTCGTGGAGCCTCAGCGCTCGTTTACAACGTTGGAATTCACTATAACACGTTTTCCATCGTTGTACAAACCGGATGCACAACCCGTTCGACACGCCTAGAAAACTGCTGTTTTCCGTACGAGACGCCGGACTTCACATCGATGAAACCAACGTTTCGCACACGTCGAATGTTCTGTTATGGGATTGATGGACGACGGCCGTCGCGCGAACGTCGCGCACGTTACGCATGCGGTGCGCGTGACCTGCGCGACATGCCGCACCACGACCGCCGCCGCGTACGACTATGCCTCTGCGGCCAGCCCGACCGCCGGGGTGCCGGCTTTCGGACCGCCGTCGGGCGGCAGCACGTCGGTCGTGACGGGCGTCCACAGGTTGTCCGGCTCAGGCACGCCGAAGCCGGGAGTGCCGTCCTCGTTCCAGCGCACCACGCCGACACGGGCGTGACGGTTCGGGTCGAACAGCGGATCGCCTTTGATTTCGGTGTAGTTGCGCGCGTGGTAGATCATCAGATCTCGGAGTCATCCTCGGACTTGGTGAACGAGTTGTGGCCGGGGCCGTACTGGCCGTTCTCGGAGCAGGTCTTGAACACCGGCACCGGGCTCTTGGTCCAGCTCTTCGGATCCATGAGGTCGCTGCCACGGTCGGCGGTCAGCAGGCCCACCGCATACGGCACGCCGGTGCCGGACGCGGAGTACGTGATGAAGATCTTGTCGTCGTGGAACAGGAACGCCGGACCTTCGTTGACGAGGAAGTCGATGCACTCCCAGTCATACTCGGGCTTGGTGAGCATCACCGGATCAGCGGCCAGCGTCCACGGGTTCGCCATCGGGGCGATGTACAGGTTGGAGTTGCCGGGGATGTCGTAGTCCTTCTGCGCCCAGACGAGGTACTGCACGCCGTCGATCACCTCGGTGGTCGCGTCGAGCGAGAACGAGTCCATCGGCGTGACGATCTGGCCCTTCTCGACCCAGTTGTCGGTGGTCGGGTCGGCATCGGTGTTCTCCAGCACGAACATGCGGTGGGTGGGCATGCCGTTCGGCTCGAACTCGTGTTCCGCGCCGGCGAAGTAGATGTACCACGCGCCGTTCACGCGGTGCAGCTCAGGAGCCAGATGTACTTGCTGCATACGCCGGACTCATGCTTGCGCCAGACCACGGTCTCCGGGGCCTTCTGCAGGTCGTTGATCGTCGAGGCGTGACGGATGGCAATCTTGTCGTACTCGGGATCGGATGCGGTGAACCAGTATTCGCCGTCGACCTTAAGCACCCACGGATCCGCACGCTGGAGCACGATCGGATTGTTGTAAACAGTCATTGTTTTTTTCCTTCTCCAATCCAAGTGGCTCAGTATTTACATCGATGCAATATAGCAGATGTACAACGATGTAACAACTCGGCGTTTCCCGCCCCCGCCAACGCACACTCCACCCAACCCAACCATCCCTCTCATCCTCCCCAACGGACATACAGCCGATTCCACCCACACCGCCCACATCACCCGCACCACCCACACCGAATTACAACGTTATAATGATGGTGCGCAACGATCAGCTTCATCATTCGAAGCGAAGGAGCATCATGGACATCAAACCGTGGGAATACGCCGATTTTCCAGCCTTCAACGAGCCGGTCCCCGGAGCGACGCGTGTCCCCACCACCGGCGACGAGATCGGCGTGACATACCATCCCGACGTACCCTACGCAACCGCCGGAACCACGACCCTGCACCTGCAGATCCTCGTCCCGCAGACCCGCAACCAGACCGACGCCACCACCTACCCGTGCATGGTGCACGTGCAGGGATCCGCCTGGATGAAGCAGGACCGAACGGCACTCGTCCCCACGCTCAGCCGCATCGCGGAGCGCGGCTTCGTTGTCACGATCGTGGAATACCGGCATTCGGGCATCGCATCGTTCCCCGCGCAGATCCAGGACGCGCGCAATGCCGTGCGGTTCATGCGCGCCAACGCCGCGCAATACCATGCCGACGCCGACAATCTGTTCCTCTCAGGCTGTTCGTCGGGCGGTCAGGTCGCGCTGCTCGCGGCGGTCGCGCATGCCGCCGACCGTACCGACATGGACGACACGTCGCTGTCGCTGGCGCCGAACGCCGCCGACGTGTCGGATGCGACGCGGGGCGTGATCGACTATTTCGGCGCGGTCAACGGTCAGATGGACGACGGCTTCCCCTCCACCGTCGACCATCATCTGGCCACCAGTCCGGAAGGCATGATGATGGGGCACGTCGACCTGCGCGATCGGCCGGATCTGCGCGCGGCGATGACCGTGGAATCCTATCTGACGCCAGAACTGGCGCTGCCGCCGGTGCTGATCCTCCACGGCACCAAGGATCGGCTGGTCAACGCGCGGCAGAGCGCGAGCCTGTATCGGCGACTGCGGGACGTCGGCAAGTCGGCCGAACTGTATCTGCTCGAAGGCGCCGATCATGGCGGCGCGGAATTCTGGACGGACGGCATGTGCCGCGTTGCCACGGACTTCATGCGCTCCAACTGCGCGCGTTGACGCTCAGCTGCCGTACGGCTGCGCGGACATTCCCGTACGAACGTACGACGACGAGACGACGGCGGCAGTGCGGTGTTCGTCCAACCGGTGCCGCCGCCCCGACCGGCTCGGCTCAGAGCGTGCGGGTGGAGCTGCGCACGACCAGCGTGGACGACACCTTGCGGAAGATGGGATCCGTCGAGTCGCCTTCCAGCGGCGGCTGCCCGTCGATGCGGTTCTTCAGCGCGCGCACCGACAGCCGCGCCACGGCCTCGAGCCCGGTGCGATCGACGTCAGCGCCGGCGACAGGTACTGCGAATCGTCCGAGTTGTCGAAGCCGATCACCGAAATGTCCTCGGGAATCCGCAGGTCGTGCATCTGGATCGAGTGCATCACGCCGGAGGCGAGCATGTCGTTGAGCGCCACCACGCCGTCCGGCCGTACGCCGGAGTCGAGCAGCGTGTTCATCGCCGCCACGCCGTCGTTGCGGTGCCACATGATCGACGGCACCACGAGCGCCGGGTCGAACGGCACGCCGGCCTCCTCCAGTGCCTCGCGGTATCCGCGGAATCGCAACGCGGCCGAGCCGACCTCCTCGCCCGGGTGCACGCCGACCACGGCGACGCGCTTGCATCCGGTCTGCAGCAGGTACGAGGTGGCGCGCTTGGCGCCTTCGACATTCTCGGTGGCGATGTGGTCGACCTTGTCGGTGAAGATGCGTTCGCCGATGAGCACCAGCGGGTAGTCCACCTCGACTTCGGCCGCATCGTCCGGACCGAGTTCGAGCGGGCTGTAGATCAGGCCGTCCACCATCGCGGTCTGCGAACCGTGCAGCGCGTCCAGCTCGCCTTCGCGCGAGTACAACGTTGGTTCCACGATCACACGCAGGCCGAGCTTTTTCGCCTCGGTGATGATCAACGATGAAAGCTGCGCGAAGTACGACAGCTGCAGGCCTGGGATGGCGAGCGCGATGATGCCGGTGCTGCCGCGACGCAGGTTGCGCGCGGACACGTTGATGACATAACCGAGCTCGTCGATGGCCTTGTGCACCTTCGCACGGGTGGCATCGGAGACGAATTCGTAGTCGTTGACCACGTTCGACACGGTTTTGATGGAAACACCGGCCGCTTGGCGACCTCGCGCATGGTGATGACGTGATCGCCGTCCTTCGCGGTTGTTTTCTTGACCATGGGTAATCCTCAGTATTCTGTTCTCGGTAAATAGCGGCTTACGCCACGTACTGCACTGCACGTTGGCGGGGCCGGAGAACCGAACCCCACCCCCCGTTCGCCGCCGTATGGCGGCTTTACCGCACGGCGATTTCCATCGTTATCCCAGCATAAGCCGGATTGAGTTCCTCGTCGCGCTGCATGTCGAGGATCGGCATGCCCTCGCCCGACCAGTGGACGCGCCGTACCTGCGCGTCACGCCCGCCGTATCGCCCGTTGTCGTACTCCGCGTTGTGGAATACGTAGATCAGGTTGCCGCCCTCGTCGTGCGACCACATGCCGTGGCCGGTGCCCAGCTGCCATTCACCGTTGTACATGCCGGATTTCTGCAGCGGGTAGTCGAGTTTCGTCCACGTGGCCGGGTCGGTCAGGTCGGCGCGCACGCCGGCCGGCGCGGTGACCAGTCCGGTCGTGTAGTCGATGCCGACGAGCGATCCGGAGTAGATCAGGAAGATCTTTCCCTCGTGCACGAACGCGTTCGGCCCTTCGGCGATCATGTTGTCCCACGCGAATTCCGGCACGACGATCTGCGTCGCTCGCCGGTCAGCCGCGTCGGCCGGTCCGGGTCGAACGGCGCGATCCATACGCTGCCAACCTGCTGCCACGCGTAGTACCAGCGGCCGGAGTCGACGATCACGGTCATGTCGAGCGAGATGCGCTGCACCGGGTTGAGGATCCGTTCGCCGGGGCGAGGATCGGCTCGGGAACGGTCCAGTTGGCGGGGTCGCGCGGGTCGAGGTCACGGCCGTCGGCATCCTGCCTGAGCTGCATGATATGGCAGCGACCGGTCCACATGTCGGGTTTGCCGGCGCGGTCGTTCGCGGTGCCGTCCGGATCGGCGGCGGGGCCGTCGAAGCACGGCATGAACAGCACGGACAGCTTGCCGCCGATCACGTGCAGCTCGGGCGCCAGAAGCAGCCGGTCATCGCGCGGCCTTCGCTGTTGCGGTCGCCGCGGGTGAGGCAGGTCGATTTCGCGGTCGCGGCCGCCGGCGGCATCCGACAGGTCGGCGATGGACGTCGCCACGCGCAGCGGCATGTGCGTGCGGCCGCCGTTTGGATCGACGCAGTTGCCGTCGGTATCGTCGGTGGCAATGAACATGAAGAGTTGTTCACCGTTGTAATTCCATGCGAACACGGACGGATCGGCGCGTTCGACGGCGAACGGCACGGGATAGTCGGTCTGGCGGATGCGACCGCGGACCGTACGGCGTTCGCCCGGCTTGAGCCTGCCAGCTGCGGCGTCGTCGGCGAGGGCGGCGAGCTGTGCGGCGTCCCAGTCGACGGCGCGCATGGCGGTGGATCCGTCGGAGTACTGCAGTTTGGCCGTGGTGCGGCCGAGCGAGCCGATGAGGTCACGGGCTTCGCCGTCGTACAGATCGGCCGAGACGGTCATGGACGGCACGGTGACGCCGGTGTTGTAAACGCGGCCGAAGCGTGCGATGAGCGTCGCGGCTTCCTGTTCGGTGATGTCGATTTCGTTGCCGGGGACGCGTCCGCGATGCCGTAGTCGCGACGGACGGACGTTGCGTTGACATCGTTGGCATTGCTTGCGGCAATCGGTTCGGCGGTATCGTCCGGTTCGGCCGGCAGCGTGGTGCCGACCGCGGCGATGATGTCGGCGCAGACCGCGCGCATCGCGTGGCCGTCGTCGTCATGCCACCGGATGACGTACCGACGTTCTGCATCGTTGTATATGACCGTGGGACGGTGTACGCCGGACGTGGGGCCAAGCAGCACCAGTCCGCGCTGATCGTACGACGTCAGGTCGCGGCTGGTCGCCAGCAGGAACGCCGACCGTTCGGATCCGTCCGCGCCGCCGCCGCGCGCGGTGCGGGTCGCCGCCACGGC
>ENA-OQDE01000020-OQDE01000020.1-human-gut-metagenome-genome-assembly--contig:-NODE-20-length-90026-cov-4.408670_pt1 | contig 90026 bp, 96 predicted proteins | sample MGYA00242768_ERZ504595 | MGnify/ENA primary metagenome ERZ504595 (study PRJEB26092, sample SAMD00036307) | human gut metagenome | host: Homo sapiens | study: EMG produced TPA metagenomics assembly of...
CAGTCCGTCGGGGACATCGCATGTTTCGAGCTGATGTAGGCAAGCTCGAACTTTTTGTCTTCCTCGTCATTTCCGCGGATGATAAAGTACGTTGCCTTCACCAGAAGCGGGGTAAACGGCAGCATCAGGAGTACCTGGCATACTTTGATGATCGAGTTTGCATTTGCGATCATACGGCCTGCTTCGTTTCCAGAAATACCCATAAAGAAGTCAACTACCTGATTTCCAAACAGCAGGAAAATAATGGAGCAGACAATCGTTCCGGAGATGTTGAACAGCAGGTGGACACATGCCGCACGTTTTGCATCTTTTTTGCAGCCGAAGCTGGCAAGAATAGCGGACATCGTACATCCGATGTTGCATCCAAGCATCATAAACAGACAGATCGGAAGTCCCATCAAGCCCTCTCTTGCAAGAAGCATGATGATTCCGACCGTTGCAGAGTTACTCTGCAGAATCGCGGTAGCCACCCAGCCGACTAAGAACGCAAGAAACGGATTCGTCAGGGATCCGAGGGCGTTGACGACTGCCGGGATCTCTTTTGCTTCGTTCAGGGCTCCTGAGATACCGGAGATACCCATAAACAGAATACCAAATCCCAAGATAACCTCGCCGAGACGGCTGATCGTCAGATTGTTCTTTACGAACATAACCATCAGAACACCGATGATGACAAACAGCGGCGCGATATCCGCAAGGTCAAACGCAATCAGCTGTCCGGTAACTGTCGTACCGATGTTTGCTCCGAGGATAATTCCAGGAGCCTGTGCCAGTTTCATCAGACCGGAGTTTACGAAGCTGACCACCATAACGGTTGTAGCGTTGGAGGACTGAATCAGCGCGGTAAAGAAAATACCGACCAGAAGACCGATCACACGGTTCTTCGTAAATACCTCCAAAATGCTTCTCATCTTGGATCCGGCAACCTTCTGCAGTCCTTCACTCATCAGCTTCATTCCATATAAGAAGAAGCCCAGACCGCCCATCAAAGACACTATTACACTCATATTCTTTTTTCTTCCTTGTCTTTTTCTGATGTCTTTTCAAAATCCCTGTCAAAGTATTTTCGTGTTTTGGCCTCAATATTTTACATTTACTTAACGCAGATTTTACAAGACACCTTTTTTATCATAAAAGAAATCATGACATTTGTCTATAGAAAAATTAAAAATTTCGACAAGAAATTTTCAGATTCTTTTCGTTTCTTTCTTGCATTCTACTTGATAATATTGTAACATTTAGGATGTTTCCATATTATGAGGCGACATTTCCGCCTACAAAATTCAAAAGGAGAGAAAACTATGGAAAAGTTTAGCAAGCTGATGGAAAACACATTCAAGCTGCGGGAAAATGGAACAACGGTCAAAACCGAGATCATCGCCGGTGTCACCACGTTCATGACGATGGCGTACATTCTTGCCGTCAACCCGAACATCCTTTCCTCCACCGGCATGGACCACGGCGCTGTCTTTACCGCAACGGCTCTGGCAGCCTTCCTTGGCACCCTGCTCATGGCACTTTTCGCCAATTATCCATTCGCTCTGGCACCAGGAATGGGCCTCAACGCCTATTTCGCCTACACCGTTGTTCTCGGCTACGGATATAGCTGGCAGGCAGCCCTGACCGCCGTTTTTGCAGAAGGTATCATCTTTATTGTACTTCTCTGACCAACGTCCGTGAGGCGATCTTCAACTCCATTCCGGTCAGCCTCAAATCTGCAGTCAGCGTCGGCATCGGTCTGTTCATCGCATTCATCGGACTTCAGAATGCAAAAATTGTACTGCCGAACTCTTCAACCGTGGCAGGCCTCTATTCCCTGTCTTCCTACAATGCCAACCTGCAGTCTGCAGCCACATTAAACGGAACAGAGTATGTGGCAGGAACGTTTAACGATGTCGGAATCACCGTTCTGCTCGCAGTCATCGGTGTTATCCTCACCGCCGTTCTTGTCATACGCAATGTAAAAGGAAACATCCTCTGGGGAATTCTTGCAACCTGGATCCTCGGCATGATCTGCCAGGCATGCGGTCTCTACGTTCCGAACCCGGCAAACGGCTTCTACAGCCTGTTCCCGGATTTTTCCAACGGACTTTCCATTCCAAGCCTTGCCCCGATTTTCGGAAAACTGGATTTCTCCATTCTGAAAACAGGCGAGTTCTTCGTGATCATGTTTGCATTCCTGTTTGTCGATATGTTTGATACCATCGGAACTCTGATCGGTGTATCTTCCAAGGCAAACATGCTCGACAAAAACGGAAAACTTCCGCGCATCAAGGCGCGCTGATGGCAGATGCTGTTGCTACCTGCGCAGGTGCTGTTCTTGGTACTTCTACCACAACGACTTTCGTTGAGAGTGCTTCCGGCGTTTCCGAAGGCGGCCGTACCGGTCTTACCGCTGTTACCACTGCAATCCTCTTCGGCCTCGCTCTGTTCCTCTCCCCGATCTTCCTTGCCATCCCGTCCTTTGCAACGGCTCCGGCACTGATCGTGGTAGGCTTCTACATGCTGACCAACGTAGTCAACATTGATTTCAGCGATCTTTCCGAAGCGATTCCGTGCTATATCTGCATCGGAGCTATGCCGTTCTTCTACAGCATTTCCGAAGGTATTGCCATGGGAGTTATCTCCTACGTTGCAATCCAGATCCTGAGCGGAAAAGCAAAAGAAAAAAAGATCAGCGTGATCATGTACATCCTGGCTGTTCTGTTTATCTTAAAATACCTTCTTCTGTAATGGCTTTTTAACGATACAGAACCGCATAAAAAGGCTCCTGTCCCACAGATTTTATTCTGTGAAACAGGAGCTCTTTTTATGCTCTGGATCAAAAATTTTTATTCTGCCAGGGTCCTGTAAAAGCAGGTGCGGTTTCCGGTGTGGCACGCTGCGCCGACCTGTTCTACTTTGGCAAGGATTGTATCGTTGTCGCAGTCGATCAGAAGCTGTTTTACATACTGCACATGGCCGGAGCTCAGTCCCTTCGTCCAGAGCTCATTGCGGCTTCTGCTCCAGTACGTCATTTTTCCAAGGCGCAGTGTCGTCTCAAACGCTTCTTCATTCATGTAGGCGAGCATCAGCACTTCGTCATTTTCCGCATCCTGTACAACAACCGGAACCATGCCGTCGCTGTTTGTCTTAAAATCCGCCCAGGTAAAATCACATTTTAATGCTTGTTTCATCTCTTGTTCTCCTCTTTTTCTGCTCTTACAGGCTGCCCTTGGTCGAGAGCACGCCGGCAATTCTCGGATCGAAGGAAGTTGCCTCATCGAGTGCCTTCGCAAATGCTTTGAACATCGCCTCGATGATGTGGTGGTTATTTCCGCCGTCAAGCACTTTGATATGCAGATTCATCTGCGCCGCATAGGAAACGGCGTAGAAGAATTCTTTTACCATCTCGGTCTCCATCTCTCCTACTTTCTCCCGCGTAAATTCTGCCTGGAAAGAGAGATACGGTCTGCCGCAGAGGTCAACGGCCGAGAGCACCAGTGTCTCGTCCATCGGAAGGATTCTGTCACCGTAGCGGCGGATGCCCTGTTTGTCGCCGACTGCCTCGCGGATTGCAGTTCCGAGCACGATACCGGTGTCCTCGATCGTGTGGTGGCCGTCTACATCAAGATCTCCGTCTACAGAAACGGAAAGGTCGAAAAGACCGTGGCGGGCAAAGCCGTCGAGCATATGGTCAAAAAAGCCGATGCCGGTGTGGATGTCGCTCTTTCCCGTTCCATCCAGATTTAATGTCATGCGGATCTTTGTTTCTTTTGTCACGCGTTCTACGCTGGCTGTTCTGTTCTCCACTTACTCTTCCCCCTCAAAACGGACGGCAATCGAATTGGCGTGTGCCGTCAAGCTCTCTGATTTTGCAAAGCTCTCGATATCCTCGTGGATCTCGGAAAGGGCTTCTCTGGAATAATAGATGATGCTGGATTTCTTCACGAAATCGTCTACGGACAGCGGTGAGAAGAATTTTGCGGTTCCGTTCGTCGGCAGGATATGGTTCGGGCCGGCAAAATAGTCACCGAGAGGCTCGCTGGAGTTCTCGCCGAGGAAAATAGCACCGGCGTTATGTACCTTCATCATATCCTCAAACGGGTTCTTCGTCACGATCTCGAGGTGCTCCGGTGCGATGGCATCTACGGTGTCGATCGCTTCCTGATGCGAATCGGTGACAAGGATGTAGCCGAAGTTGTCCAGTGATTTGGAGATGATGTCGCTTCTGGAGAGGACTTTTAAGAAACCGTCTACCTCTTCACTTACCTTCTCTGCCAGTTCCTGGGAGGTGGTAATGAGGATCGCACTTGCAAGCTCATCATGCTCAGCCTGGCTTAAGAGATCGGCTGCCACGAACCGCGGATTTGCAGTCTCATCAGCAAGGACAAGAATCTCACTTGGGCCTGCGATGGAGTCGATGCTGACATTTCCGTATACGGCTTTCTTTGCAAGGGCAACGTAGATGTTTCCAGGTCCTACGATTTTATCGACTTTCGGAATGCTCTCGGTTCCGTAAGCAAGGGCTGCAATTGCCTGTGCACCGCCGATTTTAAAGACGCGGTCCGCACCGGCTTCTTTTGCTGCCGCAAGGACAACCGGGTTGACTTTTCCGTCTCTGCCGCACGGCGTTGTCATGCAGATTTCTTTGACTCCTGCCACTTTTGCCGGAAGAATGTTCATCAGAACGGAGGACGGATACGCTGCCTTTCCTCCCGGAACGTATACGCCGACACGGTTCAGGGCGGTCAGCTTCTGGCCAAGCATCGTTCCGTTCTCGGTAGAGGTGAACCAGCTGTTCTGTTTCTGTTTTTCGTGGAATTCACGGATATTTTTCATGGATCTGCGGATGACACCGATCAGCTCTGGATCTACGATGTTGTACGCTTCATCAATCTCTTCCTGTGTTACTTCTACGGTAGAAGCATCGAGTACCGCGTGGTCGAATTTCTCGGTATATTCGAAAACGGCTGCGTCTTTTCTTGTTTTTACATTCTCAATGATCTCCTGCACGGAAGCCTCGTACGTTCCGTACTGTGTCGGGCTTCGTTTCAGCATATTCTCCAGAATATTTTCTGTGGTCTCTTTTGTCAGTTTTACGATTCTCATACCAGTGCTCCTTTCAGATCCTGAATTAATTTGGTAATTCTCTCATTTTCCATCCGCATGCTCACCTGGTTGACAACCATGCGCGCAGACAGCGGGCAGACCTCCTCGAGAACGGTCAGGCCGTTTTCCCGTAAAGTGCTTCCTGTCTCTACAATATCCACAATCACTTCGGAAAGTCCGACAATCGGTGCCAGCTCGATCGAGCCGTTCAGCTTGATCATCTCAACGGTCTGGTGCTTGCGGTTGTAGAAGTAATCCTTGGCAATGTTTGGGTACTTCGTTGCCACACGGATCTGCTGGTTGTGCTGCAGCAGCTCACGCGCGGATTCCGGTCCGCAGACACACATGCGGCACTTGCCGTAGCCAAGGTCCAATACCTCGTAGAGGCGTCTTCCTTCCTCCAGAATCGTGTCCTTTCCGACGATTCCGATATCCGCTGCACCGTACTCCACATAGGTCGGCACATCTGGACCTTTGGCGAGGAAGAAACGGAGCTTATGCTCTTCGTCCGTGAAAATCAGCTTTCTCGTATCTTTATTTTTCATTTCATCGCAGGTGATGCCGACTTTTTCCAGCAGCTCCAGCGTCTGGTACGCCAGGCGTCCTTTTGTCAGTGCAATGGTCAAATATCTCATCTTTTTCGTACCCTTCCTCTCCTACAGCTCCACCGGCTGTACTTCTCCTGTCGACAAATCGATGGCAAGCACCGAATCGCTCTTCTGAATATAGACAATGCCGCCGAACTGGTTCTTTCTGCCGTATTCTTCATAATCTGCAAGAACCTTGTCCCTTGCAAAGCAGACCAGCGCGACATCCATGCCTTTGCTTCTGTGCTCGTTGGCAAGTTTTACGGCCAGCGGCTGAAGGAAATCCGGGTAGAGCAGCATCGTTTTCGTATTGACAATCGGAAGAGAAATTTTCTGGCGCTCCAGTGCATTCATCAGAGATTCCATGACAGTACAGAATCCGATCGCCGGCGCTTCTTTCCGAAGTGCTGCAGCAGTGCATCGTAGCGGCCGCCTTTTACGATCGGCTCGCCGGTGCCGTAGGTGTAGGCCTGGAAAATAATACCGGTGTAGTAATGGAATTTGCTTAAAAGACCGAGATCGAAGAAGACGTATTTTTCATAGCCGTAATCTTTAACGATCTCATAGATCGTAGCCAGACGATCGAGTGCCTCTCTTGCCGCCGGATTTCTTGTAAGGCCTTTTGCCTTTTCGAGAATCTCTGCATTTCCGAACAGCTGCGGAACATCACGGAGTGCTTCAAACAGATCACTTCGAAGGTTCTGTTTTGCCAGCAGCTCCTCGGCGCCAAAATGATTTTTAATGGAAATCAGTTCTTTTAATTCGTTCAGAACATCCTCGGAGAGAGCAGCTTCCTCGGCGAGCGCCTGGAAGAAACCTACGTGGCCGATACTGATCTGGAAATCGGTAAGACCGGCATCCAGCATAACTTTTACGGTCATCGCAATGATCTCTGCGTCTGCCATTGCGGAATCATCGTTTAAGAGCTCGACGCCCATCTGAGTGGACTCTTTTAAGCGGCCTGATAGCTGCTGCTGTTGACGAAGCTGCTTCCTCTGTAGCAAAGGCGGATCGGCATCGTCTCTTCCATGAAATACATGGAGGCTGCACGTGCAATCGACGGGGTAAAGTCCGGACGGAGCACAAGGGTGTTGCCGTCGCGGTCAAAGAATTTGTAGAGCTCGCGGGACGGTGTTGTTCCCACTTCTCTTCCGAATACATCAAAAAACTCGAACGTCGGTGTTTCAATATCCTGATATCCAAACGCATGAAATACCTGCTCAATCTGATTCTCCAGGTATAATTTTTTCGTACATTCCTGATTGTAGACATCCCGGACGCCTTCCGGTGTATGAATTAATCGATCCATGTTTTGTTGTCCTCACTTTTTCGCTTTAGTTCGCTACCATATTACCATATTAAATTTAAAACTATGGTTAGTATATCGGAAAACATTTTCCCTGTCAACCCAAAATTTTAATCCGCTTTCGAATCCCGTATCTCCAGATCCTTCTGGATTCCGTTCAGGTACGGGACGAGAACGCTGCTTCCCGTTCTGGGAAGGAAGAATGACGTTTCAAGCTCGGTGTAGGAAAAATGCTTCTTTCCGCCGTTCTGTCCGCGGTCCCAGAAGGTTTTCATCGTCTCATACCGCAGGTAATAATATTCGTCCCGCGCCGTAAAATACAGCAGCAGGAAGGAAATCCCCCCCTGCTGCTCGAAATCTTTCATAAACGTGACCTGGTGCTCGTGGATGTTTGCGAGCGGAAAGGAATCCGTTTTGCACTCTTTGGCATCGAAGCAGACGGGAATGCCCTGTACAGCGCCGATATAATCAACGGTACTCTTCTTTTCAAAATAAGCCAGCGTGATGTGTCTGCTCTCCTTATCTATTTTGATCGGGGTGATCGGCGTCGGCACCTTCTGGATCAGTGCCAGATGCTTGTCACGGTACTGCTCGTTTGTGCGGTTGATCATTTCCTCCAGCGTTGATCCGCGGAGTCCCCTCGATGTCCATGCCATAATTCCTGTCCTCGTCTTCGTTCTGTTCTTATTCAATCAGAGAAATTTTGTTCAGCGGCCAGTAGCGCAGAAAGCTTTGCCGATGATCTTGTCTTTCTCTACGTACGGATTCAGCCAGTAGCGGGAATCCTTTGATACGTTCCGGTTGTCGCCGAGCATAAAGTAGCAGCCCTCCGGCACCTCATACGGTCCGAAATCGCCGACCGGTGTTTCCGGGCAGAAATCATCGCGCAGCGGCTCGGTGGAATCGTTGATATACACCTTTCCGTCGCGGATCGTAACCGTCTCTCCCGGCAGTCCGATGACGCGCTTGATAAACTTCTGCTTCTCGTCGTCCGGATAATAGAAAATAACGATGTCATACCGCTGCGGATCGCTCTTTACATAAGCAAGGCGGTTACCGAAGATCTGTCTCCGGTCATAATCGTGTTTTCCATGGAAGGAGACGGGATTCTTGCGTTGATGACAATGACCTGCTCCACAAAAACGACGACTGCCACGACAATGGCGATCATTTTTACATATTCCCAGATTTCCCGTCCGATGCTCGTCTCCTCCGTTTTTCTTGGTTTTGTTTCTTCCTTTTCGTTGTCTTTTCGGCTCATAATCCTTCTCCCGTCAAATGTTCTCCCTGTAAAATCCGGCGCACGGATGATGGCAGGGGCGCTGTAAAGGTTTTTCCGGACAGATCCGATAAGGTGCCCGTAAGCTCTGGAAATACCGCCTTCCACGAATGGAGAAGTTGGTATTTCAGTCCGTATTTTTCCCGGAAGCGGCGGTTAAACTCCGCATCCCCGTATTTCGTATCTCCCGCAAGCGGATGACCGATGCTCGCGAGATGGCTGCGGATCTGATGGCTCTTTCCGGTCACCAGCTCAACCTCCAGCAGCGTACAGCCTCTTCCGGCACAGAGCGGCCGGTATGCGGTTTCTATGTAAACAGCATCTCCCTGCTGCTCTCTCTGAATCGAAACACGGTTTGTCCTCTCATTTTTTGTGAGGTATCCGCGGATCCGCTCTGTCTCTGTCACGGTTCCTTTTACAACCGTCAGATAGTATTTTCCAACAGCCCGCTCTGCGATCAGTTCTGAAAGCTGCTGCGTCGCCGCAACGGTTTTTCCGACAAGAATCAGACCGCTGGTGTTCCGGTCCAGACGATTGCAGAGTCCGGCGCGGAACATGGTCTCCTCCCCGGCATTTTTTTCCGAAAGATAGGCGCCGAGCGCTTCGGTAAGGCTCACATCCGTCTCTTTCGCCTTCTGTGAGAGGACACCTGCCGGCTTGTTCAGGAAAATTACTTTTTCGTCTTCATAGACGATATCCAGCTTCGGATACTTTACCTGTTTTCCAGCCGCCGGTTTTTCCAGTGTTTTCCGAAATTTTTCGATGGTCTCTTCCGCCAGATACAGCCGGATCGTATCGCCTGTTTTCAGCTTTTCACTGCCGTCCGCCTTTTTCTGGTTCAGCACAATGTTTTTCTTTCGCAGCATTTTATAGAAGAAGCTCTTTGGCGCCTCCTCCATATATTTGGACAGATATTTGATGAGCTGCTGCGCGCAGTCTTTTTCTGTCACGGTCAGTTCTCTCATAGCAATGGTCTCCTACAGTGCCAGCGCCAGCATCGTGTGTTTCACCAGTTCCGTGCGGGACAGATCCGGGTACCGCTCATCCGGTTTGAAGTTTTCACTGGCGCTCTTTTCCAGCTCATCGTAGTTGCGGTTCAGGGAATCGAGGCGCTCCAGAAACGCTTTTTCCCGATCAAAAATCTTCACATGGCATTTGTAGCCGTTGGCACGGATGATCTTGTTCAGATACGTAGTGCAGTCCTCGATCTGTTTCTGGTCTTTGGCGCGCGTGGTGTAGCAGGCGATCTCCTCACCGCAGAACGCCGCTGCTTCGATCATCAGACTCGATTTTTCCTGTGTGATATACATTTCATATCCCATCAGCAGTTTTCCTTTTTTGCCTCAATGGCATCGTACACTGCTTTGTCCACTGGCTTTTGCATAACCATCATGATAAAACCGACGGCGGCGCGGCAGCCCGGCAGACAGCCTACTACGGCGACAACCGTAAAAATGTTGTTCTTGTTTCCGTCTGCAAGCACAAGTCCGACAATAAAAACGATGGCCGGAAGGACGAACAGTCCCAGTGTCACAAGCAGTCTTTTTTTCTTTTCCCGGCGGATATAGCCGTAATCCCCTTTTCTGATCTTCATTCTTCTGTCATTTCCCTTCTTCGATAAGATCCCCGCTTATCTTCTGCGTGTTTATTTCTTTTTGTGCACGTTGCGGAGCGTCTTTTTCGGCCGTCCGCCTGTTTTGGCTTTTCCCTGTCCGGAACGGTCATTCGCCGTCTTCTGGCCAAAGCCTTTTCCGTTGGACCCTTTTCCTCTTGACGGTTTTCCTGCCTCCCCGGCCATCTTTCTCGGCCGTACGAGACATTTCGGTCCGAATCCGATCAGATCCTCCCGGTGTGTCCGGCGCAGTGCCTCGCAGACGAGCTCATAGTTCTCCGGATTCCGGTACTGAATCAGCGCACGCTGCATCGCCTTCTCATGCGGCGATTTCGGCACGTAAACCGGATCCATCGTCCGCGGGTCAAGACCGGTATAGTACATACAGGTGGAAAGTGTGGAAGGCGTCGGATAGAAGTCCTGTGCCTGCTCCGGGATAAATCCCATATCGCGGATGTACTCGGCAAGCTCCACCGCATCCTCCAAGTCACACCCCGGATGGGACGACATAAAATACGGAAGTGCGTACTGCTGCTTCCCCGTCTTTTTGTTGCACGCATCGAAGCGGCGGATAAATTCCTGATATACTTCGTGGCGCGGTTTTCCCATATAGGAAAGCACACGGTTCGAAACGTGCTCCGGCGCAACACGGAGCTGACCGCTGACGTGATCCTTTACCAGCTCGGAAAGGAACGTCTGGTCTTTATCGGCCAGGACATAGTCAAAACGGATGCCGGAGCGGATAAAGACTTCTTCACGCCCGGAATGTCTTTTAATTCCCGCAGCAGCTTCACATAATCTCTGTGATCTGCCACCATATTTTTACACGGCTCCGGGAAGAGACAGTTCCGGTTCGGGCAGGCGCCTTTGGTGAGCTGCTTTTTGCATGCCGGACCGCGGAAATCCGCCGTCGGGCCGCCGACATCGTGAATATAGCCTTTAAATTCTTTTTCCTGAACCATCTGCCGCGCTTCCGCCAGAATGGATTCGTGGCTTCTTGTCTGCACAACGCGTCCCTCGTGGAACGTCAGCGCGCAGAAACTGCAGGATCCAAAGCAGCCGCGGTTGCTCGTCAGACTGTATTTGATTTCCCCAAGCGCCGGCACACCGCCGTCTTTTTCATAGCTTGGGTGATAGGCGCGCATGTATGGAAACGCATAGACATCATCCATCTCCTGCTCTGTCAAAGGACGGGAAGGCGGATTCTGTACAATGTAGCCCTGGCCCTCATACGGCTCTGCCATCGGCTTCGCATTGATGGCATCGGTATTTTTATACTGAATCGCAAAGCTCTCCGCATACGTCCGCTTGCTCTCCCGCACCTCCTCGAATGACGGCAGCACCACCGGGTCAATCAGGTGATCCAGCGTTTTGCTCCGATAAACGGTTCCCGGAATAAAGGTGATGTCATGAACGTCAATGCCAGCCGCAAGTGCATCTGCAATCGCTACGATCGAAAGTTCTCCCATTCCGTACGAAATCAGATCCGCACCGGAATCGAGAAGGACGGAGCGGCGCACCTGGTCAGACCAGTAATCGTAATGCGAAAGGCGCCGGAGCGATGCCTCGATGCCGCCGAGGATCATCGGTGTATGTTTATACGTTCTCCGGATCAGATTGCCGTACACGGTAACCGCGCGGTCCGGCCGTTTTCCCATGACACCGCCCGGCGTAAAGGCATCTGTTTTTCGGTGCTTTTTCGCCACGGTATAATGGTTGACCATGGAATCCATATTTCCGGAAGAGACAAGAAAGCCAAGACGCGGTTCACCGAAAATCGAAATGCTGTTCTCGTCCTTCCAGTCCGGCTGTGAGATGATGCCGACGGAATAGCCGTTCGCCTCGAGCACACGGCTGATGATTGCCGGTCCGAATGAGGAATGGTCCACGTAGGCATCTCCGATGACATAGACAAAGTCAAACTGTTCGATTCCCCGTTCCTTCATCTCTTCTCTTGTAATTGGTAAAAAGGCATGCTTTACTTTCCTTTCTGTGTTTCGGCGTCCGCTATGCCAAGCGCCGCTTTTTCTTCCTGCGTCAGGAGACGGGCACTGCCCTTTGGCAGCGTCGGATCAAGTTCCAGGCTCCCCATCGACAGCCGTTTCAAATAGACGACCGTTTTTCCGACCTTCTCAAACATGCGCTTGATCTGGTGGAAGCGGCCCTCACAGATGGTAATGCGGATCCGGCTTTCAAAAATGCCAGGCTCTTTTTCTGTCGTTTCCAGAATGGTAAGCTCGGCCGGAAGTGTCGGTTTGTCGTCCCCAATGTCGAGCCCTTCGGCAAATGCCTGCCGATCTTCTTCTGTCACTTTTCCGTCAATCACGGCCTCATACACTTTCGAGACATGCGATTTCGGAGAGAGCAGCCGGTGGGAAAGGGCTCCGTCGTTCGTAATCAGCAGCAGCCTTCGGTGTCCTTGTCGAGCCGTCCGACCGGAAAGAGGTCTTTTCTTGCCGCATCACTTAAAAGATCGAGTACGGTACGGTCACGGCGGTCCTCCGTCGCAGAGACGACACCCGCCGGTTTGTGGAGCATCCAGTATTCCATTTTCACATAGGAAATGCTGTTTCCGTCCACAGTCACCTGCGCTTCATCCGGGTCGACTTTCAGTTCCGGGGCTTTTGCCGTAATTCCGTCTACGGCCACCCGTCCCTTCCGGATCAGGGCCTTTACTTCCTGGCGTGTTCCCACACCCATGTCCGCCAGATATTTATCGAGTCGTAATTTACTCATACCATCCGCCATCCTGCATAATATTTATTTTTTAACGTTCCGTTGTTTATTTTTCCCCAGCCAAGTGGGAAATCATCCAGGCACACAAGCACCCAGCCCTTTTTCCCCTGACACTCTTCCTCGGAAAACGAGAGTGTCTCACCCTTTAAGTAGCGCATGACACGGTCATCTCCCTTGGGAATGGTCAAACACGAAACGTATTCTTCTTTTTTCAGATACGCCGCCAGCGCCTGGGACGGCTCGAAGCGGTTTTTCTTTACGGTGCCAAGCGAAAGTCCGGTCCGCAGATAGCGCAGACCCTTTGCCGCACAGACACCTTCCGGCAGAAAATAGAGCTGGTCTTTCACAAGGGCAAACGACCCATTCTTCCAGTCCATGCGCACGCCAGCAAGAAACTCTTCCGCCTCTTTCGGCAGCTTCTTTGTCGTTTCCAAAAGTCGGGACGGCTGCCGTTTCCGGCTCTCTCCCTGCTTTTTCAGGAGCGCCACGAAATGGCCTTCTCCCTCCATCCGCTGCGGGAAAATATGAACACACCGGGAAAGATCGCGACCATTCACGGATACTCCCGGCGCAAACCCTTCGTAACCCGGGGTAATTTCCTGCACTTCCATATCCGGATGCGCATCCAGCAGCCCTGCGATGACCTCTTCGTTCTCCTTTACAGAAAACGTACAGGTAGAGTACAGCAGCTCTCCGCCCTCTGCAAGCATCTGATACGCCTGCTCGATCAGTTTTTTCTGGATCGGCACATAATGCTCCGGCCCATTTTCACTGTAATAGCGCAGCATTGAGCTCTCTTTTCGGAACATGCCCTCCCCAGAGCACGGCGCGTCAAGAAGGATCTTGTCAAAAAAGGCCGGATACAAGGTTACTAATTTTTCCGGATCCTCGCTCGTCACGAGAAGACGTCCCACTCCCTGGATTTCCAGGTTGCGCAGCAGCGCCTTCGCCCGCGAATTGCTGATATCGTTTGCCAGCAGCATGCCGCCCTCACCGATCCGGCTTCCCAGCTCCGTTGCCTTTCCGCCCGGTGCCGCACAGAGATCGAGCACACGGTCATCCGGCTCAATTGGAAGGCGGGATGCCGGTGTCATCGCACTAGGCTCCTGCAGATAATACAGGCCCGCATAGTAATCGGCATCCTTTGCCGGATTGCAGCTCTCTTCATCGTAATAAAATCCATTGGGGATCCACGGAACCTTCTTAAGCGGAATATCGGTCCGCCTAAGAAACTCTTCTGTCGAAATTTTTCCGTTGTTTACCCGCAGTCCTCTATGTACCGCCTCGTCAAATGTCTTGCGGTATGCCTCATATTCTTCCTCACCGAGCAGCTGTTTCATCTCCTGCTCAAAGGCTTCCGGCAGTGTGATCATATCCGTTTATCCCCTTTTATTCTAAAGTTCGTCTGTAATTGCCTGTGCGCGGTATCCCTCTGCAATCAGATCCAGTTCTTTGTGGAACCGTTTTAACTCCTGCAGATCGTTCTGCGCATAGATGTGATAAAACTCATCCTGAATTTTTTCTACTTCGCGTTTGTTCGTCACCTTGTAAAGATTCTCGATATTATTCAGGATATCCGTGATCAGATTCCGCTGCATCTGGGAGGAATTCTGTGCATCCATAATCTCACTCCGCACAGAGGACATCTCATTATCCAGCACAATGATCGCCTTTGCAGCTGCGCTTAAGCGCTCCCGGATGTGATCCGGAATATTTGCCTTATATTTGTACTGCAGCGAGTGCTCAATCGTCGCCCAGAAATCCATCGCCATCGTGCGGATCTGGATTTCCACCTGGATGCGCTTCGGGCCATTCATCGTCTCCACGGTATAGTAAACAATGAGGTGATAGCTCCGGTAACCGCTGTCCTTCATGTGGCGGATGTAGTCTTTCTCGCTCTTAATCTCAATATCCGACCGCTTCTGGATCAGGTCGGCAACCTTTTCGATATCTTCAACGAACTGGCAGATGATGCGGATGCCCGCGATATCCTCCACCTGCTCCTCCATCTCTTCGGGCGCAATGCCCTTTCTCTGCATTTTTTCCAGAATACTGGAAACACTCTTCACACGGCCGCTCACGCTCTCGATCGGTGAGTACAGCCTTTTCCGTGGTGCTCCTTGATCAGATGCCGGAATTTCACCTGTAATTCCTTGACAGCCAGCTCGTATGGTTCCAGAATCTCATGCCATAACAGTATATCCATGTCCCCTAATCTCCTTTTTTGCTCCTGCTTTCAGCCATTTTTCTTATCGGATGGTAAACGCTTTGGAAATTCAATCCCCACCCTGTTACTTTATGCCTGTCTTTTCTGTTTTATGACTGTTTTTCAGAAACTTTTTTGAAATAGACACGGGCAGTTTTTTATGCCTGCCGTTTCGAAAGCTGCTCCAGAACGCGGCACAGGTACTGATACGTTCTCTCCACGGAGGAAATTGAAAGCCGCTCCTCGGTCGTGTGGATCGCTTTCATATTCGGACCGAAGGATACACAGTCAAGACCGGAAAGCTTTTCATAGAACAGACCGCATTCCAGTCCGGCATGAATCGCTTCCACTGCCGGTTTCTGTCCATACATGGCTTCATATTCCGCCACCATCAGATCGCGGAGGGCAGAATCCTCTTTATACTCCCATGCCGGGTACGCGCCCTCTACGTGGAACTCACCGCCCAGGAAACCGATCAGATACTCCAGCTTGTCGGAAAGGGCTTCTTTTGCACTTCCCACGGAGCTCCGCACACTCGCACACGCATGCAGGTGATCCGGCTCTAATTTCAGAATGCCGAGGTTCAGGGATGTTTCCACCAGTCCCGGGATCTGGCCGCTCATCTTCTGTACCCCGTTCGGAAGATTCATCAGGAAAAAGACGGTTTTCTGCAGGCTGACCGGATGAAGCGCCGGTGCAGCGCCCTCGCCTGTTTTCTCTACCGTAACGGTAATACCGTCATCTGTTCCGCTGTACTCTCTGCGAAGATTTTCGGTGAAGCGTGATGCTTCCTCTTTTAAGATCTCTTTCTCTCCGCCGTCGATGGCAAGAAGCATGCGGGTTGTCCGCGGAATGGCGTTGTCTTTTAAGCCGCCTCCAGCTCGATCAGGCATAATCCATCTTTCCTGCCAGTTCGTACAGGAAACGGCCCGCCAGAATGTTGGAGTTGGCACGGTTTTTGTGGATTTCCGTACCGGAATGGCCACCGGCGAGACCGGAAATCGTCACTTCCATCTGCTCACCCATCACTTCGCTTCTGCGCACCGGCAGATCCATCATGGCTGTCATACCGCCTGCGCACGATACGGTGAGAATGCCTTCCTCTTCAGAATCCATATTTAACAGTGTTCTTCCCTTTAATTCATTCCCGTTTAATGCTGCTGCGCCGAGCAGTCCGATCTCTTCATCCGTCGTAATCAGTGCCTCGATGGCCGGAAGCTGCAGATCATCCGATTCCAGCACAGCCAGCATATAGGCAACGGCAATTCCGTCGTCTCCGCCAAGCGTCGTGTCCCTGGCATAAATCTCATCGCCGTCGATGTGAAGCTCAAGGCCGTCCTTCGTAAAATCGTGGCTGCTGCCCGGCTTCTTCTCGCAGACCATATCGCAGTGGCCCTGCAGAATCACGGTCGGAGCCAATTCACATCCCTTCGATGCCGGGCGGCGGATGATCACGTTGTTGGACGCATCCTGATACCAGGATAATTCATGGTCCCTTGCAAACTGAACCAGATAGTCGCTCACTTCTTTTGTGTTTCCGGAGCCGTGCGGAATGCGGCAGAGCTCTTCAAAATAATAAAATACCCGTTCCGGTCTTAATCCTGCTAATACGCTCATTTTTTCTTCTCCCATCTTCTTTTTTTCAAAGCTTCGTCATACTCTATTTTAGAAAGCGGGAGGAGGTTCGAACGTCATGAAAAATCACTTTTATTTCTCTCTTCCCTGCTTCTTTTTTTCTGTCTTCTTATCTTTCCCGCGCGGACTTTTTTCTATGCCTGCGAGGGTGTCAATCTCTGGTTTCATACCATTCTTCCGTCACTTCTGCCGTTTCTGATTCTGACATCTCTTCTTCTGGAAACAGGAGCCGCGCGGCGGATCTCTGCCCGTGCAGAAGTTTTTTTTCAAACGGTTTTCGGTCTTTCCCCGGCTGGGTTTTATGCACTTTTTCTCGGTCTTTTCTGCGGTTTTCCCATGGGAGCGCGCATCACTGCCCAGCTCTATGAGGCAGAAGAAATTGACCGGAACGAAGCGTGCTATCTTTTAACCTTCTGCAGCAGTCCGAGTCCTGCTTTTCTGTCTTCCTATGTTATCTTAACTGCGTTTTCCGGACAGATCCATCCGGGTTCGTCTTCGGCGTGCTCTACGGTTCCAATTTTCTAACTGGTTTTCTGTTCCGGCTTGTTTTCCGCCGCTTCCGCCTGCACCGGCACACCGCCCATCGGACACATTCCGTGGAAAAAAAGAGATGTCAAAACAGACTTCCAAAGGAAACCTGCTGGACACCTCTATCATGAACGGATTTGAAATCATTACACAGCTTGGCGGATACATCATCCTGTTTTCCATTCTGTCCGGACTTCTGATGGATCTGCATCCGTTTGGTTCCGCCTCGCCCCTGCTCTGCGGCGCGCTGGAAATCACGACGGGAATCGCACAGCTTGCCGCGTCCTCTCTCCCTTACGCTGGAAAAGTCTCTGCTGTCCTTACCTGCGCCGCCTTCGGCGGTCTCTCTGTCGCTGCCCAGACAAACTGTATGATCCATAACAGCGGTCTGCCCCTCTGGCCTTATCTTGCCGGGAAGCTCTGCTGTGCTGCTTTCGCAGGAACGCTTGGTTTATTCCTCTTCGCTTTCCTCTTCTGATGCCGGATCATATTCCGGTACGACAACTTCTTCCTCTGGCTTTTCTTCTTCCGGAGCACCCTGCGGGGAGAGCTCACTTCTGTTCTGAACAACGGTATTGTAGCAGCTTGTCAGGGATTCTACAAAGCTGTTGTATTTCTCTCCTGCATCGTTTAATGCAGTCGTCATAATATTACTTAAGTTGGCAAGCATATCATCGGTATATCCGATGGCACCGAGACGGATGCTGTTGGCATCGTTGGTTGCAGCATCCAGGATTTCCTGTGCCTGCTGGTTTGCATTGTTGACGGTCTCATTTGCCTGTGCGTATGCTGACTGCATCACTTCACTCTGCTCTACCATCTCTCTTGCCTTTGCCTGTGCCTCTGCAATGATGGCATCTGCCTTGTTCTGTGCATCTGCCAGAATCGCATCTTTGTTGCTGATGATCTTCTGGTACCGTTTAATCTCGTCCGGTGTTTTCAGACGGAGCTCACGGAGAAGCTCTTCTAATTCTTCTTTATTTACAACGATTTTGGTGGTAGACAGCGGCTGATATTTACAGCTCTCTACATACTCCTCAATTTCTTCGATGATCTGTTCAATTCTGCTGCTCATTTTAATTCTCCTTATCTTTTATCCTGCGGCATTCCTTCTGAATTTCGGGCGGCATACTTTGCGCGGATTTCTTTTTCCACAAAATCCGGAACAAATTTGTGAATGTCGCCGCCAAAAGCAGCTACTTCTTTTACTACCGTGGAGCTGAGGTACGCATACTCCAGCGAGGTAATCAGAAACGTGGTATCTACTTCCGGTTCCAGAACGCGGTTCGTCTGTGCCATCTGCAGTTCATATTCAAAGTCTGTGATCGCGCGGAGTCCGCGGACGATCGTATGCGCCTGGCATTCCTTCGCAAAATCAACAGCGAGCCCGCTGAAAGAACGGACTTCGACATTTGGAATGTCCTGGGTCGCTTTCTTTAGTATATTAACACGTTCTTCCACAGAAAACAACGGAGATTTTGAGGAATTATGTAAAACTCCCACGATTACGCAGTCAAAAAGCTTGGATGCACGCAGAATGACATCCAGATGACCATACGTTACAGGGTCAAAAGTTCCCGGGTATACGGCTGTCTTCATGATTCTTTTACTCCTTCGTGTTTGCTTTTCGGGGTAAGGAATACATGGACATTTGTCTTATAGATTTTTTTCTTCAGAATTTCGTATCCGGCATCCTCCGCCCAGTCGAAATCAGTATTCAGCGATGCTTCTACAATAATTAAGGTATCCTCACCGATAAAAGAGGCGTCGCGGAACGCATACAGCACGTCCTTTTCCAGTCCCTTATCGTATGGCGGGTCCATAAAAATGCAGTCAAAAGGCTCCTGTCCCTGAAGCGACTGCAGAGCTGCATGCGCTTCCATGGGCAGGAGCACTGCCTGCTGTTCCAGCTTCGTAAATTTTAAATTCTGCCGGATACAGTCTGCTGCAGCTTTGTTCTGCTCTACGAACCACGCGCGCTCGGCGCCGCGGCTCAACGCCTCGATTCCGATCGCCCCGCTTCCGGCGAACAGATCGAGAAAACGCGCATCCGGCAGATACGGCTGAAGCATATTAAATAAGGTTTCTTTGATCCGGTCCGTCGTCGGCCGGGTCTGTCTGCCGGGAACCGTCTTTAATGGAAGACTCCGGCATTTTCCTGCTATTACTCTCATGTTGGTCTTATTTTCGTCCTTACTGTTTTTGTTTGATGGATCAGTCGGCTTTCAACTGCTCTCTCCAGTCCAAATCTCCTCTTGCAAGTCCCAAAATCAGAGACTCCGCAGTTCCGATATTTGTTGCAATCGGGATATTGTACTGGTCGCAGGTACGGATAATTTTGTAGACATCCGGCTCTTTCGGATTGATCATCGTCGGATTGTAAAAGAAAATTACCATATCCATATCGCCGCGTTCAATCATCTCGGTAAACTGTTTGTCTCCGCCTACGCTTCCAGGCAGAAATTTGTGTACATGAAGGTTCGTCACCTCTTCAATCCGCCGTCCGGTGGTTCCGGTGGCGTACACCTCATGTTTCATGAGGATTCCCTTGTATGCAATACAGAAATCCTCGATCAGACTCTTCTTGCTGTTGTGTGCTATGATTCCAATATTCATTACTGCAAACCGCCCCTTCTCCTGTTTTTACTACCATGTACAGCAATTATAACAAATTTATTTTCAAAACGCAATTCTTTTTGTGAATTTTTTACACAGTTTTTATATTTTTTCTGCCGTTCCATTTTTCCTTCTTCTTTTACTTTCTCCGCTTTTCCGGAAAAAATACAGAATCTGGAAGTTTATTTTTGTTTTCTTTCCACATACTATGACCGTAGCAGAACAGATGAAAAACACATCCGGATCTGCTTCACAGCAGCTTTTAACAAGCACAAAGATAAAGGAGGGAATGAACATGGCGAATCGTTCATCGAATACCGCAGCAGTACCAGAAGCAAAAGGCGCTCTGGACAAATTCAAATTTGAGGTGGCAAGCGAACTCGGCGTGCCGCTCAGTGATGGCTACAACGGTAACCTGACTTCCAAACAGAATGGTTCTGTCGGAGGTTATATGGTCAAAAAGATGATTGAGCAGCAGGAACGCCAGATGTCCGGCGGTTCTTCTGGCCAGTACTAATCATCCCGGTATAACATCCTGATGCCGGAACAGGCATCAAAAAGCGTGAGCTCTTTTCTTTTCGGAAAAGCTCACGCTTTTTTCTTGCTCCTGCAGAGCTGTACATAATACTTACAGATCAATGCTTCCGGTTACATCATCATTGATTACGTAGTAAGCAGTAAATTCCTCCGGTTTTACATAAACCTTCAGGCTCTTTAATTCCTCTGCTTTCTTGCCATATCCTTCGATCCAGATCTGCTGGATTCTCTCGTACAGATCTTTCTCCTTGATTTCTCTTCCGCCGAACTGCAGAATCATCTCCTGCTCCGCTTCTTTCTTTGCTGCTTTTGCAGGTGCTTTTTTCTCTGCCGGCTTTTTCGCTGCTGCTGGTTTTTTCGGTGCAGCCGCTTTCTTTGTCGTTGTTTTCTTCGCTGTTGTGCGGGTTGTTTTTGCAGCTTTTGCTGCCGGTTTTTCTTCTGCTTTTGCAGGTGCTTCCTCTGCTGCTGCAGTTTCCTTTACAACTTCTTTTGCAACTTCTTTTACAGCTTCTTTCTCTGCTGCGGTTGTTTTTTCTGCTGCTTTGGTCTCTACTTTTACTGTCTCGTTCTCTGCTGTCTTAGCCTGGGCAGCTGGTTTTTTCTTTACCATATCTGTTTCCTCCCATTTAGACCGGCCCTGTATATTTTGGAAGAGCCGTCCTGCGAACTATCATTCAGGCGAACGCTTGACACTCACGGTCCGCACATTTTTTGATTCCTTGTTTATGATACATGAATTTTTTTGTCATTTCAAGTAATATCTGATTTCGCACGAATTTTCCACGAAATTGTACAGTCATTTTCCATACTATCCAATCAGGCTGTTATTTTTATCCGATTTTGCATTTTAAAGCCGGATTTTTTTGTAATTTTTCACAATCCAATGTCGTGGTTTTCCAGATCAAGATACGATTTCATTACCTTTTTCAGCAGTTCATGCTCCGGTTTTTCAAAATAAGGATCGTCGGCAAGCAGTTCTGAAGCCGCCTCACTCGCTTTCTGCAGGATATCGGCATCCCGGAAAATATCTGCCATCTGGAATTCCATATCCCCGCTCTGGCGCGTTCCCAGCAGATCGCCGCTGCCGCGCAGTTTCAAATCTTCCGAGGCAATATAAAACCCGTCGTTCGAATGGTTCAGGATTTCCAGACGTTTGGCGGTCTCCTGATCTTTGTTTCCGCGGATGAAAATACAGTAGGACTGATGCTCTCTCTTCCGACACGTCCGCGGACGCTGATGGAGCTGTGCAAGGCCGAACCGTTCGGCATTTTCCACCATCATCACCGTCGCATTCGGCACGTTGACACCGACCTCCACGACTGTCGTCGAGACGAGTACCTGGATTTCTCCGCTGGCGAACCGCTCCATGATCTCGTTTTTCTGCGCCGCCTTCATCTGTCCGTGCAGCATCTCTACTGTGATGCCCGGCAGCTCTTTTTTCAGGAGCTGTGTATAGTCGGTGACGTTTTCCGCTTCCAGACCCTCGCTCTCCTCCACCATCGGGCAGATCACATACGCCTGACGGCCCAGTTCGACCTGACGCGTGATAAAGCGGTAAGCTTTTGGACGGTAAGACGTATCCACCACACAGTTTTTGATCGGCAGACGCTTCGCCGGAAGTTCATCAATCACAGAAATCGAAAGATCTCCGTACAGAATGATAGCCAGGGTTCTTGGAATCGGCGTTGCACTCATAACGAGAACATTCGGCGGTTCCCCTTTTTCAGCAAGTGCCGTTCTCTGCCGGACACCGAAGCGGTGCTGTTCGTCTGTGATGACAAGCGCCAGATTTTTGTACTGTACCTTTTCCTGAATCAGTGCATGTGTGCCGATCACCATTTTGCAGCTTCCGTCTTCCAGACTGGCATAAATTTCCCGGCGTTCTTTTGCTTTCGTGGATCCAGTCAGAAGGCGGGGATTGTATTCCGTCAGATTGTTTTCTTTTAACAGAGTGCAGAGCGATTCATAATGCTGCCGCGCCAGGACCTCCGTCGGAACCATCAGCGCCGACTGGTAGCCGTTCTCGGCTGTCATAATCATTGCAAGGAATGCCAGAATTGTCTTTCCGCTTCCGACATCTCCCTGTACCAGCCGCGCCATGCGGGTATGGCCTTTTAAGTCCCGCTCCAGTTCGCCCCACACGCGCATCTGTGCATTCGTGAGACGGTACGGCATATTTTCGATGACTTCCTCCGTCTTCCAGACGGCGCGGATCGGGAACGCATTGGTAATTCCCTCCGTCTGCTCTTTTAACTGCCGCAGGGACAGGATGAAGAGAAAAAACTCTTCGAACACAATTCTGCGCCGCGCCGTTGCCAGATGCTCCTGGTCTTTTGGGAAATGAACCTCATGGAGGGCATAATTGATTTCACAGAGTTCATACCGGGCACGGATTTTCTCCGGCAGATAGTCCTGCGCAGGTGCGCATCGCTCCAGCACCTGTGCGACGGCCTTGCTCACCATCTTGTTCGTGAGACCGGCTGTCAGCCCATAAACCGGCTGAAGATTTGCCAGAAGCTCATGGTATGCGGCAGGAGTGAAGATTTCCGGCTGCTCCATCACGAGACGGCCTGATTTTTCCTGTATCTTTCCGCGGAAGATAAAAACACTGCCTTTCTTCAGCGTGCTCCGCAGAAACGGCATATTAAACCAGGTAAGCTGCAGCCGCACCGGCTCCTCGTAGAGTTCCAGGACAACGACGCTCTTTCTCTGGTTTCCTTTTACCGACGGACTGTGGACAATTCTTCCGTATACCGCATTCTTTTCCTCTTGTCTGCATTCGCGAAGGGGAACCGGCTCTGCATAGCAGTCATAATCTCTTGGATAATAATGCAGAAGCTGCTGCAAATTGTAGATTCCTACTTTTGCAAACAGCTTCTCCGTTTTTTCACCGATCCCCTTCAGTGTTGTCAGGGGTTCCGTATTCATATTTTTCTTTCCTTACTCTTATTCAACCGAAACGACACAGTAGTAAATCGCTGTCCGCCATAGTTTACTTCCACATCGCAGTCCGGATATGCCTGCTCGATTTTTTCGCCAAGCTTTCGGCATCTTCCTCACTCATATCTTCACCGTAGTAGATGCTGATCAGCTCGCTGTCCTCATCGACCATGGCGCGGATGGTTTCTTCTGCAACGGTAAGAATATCCTGTCCGACAGCGAGAAGTCCGTGATCGCCAAGTCCCATGATGTCGCCCTGATGGATCTCTTTCTCATCGATGTGGGTATCACGTACCGCGTACGTTACCTGACCGGTTTTCACCATCTGGATGCCCTCTGTCATGGCCTCCTCGTTCTCTTCTGCAGATTTCTCCGGCACATAGCTGATCATGGCTGTGATGCCCTGCGGAACGGTTTTGGTCGGAACAACGATGATATTTTTGTCCTCAGTCATGGCTTTTGCCTGATTTGCTGCGAGGATGATATTTTTGTTGTTCGGCAGAATAAAGATATTCTTTGCATTGACCTTCTCAATTGCAGTCAGCATATCCTCGGTGCTCGGTTCATGGTCTGACCGCCCTCGATCAGGTAATCAACACCGAGTCCCTGGAAGATCTCTTTGATTCCCTCTCCGATGGACACGGCGATGAATCCGTTCTCCTTCGGCGGCTGTTTTGCTGCTTCTTTTCTCTTCTTATCTTCCTCTGCCTGCTGTGCTGCGATCTTTTCTGCATTCTTGATCAGGCGCTCCTGATGCTCCTCACGCATGTTGTCGATCTTCATTCTGGTCAGCTGTCCGTACGTCAGCGCCTTGGAAATTGCTTTTCCAGGATCGTTGGTATGTACGTGTACCTTAACCAGCTCGTCGTCTGCAACGAGAACGATCGAATCTCCGATCCCGTTCAGGAAATCTTTGAATGCATAAACCTCTTCATCCGGAAGCGGGTTTTCCAGCATAATGATAAACTCGGTGCAGTAGCCGAATTTGATTTCTTTTTCTGTCTCTTTGGACGGTCTGACAAATTCTGTCTTTGCTTCCGGCATCTCGAAATTCAGATCAATCTCTTTCCCGAGGAACGCGTCATATGCGCCCTGCAGTACGGTTAAGAGACCCTGTCCGCCGGAATCCACAACGCCTGCCTCTTTTAATACCGGCAGCATCTCTGGTGTCTGGGAGAGCACGTACTCTGCATGCGCGAGAACGTCCTCGATGAATGCGTTCAGATCTTCGCTTTCCGGTGCAAGCTCTGCTGCTTTCTCTGCTGCTCCCTTTGCCACGGTCAGGATGGTACCTTCTTTTGGCTTCATAACGGCTTTGTATGCAGTCTCGACTGCTTTTTCCATTGCCTCTGCAAGAATCTCTGCATTCAGCTCTTCATAGTCGCGGATCTTCTTGGTAAAGCCACGAAGGAGCTGGGAAAGAATAACGCCGGAGTTACCTCTGGCACCGCGCAGAGAACCGGAAGAGATTGCCTTGGAAAGGTTGTACATGTTCACTTCTGTGAGCGAGTTTACTTCCTTGACTGCGGACATGATCGTCAGCGTCATGTTGGTACCTGTGTCGCCGTCCGGTACCGGGAACACGTTCAGCTCATTGATCCACTCTTTCTTTACTTCCAGATTTTTTGCACCAGCCAGAAACATTTTTGCCAGTAAGCCGGCATCAATTGTATTTGTAGCCACTTTCTTCATTTCCTCCTATTACCATCAGTCGATGACGCGAACGCCTTCAACCAGGATGTTGATTTTTTCAATTTCCATTCCAGTGAACTCTTCCACCTTGTATTTCACATTATTGATCAGGTTATCTGTTACGGCAGAAATACTGACTCCGTAAGAAACAATCACGTGGAAATCCAGGGAAATTTTATTTTCCGAAATCGATACATTAATTCCGTGTGTCAGACTCTCTTTTTTCAGAAGTTTGACCAGTCCATCTTTCATGTTTACCGCTGCCATTCCGACAATGCCGAAGCACTCCACAGCAACGCTGCCCGCATACAGGGCGATTACATCCGGATTGATTACGATTTCTCCCAAGCCTGTATTCATACGACCTTTCATGCCTTGTATCCTCCAATTCCATCATACTATTCAAAACACATGGAGACAGGAATAACTGACTCCACTCTACGATACATTATAACCGCTTTTCCGCAAAAAAGAAAGTTTAAAATGAAAAACCTTCAAAATTCATATAATTTTTTCATTTTTTACTTGCAAAACCGGTATAGATCTGTTAGAATGACTTATGTTGTGAGTCTAAAATGCGTTTTGACTCAAGTACGTATGTCAAGGAGGTGCAATCATGGCAAAGTGTGCAATTTGTGAGAAGGGTGCTCATTTCGGAAACAACGTAAGTCATTCACATAGAAGAAGCAATAAAATGTGGAAATCTAACGTAAAATCTGTCAAAGTTAAAGTTGACGGTGTACCGCAGAAAATGTACGTATGTACTTCCTGCTTAAGATCCGGAAAAGTAGAGCGTGCATAAGTTGAATGGTTAAAAGGCCTTTCCAGTCCGGGAAGGCTTTTTTGCTGTTCAAAAATAGAATTAAGATTTTAAAAAAAGTTCTGGGAAGAGCAAACAGGACATAAGTTTTCGCTTATGCCTGTTGTGCTCTATTTTTTATATTTTAAAAGGGAGAAAAAAATAGCGTGGTCTCTTAAGCTGAACCTGCCAACGATCCATATGCTTAGCAAAAGAAAAAGAGCATCCTACCGAACTTCGTTCTGGTAAGACGCCCTCGTCTTGATCTATGATATTAGTATAGTTGGCTGATTCATTTAAGATGGACTTATTATAGCGCAGCTTTCTTCATTTTGCAAGTATTTCTCTGTACAAATCAGCCAGTTCATTTCCGATCTTTTTGTGCATCTTTCACTATTCCCCTGTATTGCAGAACAGATGATATCCCACGCACAGCAGCAGAGCGGCCGCAAGAACCGTAAGAAATGAGCTGCGGATCATCAGGCTGATGAGAAGCCCGACCCCCATCCAGAACAGCAGAAAACCTAAAATTCTGCACAAACGAGCTTACTCCTTATCCGCCTCTTGGTTTATTATATGCTCTACTTTCTCTGCGGTATACCCGTCCTCTTCCTTTTTGCCGGTAAAGCGGCTGATCAGATCCGGAGCCATGTCAATGATTTTGGTGACAGCATCCTGGTTTTTGATGTTGACCAGACGTGTTCCGTTTTTGCTGATGACAAGAACGGCGCTCGGAGAAATTTTTCCGCCCATACCGCCTCCTGCATTGTTCTTTGCATTTTCTGCGAATGCACCCGCTCCCACGCCGAAGGAAACGTCTACCAGCGGCAGAAGAATCGTATCATCAATGTGGATCGCCTCACCTACGACCGTCTTTGTTGTGATAAAGCTGTCCATTCCGCGGAACAGTGCTTCTACAGTATTCTGAAATGTGTTGTCCTTTTCTGCCATCTTTTAGGCCTCCTTGTGTTTGAAATGTCGTATGGTTTTCCGAAGATTCTGATCCCGGAATAATCGAAGTGCAATGCCGGCTGCTGTCACAGCCTGAAAACTTCCTTTCATCCGGACATCGCCCCGGAGAATTTCCTGTTCGAAATCCGGCTGGACGGAAAGGTCTTTCGGCAGTTTTCCATAAATCATACCCAGAATGCCGAGTGTCTCTCCGGTCAGTGCCGGATCGTCAAATCCGAACCGGACTGTGCCGGTTACTTTTTTCGGTGCTGCTTTCTTCAGGAAATAAAGCACTTCTTTCTTTGCATGGAGCAGTGCCTCACGGAACATCTTCGAACGGAAGAATTTTTTCACACTCTCCCACTTTCTTTTTAACCGTCTGCCTGCCTGGATTTTCTGCTCCAGTTTTTCAAGCAGACGGAACGGAAGTTCCAACAGCCGGAAAGCTGTCTGCAGCAGACGGCTGACAAGATTCAGCAGTTTTTCCGGAAGATATTCGATCCTTCCGAAAAACCGTTCCAGAATGCTTTTTTTCGGCGCATCCGGTTCCTGCTCTTGCTCTGGCTGCTCCTTCTGTGCTGTCACCTTCTGCTGTTTTTCTGTCTGGTCCGGTGCTTTCTGTGTCTTTTCTGCGTCTCTTTGCGGCATTTGTTTTTCTACAGTATCTGTTTTTTGTTCTGCCGGTTGTTCCGCCGATGTCTGCTCTTTTTTCGCTTCCGCTTTCTGCTCTGCTGTTTTTTCTGCTTCCGGCGCATTTTCTGTCTCATTTTCCTCCGTCCGGGACACGGACGCTTCTCCCCGGCGGATCTTTTTCAGCCGCCGTTTCCATGTTTCCAGTGATGCCCCGAAAAGCAGAATCTGCGCCTCCGGCTTCTGTTCCTCATACGAGGCCGTCAGCGCGACAGCTCCGAAAAGCCACGATACTCTTCCGCTCGCTTTTACGCAGGCAAATCCCTCTTCTTCTTTCAGAACCTGCGCCCGGTAGCAAAAAGGAAGAAACAGGACGGTGCAGACGATAAGAAGCACGAGAAACAGTAAAACAAGGAGTAAAATCCCAGTGCCTTCAAAATCATGAATAGTATATGTATCATTCACATCCCTCAATCCGGTTCAGCAGCCATTCCCGGATTTTTACTTCTCCGGTTTCCCGATAAGTTTCCAATGCGATCGCCTCCACAAGCTCAAAAGCTTCCTCGCGCGACACGGCAAGTCCGACAATCATCGGACAGTTTCTCCGCACGGCCGGCTGCAAAAGCAGATCCGCCGGAATTACATCCAGATTGTTCTGCTGATTGGAAGGCAGTGTGAGGAGCCAGACTCCCGGAACTGCTTTTTTGTTCTCAATCCGGCGCATCCATTTTTTCTGTTTCTTTTTTGCAGTATCCCCGACGTACAGATTTTTATACCAGTTTACCATATTTTCCCTGAGCCTGTGCTGAACCTTCCATAAATTTGCTCTCTTCAGTTCCAGATACTCCTGATAGGCCTTTTCCAGAATCTGCCGTTCATTGGAAAACTTCAGCAGATGATATGCTTCGTGATACTTGTAATAGCCCGAATCCACAAAGTATTCTTCTCTCTGTGGACGCTGTAGTAGCCGGATGAGGCCATCAGATACCAGTGCACCTCTTTTTCCACGGTGCCTCCGGAATGCTGAAACTGTACTGGCTTTTTCCCACGTACTTGATGATGGTTCCGTGCACGCCGGACTCCTCATACACCTCGCGGACAGCAGTCTGTTCATGGGTTTCTCCCGGCTCAACGGTTCCTTTCGGCAGAACCCAGCTTCATATTTGTTGCGGTAGCTTTTGTAAAGCGTCAATATTTTTCCACGGTAGATTACGATACCTCCGCAGCTAACTGCTTCGATCATACGTTTTAAGCTCCTTCTGGCTTTTTCCATTCTCTGACAGCTCTTTTCTTCCCGCTTGCCGCCAGATCTTCTGTTAAAAAGTATACCTCTTTTCCCGCCCCCGCGCAACCTTAAAACCGCATCCTTTTTCTAACATTTTTCTAAAAATTCAGAAACGCGCCCGAACCCATCCTTTCCGGTTCGAACGCGTTTTTTCATCGTTTACTGCTGTGCATAATATGCTTCAATTACCTGTCTTGCAATCGGTACAGCGACTTCACTCGAATATCCGCCGTTTTCTGCCACAACAGCAATGACAATATCAGGATCATCCGCATTGGAGAATCCGACAAACCAGGAATGCGGTGTCTCTCCGTCGCTTCCGTGTTCTGCGGTTCCTGTTTTACCGGCGATATTGTACGGCAGATCCGAAAGTGAAACTGCAGTTCCGCTCTGGACAACGCCTTTCATCAGCTCTGTCAGCGTATTGGCTTCGCTCTCGGACATTACCGTGCCAAGAGACTCTTTGTAAAAGGTTTTGACTGCCTGTCCGTCCGCAGACACAATGTTGTCCACATAACGCGGTTTGATCATTTCTCCGTCATTTGCAACCGCGGAGGCGATCAGCGCCATCTCCATCGGTGTTACCAGCGTATCGCCCTGGCCAATGGAGGTCTGCATCACAAGAGCATCCGCCGTTGTCGAATCAAGGTCGAAAGAACTTTTGCTGGTCGGAAGCTCCAGATCCAGACGGCTGTTCAGATACAGGGAATCCGCCAGCGAGCGGAAGGCATCTTTATCCAGCCCAAGGCCAATCTGTGCAAAGGCAGAGTTGCACGAATGTGCAAACGCACCCGCAAAATCTTCCGGTCCATGCACTTCACCGCCGGAGCAGTGAATCGTATAGTTTCCTGCTGTCAGCTCACCGTCACAGTCGAACGAAAAACCGTCCAGTGTGCCGTTCTGACGGAGATACGCAAGCGAAGTAACAATCTTGAACGTAGATCCCGGCGGATATCTTCCCTGCAGACCGCGGTTCAGAAACACGCCGCTCTCATCGTCTGCGTTCAGTGCCTCCCAGTCCTCATCAATCGTATTGGGATTAAAAACCGGATTGCTCACATTGGCAAGTACACGGCCCGTTTTTGCTCCATCACGACAACTGCACCGCGGTATCCGTCCAGTGCATCGGCCGCGGCCTGCTGGAGTGTTGTATTCAGCGTTGTATAGAGACTGTCTCCCGGGTTCTTCGCATCGCTGAATTCATTCTTTACCTGCTTTAACTTACTTGTATGGGACTCCATCAGCATATAGTTGTAGGAAGATTCGAGGCCGCTGTTTCCTTTTCCCGTGTAGCCAACCACCTGCGCAAACAGGCTGCCGAACGGATACGTTCTTACCTCATCCCCGTTTTCATCTGTCGTCGTCTTTGCCAGTTCCTGGCGTCCGCAGAATAGATTGTTCCGCGGATCACGCGCTCTGCATAGTTATTCTGTCTCGTATTGTAAGAACTATTCAGAAATTCTTCTTTCCGCACGACATTAAAGTAAACGAGATACGCGATCAGCCCAAGAAACATGGCCACGAACAGGAACGAAACGATCAGATACGGCCCTGCGCCGTTGTTTGCCGCCTTACCAGTGGAGGCTGTTCTCGGTCTGCTCTTCGATCCGCCGTTCGAATTCATCCGGCTGCTCGCGGTACTTCTGGCGGGCTCCCTGTCCGTCGTTCCGGCCGCCGCTCTTCTTTCGTCTTTCGGTCTCTTCGTCCGGGCGTCGTTTTTTCTTGGCGCCTGGGTCGTTTTTCTGCTGGTTTCGTTTCTTCTTGTTTCGTCTTTTCTCAAGCTCCTCACCTTCGTCTTCCCTTAAGATGTACAATCCCTGAATGATCGACAGCATCAGCACCGTGGAGAACATGGAGCTTCCTCCATAGCTGACCAGCGGCAGCGTGATACCTGTCATAGGAATAAATTTAATGGTTCCTCCGATGGTGAGGAACACCTGTGTCGCATATTCCGTTCCAAGACCCATGGCAATCAGTTTGTAGAACCGTTTGCTCATCTTCATGGAAATATTGATAATCAGAAGGAATGTGGACATGCACAGCAGAATCAGGCAGATTCCGAAGATAATGCCCATCTCCTCACAGATCGCACAGAAAATAAAGTCTTTCGTTGCAACCGGGATAATGTCAGGCCGTCCCTCGAAAAGGCCGGTTCCGAACCATCCGCCGGAGCACATGCCGAAGAGGCCCTGTGCTAACTGGCTGCTGATATCCCAGTTTCCGATCGATCCTGCCAGAGTGCCACACGGTTCCGTACATGGGAAAACAGGAAATACGCCACAACGCAGGCGGCACTCATTCCCGCAAGTCCCAAAAGCGGATATCTGGCTTTTCTCGTTGCCACATAGATTACAACCACGTACGCCATAAAGAAGACGAACGCAGTTCCAAGGTCGGTGGATGCAACAAGGATCAGCACATGAACTGCCGCAATGACCGTTGCTTTCACAACGTTTCCAAAGGAATTATCCTCGCGCAGCATGCCTGCCATAAAGAACACGAGTGTGATCTTGCAATCTCAGAGAGCTGGAACGTAATGCCGTGAATTTCGATCGACAGCTTCGCACCGCCGGAAGTAAAGCCAAGCACCATAACGACGGAAAGCATGGCAATTCCGAGCACAGCGTAAATCCAGGTCAGATTTTTCAGGAACTTGCCCTTTCGGACAATGACCGGAATGATGAAGCAGAGCAGTGTGGATGCCGCCAGAATTTTGTACTGGGACATCGCCTTTGACACGCTCAGTCTCGTCAGAATAATCATGCTGATCGAGAGCAGCATACACATGTTGTTTACCAGGATCATCGATGCCTTCCGGTAAATCAGGCGGTACAGGATCTGTACGCCCAGGATATACGCCATCGTGAGCAGAAACATCTGAATCGTTGATACTTCGCCCTCCTGCAGGAACATCACGAAGAAACAGATGAAATTCATCAGAATGATCATGATGATCTGCCGCATCAGAATGTAATGGCGCTCATCCTCATCCCGCTCTTTGAGTGCAGCAAACGACTGCACGGTAAAACAGATCATGAGGAAGGTAATCACATATTTTGATAACTGAACAATGGTATTTTCCATAAATTCCCCTTATTTTTTCTCACCGTTTACTCTACTTTCCGGCGGAAATGGCCTTTGGTATATTCCTGTTCGGCCGGAACTGCGATTCCTTTACAATACGTTCCAGCAAACGCAACGGCGATTTCTTTTGTCTCCTCCAGTGTCTCGATGGTAAAATTCAGCCGCACCGCAGCCGGATGCATGGACCGGATCTCATCGGCTTCTTTTACCAGGCCGAGCGGAAGGCTGTTGTAGATCACACTGTAGCACGAGGTGCAGTAACTCTTCACTGGGAAGTATTTTCCCATCCGGTCTTTTAAGCGTACCAGAGAATAACTGTGATTGCAGCCGTTCAGGTTCTTCTGGACACACTGGGCGGAAACCATCATCGGAAGGTAGCCGTAGACCACCATTTCGCTGTTCGTATTGTCACGTTTTCCGATTTCCCGCTCGTTCAGCTCATACGGAACGGTATCACGCTGCACGCCCTGCTCCTGCCAGAATGCCTGCGCACGGCTGTTGTACGTGTAAACGCTGTAATCGAGCCGGATATCCTTTTCCATTCCCATCTCTTTCAAAAACGAAAAGCTTTCGAGATTGCGGATCAGGAAACCGCCAAGACCGATCTCCTTCAGACAGCGGAACGTGTCGCGGTATTCCTTCAGATCGCCTTCACGCACAACGTGCGGCAGCATCAGATAAACCTGTTTTCCCAGTTCTTTCGCCTGCAGGATGCCTTTTTCCGCCTGCTCTTCGAAGATTTCCCGTTTGAAGCATCCCATGCCGGCGTAGATCGTCGTGATCTCCGGAATCTCGAGCAGCGCATTCCACTGGGCTCTCGTCTCGGCAGATGCGGTCAGCTCCATTTTCTTTTCTGCCTGCTCTCCTGGTCCGGTTTTCCAGATGCTTTTGCTTCCTGTTCCGGCTTTTCCGCTGCTTTTCTGCGGTATGGCTCTGTCATCTCCTTCACCAGCTGGTCCGAAACGCCTCTCCGCAACTCGTTTAACGTCTGCATCGGCACGAAACAGTTGTCATCCATACAGACATCGAGTTCTTTGAAATAGAATGGTGTCTCGCCTGTCTTTTCCAGCTGTGTTTTTGCGCGTTCCTCGGTCAGCGGCTGCTTCTTTGCCGGTTCTACCATGCCCGCCTCTGCTGTTACGCTGTATTTTCCGCTTTCTGCACTTAAGACGCCGGCTGGCCCGGATACAGGGTCAGAAAGCCGGAAATCGGCTCTTTTGCCTCAGTCTCGATATAATCTCTCTGGATCTCATAAAAGAGCTGCTCATTTCTGCGCTGTTTCTTTTTATTTTCCTGCTCTTTTTCGTTCTTCAGCGCCATCATATCGCGTCCGTTTCTTACGGTATAATAGCTTTTGTTGAAACCGTCACGGTTATACAGCTCATACAGCTTTTTCATGTCCTCCGGCAGAACGTGGAAACGGGACGGCTTTTTTTCGTACAGATCGAGGTATTTGCGGTAAATGCTGACAACGCCCGCTGTATACTCCGGCTTTTTCATTCTGCCTTCGATTTTGAGGGACATAATCCCGGATTTTACAATCTCCGGCAGCAGTTCTACCGTACACATATCCTTCGGGCTTAACGGATAGCGGTCGCCCGGCTCCCCCATGCGGTGGTTGTCTTTATCGTACGCTTCGTACGGCAGACGGCACGGCTGCGCGCATCTTCCGCGGTTTCCGCTTCTTCCGCCGATCAGGCTGGAAAAAAGGCACTGTCCCGAATAGCAGTAGCAGAGCGCCCCGTGGACGAAGCATTCAATTTCAAGGTTGGTCGTCCGGTGGATTTTCTGGATCTCCGCAAACGAAAGCTCACGGGCCGGTACCACACGCGTCGCGCCAAGGCTCTCCAGGAAACGCGCTCCCGCAGATCCTGTCACTGTCATCTGTGTGCTCGCATGAATGTCGAGATCCGGGAACCAGGAGCGGACCGCCTTTAAAACGCCCATATCCTGGACAATCACGGCATCCAGTCCCTGCTCATAGTACGGACGCAGATACGGATACAGTTTCTCTTCCAGTTCCTCCTCTTTTAAGAGGGTGTTGACCGTCAGATACAGTTTCCGGTTCCGCAGATGGACGTAATCGATGGCTGAGAGAATCTCCTGCTCATCCAGATTTTTTGCATACGCTCTTGCGCCGAATGCGGCTCCGCCGAGATAGACGGCATCCGCACCGGCGGAAACCGCTGCTTTTAACGCTTCCATCGAACCGGCTGGTGCTAATAATTCTGTCTTCATCTTTATCTCCTAAAAACGGGCGATTACCTGTTCCGCAATCCCCCGTTTTTCCTTCTTTTACGCTTTTAATAAATCTTCCAGATCCTTATTTGCCTTATCAAGCTGCCGCTGCAGTTCTTCCCTCTCGCCGCGCACATGTTCCAGCTCGATTCGTTTCTCTTCCAGTTCTTTTTTCAGATCGCCGGCCTGGATTTCCGCTGCGATCAGATCGTGCTTCATATCGTAGGTTTCCCGGTCTTTGGCTTCCATATCCTCTTCGAGGGTATCTACCTGGCTTTTTGCTTTGAAATAGTCGTCTGCAATGTTCAGTGCAAGCAGTGTGTGCTTCGTATCCACCGACAGGCGGTTGTATCCGGCTGACTGGGAAAGTTCGCTGATCTTCTGATTCAGATAAGCAGCTACTTTCTGCAGATATTCCGGGCTCTCATAGCCTCCCAGTGTGATAATTTTTCCATCTATTAAAACCTGTGTTGTATTTTTTACAGCCATTCTTTTGCTTTTCCTCCACTGAATTTAACCGGACCAAACTCCCGGCTAATATAACCTATCATATACCGAAAATGGAAGAAAAACAACCTTTTTCTGCAAAAAGCGACAGAAAATGAAAGATTCAGGGCTTTTACTCTTCGATCTTACGCGGTGCCTCCAGCCCCAGGTGGTGCCAGGCAAATTCCGTTGCCACTCTTCCACGCGGAGTGCGGTTGATAAATCCGGATTTGATCAGGAACGGCTCGTAGACATCCTCGATGGTGCCGGCATCTTCTCCAATCGATGCAGCCAGGGTATCGAGTCCCACCGGACCGCCCTGGAACTTTTCCATAATGGTGGTAAGAAGCAGCCGGTCAGTCTGATCCAGTCCGTAACGGTCTACTTCCAGCAGATCAAGAGCAAATGATGCGACCTCTTTTGTGATTCTTCCATCGTATTTCACCTGGGCAAAGTCGCGGACACGCTTTAAAATCCGGTTTGCCAGACGCGGTGTTCCCCTGGAACGGCGCGCCATCTCAAGCGCTCCCTGCGGGTCCACCTCCACATTCAGTACTTTTGAGGAGTGCAGAATAATGTTGGCCAATTCTTCCTCCGTGTAAAATTCCAGATGGTGGATGACACCGAACCGGTCGCGGAGCGGGGCAGTCAAAAGACCTGCACGCGTTGTTGCGCCGACCAGCGTAAACTTCGGCAGATCCAGGCGGATCGAGCGCGCCGAAGAGCCTTTTCCGATCATGATATCAATCGCAAAATCCTCCATCGCTGGGTAAAGAACCTCCTCGACCTGGCGGTTCAGGCGGTGGATCTCATCAACAAACAGGACGTCGCCCTCCTGCAGATTGTTGAGGATCGCTGCCATCTCACCCGGTTTTTCGATCGCCGGGCCGCTCGTTACCTTCATATGGGTTCCCATCTCATTTGCAATGATGCCCGCCAGCGTTGTTTTTCCAAGTCCCGGAGGGCCGTAAAACAGCACATGATCGAGAACATCACTTCGCTGTTTTGCTGCTTCAATATATACTTTCAGGTTCTTTTTCGTCTTTTCCTGTCCGATGTAGTCGTCCAGGCGCTGGGGACGGAGCGAACCTTCGATTTTCACGTCCTCCTCGAGAACGTCAGTTGTGATAATTCTTCTTTCCATCGTTATAAGGTTTCCTTCTTCCACAATTTAGGACCATCTGCTAAAACATATGCTTCAATGCCGCTTTCAGCACAGCCTCGCTGTCCATGCCTTCGGTGATTTCGACTTTCTTTACTGCCTGCAGTGCTTCCGTTCCGGAGTAGCCAAGCGCAGTCAGCGCCTGTACCGCATCCTGGAAGCATCCGGTTCGCCTGCCTGCCGTACCGCCGCAGCCGCCTGATTTCCTGCCAGCTTCTGCTCGAACGCTTCCTGCAGGTCGAATTTGTCTTTTAATTCCAGAATCAGCTTCTGCGCGGTCTTCTTTCCGATGCCCGGTGTTTTGGCAATCGCCTGGACATCTTCCGAGAGGACGGCAAAGCGCAGATTGTCTGCAGTAAGCGTGGACAGCACCGCAAGCGCCGCTTTTGGTCCGATGCCGCTTACGCCGATCAGCATACGGTATATTTCAAGATCTTCGCGGGACAGAAAGCCGAATAGGGAAATTCCGTCTTCCCGCACACTCATATGAGTATATATCTTTAACTCTTCTCCCTCCCGGACGCCTGCGTCGAACATACTCGCTGGAATATTCAGCTCATAGCCGATTCCATGGCTTTCGAGAATCATTTTTCCTTCAGAAAGAGAATCTACAGTTCCTTTGATAAATGCAATCATGTTTTTCCTCCAAAGCGCCGTTTTCTTTTTTTGAAAGCGAACGCATATTCTATTATAGCAGAACTTTTCTCATCACGCAACGATTAGTCGCTGTCTTTCTTGCATGTCAGATTTTTTCGTCTTATAATATCTTTAGATTCAAAAAAGTTTTTCAAAGGAGACAAAAAACCTTATGCAGATCATAGATTCTACCCCCGCTGCTCTCTCTGCCGATCTTCAGATGTATCTGAGAAACGGCGATGTCTTTTTCGATATTGAGACGACCGGCCTTTCCTGGCGTACCTCGCATCTCTATCTGATTGGTGCGCTGTTCTTTGACCCGGCCGCGGATACTTTCACACTGCGCCAGTGGTTTCTTGATCGACCGGCCGAAGAAAAAGAGATGCTTGTCTCTTTTTTCACGTTTCTTTCCGACGTGAAGCGGCTGGTGCATTTTAATGGAACGACATTTGATCTTCCTTACCTCACACACAAAGCACTGTTTTATCAGATGGAAGATCGCTTTCGTCAATCGCATCCCTGGATCTTTATCAGGCACTCCGCCCGTTTCAGTCAATCCTGGGACTTTCTTCAATGAAACAGAAAAATGTGGAACAGTATCTCTCATTCCCACGGAAGGATCAACTTAACGGAAAACAGTTGATTTCTGTTTTCCACGACTATCTTCAGACACTGGATGAAAAGAAACTGGAACTGCTTTTCCTTCACAATTATGAGGATGTCCTCGGCATGGGTTCTGTTCTGGAACTGCTCGCGCTTCCTGCCCTGTTTCACGGCGATTTTTCTGTCCAGTCGTGTCGTTTTACCGGACAGACACTGGAAGTTTCACTGCAGCCCGAGCGGGAAGTTCCGGTTTTCCTCTCCCGTGTCTGCGCGGATGGTTCTCTTACAGCCTTTGGTTCACGGGTTTCTCTCTCCCTGCAGACGCATACGGCGGAGCTGAAATATTTCTTCCCGGACTATAAGAATTACTATTATCTTCCGCTGGAGGATCAGGCTGTTCACAAGAGCGTTGGCGCGTTTGTCGATCCGGAACACCGTCAGAAAGCAAAGGCTGCCAACTGCTATCAGCGGCGGACCGGTACATTTCTTCCGCAGCAGAAAGAGTTTTTCACCCCGGCCTTCCGCGAGAATTTCAAAAGCCGCCCTTACTATTTTGAGTGGTCCGACGCCTTTCTTTCGCAGGAAGATCTCCTGAAAAAGTATCTCTGTTCCGAGCTTCAGCTCTTTTTCAAAGACGATAGCAAAACCAGAAATTAAAACAGCCGTACACGTTTTTGCATGCACGGCCGTTTTTCCGAGACTGTCCTTTCCAAGCAGTCCTTTATTTTTTCTCTTCTGCCCTTTTTTCTTCCTTTTTCAGAGAAGCATGATGCGTTCCCTGCAGATGCGGATAGGCGCGCAGATAACGTTTCGTTGTCAGGCGCATCAGCCAGTTGGTCGGAAGCTGCGGTTTTGTCATCTGGTCAAAGCGCTCCAGCAGCTCTTTAAGATCCGGCATCTTATCGCTGCGCACATCAAATCCAAGTGCCGCAAACCGTTCTTTCTGCTCTGCTCCGAACTCGGCCAGGCGTTCCTTCTGCTCTGCTCCGAACTCCATCAGGCGGTTCTTCGACTCGGAAAGCGGATTTCTTCTTCCCTCGGCTTCTTTCCGCTCCTTCTCCAGCTTCTGCATCTGCTCCATTGCCTCAGACAGTGTCTGGCGCTTCTCGGCCAGATATTCTTTCATCTTATCTCTGGAATACTCTGCACGATACTGCTGTACTTTCGCATTCATCTCCTCGGCAAGCTGGTTAAAGCGGGATTTCTGCAGATATTTCAGAAATTCTCCCCACGTTTTCTCCAGACTGCGCATCTTCTGTCCCAGCTGGAATGCTGCGGCTGCGGAAAATCCAAAATCTACCAGATAGCAGACGGTAACAACGGAAACAATGATCTCTCCTGTAGTATCCGAAACAAGATTCACTACTTTCACGGCAATCGGCTGCAGAATATAGAACAGCCCCAGTGTAAAGAATCCCCAGGCAATCGAACTGCTGAGGCAGATCTTTCCCTGAAAATTAAACTTCTGATTGCTGTAGTCCCACCAGTGCGCATGAAAAATGGTCTCCATCAGCACGCCGGTACATATTCCAGAACCGTCGCTACAATGACACCTCCAAAATACAGTGCCCAGACGTTCGCTTCAAACGGGCGCAGGATCAAGTATACCATAACAGCGCCGGTGCCGTACAGTGTCAGCAGCGGACCATTGACAAAACCGCGGTTGACCAGTTTTTTCTGCCGGATCGATACATAGGAACTCTCCCAGATCCATCCGCAGAAGCTGTACAGCCAGAACCATGCTAGAACGTGGTACAGATCCACACCCAGAATCTTCGTCTCCCACATAAACTTTCATCCCCTTTTTCTTTTCTGGTGCCAAAAACAGATGATAAGAAAATACCGCAGGCAACAGGTTTCCTGTCTGTTCAGGAAACCCGGTTGTCTACGGCATTCTAATCATCCAACTGCAGCACCTGCAAGTTAAATTATTCTTACTCTTCTACTGGCTCTTCGTTTTCCAGAGCTTCATGCTCAGAGAGATTTTTTTGTCTTCCTCGTTGAAATCAACTACTTTTGCAGTGATTTCCTGTCCGATTTTCAGTGCATCAGACGGTTTCTCAACGTGCTCTCTGGAAATCTGGGAAACATGAAGCAGAGCATCTACGCCCGGCTCAAGCTCAACGAATGCACCAAAGTCAGTCATACGGGCAACACAGCCTTCTACTACGTTGCCTACAGCGTATTTGTCAGCAGCGTTCAGCCACGGATTCTCTTCCGGGAATTTTAAGGAAAGAGCGATCTTGTCGCCGTTGATGTCTTTGATCAGAACTTTTACAGTCTCACCAACTTTGAATACTTTTTTCGGGTTCTCTACGCGGCCCCAAGACATCTCAGAGATGTGAAGCAGTCCGTCAGCTCCGCCCAGATCGATGAATGCGCCGAAATCGGTAACATTCTTAACAGTTCCCTCTACAACATCGCCAACTGCGATGCGTGCGAACAGTTCTTCCTGCAGTTTCTTCTTCTCAGCAACGATGAGCTGTTTGCGGTCACCGATGATGCGTCTTCTTCTCGGGTTGAACTCGGTAATAACGAATTCAATTTCCTGATCTGCATATTTAGACAGATCTTTTTCATATACATCAGATACAAGGCTGGCCGGAATGAATACTCTGGTCTCCTCAACAACTACGGATAATCCTCCGTTCAGTACCTGTGTTACTTTTGCTTTCAGAACTTCATGATTCTCGAATGCTTCCTCGAGTCTCTTGTTGCCTTTTTCAGCAGCAAGTCTCTTGTAAGTAAGAAGGACCTGTCCCTCTCCATCATTTACTTTCAGAACTTTGACTTCCATTTTGTCACCTGGCTGTGCAACGGTGTGAAGATCGATGGAAGAATCGTTGGAATATTCGTTTTTGGTAAGAATACCATCGGCTTTGTATCCGATATTCAGGATAATCTGATCGTCTTTGACATCGATTACAGTACCCTCAACGACTTCTCCGTTTCTGATTGTTTTAAATGATTCATCCAGCATTTGTTCAAAACTCATTTCTGACATTTTTTGAACCTCCTCAATTATTTTATTCGGGGTGGATGCCCCAGCTGTAATACCTACGCGACCAAATGATTGAAAAGGCTTAGATTCCAAATCAACGAGTGTCTCTATAAAGTAAGTATTTTTACATTCTTCTTTACATATCTCATACAGCTTTTGCGTGTTTGAACTATGTCTGCCTCCCACGACAAACATGGCATCAACCTTCCTGGCAATTGCTCTCGCTTCCGTCTGTCTTTCCTCGGTAGCGTTGCAGATAGTCTTTAAAACAGTACTATCATAACTCTTTTTCAAAAAAATTTCAACTAAATCTTTAAATTTGTTGTAATTAAATGTCGTCTGTGCCACAATAGATATTGGTTTTCCATTTTCGGGCACAAAACTTTCCGCTTCTTCGGCGGTATGCACCACGGTAACCGGGCCGCTCGCCCATCCCATGATGCCCTGCACCTCCGGATGATCCGCGCTTCCGATGATGACGACGTGGCGGCCTTTTCTGCCCTCCTCGTCCACAATCCGGTGGATCTTCTTGACAAACGGGCACGTCGCATCTACAATCTTCATGCCGCGCGCTTCGATCTTTTCACAGACATCCCTCGACACGCCATGCGACCTGATCACAACGGTTCCGCCGGAAAGCCCCTCTAGTTCATCTTCCGAATGGATCACCTGCACGCCGCGGTTTTCGAGATCCTCCACAACCTGTTCGTTATGAATAATCGGCCCGAAGGTGTAGACCGGCTTTTCACCGCTCTCAATTTCACGGTATACCGTATCGACCGCCCGTTTGACGCCGAAGCAGAAGCCTGCACTTTTTGCAACAGTTACTTCCATCTGTTTTTCTTCTCCTCTTTTCTCTGCCGCGTTTACATGCGCTCGCGGGCAAGGCTTAAGATCTTTTCCACAACCTCATTGATCGTCATTTCAGAGCTGTCAACGAGTACGGCGTCTTCTGCCTGTACCAGCGGGGAATGCTCTCTGTGCATGTCCTGATAATCACGCTCATTGATATCTTCCTCGATTTTCGCAAGATCGGCTGTCTGTCCCTTTTCGGTCAGCTCTTTCCAGCGGCGCAGTGCGCGGACATGGGCACTTGCTGTCAGATAGACTTTCAACGGTGCGTTCGGCAGAACGGCAGTTCCGATATCGCGGCCGTCCATCACAAGATCCGTATTCTCCGCCATCTCCTGCTGCAGCTCCACGAGTTTTTTCCGTACTTCCAGATAGGCGCTTGTCGCGGATGCCATCTTTCCAGCCTCCTCGGTGCGCAGTCTTCCGGTGACATTGACGCCGTTTAAATAAACCTGCTGCTCTCCGTTTTCGTAGGAAATGGAAATTTTCACATCTTTGCAGGCTGCCTCAATTTTTTCCTGCTCTTCCGGTGCAATGCCAAGATCTGAAAAATAGATGCCCATGGCACGGTACATTGCTCCTGTATCAACGTAGACAAACGAAAGCTCCTTTGCCACACGTTTTGCGATTGTACTTTTGCCAGCGCCGGCCGGTCCGTCAATTGCAAGATTAAATCTCATCTTCTCTCTTCCTCCTGAAAATTCTAAAATCTGTGATCCATATTTTATTCCTGTTCTTCCTTTGCCCGGATCTCTTCGGCTGCAGCGTGGGCACTTGCCCAGGCAATCTGCAGATTGAAGCCGCCGGTCAGTGCATCGAGATCGAGCACTTCTCCTACGAAGTAGAGACCTTCTTTTTTCTTTGCCTCCATCGTGCCCGAACGGATCTCTTTCACGGAAACACCACCCTGTGTGATAATTGCTTCACGGAAACCCCGTGTTCCGGTTACTGTAAACGGGAAATGCGTGATCAGCTCTTCAAAGTGCTGACGCTCCGCTTTCGATACGGCATTGACCTGTTTGTACGGGTCGATCCCGCCAAGAGAGAGCATCACCGGAAGCAGTTTCGCCGGGAACAGACTGTTGATCACGTTGCGGAACTGTTTGTTCCGGTTTTCCTCAAATTCACGCAGGATCCGCGCATCCAGCTGTTCTTCCGTGAGTGCCGGCTTCAGGTTCAGATATCCTTTCAGCGGCTGCTGTTCCAGTGCTTTTCCGATGTAGGAGCTCGCAGAAAGCCCCAGCGGGCCGGAAATGCCGAAATGTGTAAACAGCATCTCGCCGAATCCATCGAACAGCGTCTTTTTGCCGTTTTTAATCGTCATCGTCACATTTTTCAAGGAGAGTCCCTGCAGCTCACGGATGTACGCTTCCTCTGTTTCCAGCGGCACCAGCGCCGGGCGGAGCGGAGTGACGGCAAGTCCTGCCTCTTCTGCGAAACGGTAGCCGTCTCCATCCGACCCCGTCGTCTGGTACGACATACCGCCGGTTGCGACAACGACATCATCGTAAAAAAGCTCTTTCCCGTTTTCCAGGCGGATTCCTTTCACGCGGTCTCCTTCGAAAAGAAGCTCTTTTACTTTTGTATTCTTATGCACCTGCACATTTTTCCGTTTCAGTTCCGTCTCCAGCGCGCGGATAATATCCGAGGAGTGATCTGACTCCGGGAAGACACGGTTTCCGCGCTCCACTTTTAAGCGGACACCTGCCGCTTCGAAAAACTCCTGCACCTGGGCGCTGTCAAAGCTGTAGGCGGAGCTGTACAGAAATTTCGGGTTTGTCACCACATTCGTGAAGAACTCTTCTGTCGGGCAGTCGTTTGTCACATTGCAGCGGCCCTTTCCTGTGATAAACAGCTTCTTTCCCAGCTTTTCATTTTTTCATAGAGATGAATCTCTGTCTTTCCGCCGGCGGCAAGCACGGCGGTCATCATTCCGGCGGCGCCTCCGCCGATTACTGCTGCTTTTCTCATGCTTTCTCCTTTACCGGCAGAGCTGCCTTTTTTCCGCCCATGGGACGTGCATCGTCCAGCCCGTTGATTTCATCGTTGCTGTAAACCTGGTACTCATCCCACAGTTTCTCCATGCTCTCAAGTGTCTTTTTCACATCCGCCTGGCGTTTCATGCAGAGCGCCACGACAAGCGCATTGATTACACTCAAAGGGGCCACCAGAGAATCGACGATTGATGCCATATCGCTCTTGGCAATCAGCGTACAGGCTGCATAAACATTCATCGGTGAATGCACACTGTCTGTGATCGTAATCACCTTCGCTTTGCGGCTGTTCGCAAACTCCAGTGCCTTCATCGTACGCATCGAATACCGCGGGAAGCTGATGCCGATCACCACATCATCCTCCGTGATGCGGATCATCTGCTCGAAAATCTCGCTGGAACTGTTTGTCTGTACCTGGCGCACATCCGGGAAAATCATATGGAGATAGAACGCCAGAAAGCTCGCAAGCGGCGCGCAGCTCCGAATGCCGACAATGTAAATGGTCCGCGCAGAAAGAATCGTATCCGCAGCGCGCTCAAAGGCGCTCCGGTCCACTTCTTCCAGCGTCATCTTGATTTTTTCAATATCCGACTGCAGGACGGTCTCCAGAATTTCTCCCTGCGGCACGCGGCCATACGTAAACTGCATCCGCTGCACCGAATTCAGACGGTTCATCACCATCTCCTCCAGTGCGCGCTGGAACTCCGGATATCCCGCGTAGCCAAGCTGCATCGCAAAGCGAACCGTTGTCGATTCGCTGACGCCGACCTGCTGTCCCAGGCGCGCTGCCGTCATTGATACGGCCTGGTCATAATGCGCCGTAATAAAATCTGCCAGCCTCTTCTGTCCTTTGCTCAACTTTCCGTAATTTTGATTCAGACGAATGAGGAGATTCTCGTTCGCTGCCTTCTGCTCTTCTGAAGAAGACTGTTCTTTTTCTTTTTCATGTTATTTTCTTCCTGATTTGTTTTCCGATCTGCAAATGCCGTTCGGCATCCACATTTCTTCTTTTGGGGGCATCCTGATTCTTTTTCGGACACACCTCGATCTTTTGAATTATAACACGAATAAATTACTGGCGCAATGGCTGAAAAGGTGAAAAGGAAAGCCGGTGTTCTGCATTCCCTTTTTACGGGGAACACAGAACACCGGCTGATTTTTTTACTCAGATTTTATTTAGACCGGATATGCGCCGTCTTTTTTGTCAGCGGCTGCCGGATCTACTTTTGTCTGCTGTGCTTCACGATATTTGAAGAAGTCTACAGCTACCTGCGGGAACAGAGCGTAGGTTAATACATCCTCATCCTGCTGTTTCCACTGCTCGATCTCTTTCTCCAGTTTCGGAAGCTCCGGCTCAAGCAGGTCTGCGTAGCGGCAGGTGATCGGCTCGGTATCGCCGATGCATTTCTTCTGTACTTCCGGATTGAACGGTTTTACAGTTGCACCGTATTTTCCGGCAAGAACGTCTTTTGTCTCTTTCGTTACCATCTTGTAACGCTCGCCCATCAGGACATTGAATACAGCCTGGGTACCAACGATCTGGGAAGACGGAGTAACCAGCGGGCACTCGCCGAGGTCTTTTCTTACGCGCGGTACTTCTTCGAGTACATCGTAGTATTTGTCCTCTGCGTGCTGCTCTTTTAACTGGCTTGTCAGGTTGGAAAGCATACCGCCCGGTACCTGATACAGAAGAGTCTTGATATTTACGCCAAGGTTCTTCGGATTTAAGAGGCCTGTATCGAGCGCTTCGTCTCTCATCGGACGGAAGTAATCTGCAATCTCAGCCAGTTTGTTCTGATCCAGACCAGTATCGTATGGAGTGCCTTTGAAGGTTTCAACCATAACCTCAGTTGCCGGCTGTGAAGTGCCCATTGCAAATGGAGACATTGCTGTATCGATGATATCAACACCAGCCTCTACTGCTTTCAGGTACGTCATGGATGCAACACCGGAAGTATAGTGGGTGTGCAGCTGAATCGGAAGATCAGTTGCTTCTTTCAGCGCGGTTACCAGCTCAGTTGCCTTGTACGGAACGAGCAGGCCTGCCATATCTTTAATACAGATGGAATCTGCACCCATCTCTTCGATTCTCTTTGCCATGGTGGTCCAGTAATCCAGGGTGTAAGCATCTCCTAAAGTATAGGAAAGTGCTACCTGTGCGTGGCCTTTTTCTTTGTTTGCTGCGCTGACAGCGGTCTGCAGGTTGCGCAGATCGTTCATACAGTCAAAAATACGGATGATGTCGATTCCGTTTGCAATGGATTTCTGTACGAAATACTCTACTACGTCGTCTGCGTACGGACGATATCCCAGGATATTCTGTCCACGGAACAGCATCTGCAGTTTTGTATTTTTGAATCCGTCACGGAGTTTTCTCAGTCTCATCCATGGATCTTCATGCAGAAAACGTAAGGAAGCATCGAAGTTGCACCTCCCCAGCACTCTACTGCGTGATATCCGACTTTATCCATTTTATCGATGATCGGAAGCATCTGTTCTGTTGTCATTCTCGTCGCGATCAGGGACTGATGTGCATCACGCAGAACAGTTTCCATAATCTTGACAGGTTTCTTTTCTACTGCCATTTCTATCCTCCTAAATTAAGTGTTTCTCACTTTTGTTTGTCTTAAGAAGTTATACACCGAAGATCGCCATGAAGGTACCGGCCGCTACGGCTGTACCGATAACACCGGCTACATTCGGTCCCATTGCATGCATCAGCAGGAAGTTCGTCGGATCTGCCTCCGCACCAACCTTCTGGGATACACGGGCTGCCATCGGGACTGCAGATACACCTGCAGAACCAATCAGCGGTTGATTCTTCCATGTGTTGCCTTGCACAGTACTTTTCCTAACAGGACACCGCCTGCAGTACCAAATACGAATGCGATCAGGCCCAGTGCAACGATCTTTAAAGTGCTGACATTTAAGAATGCCTCCGCACTTGTAGATGCACCAACGGAAGTACCAAGAAGGATAACAACGATGTACATCATGGCGTTGGAAGCTGTCTCCTGGAGCTGTTTTACAACGCCGCACTCACGGAACAGGTTACCAAGCATCAGCATACCTACCAGCGGAGCGGTAGATGGAAGGATCATGCAGACAACGATGGTGATAACAATCGGGAACAGGATCTTCTCGAGTTTGGATACGGAACGAAGCTGCTCCATTTTGATTTTACGCTCTTTCTCTGTAGTCAGAAGCTTCATGACCGGCGGCTGGATGATCGGCACCAGTGACATATAGGAATATGCTGCTACGGCAATCGGTCCCATCAGGTGCTGCTGTCCGAGCTTATTCAGAAGGAAGATAGAAGTCGGGCCGTCGGCACCACCGATGATGGAGATAGCAGCTGCCTCTCTTCCATTGAATCCCATGAAAATAGCGAAAAAGTATGCCAGATAGATACCAAGCTGTGCTGCAGCTCCCATGATGAAGCTGATCGGGTTTGCAATCAGCGGACCGAAGTCTGTCATCGCACCTACACCCATGAAGATCAGGGATGGGAGGATACTCCACTCGTCCAGAGTAAAGAAATAGTAGAACAGACCGCCCGCATGCTCAAGACCCTGTACGTCGGTATAAGGCTCAGCCATGATGTCCGGGTAAATGTTTACAAGCAGCATACCGAATGCGATCGGTACAAGAAGCAACGGCTCAAATTCATGCTTAATCGCAAGATACAGGAAGAAGCAAGCCACTGCGATCATAACGTAATTGCCCCAGTCCAGATTAAAAAACGCCGTCTGGTGAAGCAGGTTGTTTAAAGTTTCAGTAATCATTTTTTCACCTCCGGTTTTTTCTTACAACGGGCATTAGTTCATGGTTGCAAGAACATCACCGGATTCTACTGCATCGCCTACTGCTACATTGATGGTTGCTACTGTGCCATCCTGCGGTGCTACAACCGGGATTTCCATCTTCATGGCTTCCAGTACAAGAACAGCATCTCCTGCTTTTACAGCGGTGCCTGCTGCTGCTTCGATTTTGCAGATTTTACCAGGTACAGAAGCAGTAACCTCTACGCTGCCTGCTGCGCCTGCCGGAGCTGCTGCTTTCGGTGCTGCCGGTGCTGCTTTTGGTGCCGGAGCTGCTTTTGCTGCGCTGACTGTTGGAGCTGCGCCTGCTGTGGTTCCTTCTTCTACAGTTACGTTATATACATTTCCGTTTACGGTAATGGTGTAGTTTTTCATTGAAAATTTCCTCCTTAAGCTCTTTTGCCTTTTCTGCGGATCGGACGTGCAACATAAGCATCTCCGGATGCAGAAGCCATATCCTCTTCATACATGGCGATTGCAGCTGTAATAACAGCCTGCAGCTCCATATCGTCTGCTTCCGGTACTGTCTCTTCAACAACCGGTGCTGCGACAGCCTTCGGTGCTTCCTGTACAGGTGCTGCCGGTGCTTTTTCTTCTTCTTGTCTCCCAAAATGTAATCAAACGAAGAAATAACGAAAATCAGGAAAATCAGCATAACAAATACGGTGCCGATTCCGATGATGGTGTTCATGCCGGCCTGGCCGATCAGAACGCCCTTTGACTCCTCAACGGTGATGGTGAGGTCGGTCGGAACCGGTGTTCCGGTGCTGATGTTCCAGAATACGCGGACAATACCAGGATTTTTTTCAAATTCACCCGGAATTGTGCAGGTTACAAAATCTCCGTCTACTTCGAGAGTACCGTCTTCCAGGCTTTTTACCTCTCCGAGGTCAGCCTTTGCCTCTTCCCATGCCTCAGCTGCTCTTGCATAGAACTGCTGGTCGAAGCTTCCATATTGGCAAGATCGTCATCGCTGTAGGTCATCAGGCTCTGTCCTACCCACTGAGCACTGGAGGAGAGCAGAGAATCTACAGTAGACGCCTCAACCGGTGAATAAGCCGGTGTAGATGCCGCATCCGCAAAAACAGGAGCTACGGTCACAACCATGGTGCAGGCTGCGGTAAGGACGAGACTTACTAATTTTTTCCAGTTCTTTCTCATCGTATGCCACCTTCCTTAGACTGTTCCGTGTTTTCTGTCCGGTCTGTCTTCTCTCTTGGTATACAGCATCTCGAATGCGCCGATAACATATTTTCTGGTGTCTTCCGGCTCGATGATGGTGTCCACATAGCCTCTTCTGGCTGCGGAAGTTACATTGTTCTGAAGGGTTGCATATTCAGCTGCTTTCTCGTTGATGGTAGCAGCGTCAGATCCTTCGTACATGATCTTTGCTGCAGATTTTGCATCCATCATTCCGATTTCTGCGTTCGGCCATGCAAATACCATGTCTGCTCCGATGGATTTGCTGTTCATGACAACGTATGCGCTTCCGTATGCTTTGCCGACAACAACGTTTACTTTCGGAACGGTTGCGTTTGCGAAAGCTGCGGTCAGGGCTGCTGCGTTCTTAGCCATGGTTCTCTCAGAGCATTTGGTTGCCTTGAATCCGGTTACGTTTGTGATGGTAAGTACCGGGATGCAGAAAGCATCGCAGAAGTTTACGAAATCTGCTGCTTTTTTGGCTCCTCTTGCGCTTAAGGTTCCATCCATTTTCTCTTTTACAGTTCCGTCCTCGCCGTAGATTTCAGAGCGGTTTGCAACTGCTCCTACGGTTGCTCCGTTTAACTGGATGAATGCGGTTACAACATCTTTTCCGTAAGCGGCTTTGGTCTCAAAATAGATGCCGTTGTCGCTGAGCTGGGAAAGAAGGATTCCGGTATCGCCTGCGCAGTTTGCAAGGTCTGCACATGCACGGTTCAGATCATCCTCGCACTCGGTGTATGCTTCGTCCTCGTTGTTTGCCGGAAGCATAGATACCAGGTTTCTGATCTGTCCGAGGATTTCTTCCTCGGTTCCAGCAAAGTCAACAAGACCTGCTTCTTCGCCCTGGAAATCTGCGGATGCGGTATCACATTTGGATACGTGGTTTCCGTCCAGTGCGTTCGGGGAGTTTACGAAAAGTTTTCCGTTTTTAGACTCCATGAACGTGAAGTCTGTCATAGCCGGGATGAGTGCCATACCGCCGCCGCATGTGCCAAATACTGCCGTGATCTGTGGAATCACGCCGGATGCCATTGCCTGCGCCATATAGATTTCGCCGAAACCGTTCAGAGCATCAGTTGCCTCCTGCAGACGCATACCGGCACAGTCTACCAGTCCGATGACCGGAGCACCTGTTTTCTGTGCAAACTCATACAGTCTCGCGATTTTTTTTGCATGCATTTCGCCGATGGTACCGCCCATCACAGACGCATCCTGGCTGTATACGTATACCAGGCTGCCGTTGATCACACCGTAACCAGTAATTACACCATCGGATGGTGTCTCCATGCCGGCCATGTTGAAATCTGTGCTTCTGGCAGTAACCTGTCCGCCGATTTCCACAAAGCTGTTTTCATCCAGCAAAGAGGCGATTCTTGTGCTCGCTAAACTTTGTGCTGTGTTACTCATTCTTCAAACCTCCATCTTTCTATTTTCATTATAAAATTTTAAACAAATTTTATACAAGTCTATCATATCTGTTTTTTCGTTTTTTTTCAATACTTTTTCTCACCTTTTTGACAGAAAATAGACAGAAAAATTTCAGATTTTACCTATTATAAATAGAAGGTCAAACTTAATTTTTCCCGACCCGTTCTTTTCCAAAAAATTCTGTTTTTTTTCCGCACCGCATAAAAAAGCCGCCTATCGGCAGCTTTTCTTACACGGTTTTATTCTGCTTAATACAGTTCAATGTGAACCGGAATTCCATTCTCGTACTGCATGGCCGGTTCGCCGAGGATCAGCGGGCGGAGATACGCCATCATCTCTTCTGTCACATCGTGGCCGTCCTCTGTAATCCAGGGAAGCGGTACTTTCTTTTCTTTGTTTGCCACTTCCGATACCGGAACGGATGTGTACTCCACGCGGTAAGGATCGGCAGAAATTCTCCGGATCGATGCCATCTGTCCTCCCTGCTTTTCGAGTGCGCACTGGCAGGCTTTCATGCCGAGCATACGGGACTCTTCAAGATCGGTCGCACTCGCAAGATGGGCCGCGCACCGCTGCATCAGGTTCAGCTCAATGGATCTTACCTTACAGCCGATGCGGTCACGCACCAGCTCCTCGAGCACCTTGGCGGAGCTGCGATGTAGCTGTGGCCGAACTGATCCTGTGCATCACTCTGCACCTGCTCGGACACGTAGCGGCCCTCGCTGTCGTGAATGCCCTCGCTGATTGCAACCAGAACGCTGTCCTTCTGTTCCAGTTTTTCCTGCACATCTTTTAAAAACTGCTCGGTGTCAAACGCCGGCTCGCAGAGATAAATCAAATTCGGTCCCTCTCCGCCGTTGACGCGGGACAGAGCAGACGCTGCAGTCAGCCATCCGGCATTTCTTCCCATAACCTCCACGATCGTAACTGCCTTTTTCTCATAGACGTGGCAGTCTCTTTCCAGCTCGGCAAAGGTTGCTGCCAGATATTTTGCCGCGGAGCCAAAGCCCGGGCAGTGATCCGTTCCGACGAGGTCGTTGTCGATCGTCTTTGGTGCGCCGACAACAAACACATCCTCCACACCGTTCTCTTTGCAGTATTTTGACAGCTTGTTTACGGTATCCATCGAATCATTTCCGCCGATATAGATAAAGTAACGGATTTCATGTCTGCGAAAAATCCGGAGAATCTCTTCAAAATCCTCTGTATTCTCTTTCGGGTCCCCCAGTTTGTAACGGCAGGAACCAAGCGCTGCCGCCGGTGTCTGCATTAGAAGTGAGATTTTTTCTGCTGAATCCAGTTTTTTCCCAAGGTCAAGAAATTTTTCTGCGAGCACGCCTTCAATTCCATTTACTGCACCATAAATATGATCTACTTTTCCAGACAGCACTGCGCAGGAGACAACTCCTGCCACCGTTGCATTGATTGCCGCGGTCGGGCCGCCGGACTGCGCTACTAACAGATTTCGCATATGATTTTCCTCCATCTATTTACACTGTTTTCTATTTTTTTTCACGAAACCACTTTCGTGCTGCTCTATAGCGTACCATATTTTTTTCCTTTCGTACACCCTGTTTCCCGTTTCCGGGAAAAGCCTGTAGACTTTCACAATGGATCCTCAAGTTTTTCGTTTTTTTCTTGCAGGATTGCTCTTGAAAAGTTATAATAGAAGCAATGTCCACGAAAAGGACGCAGAAAAATATGCGATTCATCATCAAAAAAACAGGAGGCTTTTCCATGCAGACCAAGCAAGACGGTCGTCTCGGCACCGAAAAAATTGGGAAACTGATGCTCGAGCTGGCCCTTCCCTCTGTCCTCGCACAGATTGTAAATGTACTTTATAACATTGTAGACCGCATCTATATCGGCCGGATTCCCGATGTCGGTTCTTTAGCGCTTACCGGTGTCGGCGTCACATTTCCGATTATCACCATCATCTCCGCATTCGCCGGATTTGCAAGCGGAGGCGGTGCCCCCCTTGCTGCAATCGCACTCGGACAGAAAAACCGGGAACGTGCAGAAAAGATCCTCGGAAGTTCTACTTCCCTGCTGCTCTTTTTTTCCGTGCTTCTGATGGCATTTTTCTTTGTCTTTCAGACACCGCTTCTGTATCTCTTCGGCGCAAGTGACAACACGATTGGATATGCTTCCACGTATATTTCGATTTATCTTGTCGGAACGGTATTTGTTGAACTGGCTGTCGGACTGAATACCTTTATCAGCTGCCAGGGACATGCCCGCACAGCGATGTGCTCTGTCCTCATCGGCGCGGTTGTCAACATCGGCCTTGACCCGGTTTTCATCTTCGTTCTTCACATGGGTGTTTCCGGTGCCGCACTCGCTACCGTTCTCTCCCAGGCATTGAGTGCCGCATGGGTTCTGCGGTTCCTTACTTCGAAAAAATCAGGCATCCGCCTTTCCCTGCGCACGATGAAGCCGGATTTTGCTATTTTAGGCTCTGTCATGGCGCTCGGCATCTCGCCGTTTATTATGTCGGCAACAGAAAGCGCCATTACCATCGTCATGAACCACGGACTGCAGACGTACGGCGGCGACCTCTACGTCGGCTCGATGACCATTCTCCAGTCGGTGCTGCAGCTCATTTTTGTGCCGGTCAACGGCTTCACAAACGGTGTGCAGCCGATCATCAGCTACAATTTTGGTGCCGGTCAGTTTGACCGCGTCCGCCAGACGATCCGGCGCATGATCGCTATCACGTTTACCGCCACTTTCGTCTACGTTGTGTTTGCAATGCTCCGCCCGGCTCTTTTCGCCGGTCTTTTCACCACGGATCCGGAGCTGATTGCTATTGTGGTAAAAGTGCTTCCGGTCTACATTGCCGGCATGGCAATTTTCGGCTTGCAGAGCGGCGTACAGAGTTCCTTTCTCGGTCTTGGCCAGGCGAAGATTTCTCTTTTTATCGCACTGCTCCGGAAAGTCATTCTTCTGATCCCGCTTGCACTCATTCTGCCGCATTTCTTCGGCGTTATGGGCGTTTACTATGCGGAACCGATCGCAGATGTCTGCTCCGTTGTCACTGCCGTTACGCTGTTTCTCTGCAATATCTGGAAAATTCTTTCGAAGGAAACTCTCGCAAAGGTGACTCACACAGAGGCGTGACAGAAAAGGCGCTCCGCGACCTGTTCCATGCACCATCCATAATCAATTTTTTCGATCGTTTCGGCGGCGTAGACGGGATATTCCGCGAGAAGCATTCCGTCAATCGAGTACGTCACCGAACCGACCTTTTCTCCTTTCTTTACCGGGGCTTCGATGAGCTCCGGTAAAAAAATGTCTTTTTTCGGTATTTCTGTCTCTTTTAAGAGAACAGGAAGCGACCGCGCCGGGTCAAGCGCCGGGCTTACAAGGCCAAGACTGGCGCTGCTCTTCGTCTGCAGCAGGCCGTCATAAACACCGTCTGTTACTTCTATCCGTCCCGGCTTCCAGCTATGGTCCAGCACATCCCGGTACGTATACGATTCCAGTCCGTAATTTAAAAGTTTCGCTGCATCCGTCCATTTATAATTTTTGTGATTGGGCCAGCCACACGCAAGCAATGTTACAATCAGACACTTCCCATCCCGTTCCAGCGCGCCGGTATAGCAGTAGCCCGCTTTTGCCGTAAAGCCGGTTTTTCCGGAAATTGCTCCCTCCATCTGGTCCAGCAGGGCATTATGGTTGCAGCAGTTGAACATATTTTTCTTTTCGAGATCCCAGAACGTATAGGATCTCGTCTGCGTCACGGCAAGAAATTCGGTGGCTTTCGGTGAAGTTTTAATACAGTAGCGCATGATCCGCGCCAGATCAGCCGCGGTCGTATGGTGGTCCCCGCCTGCATCGGAAGCATCAAGACCGTTTGGGGTCACAAAATGTGTATCCGTACAGCCGATTACAGCGGCTTTTTCGTTCATAAGCGCGGCAAAACCCTCTATGCTTCCGCTGATGGTCTCCGCGATCATCACCGCCGCATCGTTGTGTGATTCCAGCATCAGGGAATATAATAGATCGCCAAGCAGAAACTGCTCGCCCTCGTACACACCGAGATGGACTTTCGGTGCCGCTGCCGCCTGGGCGGATGCTGTCGCAACTGCCTGCTCTCCGCCGTTTTCCAGCGCCAGAATACACGTCATAATTTTGGTCGTGCTCGCCATCGCCATCGGATCCGTTTCGCGTTTTCCAAAGAGCACACGGCCGGTATCGCCGTCCATCAGGCATGCCGCAGTTGCAAACAGCTGATTCGGCTCACTCTCCTGCCTGGCGGCGGCTGCAGGCATACTTCCAAAAAGCAGAAGCAGGATTCCCAGAAAAAATCCCGCCCTGTTTCTTCTTTTTCTGTTCAAAATCCAATCCTCCTTTTGTTGTTTTTCCTGCAGATAAATCTTTAAAATGGAAAAGCCGGTCACGCTTTTGGGGCCGGTTTTTGTCTGCTTCTTCTTCATTATATGAGGTTCCCTGTAAAATCATGGTAAAATTTCACAAAGTTATTGACAGCACGGTTCATATCCTGTATAATTTCCCGTGGTTGTATAGAATTACTAAACTTTTTGTTTATTTTTACTGAGATTTCCTGAGAATCCTTGTTTCAAAAAGAGATCCCGGTAAGACTTTGGATACAGAAAGGATTTTTTATGGAAATCGGAAAGAAAATCAGGGAACTGCGCATGCGCAAGGGCCTGACACAGGAAGAACTGGCGAATCGCAGCGAGCTGTCAAAGGGATTTATCTCCCAGCTCGAAAACGATGTGACTTCTCCCTCGATCGCCACGCTGGTGGATGTTCTTACCTGCCTTGGAACGGATCTGAAAACGTTTTTCGGCGAAGAGCAGGATAACCAGATCGTCTTCTGTGAGGAAGATTACTTTGTAAAGACCGACGAATCGCAGGGCAACGAGATCGCATGGATCGTTCCGAACGCACAGAAAAACCGAATGGAACCGATCCGGCTGACACTGCAGAGCGGCGCCTGTACCGAAGTAGATTCGCCGCATGAAGGCGAGGAATTCGGCTACGTACTTTCCGGCCGTGTCCTCATTCATCTCGGGGACGAGTGCCATAAGGCGAAAAAAGGCGAAAGCTTTTACTACCCCGCCTCCTGTAACCACTATCTGGAAAACCCGGGCAAAACGCCCACTGTCATTCTCTGGATCAGTTCACCGCCTTATTTTTAGATTTCCGCACCGCGTGATTTTCACGAAAAACGGTGCTCCAAAATAAACGACCCGAAAGGAGCATTTTACACATGAGTACCAAATTACTTGATCTGGTCAACATCACAAAATCGTACGACGGAGTTACCATTCTGGATGATCTGAATCTTTATATCCGTGAAAACGAATTTCTTACTCTCCTTGGCCCGAGCGGCTGCGGAAAAACAACGACTTTACGTATTCTCGGCGGTTTTGAGACGCCGGATGCCGGAAAGGTTTTATTTAACGGACAGGATATCACCCAGCTTCCGCCGAACAAACGCCAGTTAAATACGGTGTTCCAGAAATATGCTCTTTTCACGCATATGACAATTGCGGAAAACATCGCTTTTGGGCTGAAAATCAAGGGAAAATCCAAAGCATATATCGATGACAAAATCAAATACGCCTTAAAACTCGTCAACCTCGAGGGATACGAGAACCGCTCCCCGGCGCTTCTCTCCGGCGGCCAGCAGCAGCGAATCGCTATTGCGCGCGCAATTGTCAACGAGCCGAAGGTTCTGCTTCTTGATGAGCCGCTCGGTGCGCTCGACTTAAAGCTCCGACAGGATATGCAGTACGAGCTGATCCGCCTGAAAAACGAGCTTGGCATCACTTTCGTCTATGTTACCCACGATCAGGAAGAAGCCCTTACGATGTCCGACACGATCGTTGTCATGAACCAGGGATATATCCAGCAGATCGGTACACCGGAGGATATTTACAATGAGCCGCAGAACGCATTCGTTGCAGACTTCATCGGCGACAGCAACATTCTTGACGGTATTATGATTGAGGACCGCCTCGTCGAGATTCTCGGCGCGAAATTCGAGTGCGTCGATGTCGGATTCGGCAAAAACAAGCCGGTCGATGTTGTAATCCGTCCGGAGGATATCGACCTCGTAAAACCGGAGGAAGGCACAATCCATGGACGTGTGACGCACCTGATCTTCAAAGGCGTCCACTACGAGATGGAAGTCGCCGTCAACGGCTTCGAACTTCTCGTTCACTCCACCGATCTGTTCCCGGTCGGACAGGAAGTCGGCATTCACGTCGATCCGTTTGATATCCAGATTATGAACAAACCGGAATCCGAAGATGAGGAGGCGGCAGCCATTGAAGAGTAATAAATTAAAGAAATGGCTGGCAGCACCGTATGCCGTCTGGGCTGCCGGTTTCATCATCATTCCGCTGATCCTGATTCTCTACTATGCGTTCACCGGGGAAGAAGGCGGCTTTACCCTTTCGAATTTCGCCTACGTTGCGACGAAGGAAAACATCAAGGCACTCGGCCTGGCGCTGTGGCTGTCGCTTCTTAGCACCGCGCTCTGTCTTTTGCTTGCCTATCCGCTTGCCATGATTCTGGCAAACCGGAATGTCAATCAGACCAGCTTTATCGTGCTGATCTTCATTCTCCCGATGTGATGAATTTTCTGCTCCGTACGCTTGCATGGCAGACACTGCTTGAGAAAAACGGCGTCATCAACAGCATCCTCGCGTTTTTCCATCTGCCCGGCATTTCCATCATCAATACGCCGGGAGCGATCATTCTCGGTATGGTGTACAACTTCCTGCCGTTTATGGTTCTGCCGATCTACAATGTTCTGATTAAGATCGACCGTGATGTCATCAACGCAGCAAGGGACCTCGGAGCAAACAGTGTGCAGACGTTTCTGAAAGTAACGCTGCCGCTCACCACGCCGGGTATCGTAAGCGGTATTACCATGGTATTCATCCCGGCGCTTACAACCTTTGTTATTTCCGACCTGCTCGGCGGAAGCAAGATCCTTCTGATCGGAAACGTCATCGAGCAGGAGTTCAAACAGACCAACAACTGGAATGCCGGAAGTGCACTCTCCACAGTCCTGATGATCTTCATCATCCTGTCGATGGTTCTGATGAATAAATACGATAAAGACGGGGAGGGAACGGCATTTTGAGAAAGAAACTGGAAAAAATTTACATGGCGCTCATTTTTATTCTTCTGTATGCGCCGATTGTCACCCTTGTGGTGCTCTCCTTTAATGCTTCAAAAACGCGTGCCAAATGGGGCGGCTTCACCCTGCACTGGTACCGCTCACTGTTTGCCAATACAGAGATCATGAATGCGCTGTATACGACCCTGATCATCGCGCTTCTTGCCTCTGCGATTGCGACTGTGCTTGGAACGCTTGCGTGCATCGGCATCAACAGCATGTCGAAAAAGAGCCGGACGGTTTTCATGGGCATCACCAATATTCCGATGCTGAACGGTGAGATCGTCATGGGTATCTCGCTGATGCTGCTCTTTATCATCTGCCGCATTCAGCTTGGATTCGGTACCATTCTGATGGCACATATTACGTTCAATGTTCCTTACGTTATCTTGAGCGTTATGCCGAAATTAAAGCAGACGAACAAATCGACGTACGAGGCAGCTCTCGATCTTGGTGCCTCTCCGCTGCATGCATTCTGGAAAGTTATCTTCCCGGACATCATGCCGGGCGTTGTTTCGGGCTTTCTGCTCTCCTTTACGATGTCCCTCGATGATTTCGTTATCACCTACTTCACCAAGGGACCGGGCGTTGATACGCTCTCCACAAAGATTTATGCCGAAGTCCGCAAGGGAATCAAGCCGGAGATGTACTCGCTCTCCACGATTCTTTTTGTCACCGTACTGCTTCTGCTGCTCCTTGTGAATGTGAATCCTTCTCCGAAGGAAGAAAAAGAGGAGGCAAAAGAGCGCGAGGCTATGGCGAAGAAGGGCATCCGTTTCCGCATCACGAAACGGGTGGTCTTCCGCCGGATTCTTCCGATCGCCATGGTGCTTGTCATCGGCGGCGGCGGTATTTACTACGGAAGCCAGAATGCTTCAGCCGGCGGCTCCCAGCAGCTGATTGTGTACAACTGGGGCGAATATATGGATTCTGATGTCATCGATATCTTTGAGGAAGAAACCGGTATCCACGTTGTTTACGAGGAGTATGAGACGAACGAAATCATGTATCCGAAGATCAAATCCGGTGCGATTTCCTACGATCTTGTCTGCCCGTCCGACTATATGATTCAGAAGATGATCCAGAACGATCTGCTGCAGCCGATCAACTTTGACCATATTCCGAACGCTTCCAACATTGGAGATATGTACTACGAGACTTCCGAGCAGTTCGACCCGGGCAATCTCTACTCGATCCCGTACTGCTGGGGAACAGTTGGTATTCTGTACAACAAAAAAATGGTAACCGAGCCGATCGACTCCTGGTCTGTTCTGTGGGATACCAATTACCGCGACAGCATTCTGATGCAGGACAGCGTGCGCGATGCGTTTGCTGTTGCTTTAAAGGATCTGGGATACTCCTTAAACTCCACCAATATCAAGGAGCTGACGGAGGCGAAGGATCTGCTTGTGACACAGAAACCTCTCGTGCAGGCGTACGTTGTGGATCAGGTGCGTGACAAGATGATCGGAAATGAGGCGGCTATCGGCGTTATTTACTCCGGTGAAGCTATCTACACGAAGCGTGAAAACCCGGATCTGGAATACGTTGTTCCAAAAGAAGGCTCCAACGTCTGGATCGATTCCTGGTGCATTCCAAAAGATGCGCAGCATGTCGAGAACGCAGAGAAATTCCTGAATTTCCTCTGCCGGCCGGACATCGCACTGAAAAACTTTAAGTATATTACCTACTCTACGCCGAATGATGCGGCGCGTGAACTGATTGAGGATGACGATATCCGAAACAGTGAAATCGCCTTCCCGGATGAGGAAACGCTTGCACGGTGCGAAACTTTTACGTATCTTGGCGATGATGCCGATGAGGTTTACAACCAGCTGTGGCGTGAAGTAAAATCAAATTAAAGATCTGCTTTCGGGTAAAAAAAGATCCCGGTCAGGAATTCTTAGGAAAGATTCCTGCCGGGATTTTTCTGTTCTTACTGTTGCTCTCAAAAGTCTGTTTTAATCAAAATTGTGGTCAAAGCGCGGGGAAAGCGTTCCGTTTCCATGGAGCACTTCATCCAGCTTTACAAGCTCCTGCGGCGCCTCTGCAAGCGCTCTTTCGTACAGGTGGACAAGATTCCGTGTGCCCGCTTCGCATTCCTTCTGCGGCCTTCCAGGCATCACACGGCCGCCCATCGAATCGTAGCAGCCGACCAGTTTCATCGCTCCAAGAAGAAGGCTTCTTACCGCACTGCTGCGGCAGATCGTGATTCTCGTCCAGAGCTTCATGCCCTTCAGGCATTCGACAATTTCTGTTTCCCCGATTTCCGGAAAACAGCGTGGATGACCTTGTTGCCGTCGGTGTGCGGGCAGATCGGCGATGCCGGACGGTATACGAGCGGATCGAGGCCGTCCTCCAGCATAAAGTACTGGTCAAGGCTCGTCTCAATCTTTGCATGGGAAATTCCAGTGTGATCCACAAATTTCCCGATATACGGATGACACGTCGAATCGAGAAGGTAATGGCAGGCAAAGCCTAACAGATACGCTTCCATCGCCTCTGACGGGCTCTGCTGATACTTTTTCACCTCATCCTCGAACAGAACGGAAGCCGTCTGCTCATGCAGAAACGTTCCGTAATCAGACACACGGTTTTTCGAGAACGGATGGTAATAAAAGAAGATGTCCGGCCCGTGCAGTCCGATCAGATACAATTTTTTGTTTTCTCGAATGATCTTTTTCAAATTTGCCGGAAGCTGTTCATAGACTTCTCTTCCGAACCTGTCGTGTGCGTACGTAGTAGGCATATCGGTATCTCCCTTCTTTTTTCTCCTGCCGGATCAGACATCCAGCTTGATCTGCATTTCCTCTTCCACTTCTGCACGGAAGTCCTCCATCTTGACCGGACTGATCTCCGGCAGATTGTCGGTGGAATCGACGCCGAAGTTCCGCAGGAATTCTTCGGTCGTGCCGAACACAATCGGGCGGCCCGGCGCGTCGAGGCGGCCAAGCTCCTGCACCAGATTGTACTCCACCAGTTTGTTGACCGCGTGATCGCTCTTGACGCCGCGGATCTTGTCGATCTCCTGCTTCGTGACCGGCTGCTTGTAGGCAATGATCGAGAGGGTCTCCATCATGACGTCGGTCAGAACCGCCTTCTTCGGCTGCATGGCGATGTTGACAAGATAATCATAATATTCCTGTTTCGTGCACATCTGATACGCATTTTCAAGCTCCACGATGTGGATGCCGCGGTCTTTCGTATTATATTTTTCCATCATATGGTTCAGAATCCTACGGGTCGTCTCCGTGTCATGGCCGATCGCTTTTGCAATCCTTCCCAGCTCCACGGAATCTCCCATCGCAAAAAGGACTGCCTCGATGGCTGCTTCCGCCTCCTCGACCGAAGAGGGGCGTCTTGCCTCACCCGGGGCAGTTTCTTTATTCCTGTTCTGTTCTTCCATCTGTCTTGTCCTCACTGTCTGTCTCGTCTGTATACGGCACAACTACGGTGTCTTCATCCTCCAGGGATTCAATCAGGATATCCCCGAAAAGCTCCTCCTGGCTGATCCGGATTTTGCCGGTTTTCATCAGCTCCAGGATTGCAAGGAAGGTGACAATCACATGCACCTTGCCCGGCTGGGATTCCAAAAGGTCGCGGAAGCTGAAGCGGCGTTTTTTAACAGCAAACTGCTCGACATACGTCATCTTGTCCGGCAGGCTGACCTCTTCTTTTTCGATCTTTCCGAACTTGCTTCGGATCGGGTCGATCTTGTCCTCCTGGCGCTTTAAAATCATTTTATAGATCGTATGGAGCTTCGCGAGAGAAATCTGCGAAAGGAGCTCGGAGGTGTCGACCGGCGTCCTGTACTCCAGCACTTCTCTTGGAAACGTCGGTTCCTTGTACACGGAACGGCTCGCCTCGTTCATGCGGTCACGCAGCTCGTACGACATGTACTTGTACATTTTGTACTCTAAAAGCTGCTGCACCAGCTCGGCTCTCGGGTCCTCTTCCTCGCCTTCCTCATTCACTTCTTTCGGAAGCAGCATGCGGCATTTGATATCCAGAAGCGTCGCCGCCATGACCATGAACTCGCTCATGATGTCGAGGTCTTCCCGCTCCATCTGATGAATGTATTCCAGATACTGGTCCGTAATCTCTACAATGGGGATATCGTAAATATCTATTTTGTTTTTATCGATCAGGTGAAGAAGAAGGTCCAGCGGTCCTTCAAACACCGGAAGCTTTACTGGTATCGCCATGTGCTCTGTTCTCCCTTACGGTTTCCCGATATCTGTAATAATCAATTCTCTTCTGTTCCAGATGCGGACCGGAATGGTATGTTCGCCCGTTCCTGCACTGATGATCTGGCAGGTGCCGCCCGTCAGGAACAGCCCGCGGCAGTCGAAAAAGGCGGAAATCCGGCGTCACAAGCCCCCGGTGCCGCGCCAAGCCCACCACGCCGCCGTGATAATGGCCGGAAAGCGTCAGATCGGCTCCATATGATGCATAGGAGCTGCGGTAGGCAGGGTGATGCGCCAGCAGAATGCCGTAGCGCGCCGGATCCGGTTTTCCAAGGTGGTCCGTCAGTTCCGAAACCGGCAGCGGTCCGCGGTAAAAGCGGTTGTAATAAGTGCGGTCCATGGCATAGCCGTAGATCCGGACCGGACAGCCGCTGATGGTAAGATCCGCCGTCTCATTTTCCAGATAGCAGATTCCTGCCTTTTTCAGGCGCTCCCGGAGCTTTTCATACAGATCGCCGTACTGTTCCGGGTACAGCTTCAGACGGTATTCGTGGTTTCCGCAGCCATAGATTACCTGGTATTCCTCCGCAAGACGTTCCGCGAAACTCAGACCCGGGTCGAGGTTCTCCCCCGGCTTTGCCACAATCTGGTCTCCGCCGATGATGACAAGATCCGGAGCCGCCTCATCGATGACTGCCTTTAACACCGTGTTGTCCGGGCCGAACTCCATATTGTGGAGATCACTGATAAACGCCAGACGAAAACCGTTTCCTTCCGGAAATTTTCCGTTTGACGAAAGTTTGTAATAGGTCGTTGTAAATTTTCTCATACCGTTCATTATACTTGATTTTTCGGTGTATGACAACCCGTTTTCCCTGCTGTTTATAAGCAGTGCCTGTTTTGCCAGCTGATCGGCTTTTTCGTTGTAGGTGACGCCGGTGTGGCCCTTTACTTTGCAGAAGCGGATCGCAACTTTGGCCGATGCCAGATCGTAAAAATTCCGGTAATCGATGGTTCCTGTTTTTCGCCTGCCATTCTCTCGTACACCAGCTTGCGATTCCCTGGTAATCGTGATAGATGGCCAGCTCCGGAATATCATGTGTCAGGCAGTAAGCCATGGCCAGCTCTGCGCCCTTGATCTCGCCTGCCACATTCCGCATGGAGACGAGATCCGGATCGCTGTATTCTTCTGCAAGATTCAGCTCTTTTCCGTCCAGGAAGAGGACCACACCGCAGGAGAACTTTCCGAGCGCATGCTGATAGCTTCCATCCACGTATGCGACGGCGCTCCTGCCGACACCGGCGTATTCCGGGTCTTCGCATGGTTTTTCCGCCAGAATCAGGTGTTCCCAGTCCCAAGAAGAAGGATCGGGTGCTGCCGTGCTCTGTACTGCCTTTCGTTCCGGGGCAGCGAAATACGTTCCTTTTGTTTCCCGCAGCAATGGTTCCGGCATTTTACCGCCGCCCAGAAAGGCCTCTGCCTCCTCCAGACGCTCAAATCCCTTGTAAATTGCGCCAGGATAACCGTGTACCTGCGCTTTGCACGCATCCCATGTCCGGTAGATGCCCGGAACCTTTCCCTGTTTTACCGCATAGTAATTTTTCTTTGCCATGTTTTTCTCCTTTTCGCGCATGATACTCCGGCTTTATGCTGTCCCAAAAAAATATTGTTTCATCGTACATCCGAACAGATCCCACATGCCGGCTCTTGCCACGTCTGCTCCATATAAAATCGCAACGGAACCAAGTTCCTCACCGTCTGCTTTGTAAACAACTCTTCCGGCACACTCGCCTTTCTGGATAGGGCCTGCACCTCTTCCGGCAGTTCCATCGTTTTTTCCACTTCACCAATCACCGTCCCGCCCGTCGTAAGATAGCGGAATTCTTCCGCATATTCCAGTTCTGCCGTATCCTGCTTTCCGTAAACAACCGAAAGTTCCGGCAGGGGATCGCGTTCCCGGTCTATGTAGATGCTGCAGGACGAAAACCCATACTGGAACAGTGACGCTGCATCTGCAAACCGCACCTTGTAGTCCGGTGCTCCCATCACGACTGCCAGCATCGTCAGATCATTTTTCTTCGCCACTGCCGAAACGCAGTATTTCGCCTTCGAGGTGCTTCCTGTTTTCAGTCCCACACAGCCCTCATAGCCGCGGATCAGCTTATTTGTATTGGTGAGGGTGAATGGTTTGCTTCCCTTCTGTGTGACATGCGTAATCTCTTCCATCCAGATAGAGGAATAGTTCAGGATCTGCGGAAAGCGCTCGATCAGCTCCCGAGACATTTTCGCCACATCTGCCGCTGTCGTGTAATGGCCGTCGGAATCCGTGAGGCCGCAGCAGTCCTCAAACTTCGTGTCGTTCATGCCGAGTTCTTTTGCTTTCTGGTTCATCCGGCTGACAAACTCGCTTTCTGTCCCCGCAATATGCTCTGCCATCGCTACAGATGCATCGTTTCCCGAAGCAACGACAATACACTTGATCATCGTCTCAACGGTCTGCTTTTCGCCCTCTTCCAGAAAGACCTGGGACCCTCCCATACTTCTGGCGTGTGCACTCGTCGTCACCTCGTCGGTCAGCTGGAGCGTCCCTTTTTCGAGCTCTTCAAAAATCAGCAGCAGCGTCATGATTTTTGTGATGCTCGCCGGGCTTCGCTGTTCCGACGCATTTTTCTCGTACAGAACAGTTCCGGTCTGTGCCTCCATCAAAAGAACAGACGGCGAAGCCAGCCCAAGGTCCGTTGTCATCTCCGGTGCTGTCTCCTCCGTCTCTTCTGTTTTCTGTTCCGTTGTTTCGTTCTGCTGCTTGTCGGAAGATTCTCCATTCTGCTCTGCCGCAGTCACTTTCAAGGGCGCTGCAAGAAGCGCCAGGATCATCAGCAGGCTCCAGACGATATTTCGTGTTCTTCTCTTCATATTCCCCCGAAACATCTGCTCTTTCTTCCCTACAGGCTATGCAGACGACCGCAGAACTATGCTGTCTGTTCCGTTTACAGCAGCGGTGCCAGAAACTTCAGCGCACCGCGGAGTGCACGGACTGCAAAATTTTTCTTTCGGCAGTAGTCCATATTGATCTGCTCACACTGTTCAAACGTGGTCAGCGCATCCTCTTTTACCTGGCAACCGCACTGCTGCCGTACATCCAGACACCGCACTCAAAATGCAGATACATGCTCCGGTAATCCATGTTGATCGTTCCGACCGTCGCAACTTCATCATCACAGACAAAGCTCTTGGAATGGATAAAGCCCGGCGTATACTGGTAAATCTGAACGCCGGATTCCAGCAGGATCTCGTAATTGGCCTGCGTCAGAATATAGACAATCTTCTTATCCGGGATGCCCGGCGTTACAATCCGCACATCGACTCCGCGCTTTGCCGCCATGCAGAGAGCGGTCAGCGTCTCGTTGTCCGGAATCAGATACGGGGTAAAAATATAAAGATATTTTTTCGCCTGTGAAATAATGTTCAGATAAACATGCTCGCCTACTGTCTCTCCATCCAGCGGGGAATCGCCGTACGGCTGCACAAAACCGTCTTTTTTAAACGCTTCCTCGTGATAGATCTCCGGCCGATATGATTCGAAATTGCATTCCATACCGGTGATTGTGCTCCACATCTGCAGAAACATCACCGTAAAACTCCATACCGCCTCACCATGCAGACAGATTCCGGAATCCTTCCAGTGGCCGAACCGCTCCTTGCGGTTAATGTATTCGTCCGCAAGATTAATGCCGCCCGTGAAAGCCGTATGACCGTCGATCACGGCAATTTTCCGGTGGTCACGGTTATTTAAAATGACATTCAGCACCGGTCGGAACTGATTGAACGCCGCACACTTAATGCCCACCTGCTGCAGCGATTTATAATACTGATACGGCAGTGTCGTCACGCAGCCGAAATCATCGTAAATCACCCGCACATCCACACCGGCGGCCGCTTTTTCCTTCAGAATCTCCAGGACCGTATCCCACAGATACCCCTCGCTGATGATGAAATATTCCATAAAAATGTAGTGTTCTGCCTTTTTGAGTTCCTCAATAAAGTGCTCAAACCATACATCTCCCAGCGGGTAATACTCTGTTTCTGTGTTTTCATAAACAGGATAATGCGCATAATTGGTCAGATAGGAAGACTGCCCCGCTGCCAGGATATTTTCTTCCTCGAGCTTTTTACGCGTCTCTTCTTCCTCTCCAAGAACGCCTCCCTGCGAAAGCAGAACTGTATCGTAATGTGTACGGAATTTTCTTGCCACACTGGAATGGCCGAGAATGCCGTACAGGCAGATTCCGGTTACCGGAAGCGCCAGGATACAGACTGCCCACATCAGTTTGTAGCCGGGATTCATTTTCGGATTATTGATAATCGAAAGCACTGCAATCAGGGAAAGGATCGTGACCGCATAGTTGATGTAGACAGATTTTTCATTGAGCTGCATCATAATTCCGGCCAGCCAGCAAAATTCCAGAAGAAGTGCAACACCGATAATGACCATACGGCTGGTAAGCAGCTTCAGAATCTTTTTCACGATACGAAACAGCTTGTTTGCTATTTTGTACAAATTCTCATTTGTCACCGCCTTGCTGTTTTGTCAAAACCTGCGACTTTAAGTTACAAGTATAAAAATCCCCGGCAAAACAGATCGCCGGGGATTTTTGCACATTAATTATACTTACGTTTTCTGGCAGCTTCAGATTTCTTTTTACGACGAACACTTGGTTTCTCGTAATGCTCTCTTTTACGAATCTCCTGCTGAATGCCAGCTTTTGCACAGCTACGCTTAAATCTGCGTAAAGCGCTGTCCAACGTTTCGTTTTCTTTAACGATTACATTTGACATAGTCTCACACCTAACCTCCCTCCAGTTGTAGATTGTGCATAATACAACTGTATGGGTATTTTTTGCACTGTTCTTATTATACCAGAAAAATCTCGTACGTCAACAAGTTTTTTCATTTTTTTGCAAAATTTTTCCCTGCCGCCTGCCTGGCTCCTTTTTCTGCCCTGCAGGCGGCAGGATTTTGTGCTGTTTTTCCTGCTTATTGTTATGCGATCTGGCCTTCCAGTACCTCAGCAGCTTTTGCAACTGCTTCGTCGATCTTCTCCGGATTCTTTCCGCCGGCCTGTGCCATGTTCGGACGTCCACCGCCGCCGCCGCCGACAACGGCTGCCACTTCTTTGATCAGTTTTCCGGCATGTGCACCTTTCTTCATCGCATCATCGGTTACCATGGCAAGAAGGCTTACTTTGCCGTCCTTTGCAGATGCCAGAACAACAACGCCGCTTCCCAGCTTTTCTTTCAGCTGGTCGCCAAGGTCACGCAGTCCGTTCATATCGACATCCGGTACGGATGCAGCGAGAAGTTTTACACCTTTGACTTCGGTTACTTTATCCATAACATCGCCGAGCGCTTCTTTTGCCAGTTTGCTCTTTAAGGACTCATTCTCTGCCTGGAGTGCTTTTGCCTCTGCCTGCAGATGAGCGATCTTCTCGAGGAGATCCGCCGGTGTTGTCTTTAAGAGAGCTGCTGCCTCATGTATTTTCTCTTCCTGTGCTTTATAGTATGCAGTAACAGACGGTCCGGTCAGAGCTTCGATTCTGCGGACACCTGCTGCAACGCCTGCCTCAGAAACAAGTTTGAACAGTCCGATTTCAGCGGTATTCTTTACATGGGTACCACCGCAGAGCTCTTTGGAGAAGTCTCCCATGGAAACGACACGTACTTTGTCGCCGTATTTCTCACCGAACAGAGCCATCGCGCCGGATTTCTTTGCTTCCTCAGTATCCATGATGTCGGTTACAACCGGGATCTGCTCCTGAATCTTTTCATTTACCAGATTCTCAACTTTTCCAGTTCTTCCGGTGTCATAGCCTGGAAGTGGGCAAAGTCGAAACGGAGTCTGGTCGGGGTTACGAGAGAACCTTTCTGCTCTACGTGTGCACCGAGAACAGTCTTTAATGCCTTCTGCAGAAGGTGTGTTGCGCTGTGGTTCTTCTCGATATTTTTTCTTGCCTCTTCGTTGACCTGAAGTGTAACTTCCTCGCCGTTTAATCATACCAGATTTCATGACACCGACGTGGCCGTATTTTCCGCCGCGGAGTTTGATGGTATCTTCTACTTCGAATACACCATTTGCTCCTTTGATGATACCGCAGTCGCCTTCCTGACCGCCCATGGTAGCGTAGAACGGAGTTTTCTCTACGAAAATGGTTCCCTTCTGGCCTTCCATCAGAGATTCTGCAATCTCAGTCTCTGTCGTCAGAACGGTTACTTTGGAGGTATCCTCCAGATGATCGTATCCGGTAAACTCAGTTGTTACGGACGGGTCGATCTCATCGTAAACGGTTGCATCAGCACCCATGTAGTTTGTTACTTCACGGCTCGATCTTGCACGCTCTCTCTGCTCTTCCATTGCTGCATGGAAACCGTCCTCGTCGATGCCGTAGCCCTTCTCCTCGAGGATCTCTTTGGTCAGATCCAGCGGGAATCCGTAGGTATCGTACAGTTTGAATGCATCCTGTCCGTCCAGAACTTTTTTGCCTTCGCTCTGCATTTTTTCTTCGAGCTCGGAGAGGATATGAAGTCCCTGGTCGATGGTTTTGTTGAACTGGGTCTCCTCGTTGTTCAGAACGTTGAAGATGAAATCTTTTTTCTCTTCAAGTTCCGGATATCCGTCTTTGGAGCCTTCGATTACGCTTGCGGAAAGGCGGGCAAGGAACAGTCCGTCAATGCCAAGCAGACGGCCATGACGTGCTGCACGGCGGATCAGACGGCGCAGTACGTAGCCTCTTCCTTCGTTGGTCGGCATGATTCCATCGGAAATCATGAATGTTGCGGAACGGATATGGTCTGTGATAAGGCGGATGGAAACATCGGTCTCATGATCTTTATCATACTCTTTTCCGGAGATTTCGCATACTTTGTTGCGGAGTGCCTGAATGGTGTCGACATCGAAGATGGAATCTACATCCTGTACGACAACGGCCAAACGCTCAAGTCCCATACCGGTATCAATGTTCTTCTGGATCAGGTCGGTGTAGTGGCCCTCGCCGTCGTTGTTGAACTGGCTGAATACGTTGTTCCATACTTCCATGTAACGGTCACACTCGCAGCCAACGGTACATCCGGTTTGCCGCAGCCGTATTTTTCTCCGCGGTCATAATAAATCTCTGAACATGGACCGCACGGACCTGCGCCATGCTCCCAGAAGTTGTCCTCTTTTCCAAAACGGAAAATACGGTCTGCCGGGATGCCGATCTCTTTGTTCCAGATATCAAATGCTTCATCATCGTCCTGATAGATGGATGGGTACAGACGATTCGGATCGAGCCCTACTACCTGTGTTAAAAACTCCCAGGACCATGCGATTGCTTCGTGTTTGAAATAATCACCGAAGGAAAAGTTTCCGAGCATCTCAAAGAAGGTGCCGTGACGGGCTGTTTTTCCTACATTTTCAATATCGCCGGTACGGATACATTTCTGGCATGTTGTTACTCTTCTTCTCGGCGGAATCTCTGCGCCTGTGAAGTAAGGTTTCAGCGGAGCCATACCGGAGTTGATCAGTAAAAGACTTTTATCGTTGTGTGGAATCAACGAAAAACTCTTCATAGCAAGATGTCCTTTGCTCTCGAAGAACTCAAGAAACATCTTTCGTAATTCGTTTACGCCATATTTTTCCATGACTGTTTGTCCTCCAAATAATTCAGTGTGTCCCGGAATTTCTTCCGGAAATCCATTCTTTTATAATAGCACACTTAATTATTTAACGCAAATTTTTTTGAAATTCTTCTTTCCTTTTTTCAGAACGATACCGTCCTCGCCGAAGGCTGCTTTTTCTACGGCATATTTCGGATCTGTGATTTTCTCACCGTCTACGGATACACCGCCCTGCTCTACGGCACGGCGTCCTTCGTTTCTGGTCTTTGCAAGCTCTGCTTTGACAAGAAGAGTTACGATATCGATTTTATCGTCCGTGAAATCCTCTGCAGAAAGTTCACTGGTCGGCATATGCTCGGAGCTTCCGGTAGAGAATACGGCACGTGCGCCTTCCTGCGCTTTCTTTGCTTCTTCCTCGCCGTGTACCATGGAGGTCAGCTCATAGGCCAGGATCTCTTTTGCCTCGTTCAGCTTGCTTCCTTCCCAGGAATCCATCTCGTCGATCTGCTCCAGCGGCAGGAAGGTCAGCATACGGATACATTTTAAGACGTCGGCATCATCCACGTTTCTCCAGTACTGGTAGAAATCGAACGGGCTGGTCTTGTTCGGGTCAAGCCATACAGCGTTTCCTGCGGTTTTACCCATCTTCTTGCCCTGAGAGTCGGTCAGAAGGGTGATGGTCATTGCATAGGCATCTTTTCCAAGTTTACGGCGGATCAGTTCGGTTCCTCCCAGCATGTTGGACCACTGGTCATCGCCGCCGAACTGCATATTGCAGCCGTATTTCTGGAACATGTGATAGAAGTCGTAGCTCTGCATAATCATGTAGTTGAACTCCAGGAAGGAAAGACCTTTTTCCATACGCTGTTTGTAGCACTCTGCACGGAGCATGTTGTTGACGCTGAAGCATGCACCTACCTCACGGAGCAGTTCTACATAGTTCAGGTTCAGCAGCCAGTCTGCGTTGTTGAGCATCATAGCTTTTCCCTCGCCGAACTCGATGAAACGCTCCATCTGACGTTTGAAGCACTCTGCGTTGTGGTCGATCTCCTCGCGGGTCAGCATTTTTCTCATATCGGTTCTTCCGGACGGGTCACCGATCATGGTGGTGCCGCCGCCGATCAGGGCGATCGGTTTGTTTCCTGCCATCTGCATCCGTTTCATCAGGGTCAGTGCCATGAAGTGACCTGCGGTCAGACTGTCTGCGGTGCAGTCGAATCCGATATAGAACGTTGCTTTTCCATTGTTTACCAGGTCTCTGATTTCATCTTCGTCGGTTACCTGTGCCAGAAGGCCTCTGGCGATCAGTTCGTCATAAATCTGCATTTTGTTTTTCTCCTTTTTTCGGTTGACTTTCGGGTATGTGTTACCGTCTGGGACCAAAGTTTTTTATACAAAAAGACTCCCGTCCTTTCCGATTCAAAGGACGAGAGCCCGTATCTCCCGTGTTACCACCTTACTTCACAGCTGTCTCACGGCAGCTGCCTTTGTCGGTATCCAAAACCTCTGAATACCCTGACGCTGTAACGTTCGTCTCTTACGTCGCAGCCTACTAAAAACGTGCATCATAGTTCTTCTGCCGCCCGTTTTATTCGGTGCGCAACTCCGGGATGTATTCGAATCGTACAGAACCTGCATGCGCCTCTCATCTGCCGGCTGCTTTCTGTCCGCGTTTTTGTACGTCTACTTGTTCCCTTCCAAGCCTTTTTCCATGTTCCATAGTATAAACGGTGATTCGAAATCTGTCAAGACTTCTGCTTTCCGTTTTTTCATCTATTTTTAATATCCGCGGTCCTGATCCATCATATACAGGAGTGCGTTGCAGATGCACGCCGCGATATTGCTGCCGCCTTTTCGTCCGCGTGCCACGATATACGGGATATTGGTCTGCATAATCAGTTCTTTGGACTGTACCACATTGACAAAGCCGACCGGAACTCCGATGATCAGCGCCGGTTTTATTTTTCCTTCCCCGATCAGTTCATAGAGGCGGACCAGTGCCGTCGGCGCATTTCCAACCGCAATAATCAGCTTTTTATCCAGCTCCGCCGCTTTTTCCATGCAGGCTGCCGCGCGGGTGCTTCCGGTTTCTTTTGCTCTTGCCGCAACATCTTCGTCTGACATAAAGCAGAGCGCTTCACCGCCGTGGCGCGCAAGCACCTTTTTGTTGATGCCGGATCTTGCCATCTGCGTATCCGTCACAATGCAGCTCCCTCCCGGATCGCCTCGATGCCTTTTGCCACCGCATGCTCCGAAAAGCAGAGATTATCCGCATAATCAAAATCCGCACTTGTGTGGATACACCGCTTTACAACCAGTTCCTGATCCTCTGGAAACGTTCTTCCGTTTAATTCTTCCGTGATAATTTCAAAGCTTCTCTTTTCAATCTCATGCGGGCTTACCTGCTCCAGTTCTATCTTCATCTTTATGCCCCTTCTTCCAGAATTTGATAAATCTTCTTCATGTCGAGATGCTCGCGCAGCGCATCTGCGAGAATATCGTACTGTGTCTCTTTGAATGTCTGGTAATCGACACCGTGAATCTGCTCCATGACAATTCCCTTATTCTTTGCAAGTGCTTCCACGATCCGCTCGGCAACTTCTTCTTTGTCGAAAATGCCGTGCACATACGTACCATACACATTTCCTTTCTGTGCACCGTCCAGCTTATCCGAATCAGCACGGTTCTGATCATCGATGAACGTGAATGCTTCTGTTCCTTCTTTCCGCACTGTTTCTCCCATATGGATTTCATAGCCCTCGATCCGGGTTCCCTCGATCCCGGCAAGAACGCCTTCTGTTTTTCCAAAAGCGCCCTCCGCGCGGGTTCTCGTCTTCTCACCGGCAAATACGGTATCCATCGGCAGGAGTCCCATTCCTTTGATCGTTCCGCCGGCTTCGACACGCAGCGGATCGCTCAGCGTATCTCCGAGCATCTGGAAGCCGCCGCAGACACCGAAAATTACTTTTCCGGCCGCAGCCGCCTTCAGTACGGCCGCTTCCAGACCATTCTGACGCATCCAGAGCAGATCCTCCATCGTGTTTTTCGTTCCCGGAAGCAGAATCATATCCGGATTTTTCAGTTCGGAGACAGAGCTTACGTAGCGGAGTGATACGCCTTCGATCCGCTCGAACGGGTTGAAATCGGTGAAGTTTGAAATACGCGGGAGACGGATGACCGCAAGGTCAATGAGACCGATCTCCTCTTTTCTGGTGAATCGCTCGGTCAGACTGTCCTCGTCTTCCACTTCGATGTGAGATACGGCGCCACGCCGACCACCGGGATGTGTGTTTTTTCTTCCAGCATCACAACGCCCGGGTCCAGGATGGTTTTGTCCCCGCGGAATTTGTTGATAATCAGACCCTTGATGCGGTCGCGCTCATCCGTCTCTAAAAGCTCTACGGTACCGTAAAGCTGAGCAAAAACGCCGCCGCGGTCAATATCTCCGACGAGGAGCACCGGTGCATCCACAAGCTTTGCCATTCCCATATTGACGATATCATCGGCTTTCAGGTTGATCTCCGCCGGACTTCCGGCTCCCTCGATCACAATGATATCATACTGTTCTTCCAGTGCATGGTACGCTTTCATGATGTCCGGGATCAGCTCTTTTTTGTGGGAAAATATTCCCGCGCACTCATGTTTCCCAGTACCTCACCGTTTACAATCACCTGCGAACCGGTGTCATTCGTCGGCTTTAACAGAATCGGGTTCATCAAAACGGACGGTTCGATCCCGGCCGCTTCCGCCTGCATGACCTGTGCACGTCCCATCTCAAGGCCTTCTCTCGTAATAAACGAATTCAGCGCCATATTCTGTGATTTGAACGGCGCCACACGGTATCCGTCCTGATGGAAAATCCGGCATAAGCCCGCCGCAAGCAGACTTTTTCCCGCATTTGACATCGTTCCCTGTATCATAATTACTTTCGCCATCGTTTTTCCTCCTAAAACCACTGCAGAATCTGTGAAACGGCTTCTGTCAGAATCTGGTTTTCTTCATGTGTGCGTACGGCTGCACGGTAATATCCGTCGCAAGGCCCGGGTAGTTGGAACAGTCGCGGATCAGAATGCCGCCTTTTTCCAGCCGTGCGGCAAGTCCTTTCGGTCCCTCAAAGAACAGATAATTTGCACAGGAATCCCATACGGTAAGACCTGCTTTTTCCAGTTCTGCTTTCATCCAGGCGCGTTCTTTTCCGATCAGTTCCCGTGCTTCTTTGACGTAAGCATCCTCGTTCAGGGCGGCAAGGCCTGCCATCTGCGCCGGAATCGAAACATTCCACGACTGCATGCTGCGGCTGATCCGATCCAGCAGATCCTCGTCGCTGCAGAGCAGATAGCCAAGACGCAGGCCCGGCATTGCGTAAATCTTTGTGAACGCACGCAGAATCAACAGATTCGGATATTCGTCCAGTTTTCCCTGCATCGTCACTTTTTCCGGCTCCGGCAGAAATTCTATGAAACACTCATCCAGCACCAGATAGATGTTACGCTCCCGGCAGTTATCCAGGATCTTTAAAAGAAGCTCCTGCGGAATCGTAAGGCCGGTTGGATTATTTGGATTACATAAAAAGACAAGATCCAGATCGTCGGTCAGATCATCGCAGAAATCGTCCTGTAAAAGAAAGCCTTTTTCCTTTTGCAGCGGATACATACGGATAAAACACCCTGCCGCTGAAAGTGCTGCTTCATACTCTGCAAATCCCGGCGCTGCAATCAGCGCTTTTTTCGGGCGGAGAGCCTGTGTCAGGGCAAAAATAAGCTCCGCGGCGCCGTTTGCAAACAGGATATTTTCTTCTGGAAGTTGCTCCTTTTCCGACAGTGCCCGGGTCAGGTCCCGGCACAGTGCGTCAGGATACTGTTCCACCGATTCCGCGCTCTTTCTCACCGCCTCTTTCACACTTTCCGGAGTTCCAAGAGGATTGACATTCACAGAAAAATCGACTCTGCATTTTTTCGTGTAAATGTCTCCTCCATGTGGATTTTGTCTCATACCATATGCCTTCCTTTCTCTTTTCCGTTGTGTTTCTATCTTCTCTTTTTACAGAAATAAAAAGAACGCGCGGATTCCCGCAAAGAACACCAGTCCGAGGAACGAGGTCAGATACATCAGATGATTTGCTCTTTTGATATCTTCCGCCTCGACCGGGCGGATGTCATCGCCGATCGTTGGTTTCTTTACGACTTTGCCGAAATACACGGCATCTCCGGCAAGCTGTACTTCCAGCGCCCCTGCCATAACTGCTTCTGTCTGCGCGGAATTTGGGCTGGCGTGGCAGTAACGGTCGCGTTTGTAAATTTTTTCTGCATTTTTCCAGTTCATGCGCTCGCATGCAGACGCAAGAATCATCAGCCATGCGCTGATTCTCGCCGGTATGTAATTGACGACATCGTCCAGCTTTGCCGCACACCGTCCAAAATACAGATATTTTTCATTTTTGTATCCCACCATGGAATCCATGGTATTGATGGACTTATACAGAAAGCCCACTGCCGGTCCGCCGATGGCAAGAAAGAGGAGCGGTGCAATGACACCGTCCGACGTATTCTCCGCGATCGTTTCCACGGCAGCTTTTGTCACTCCTGTTTCCGAAAGATTTTCCGTATCACGTCCTACGATCATGGAAACCGCATAGCGCGCCCCCGGAAGATCGTTTTCTTTTAATTTCTGATAGACCTTCATGCTCTCATCCTTCAGGCATTTCGTTGCCGGAATCTGCCAGCACCAGAGAACCTCCAAAAGGAAGCCGATGACCGGATGAATTTTAAATGCCGCAAAGAGCAGCAGTGCCGGAACACCGTATCCCGCCAGACAGACGAGGATCACGAGAAAAACTCCTCCGGCAAGCTCTCCCTTTGGCGTTTTCGGAAATACCTTCCGCAGCCATTTTTCCAGCAGGGCAATGAGATTTCCGATCACACGGATCGGATGATACAAAAAGGAGGGATCTCCAAGCAGCAGGTCCAATCCATAGCCCACAATCAGGGCTGCTAATGCTGTTTTCATCTTGTTTTCTCCTGTTCTTTCCGGTAAGAGACACACTGCTCCAGAAATTCCAGTGCGAGGTGCGGACTTGCCATATAGTAAAGATGCGGGAATCCCGCCATCATCCGTTTTGTCGCATGAATGCATTCCCAGTTCCGCTTCCGCAGCGGTTTTGCCGCATGCCATGCACTTCCGCAGTCTGTGCTGTCAAAGTAATGGAACTCATGGCCGCGCACCGGATTTCCGCCGTTCCGAAAGGTATCCTTCGTGTTTGGCGTGAGGGTGATATAGCCGAATCTTCCCAGCTTTTTTGTCCGGTAAACATTTCCCGGAACAGCCTGTACCATAGGATACACATTTCCATCCATATCCTCCATGGATTCTGACAGGTACATATAACCGCCGCATTCTGCAAGAACCGGCATTCCCTGACGGATGTTATCGCGGATCTTCGTTCTCATGGTCTGGTTTTCCGAAAGCTCTTCTGCGTGCAGCTCCGGGTAGCCGCCGCAGAACAGAAATCCGTCTGTATTCTTTGGCGGCTCCGCATCGGAAAGCGGCGAAAAATATTCGATTTTGGCTCCAAGTGACGCGAGAAGCTCCAGATTATCTCGATAAAAGAAACAGAATGCTTCATCCTTTGCAACGGCAAGAATCGGCTTCGCAGCACGCACCTTGGCGGCTGCTTCGCTTTCTGTCACCTTACGCAGGGCTTCCGGCATTTTTCCCGAGAGCTCTTCTGCCCCTTCTGCAATCGCAAGAATTTTTTCAAAATCCAGTGTCTTCTGCAGTGTTTCTGCAAGCAGATTGACCTGCTCCTGCAGATTTTCCACCTCATCCGGCATCACAAGGCCGAGGTGGCGGCTTTCTAAGTGGCATTCCTTCAGTTCCGGCACAAAGCGACACAGGAAATGCCAAGTTCTTTTTCCGCCATCGGCGCGATCTCCCGGTACAGCATCTCTGACATCCGGTTAAAGATTACACCGGCGATCCGGCTGTCCTCTTTGTACTGCAGGTATCCCTTGATAAAGGCAAGCGCTGAAACGCTCATGCCTTTGGCATCGACAACCAGAAGAACCGGCGTTTTTGTCATACCGGCGAGATCGTAGCGCTGCCTTTGGTAGAAATTCCGCCAAGACCGTCGTAATACCCCATAACGCCTTCCAATACGGAAATGTCATGACCCGCTGCATGTTTGCAGAACAGATACTGTGTTGTTTCTTCCTCTGTGAAAAACGGATCCAGATTACACGACGGGGCGCCGATTACCTGTTCGTGAAACATCGGATCGATATAATCCGGGCCGCATTTAAACGCTGCGGGCTGCTTTCCCATCTGCTGCAGTGCACGGAGCAGTCCGCAGGTGATCATCGTTTTCCCGCTTCCGCTCCTTCCTGCTGCCAGCATGATTCTTGGTGCTTTCATTCTTTGGCACCTCCCTGGGCTGTAAAGATATAAACCGGATTCTGGGCAATCATCAGATGGCTTCTTCCGGCCTTTTTCGCATTAGAAGCCTGCAGGCAGACGATTTCCGGCTCTTCAAACGCAAGTTTTTTGAAACACGATGCTGCCTCCGCTAATGTTTCCACGGTTACTGTATTTAATACCACGCGGATGTTCGGATTCTTCCGCAGGAGCAGTTCCAGAATCTCTTTTAAGTTTCCGGCAGACCCGCCGATAAATGCATGCGTCGGAACCGGGAGTGCTTCGAGTGCTTCCGGTGCAGTTCCCTCAATAATTTCCAGATGATCCACTGCAAATTTCTTTTTATTTTCCTGCAGAAGTGCAACGGCTGCCGGATTTTTTCTATCGCATATACCTTTCCCTGTGCTGCACGAAGCGCCATCTCAATCGAAACAGAACCTGTGCCCGATCCAATATCATAGACAACAGAATTCGAAGAAAGCTGCAGATGAGAAAGAGATGCATTGCGCACTTCCCGCTTGGTCATCGGTACTTTGTCACGCAGAAATACTTCATCTGCCATGCCGGCTGTAAACTCTGGTTCCGGATTCGGGTTTTCAAACAGAAGAACCGCAAGCGGAGCAAACTCCATTTTAGCAAGTTCGAATGGGGTTCCTGTCACAATCTGTTCTTCCGGATACGACAGATCCGTTCCCACATGCAGCATAATCTGCTCCCAGCCGTACGAACTTAACGTCTGGCAGATTTCCCTGACACTGCCCTTTCCGCCGGCGATCGCCAGAGTTTTCCGGTTTCGGCGGACCGTCTCCAGAAGTTGCAGTGCTGTCCGTGCAGGCTCACAAATGCTGCATCCTCCCAGGACACTCCGATTTTGGCACAGAAATAAACCAGCGAAGAAATTCCCGGCTCTACACGGACAGAAAAATCCGCATCTTCCGCAAGGACGGCCTGAAGTTTCTTTGCTCCGCTGTAAAAGCCGACATCACCCGACTGCAGAAGAACAATCTTTTCATATTCCGGGTGCGCCTTCAGATACTCGTAAATCTTTTCCGGGCTGTATTCTGCAAGCATTGGCTTCTGATATTTTTCTACTGCTTTTGTCATGCGTCCCGCACCGATCAGCACATCCGCCTGCTCACACGCGTCTACGAGCGCCAGCGTCATCTGTGCTTCTGCACCAGGTCCGATTCCGGCGATCACGACGTCCCGTTTCACGGACAGATCAAATTTTTCAACGAGATACCGCTTGACCTCGTCCTCCGAGAGTCCTTCTTCCTCTTTCGGACGGCCGATCAGAACGACACGGACACCGGCCTTTTTTGCTGCCTCAATTTTTTCTTCAAAGCCGCCGTTTCTTCCGGATTCCTTCGTTACCATCCATTCGGCATGGAACGACTGCAGCATTGCAACGTTCATGTCCATAGAAAACGGTCCCTGCATGCCTATGGTATGTGCGGCATCAAATCCAAGTTCCGCGCAGGATGCAATTACGCCTGGCAACGGCAGCACCCGGGCATACACACGGTTTTTATAATCCGGAAGCTCTGCAAATTTTGCGAGTTCCTTGCTTCCTGTTGTCACCAGAATCTTTCCCTCTGTGCCCGCCAGATACGATACCGCTTCTTCTGTCGTGTCGACCATGACGCAGGATGGATCTGCCGCAAGCGACGGCCGCAGCAGCCGAAGGTACGTTTTTCCTGCTTTTTCACATGCAGACCGGATATTTTCCGACACAAGATCGGCATACGGATGGGTTGCATCGATAACCATTTCCGGCTGTTCTTCGCCAAAAAGCTGTTCCATCTCTTCTTCTGTCAGTCTTCCGCTTCGAACCGTCAGGGCACCGCCCTCCTCGATCCGGCACTTGCCGTATTCTGTCGCCGTACAGGCAAGGGATGCAATCTCATATTTCTTCAGAAAACTGCAGATCTCCCGGCCTTCCGTCGTTCCGGCAAAGACGATTACTTTATTCATAGCGATATCCCCTCGGCGTTACCATGTGATCCCGGATTTCCTTTGTCTGACTGTTTCCGATAAATACCGTCGTAAACATATCCACTTTTGTATTGCGAAGTTCTGCAAGCGTCATGGTCCGGCTCGTCTCCCCGTCTCTTCCGATCTGGCTTACGATTCCGCAGACGGTTTCCGGCGCTTTGTAACGAAGCATCAGATCACACGCTTTTTCCAGATAATCCGCTCTCTTATGGCTTCCCGGGTTATAAAGACAGATGACAAAATCCGCTTCCGATGCCAGCAGAAGACGTTTTTCAATTTTCTCCACGGTGTCAGAAGATCGCTCAGGCTGATCAGGCGAAGTCGTGGATCAACGGTGCACCAAGAACGGCAGCGCCTCCCGTTGCGGCGGTCACGCCTGGAATTACCTTAATTTCAATATCAGGCCATTCTTCCGAAAGCTCATACATCAGACCTGCCATACCGTAAACGCCGGCATCTCCGCTGCAGATCATAGCAACCTGTTTTCCCTCTGCCGCAGTTTCAAATGCTAGACGGCAGCGCTCCACCTCTTTCCGCATCGGCGTCGTCAGAAATTCTTTTCCTGCAAAATGTTCTTTTACCAGATCCACATAGACGGTATAGCCGATGATCACATCGCAGTTCCGCAGCGCATCCGCCGCCTCGATCGTCATTTTTTCATATGCTCCGGGGCCGATGCCCACGACAAAAATTGTACTCAAAATACTGCCCTCCAGTCCGCCGCAGCCAGTGCAACTGTTACACCGTCCGCTGCCTTTTTTTCTTTATCAGTCTGCCGCCGGCGAGAACTGCGCTGCGCTCACAGACATTGTCAATTCCTGTAATCTTCTTCACAAACGGAGACGGCGTAAATTCCCCCTCCGCTGTTTCCAGTTCTTCTGCAGAAAAGGTCCGGTACTGCCAGCCATACTTTTCCACCAGCTGCAGAATTCCCGGCTCCTGCGCTTTCAGATCAATACTTGCCGCCTGTCGAACTGCTTTTGGAGAAATCCCGGCCGCCGCAAGTGCCGCAAGAACCTTTTCTTCAATCCGGCCGGCCGGTGTATTCTTCTTACAGCCGATGCCGACGGTGATCACCTTCGGGATCAGGTGAAGTGTTCTCTCATATGGCGAATCCTCTTCCGATGTGGTAATGCAGATTCCCATCGACGGTTTTGCCGCCTCTTCCGGGATCAGTTCCTCCGGTTTTGTTCCCTCCACCGGAAAACGACTGCAGAATCCAACCGTTTTTCCGTCCACCAGAAGCGCCGCTGCCTCTTTTGCCAGCTCCATCTCACAAATTTCACAATGATTTTTTACAGCAAAGACATCGACCGCAAACTTGTGATTGACATCCGTTGCCGTTGTAATGACCGGAACCGCACCCGTTACAGCTGCAACTTCTTCCGTCAGCTCGTTTGCCCCGCCGATATGGCCGGAAAGTAATGAAATCACGAACTTTCCCTGTTCATCCATACACAGAACCGCCGGATCTGTCTTTTTACTTTTCACGTACGGTGCAATACTGCGCACCGCAATCCCGCACGCCCCGATAAACAAAATCGCATCCATTTCCTGAAACATGCGCTCTGTCCATGCAGGAAGCGACGGTGCAATCGCAGGAATTCCCGCTTCTTTCCCGTACTTTTCCAGTGCATATCCTTCACAGCTGTGTTTTTTCAGTGCCGCACAGAGTTTTTGATTCCAGACGCATCCGTTTCTTGTAAAACTTGCTATGGCTATTTTCATCTTATTTTTCTGCCTCTCGGAATTCGGTGGTAAACGCCGGATTGTACAGATCACTTCTGCGGTAATTTCCCTGGGAAACGGCATTTCCGATGATCATCAGCGCTGTCTTGGTGATCTGGTTCTTTTTCGCCGTCTCGGCAAGTGTTCCAACGGTGCAGACGAACGTCTTCTCCTCCGGCCAGGTTGCTTTGTAAACGATCGCTGCCGGAGTATCTGCCGTATAGCCGCCTGCAATCAGCTCACGGGAAAGTTCCTCTAAGAGTCCCGTGCTTAAGAATACAACCATCGTTGCCTGATGTGCCGCAAAAGACGCAATGCTCTCCCGCTCCGGAACCGGTGTTCTTCCGGCCATTCTGGTGATGACAACACTCTGGGAGATATCCGGCAGCGTATATTCCATTTCAAGGGCAGCAGCCGCTCCGCAGAAAGAGCTGACACCCGGACAGTCATCGTGAGCGATTCCAAGGGCATCGAGCGCATCAATCTGTTCGCGGATTGCACCGTACAGGCACGGATCTCCCGTGTGGAGTCTTGCCACAGTCTGGCCTTTGCTTTCGGCCTCTTTCATAACATCAATCACCTGCTCCAGCGTCATGGTTGCACTGTTATATACCACACAGCCCTCTTTTTTCAGATCCAGCAGTGCCGGATTGACAAGAGAACCTGCATAAATGATAATGTCCGCCTCACCAAGCAGCTTCTGTCCTCTTACCGTAATCAGATCCGGGGCTCCAGGGCCCGCTCCAATAAAATGTACCATCTATTTTTTCCTCTTTTCTTTTACAATAATCAGTGAATAGTAACTTGCCTGGTCCGGGATTTCTTCCGCGCTGAAATACTTCTGTTCCGTATCCATGCCGCAGTTTTCTACCATCACCGCCCGGCAGTTCTTTTCCTTCAGGAACTGTTTCACAGCCGGCATCTTTTTACCCGCTTTCATCAGAACCTTTGTTCCTGAAAGTTCCAGTGCATCTTCAATCTGATAAGACGCCGGAATCACATGCAGTTCTTCGGAATTTTCCACCAGTCCCTCGGAAAGAGATGCTGCTGCCGCGCAGAACGATGTAACACCGCTTACAATTCTCGCATCGTAACCGTCTTCCAGTACCCGTCTGTGTACATAAAGGTAGGTAGAATACACGGTTGGATCTCCGAGTGTCAGAAATACTACGTTTTTTCCTGCATCCAGCAGCTCCTCTATTTTTTCTGCACCGCGCCGGTGATTTTCCTCCAGTTCTTTGGCATTCTTTGTCATCGGCATTGGAATAGCAACGAGCTCTTTTTCTGCCAGTTCCGGCACTGCCTGAACAGCAATCTGGTAGGCAATGCTCTCTTCCGGTTTCTCTCCTGGTACTGCAATCGTATCATTTCCCGGATCAGACGGACGGCCTTTAACGTCATAAGCTCCGGGTCTCCCGGTCCGATTCCTGTTCCAAATAAAATTCCTGTCATTTTGTTTTTACTCTTTTCTGTTTTCTTTTTCTTCCTGCTCCCGCAGGCGCTCCAGAAGTTCTCCCGCTCCCGGGGTTTCCCCGAGCAGGCCCTCATTGCTTGAAAAACAATCGCCTCCGTCTGCACTCTGCCCTCAATATGGTAATTCATGTAAAAAGCAATTTTTTCTGTCACTTTTTCCATGGTCTCTTTCAGGCATCCTGCTTCCTTTAAAATCTGCACCGCTTCTTCCGTCGTTCCGTCTCCAGCAGTTTTTTTGCCAGTGCAAGATCCGCCCCTGCACGCACCGCCTGCGCCGTAAGAAGCTCCGCACGCAGTCTGCCTCGTGGGAATGGGTATTCATAATTCCGCCGGACACCTTGACAAATTTTCCAAGATGTGCCACAAAAAGGATGGCGTCAAAGCCGAGCTCAGCTGCAAATTCCAGTGTTTTTCCGACGTAATTACTGCACTTAACGGAATGGTCTGCACGGACCCACGGATACGTTTTTAAGAAGTCCTGTCCGTAATTTCCCGGTGTCACCAGAAGGACGCGGTCACCCTGTGCTTTCCGCATTTCCATCTCGACGCGGATCGTGGAAATCAGCGCCTCCTCGCTCATCGGCACTACAATCCCGCTCGTTCCAAGGATTGAAATGCCGCCGGTGATGCCAAGTCTCGGATTGAACGTATGCTTTGCCAGTTCTTCCCCTTCCGGTACGGAGATGACAACCTGCAGTGCGCGGAAATCATCGAGTTTTTCTGAATCTCCTCCACATTCTCGCGGATCATCTGGCGCGGTACATGGTTGATCGCCGCGTTTCCGACCGGCTGATCCAGCCCCGGCTTTGTCACACGCCCGACGCCGAATCCTCCATCGATTACAATTCCCTCTTCTGTTCCAAACGTCACTTCCGCGTAAATCAATGCTTTATCTGTCACATCCGGATCATCCCCGCCGTCTTTTCGGACGGCACAGCTTACTTTTTCGGCACTTCTCCGGATATCCAGCAATTCCAGATTCAGAACAATGCCCTTTGGCGTATGGATTTTCACTTCCTGTATTTCTTTCCCGGAAAGCAGCATAAACGCCGCTCCCCGCGCTGCCGCTGCAGCGCAGGAACCCGTCGTATATCCCATGCGGAGTTTCTTGCTGCCGCGCATAATATATGCATCTTCTAAGCCTGTCCTGCTCATGTTTTTCTCCTTAACAGATCCGGCGGTTTTTCTGCCGGATCACGCTATCTGTTTTATCATAACACACAATGAAAAAATGCTGAACCATTTTCGCATATTTTTTCAAAAAAGATCAATTTTTCCCGGCTGTTTTTCTATCTCAGAAACTTATTCTTTTCCCAGCTTCCTGTTGTTTCAAACTCCGCGGCTCTTCTTTCTGCCTGTTTTACAATTTTTTCATCAATTCCCATATTTCCAAGCAGCGCAATCGCATTCTTTCCTCTTGCCGGCCCCTGTTCCAGGCGATACGGGAAGGAAATACTCTGCGCGGTAATCTGCTCTTCAAAATGATAATTAGTGTAGAGATCTTCCAGCAGATACGTCAGTTCAGTATCATGTGTTGCTGCAAGACAGAGCACATTTGCACGGCGCAGGGCAGCAAGCACACTCTCTGACGCTGCAATCCGCTCCGTCGTGTTTGTTCCCCGCAGCACCTCATCAATGACGCACAGAAGCAGTGTTTTTTCACGGCTTGCCTCCAGAATCCGCTTTAAAGATTTTACTTCCACAACAAAGTAACTCTCTCCCTGTGTCAGATTATCGCGGAGTGCCATGGATGTCATGATCCGGCACACAACACCGCGGTACCGCTTCGAAAGACTCGTGTTCAGTGCCTGTGCCAGAATCGCATTCACTGCCATGTTTTTCATAAATGTGGATTTTCCCGACGCATTCGAGCCGGTCAGCAGAATTCCGCCCTCCGCATACAGACTGTTTGCCACTGGATGTGTCAGAAGCGGATGATAAAGCTCCTCCACATCGATCCGACAGCCCGCCTTTTTCTCATCCAGGAATTCCGGCCGGCAGTAATACGAAAGGCTCTCCCGGTACGATGCTGCAGACAGTGCAAAGTCCAGGAGTCCAAGATCCTCTGCCATCTGCAGAATCGCTTTTTCATACGATTTCACTCCGGAAACAACCGAAGAATACTCGATCAGATCCAGCAGAAAGAACGTGTGAAAGTATGCAAAAATCATGTTTGCTGCACCGCCCTGCGATTCTTTCGTATTCACAAGTGTTCTGCATTTTCTTGTAATCGGACGGAGTTGTTTTTCCTGTTCTTCCAGACGCTTCTGATACATTTCCAGTCCGGAAATTTTTTCTTTTCCAAGTTCCCTGGCTGTCCGCTGCAGCCGCAGGATACAGCCAAACGCTTTTAATGCACTCTCCAGCTTTTTGCTCTCCCTTCCATGCATCAGTCCGTTGCCGACCATAGAAGCAAACAGAACAGCCACACCCAGCGGAGGCAGTACAAACAGCAGTCCAATTCCAAGCACAGCAATACCGGCCATCAGAAGATATTTCCCCTTCTCTCCCGGCTCCGCTCCATCAGTACGGCTATTTCTTCTGTCGGCGGATTCATCTTTTCTTTTCCCATCAAAAGAAGTGCTTTCTGCACTGCTTCCCTGGCTTTTTGGTTCTCTGCAAAAAGCTTCATCAGCCGTTCCCGCTCTTCCCTGATTTCTGTTGTTGTGACCGGCATCCGAAGCGCCGTGTACAGATATTCTTCCCCGCACACCGACACTGTGTGGTCAACTGTGTCAAAAACCGCATCGAGATCCAGGTCATTCCAGGTAATCGCGTCCACGTAGAAGTTTTCCCCTGCTTTTCGTCTCAGACACGCTTCCAGTTTTTCTTTCTTTTCCCGTGCCGTCCGTTTCTCCTGCTTTTTTCCCCATTTCTTCCGCAGTTGTACCAGCTTCTTTTCCTGTTCATTTCTGTTATTCTGTGCCATCCAAACTCCCAGCAGTATCAGAACCACAAAAATTCCTGCTGCCGTGTACAGTTCTTTCATGTCTTATCGCCATCCTTTTTCCTGCTCTGTATCATAAGTCTTTTGATTCTGTCTTATTCTAGCACAGAACCCTCTTCCTTCCAGATTTTGTTGCAAAAATCATCTCCACCGCCGCATGTACAGCCAGTCTCTGTGAACTGCTGCCGTCACCAATGCAGGTGGAAAGGGTAAGTATCTTTTGAACTTCCTTTTCCTCACCGCTGCCAAAGATAATGCTGTTTTCTTTTCTTTCCTGTACCCATGCATTCCAGTCTGCATCGCTCCATGCGCCCAGCCGGTAAACATCACTTTTGGCATCCGTCTCCTCCACACTCCAAATACGGCACTGCCATGCTTCACCCGGCAAATACAGGTACAGATACGGAATTTCCTGTTCCCACGACGCCTCACGATACTTTTTCAATCCTCCGAACATCGTTCCATCCCGCATATTATGCCCATATAAAATCGTGTGACGTTCAGAAAAATCCTCCGGTGTATCACACGGTGCAAAAATACTGCCGTAAATCCGCTCCCTGCAAAACGCATCGTGTGTCAGATAATATGCGTTATCCTGCCCGTGCGCAACCGGAACATCTAAGGCGCAGCCCGGAATCCAGAGCCACGCGCAGATTTCTCTATTTTTTGATCGAAGTCCTGCAAAATCAATTGTCCGAAACAGATTTTGATCTGTACTGCCCGGTTCCTGCTCCTGCACTTCTTCGCTTTTTTCGTTTTCCTCTTTGTTCTCTTCTTTTTCTTCTCTGACATACATCTCCACCGCTTCTTCCTGTTCTTTTCGAATCTGCCGGCTTACCTGAATCTGCGGCAGATACCAGAAAAAAAGCGCCGCCAATGTTAGAACTGCAATCCCTCTTCTTTTTCTGCTGATTTTTTCTCTCTCCATTTTGTTTTCATTCCACCACCCGAACCGATGGTGGAATGTTTTTCCGTTTTGTTATTCAACCGGAATCCGGTTTTTTACAATACTGTTGTGTCCATAATCATCCCAGCGGTATTTCTGATTTTCAAATACAACCTCACTTTCTTTGGGATGTCCGCAAAGATTTACCGATACCGAAAAGACGCGCGCAGGATCTTTTCCATATGCCGGCTCTTCTAGTTTTTTCACGGTAACATTCTTCGTACCTGTCACCTGCATAAGCGAATACCGCAGCACCTTCTTCTCCTGTACCCGGTAATCGTTTCCTGCCGGAATTCCCCGGATCTGTACCGACTGTTCCGTGTAGCCGTCCTGATCTGTCGTTTTCTCCACCTGTGTTTTTGTAAACGTAAGATAGCATTGGTATGTATGTTCTTTTCCATACAGATCCTTTCCCTTCACGGAAAACAGAAACGTTGGATTTCCATGCGCCCATGTAATCTCATCCGCCTTGATCTTCTTTGTAATCGTCAAGGTTTCACATGCAAGATCCTTCATCGTCACGGTCTGCACTTCCTGTTTTGCCTCCAGCACAAACGAAACCGGTTCTGCCGCAAGGTATCCATCCGGCGCGGCCTCCTCCACAAGGACATAAGAACCCGGCTTTAATTTTTCCAGTTCATGCGGGCCGCTTCCTCCTGAAATCCAGCTGTCCACACGGTTTCCATCCATATCTTTTAATACCAGCTTTGCGCCGGAAATTCGTTTTCCGCTCTCTGCATCTATTTTTTCAATTGTCAGATGCGTTCCATCATTTTCGACCGTCACCGACAGTTCCGATTTACCGTCAATTTTTCCGTTTTCTACCACAAATTCCCGGCATGTGCTGTCCAGCAGATAGCCTCTGGAGATGCTGTCTCCTGATAGTACCAGACACCGTCCAAAAGTCCCGTCAGCTCAATTTTTCCATTTGCATCCGTCTTTTTTGTCTCATCAAAACTTCCATCTTTCGTCCAGATATGAAAGGCTGCTCCCTGAAGCACTTTTCCGTCTCCCTGACTTACTTTCTGCAGAACAAAACGGTTCTTCCAGTTTGTAAACGTCAGTGTGATCTGTGCGTTTTGTTCCCCGATCGTTATTTTCTTTTCCGTCGGATCCAGCACATATCCATTTGGAGCCGCCGTTTCCCGCACAAGATACGTTCCGTACTCCAGCCCGTCTTTGAACGCCTCTCCATTTTCATCCGTTTTCAGCACAGCTGCTACCGCCTGATCCGGAAACAGCACTGTTCCGTTTACCGTTGTAATTGCTCCGCTCGCAATCACCTGATATGTTGCACCAGAAAGTGCTTTCCCTGAGTTTTCTTCCGTCTTTTTTATCTTCAGTGAGCCTGTTTTTCTTGTGTTTTCTGCCTCCAGATGGATCGTCTGCATGCCTTCCTTGTCAATGGAAAATTCCTGCTCCCAGCTTCCTGCATAACCAGCTGGATTCTTTGTCTCCACAACACGGAATTTTCATTTTCACTGTCTGTATCCAGAATTCCCTCCAACAGATAAGAACCCGTTTTTTTCACCCAGTTCATCTTTTTGAATTCACTCCAGGTGTTGTTTTTCCAGCGGTACACGGTAAATTCTGCACCCGAAATAGCTTCTTTTGTCTCTGCATCCATTTTTTTCACTACAAGATCTCCTACTTCGACAGATGACAGGGAACGTTCGCTGTGTAACCAAATTCCGAAGTATTCCACGGCACAACAGTTATTCCCGTTTCCCGGGATGCTCCATGCCAGTTGTTGTACGTACTGGAAGTATCGTTTACAAAATTATCCGGCCATTTTTTCGGTGCTTTCACTCCGCCGCCAGGACCAGTTACCGCGTCGTTAGTGCCTCCATCATAGAAAATCATCGTCTGGGAATTTCCTTCAAAGGTAAATGTAACCCAGCCTTCCGAATTTTCCGGAGTTGTTCCACCGTCCGGCTCAGAGCCGCGTCTTGCCGACCAGATCGCTTCTGTTCTGGCATCGTAGACGATTCTGGCATCTGCCTCCTTCGTCAGATAGATATGTTCTATCTCATCAGCCAGATAAAAGCCCTGCTTAAAGTCCAGATCTGAAAGTGTAAAATATCCTTTCACATTCAGCGGATTTCCTTTACTGTCGTAATAAGCAAACCGTACCTTGATCCAGAGCAGACCTTTAATATCAATGACCGGCTTATTGTGGTCAATCGCCACGACTACCGCATCCACGTCCTCATACCCTGATGGTACAACCGTGTTCTGCCAGTCTTCCAGCCAGATCCGCATCGTTATATTTTCCCCGTGGCACTCTCCAACATTCGTATATTCCGCATACATTTTTCCTTTTTTCGACTCCAGCGGCGTGAAGGAACGGAGATTACTCCATCCCTTCACATCGGCCGCCGGCCACCATGTGGAACAGCATTTCGAATGGCTCTCTCCGTTTTTGCAGAACAGATTGTCCCAGGTACTTCCATCTGTACTTCCAAAACGGATTTTTGTCTCACTTCCGATCAGCGGGGTAAAATCATATCGGCCGTCAATAACAGAGTCCGATGATACAACTTCTCCGATTCCGGCTTTCGAAAGAGAAGGAAGACTCGTAAGACTCGAAGCCAGAACATCTTCCCGAAAACAAAATCCCAACAACAGCAGAATTCCTGCGAGAAACCAGAAGCTTTTCTTTGCTCTTTTCATTCTTTCCTCCTTTCAGACCGGCCCGCGGTAAGAAACAGGAAGGCTCCTGTCACGGCAATTCCAATGGGGACCGCTGCTGACGGATCGCGCAGACCTGTTTTTGGCGCGCTGTGCCAGATAGAGGGGCCTTCTTCCTGCGGCAGATCTTCTCCTTCGACAGAAAAAATCCATTTTACCCCGCTTTTCCGAAGTGCCCATTCATTTCCAAGTTCTGACGGCACACGGATTGAAAAACAGATTTCTTTCCGTTCATCTGGACTGCATATTCCAAGACTTTTTGCTGCCCATAGTCCCTCACTCTCTAAATCACCTTCATAAATCACGCTGTCTCCCTCTCGTATTTCCAGTTTCACCTTGGAAAGCAGTTCTTTTTCTGTTTCACTGAGTTCTTCCGGAAGTTCCGTCCGCAGAAAATTCTGCACGGCTTGCTGTCGTGTTCACCAGTGTGAACGTATCTTCCCATTCATCTCCCGGCATCAGCACTGGAAAGTTCCGAAAGAAATTGTCGGGTGCCAAGATCAGATTCCGCGCTGCTCCTTCGTACGAAACGGTGAGGAAGCTCTGCTGCGAAACCTCCGAAACGGTATTATCCGCCTCGTGGACACACTGTTCAATTTCCAGTTCTTCTCCCCACGGAGCTTCTGCCGTAAAATCCGGCGTCACATTCGCTGCCTGTACGGCCTCCGCCTGGATTTCAACGGACAGCACCTGTCCCTCCGCCTCACTGGTCCACGCAGATGGAATGGTGATTGTACGGAAAAAATCGACAGATTCCTGCTTTCCCAGCACTTTGGATAATAATAATACTCTCCTACTTTCAGCCAGACGTCCTCGATTCCCCCAAGGTCCTCTTCCCCCAGACGGTAATCCTGCGTTTCTTCCTCATCAAACACAGGCTTTACCCGGACATAGCATGGTTCAGCATAATTGGTGATCCGCGGAATTTTTGAAATCACCTGGGAAGCAGTACAATGCCGTTTTCCGGTCCCTCATACTTCTTTTCTCCATCCCCGTCTTCCTCATATTCCCAGATTCCAATATTTACATCTCCGACAGCTATTTTGTTAATGGTCTCAACACTGCTCCGGTAATATGCATACGTTCCGCTGATTCCCATCAGAATACTTGCCGCCGCACATCCGATCCTGACGCGTTTTCCTTTCATGTCTGACCACCTCTCTCATAAGCATCCCATGCCTCCCGATAGCCGTGAAATACCATATTCCCCTTCTGGATCTGCACCGATTCCTCATAGACCGAAACCTCAAGTTCTTTCTGTTCCATTTCTTTTGCAACGCGGATTCCGGTAAACAATTCCGTCGTGCTTTCGCCTTCTGAAACCGGTTTTTGTAATAATAGTAGTCATCTTCTCCTTTTACCCAGTTTTCCGTATCAAGTCCCTCAATCGCTTCAATTGGTTCACTGAATATAAGTGCCGCACGAATATAGCAGGCAACGGAGCCTTCATTTCTGATTTTTACTCTCTTTACCACACTTTTCCCTGGCGGTACGGGCGTCGGTGTCGGAAATTCTTCATCGATAGTACTTGTATTATGTCCGAACACCATACGATTCCAGACACTCTCGTGATCTGTAAAATACGCCGAAGTTCCCGCAGCAGCCAAATGCTGCCGCCATCGTACACCCGGCCGCACCCGCAAGGAAAAACAGCCGTTTCGTCTTTTTCTTCATCTTTTGTCCCCCAGAAAACTGCTTAAATTCCAGGTGCTTCTGTCTGTTCCGGCTCCGACTGCGGTGCCGTTACCTGCCCCTTCTGCCCATTATTCTGATTTACATACTTCTCCCAGCCTTTGCTGCCCGCTCGGCAGCCGTACTTCCCTCACCGGTATTCAGCGCCTGGATTGCATAATAATTGATCGGAATATCGACCTCTTTTTCATCCAGCTGCCCTTCCACGATATTAGCTGCTGTCACGCTCGTAAATAAAGGATCCGTCGTTTTGCCAGCTGCGAGCACTTCATTGTAGAGATATGTATATACCATCGAATTGTTCTGTTTTTTCTTGTACATCAGCACCCATTTTTTCGAAAGCTGATTCATCGAAAACAGTTCCGTATCGACGGCTGCCCCGCCGTTTAAACGGTTTCCGGATGTATCTGCAACGATCACTTTTGCGATTGGTATGGAAACATCCATATAGACGTAAGAATCATTTTTACCTTTATTTTTGATACGTGGGTCCTTCGGAATCACCTGGGTCGGCACAATATGATTGGTCTTTCCGTCCGAATCCGGTGCGTACGATGGTTCATTTCCTTCGATATCTACTTTTCCCACAACAAACTGGTTCGTCACAGAATCCTTATCCGTCAGATACGCCAGTGTTCCGCCCGCTGCCAGGGCTCCTGTCAGAAGCAGTGATGCTGCCCAGAATACGATTTTCCGCTGTTTTTTCATAGATCAATTCCTCCTGTTTTCCTAAATAATTTTGCTAATTCTTTTTATAACTTGTTTTCCTGCATGATTTTTCTACCGCGCCAAAGCTGCCGGATTGTAAAAAGCATCACCGCTCCCACGGCCAGAAAAAAGAGTGTTCCTCTCTGCCGGAGCCAGATGATACCAAAGCCAAGCCAGGGAAGAGCTACGATCACATTCCCGATCACCTGTTTTTCCAAAACGATGCCTGCATCTTCCTCCGCGTTGGCATCCCCCTTAGTACAGTATCCTTCCTCGCTCTTTTCCACGATCCGGTGTGTCACCACCATATTTCCTCTCCGGTAGGTAATCACATCCCCCGGATTCCATTCCTTCTTCCGTCCATCCACAACCACAACAGATCCCGTCGGGATCTCCGGTTCCATGGACCCGGACAGTACGACATAGGCGCAGAAATACTGCATCAGATACCATCCCGCCGCCAGAAAAAGGAAGGAAAGAAAAGCCCTGCAGCCC
>ENA-OQDE01000021-OQDE01000021.1-human-gut-metagenome-genome-assembly--contig:-NODE-21-length-89453-cov-9.156091_pt1 | contig 89453 bp, 103 predicted proteins | sample MGYA00242768_ERZ504595 | MGnify/ENA primary metagenome ERZ504595 (study PRJEB26092, sample SAMD00036307) | human gut metagenome | host: Homo sapiens | study: EMG produced TPA metagenomics assembly of...
TTCACGAAAATCGAGGCGCTGGGAATCTGAGAATTGTCCAGAATCTTGCGCAACACGCGGCTGATGACGCGGTCGGCCACAAATACGATGGCCAATACAATGGTCAGCCAGATGAGTTTGCCCGGCGTCACCTGAAACCAGCGTGCGATGTCTTCTGCATATTCAGTCATACGCCTACTGTATCGGTCGTTTCTGGTGAAGTCGTGGAGACGGGGTGGCAGAAAGCGGAATCGGCCTACGGTCGATTCCGCTACTCCTGGCGTTCGCGGCAGGTCTGGCCGAGGCCGCGGGCCAGTCGAATCGGATCGAGAATCTCGTCCAACTGCTCGGCGGGCAGGTCGGTGCGTTCGCCGGCCACCTCGCGCACGGTACGGCCGGTATGTACGGCTTCGGCGGCGATGTCGGCCGCGTGCTCGTAGCCGATGTAGTGGTTGAGCGCGGCGGAAATCGACGGTGAGGACTGGGCGTATGAACGCCCCAGGTCAGCATTGATTTCGATGCCTTCCACGCAGTTGACGCGGAACGTCTCCATGGCGTGCGTCAGCAACGCCATGCCGGTCAGCAGCTCATGCACCATCACCGGGTCGAAGGCGTTCAGCTGCAACTGTCCCTCGGCCACAGCCCAGTTCACAGTCACGTCCATGCCGAAAATCGTGAAGCAGCACTGGTTGACGCATTCGGGGATCACAGGGTTCACTTTGGCCGGCATGATCGACGATCCGGCCTGGCGAGCCGGCACGTTGAGATCGTTGAAACCGCAGCGCGGCCCGGAATTGAGCAGTCGCAAATCGTCGGCGGCCTTCTTCAGGTGCACGGCGAGGCTCTTGATGGCAGCGAGTGGCCACGTACGCGCCATATCCGTCATGGCGGCCACCGGATCGGGCGCGGCGGTGACCGGCAGCCCGGTGATTTGCGCCAGATGCTTGATAGCGGACTTGCGGAATCGCAGATCCGCGCAAATGCCGGTACCGATGGCGGTGGCACCGAGGTTGAGCTGGGCCAGCAGCGGCACCACGCGATCGAATGCAGCCAAATCAGACTTCAACAGCGTGGCAAACGCATGAAATTCCTGACCATAGGTCATTGGTACGGCGTCCTGCAGCTGCGTGCGGCCAATCGTCACGTCATTGATATGTTTGTCGGCCAGATCGTGGAAGGCCTTGGCGAGTTTCTTGGTGGACTCGGCGAGCGGCCCGATCGCGTCGATAAGCGCGAGTTTGCAGGCGGCCGGGTAGGTGTCGTTCGTGGACTGCGACTTGTTGACGTCGTCGTTCGGATGGATGTATGTGTAATCGCCGCGCTGGCGGCCGGCGATTTCCAACGCACGGTTGGCGATCACCTCGTTCATGTTCATGTTCGACGAGGTGCCGGCACCGCCCTGCATCACATCGACCGGGAACTGATCGGCCAGTTTGCCGGCCTCAATTTCTAGGCAGGCGGCGCGAATGGCCTCGGCCTTGGCCGGGTCGATCAGGCCTAATTCCTCATTGGCGATGGCGCAGGCGCGCTTGACCGTGGCATAGGCGCGAATCAGCTCGGGATGTTGGCTATCGGTGATGCCGGAGACCGGGAAGTTGCCGATAGCGCGCTGGGTGTGAATACCCCAGTAGACGTTCGCCGGCACCTCCATCTGGCCGATGCAGTCATGTTCCAGACGGGTCTTGTTCGATGTTTCGCTCATGCTTCCATCTTCCTGTGCGTGGGTTGGAAACGCCAGCATGAGAGGCTGATTGCGCCTTGTGAGAAACCTCACGCGAGGTTCGTGCGGCGGAAACAATCCAGACTCGCTGGTTTTCGGTCAAGCGGTGTACCCGGGGAATCCTGCGGGGCCGTTCGACGATGAGATGGTGGATGGCGCGGCATGCGTGGCGGCGACCGGCATGCGGGGGCGGTCGAATCCTGCGCATTGTGCACGAAGATGCGATTCCAGTAATTAAGCATGTCCTTTTGGCTCATGGCCAGGTATATGCCCATGGCCAGCACGGCCACATCTTCTTTAAGCAGGTCTTTGATTTCGATGGTGTCGCTCAATTCGGGCCAACGTTGCAGCACGGCGAGCATGCCGCCCACGGTGAACTCGACCATGAGATCGGTTTTCAGGTCAAGGTTCTTGGGGTCGCGTTGCAATGTGCTGAGCATTTGCAGACGGCAGAAGTCGCGCAGCGATTCGGTCAGTTCAAGCGTGCTGTGCGGGCCTGCCAACAGGGCCAGGTGGTCGAGGCGCTGACGCTGCTCTGGATCGGAGAGCGTGGCGGTGACGCGGTCTCGCCATTGTTCCTCGGGATTGCCGTTCGGATCGGGGGTGCGGTTGATCGGAATCGATTCGACCTGATGCAGGATGGCTGAATCGGCCAATTCGGGCAGGCTGGAGAAGTGATAGTAGAACGAATTACGGTTCACGCCAGCCTCACGCACCACGTCGGTAACGGTGATCTTGCGATAGTCGCGGTCGGCGAGCAATTCCCAGAAAGCGTTCTCGAGGCGTTCTTTGGCGGGCAGCACCTCGGAATCATGGCGTGGACGTGGCATCTCTTCCTCCTGATGCACCAGCGTGATATGGTCACGCTGTCTAATAACTTATTGGGCAGTATAACTATTATTTGTGGACATGTCTATGAGCTAATCGGCGATTTCAGTTGCGTCCTCCGCTGATGGCGAAGCTGTGGTGCCGGCATCGGCATCAGTATCGGCTCTGGCCGGAGCTGCGCTATCTGCTCCTGCTGCAGTTTCTGCTGGGATCTCGGCTGTTGCTTTGGAGGTCGCAGAACTTGGTGCGGAAGCCGGGGCGGGCGTCGGCTTGCGTTTGGCCGTGGACGCTTGAACAGTATCGCCAGGGCCTCAACCAAATGACGCCGGTCTGCGGGGGTCAGCCCAACGTACGCGCCAAGCATCGCCGGAATCGAAGCGGGGAAGTTGCTCATCACCTCGCTGAAGCTGGTGGCGCCGTTGGCGTGCAGCACGGTGAACAGCGCATCCACCGCACGCTCGCGCTGTTCGGGCGTAAGCGTGGCGATCCAATGGTTCAGCTCCTCGTTAAACAACTGCGAGCTGGAACTCAAATCCGGCTCGGTGATGAACTGGTCACCATCCAATAGCCAGGTGAAGGCGGAATGCTGCATGATGCCATCCGAATCGGAAGAGACCACGCGGCAAGGCTCCGGGGTCTCGAAAATCATGCCCACAATCGACGAACTCGGCACGATTTTCGTCACCTTCGGCTGGATGGTGCGGTAGGCGGGGCTGGTCACAATCTCCGGCGGGAAACCGGGGCCATCCAGTGAATAGACATGCTGAATGCGCTTGCGCACCTTGGGATCGGCGTTCATGGCCGCGTAAATCGCCAGATTGCCTCCCTTGGAATGGCCGACCAGAATAATCGGACCCTCCCACAGTCGCGCCACCATATCCAGATAGGCGCTGGCTGAACGTTGCGCCGGCACCGGATACTGGAAAGCCATATTGAAATCTTCCTTCCATCCGATGAGCGAATCATCGGTGCCGCGGAAGGAAATAACCAACGTGCCTTTGTAGGTCGGCTTTCGGCGCTTGTGGCCGTCGGGCAGTTGGAAGGTGGCGGCGGCGAATTGGGTTTGCTCACCCTGATTGATGTGCTCGACCACCGCGCCCAGGCGAACGTTGGCGTAGCGGGGGTTTTCGCCTGCGGCCTGGAACAGGTCGTGGGTCAGGTCCGGGTTGACCACTGAAACCATTTGGGCTTCGTGCGGCTTGTCGTCGGCATGTGTTTCCGGCGAACGATGCAGCTCGCGGTTGGCCTCGTCAAGGCTTACCGATTCAAGCTCGGGATGCCAGATACCCTTCAGCCAGATCAGTGGATGCTTGGGTTCGAAAGCGCGAATGCGTGCGGCGAACGAGCCTGACCGCGTCTCATCCAGCATCAACGTCGGACAGACACTGGCCACATCCTCATAGATGAGCGTGGAGATGATCAAGGCGTCGATTTCGTTGAACGGCAAGTCGGCGAAGGAGCGCGTTTCGGTGTGCGCGTAATCGATAATGCCGGTCATGCGCACCTCCTGCTTCCGTTGATATTGCATATCCCCTTGGGCTGCGTGGTCTTGCGATCGCGTGCGGCCGTGCGGCTGCGCGCAGCAATTAACCATATGCATTCCATTGTAGGGATTGTACGGTTTTGGCCGGCGCGATCGAGCAAGACTGCACCGACGGCGAACAATTCGTGGAAGGATTCCCGTCGGCTTGTCGAAAATTGTCGGGTAGCAGGGTTGCGATGCCAGCCAGCCGACCACCCTCCGGCGCTACGCGCCATCTCCCGCCGGCGGGAGGGTTAACCACTCAATCCTTTTTGACGAGGCGGACCGCTGGGCCCGTCAAAGGTTCGGCAGATCGAAGCGCGCCAGATCCACGCCTCGAGTTCAAGCAACTCGGCCTTGATGTCGAGTCGGCCGCCGTAGCCGCCAAACGCGCGGCCCGAGCCGACTACGCGGTGGCAGGGCACGATGATGGTAACCGGATTGCGCTTCACTGCGCCTCCGACCGCCTGCGCGGTCATGCGGCCGCCGCCGCGTCGTTCGGCCAATTCGGCGGCGAGTTCGCCGTAACTTACCGTCATGCCATAGGGGATTTCGGCCACCAGATTCCACACTTCATGTTGGAATGGCGTGCCGGCGGGATGCAAAGGCGGCACCTGATCCGAGCCGGGGCGTTCGCCGGCGAAATAGGCGGTCAGCCATTCGCGGGTTATACGGAATACGTCGGGTTCACTATCGGATTCGCGATTCGAATCGAGAACGGCTTGGTGATCGGTGGCCCACCACCAGTCTTCAAGACAGAGTTCGGTAAGTCCCTCGCCGTCGGAGGCCATCATCATCCGGCCGATGGGCGTTTCGACTGTGGCTCGCATCAGTTGTCGTTGCGTCATACCGCCATTATCGCGCGTTGAGGGATGAAGCCCATACCGTGCCTGATTCCATGAAGGACGGCACGTCGGCGTAGTTCGGGAACTTCACTTCGGCGCTCGATAATCGTTGGAAAACCGGTGGGACACGCGGGGGCTTGGCTTTTTCCTGAGATTGGCGTATCTTTGTCACCTGTTGCCTGTGAAGGTAACACATGCGGACATAGCTTAGTTGGTAAAGCGCAACCTTGCCAAGGTTGAGACCGCGGGTTCGAGTCCCGTTGTCCGCTCTCGGATGGTTGATTCATGCTGATTGATTCGACCGGATGATGACCCGGGCGGTTGGCGCAGTGGTAGCGCACTTCCCTGACACGGAAGGGGTCACAAGTTCGAATCTTGTATCGCCCACTCGATGAATCGCCGGCAGAATGTTGCCGGTTTTTTCATCACAGGCTCGGGCGATTGGCGCAGCGGCTAGCGCACTTCGTTCACACCGAAGGGGTCGTAGGTTCGATTCCTACATCGCCCACCCGAGATTCACGCTCGTTGGCCATGTGGCCGCGAGCGTTTTTTTCATAATCGATGTATTCCGATTATGCCGGTCCAATCGGGGTGCGGGCTAGAATGCCGCGGAGCCGGCAGAATGGCGGGATTCCGCCGATGCAACCTGTGGTTGCGCGCGAATATGCAACCTGAAGATGGTGGCGCGGAACTGGTTTGCCGTGGCATAGTGAGGGCATCGGCCGAATATGTCATGATGAGCATTACCTATGAAGGGACACTCCGATGAGCTTCCGCGCCAACCTGCAATACCTGCGCGCACAACGCAACATGCCCCAGGAACAGCTGGCCATGTTGCTCGGCGTCTCGCGCCAGGCCATCTCCAAATGGGAATCCGAGAAGGCCTATCCCGAGATGGACAAGCTGCTTATGATCTGCGACCTGTTCGGTTGCACGCTTGATGACCTGGTACTTGGCGATGTGAGTGCGAGCGTGAACGTGGGTGCGGCCGCGCGCGGCGCAGCGGAGGGCGACCATGGCTCGGCTGCCAGAACCGTAACCGGGGAGGGAGCCGGGGAACCCGCGTATATGAAGGATGCTGATGGGAACATCGGTGAATCAGCGCGGTCCGGCGGTGACGGCATCAATGGCCCGAGCTCCGCAAATGCATTGCCCGGCGAAATGTTGCACGGAACCAGTTCATCACGTCCCGGCACGCTGGCTAATGTGGCTGCCTTACCGCAGGATCTGACCGGCTACGATGAACACCGCTGCCGATTCGCGCTACTGATTGCCGGCGGTGTCGCGGCGATTATCGCGGGAGCCGGCATCGGCAACCTGTTCGATTCCGATAATTCCATTCTCGCGTGACGCCACTCAACGATTTTCTGACATTCCTGGGCATCTGCGTGGGCGTGATTATCGGGCTGGCGATGCTGATTCCGGGCGGCATGTCACATACCGACTTCAAACGGCGGCATCCCTATGTCGAGGATTTCTATGCTGCGAGATGTCGCCCTCGGCACAGAGTTGCCGAGGGCCGGCAAATCACTCCCGCGTCGGGTCCTTTTGCAGGAGCAGGAAGACGAGTGCCGCGACGAGCAGGACGGCGATGGAGAGCACGCCGAGCGAGGCGTTGCCGGTCAGGGACGTGGTGGTGGCCACCAGGAAGGTGCCGATGATCGAGGCGGTCTTGCCGAAGATATCGTAGAAGCCGTAGTACTCGTTGGCGTGATCCTTGGGGATGATCTTGCCGTAGTACGAGCGGGAGAGCGCCTGGATGCCGCCCTGGAACATGCCGACCAGAATCGCCAGAATCCAGAACTCCACGGCCGACTTCAGGAAGAACGCGGCGAAGAACACGATGCACATGTATGCCACGACCGCCGCCGTGATCATCACTTTGCAGCCGAACCGGCCGGCCAAACGACCGTAGAGAATCGCGCAGGGGAAGGCCACGAACTGCGTGACGAGCAGTGCCACCACCAGCTGGGTGGAGTCGATGCCAAGCTCGGCACCGTAGGAGGTACTCATCGAAATCACCGTGTTCACGGCATCGATGTAGAAGAAGAACGCGATCATGAACATCCACAACGGCTTGTTCTTCACGATTTTGCCGAACGTGCCCGCCAGTTCGCTGAACGTGCCGCGCACGGCCGAGCCCAGCTGGTCACGGGTGGCGCGATAGTGCACTTGGCGGTAGCTGGTAAGCAGCGGGATGGTGAATGCCACCCACCAGATGGCGGTGATGATGAACGAGGCGCGCGTGCAAGCCACCGTGGACCAGTCGAAGAGCGACGGGCCGCCGAAGATCAGCGCGATGCAGAAGATGAACGGCACGGTGGAGCCGATGTAGCCCCAGCCGTAGCCATGCGAGGAGACCTTGTCCATGCGCTCGTTCGAGGTGGCGTCGATGAGCATCGAATCGTAGAACGTTAGCGAGCCGTTGAGGCCGATGGTCGCCAGAATGTAGACGACTAGGAACGGTAGCCAGGTCAGGGGCAGGGCCATTGCGCAGCAGGTGACCACGCCAGTGCCGAAGAAGCCAAGGAAGAACTTGATTTTCATGCCTTGCACGTCGGCGATGGAGCCGAGCAACGGCATGAGCAGCGCGATGACCAAGGAAGCAATGGTTTGCGCGTAGCCCCAGGCGGACACGATGTTGCCGTCCGCCGGCATCAGCGATTTGGCGTAAATGGGGATGACGGCGGTGGACAGCAGCACGAATGCCGAGTTGCCGACGTCGTAGATGATCCACTTCTTCTCGCGGGCGGTCAGTTTGGCGCTTTGCGGCACCGGTTCGTGGACATTCGTGGGATCAGTCATATACACTCCTCGACAGTATCAACTCAATCTATCGTAGAAGCGCGGACTAGGGTAGGGGAGCCATTCCGGTTGAACGGCGGATGAATAATGCCGGGCCTCTTTCTAAGGGGAGCCAGAGCAAAATAGCTCCCCTCGCTGAGGGGAGCTGGCCGCGAAGCGGACTGGGGGGAGCTACCTATAGTCGACTATTCGCCGATCAGCGCGATGGCCTCGTCGTAATCGGGGCATTGCGGCACGCCGTTGAGGCTGTGCTGGATGGCGATGGATGCCGCCGCGTTGGCGATCTTTACCGATTCGGCCAGACTATGGCCCTTTGCCAGCATCGCGCACATCACGCCGGTGTGGCAACCGCCCGCCGAACGGGTGTGTACGGCCTTGGTCGGGTATCCCTCGATATGAATCGTCTCGCCACCTGGCTCACGAATCCAAGCGCCGCGGGCGCCGACACGCACCACCAGCGGCGCGCGCAGTGTAGCGCCCAAGCCGTCGCACAACTGGTGCATGAAGTCGTCAAGTCCGCCACCAATGGTGACTTTGCTGTCGTCGATTGGCGCACCAAGTCGCTCGGCCAGCGTCATGGCTCCTGACGGTTGCAGGACCAGACCGGGCGTGCGAGCACCAGGTCCTCAAGCATATGGTCGTTGACCAAACGCAACGTATTGGTGGGGTTGATCACCAGCGTGTAGTCGCGTGCAGCCGGGTCGGTACCGGCCTTGAGCAGGAATCCGTCCACGCCGGTGGCCGTGTGGTCCATCAGTGTGTTGCCGCTGATGTGCACCACGTCTTTGGGCTGCGGCTCCAGCGTGTCGAACGTGTCCGAGTCGCCATGAGCCTCGGCGCCATAGGAAGCGATGAATGTCTTCTTCGGCGCGCCGGAGCTCAGCACCACGCGGAAGCCGGAATCCTCATCAAGACGATCCTGGCCGATATGCGTAATGCCGTTGTCTTGGAATGACTGGCGGATGAAATGCGCCCACAGGCCGTTGCCCAGAATGCCGGCGTGCTCGGTCGGCACGCCCATGCGGCTGGCCGCCTGCAGCACGCGATAGCTGCCGCCAATGGAGGGCTTCGGATGATCGGCCACGGCGAATCCGCCCTGTGCCGGCACCTTGTCCACATTGAGCATAATGTCCACCCAGACTTGCCCCAGTGAAATCACGCTGGGCTCGTGAGTGCCGATACCTCGCTTGAGATTCAACATGACAGCCTCCTTCGTCGTAAGTTGCACGAGGACCCCTTCGTCCCTTGCCGTCTCTTATACCGAGATTATATGAGAGTTTGCTGGATGCGGAAAAGGAAGGCCGGCGTGTTTTATCGGGTAAACGCTATGATTTGCAGCGTAATTCGCCGCTGGCGAACTGCTGACGAACTACTTGCGGACCGCTGGCGAACCAATGCCGAGCCGCTCGTGAACCGCTGATGGCCCACTCGCAAGTTACGCTCGAACCGCGCGTGAACCGCCGAGGTTCGCCCATGATACACGCAAGAGTTGCGGTTGTCGGTATTGGGCTATATATTTGTGAAGTTGTGTGTTCGGCATGTCGGGTGAAACCGGCGGTCGAATGCGTGAAAGACTTGACACATCAAGGTTAAGGGAGTCCATCATGCAGCTCGTTGCGCAGTGTGCGGCAAGGGACCGCAGACCGGTTTCACCGTTTCCCATTCGCACCGTCGTACCAAGCGTAGCTTCCGCCCGAACCTGCAGTCTGTGCGCACCACGATTGATGGCGAGAACACTCGCCTGCGCGTGTGCGTCAAGTGCCTCAAGGCTGGCAAGGTTCAGCGCGTGGCCGCGTGAATCGCGTACTAACGTGGAGCAAAACCCGTTTGAGCTTCGGCTTGGCGGGTTTTGTTGTTTCTGCGGCCTAAAGAGGCCGTGCGAATAGAATAGGCCAATATGAGCATCACTATGGGCACCACTCTCGCTTCGCTGGTCACCAACAAGCGTCGCGTGTCCGCGCTCAAATCGCTGGGAATCGTCACTGTCGCGACGCCCTGACCTACTATCCTTTCCGCGTCACCGAACCGGTGCCGCTTCGCGCATCCGCGAGGCCGCACCCGGCCAGCAGATGGCATTTGCCGCCGTGATACGAGATATGCGCGTGGTGCCGATGAACGCTCGCCGCGGCTACCGACTCGAAGCGACGGTCGATGACGCCGACTTCGCCCGGTCTCGTCGCGTACCCGGCAGTACGGCCCGGCTCACGTTCTTCTCGTATCGTAAATCGTATGTGGATTGGGTCAGCGTGCGACTGCGCGCCGGCACGTCTGTGGTGGTCTCCGGTATGCCCGGCGAATACATGGGTCAGCTGCAGTTCACCCATCCCGAAATCCTCACTGTCGCGCCCGTGCCGGCCGGAGCAGGAGCGGGGCTTGAGGGTTACGCTCGGGGCGCGGCATCCGGCAATGGTGCGTTTGCGGGAAGTGCCGATCCGTATGCCAGTGCGCAGTCCGCGTATCCGCCGGCCGCGACTGCCCCTTCCGGGGCCGCGTTGAAATACGACGCCGATACCGTGCAAGAGGCGCTTACCCGCGTCTGCCGGCCCCGCCCGGTATATCACGCCAGTTCGCGTATCTCGTCCGAACATATTCATGAGACGATTCTGGGATTGCTGTGGATGATGGGGGCCCGCACGTCATCCACGCCTGACGGGCAACTCGCTGGCGCTGGGGCAGCCGGCATTGTGGCTCCCGCGACTGACACCATCGCCGTCCAAAACGGGGAAGAGAAGTCCGGCACGACCGCCGAATCCGGTGCTGAGGCGCTCTCCCAATCCATCCCAGATGTGCTGCCCGAATCGGTGCGCAAGGCCAAGAACCTCATGCATCGGCTGAGGCGTTCCTGGCCATTCATGATCCGGCCTCCACGGCCCGGTTCAAGGAGGCCATCGAAACCCTGCGCTATGAGGAGGCTTTCGTTTCGCAGACCTCGCTGCTGAAGTCTCGACAGCACGCGCACAAGTCATCGGCGCATCCTTGCCCGCTGAACGAGGCGCTGGAAACAGCTCGAGCGTCGGTGGGCGAAGCGGTTGCGGAGCCAAGTACGCAACCAGAAGCATCGGAGCGCGGTTCTGCGACCGATCTGCTGATCTGCCAATTTGCCCAATTTGCGCGACCGCTTCATCGCATCGTTGCCGTTCACACTGACAGCCGGGCAGAGTCAGGTGGTGGACGACATCGCGTCCGATCTTGAACGTGACTGGCCCATGCAGCGTCTGTTGCAGGGCGAAGTCGGCTCCGGCAAAACCGTAGTGGCGCTCGCGGCCATGCTGCAGGCGGTCGGCGCCGGCTATCAGGCGGTGCTGGTGGCTCCCACTCAGGTGCTTGCCGAACAGCATTACGAGACCATCAGCAAGATGGTGTCGGGGTTGACCCTTGCACAGCCGGGTGCCAAGGAGACCGATGCCGCGGCCGACGTTGAGGGCGCGATGGGCGCGTCCGGTGCTTCGACGGTCTCTTCTTCCAAGGTGACTGCGGAAATTCCCGTCACCCTGCTGACCGGTGGTATGAAGCTTGCCGCCCGGCGTAAGGCGCTCGCTGCGGCCGCCAGTGGTGAGCCGGGCATTATCGTGGCCACGCACGCGGCGTTTTCCAAGACCTTCCAAGCCCCGCACTTGGCCTTGGTGGTGATCGACGAGCAACACCGGTTCGGTGTGGAACAGCGCGAAAGCCTCAACGCCAAAACCGATGACGGCACCACGCCGCATCTACTGGTGATGACCGCCACGCCCATCCCGCGCACCGCCGCCATGACTTGGTTTGGCGATCTCGATATTTCCTGGCTCACCGAATTGCCTGGCGGCCGCAAACCGATTCGTACCGTGGTGGTCAATGAGGCCGACGCCGCCACCATGGGGCGTATGTTCGCGCACATTCGCGCGCGAGTCGACGCGGGGGAGCGGGCCTATATCGTGTGCCCGCGCATTGATGCGGATGATGAGGAGAACGAAGGCGGTTCCGGCGTTTTGGCAGCAGCCGGTTCTGCCCGCGGACGCGCCGCAGCATCTGGTTCCAGTGCCCGCACAGCTGCGGGCGGCCGTGTGACGCGCGCGGCGGCCGATGCCATCGGCATCGACGACCCCTACGAAACCTTCGACGAAAATGGCGAAACCGTGGCTCGCCCGCCATTGCATGCGGTGGCCGAAATCGCCGACCGGTTGCAGAAACTTCCACAGTTCCAAGGCATTCGGTTTGCGACTCTGACCGGCCGCGACAAGGATGACGTCAAAACCCAGGTCATGGCCGATTTTGCCGGCGGCGAGACTCCGATCCTGGTGTCCACCACGGTGATCGAAGTCGGCGTGGACGTCAAGCAGGCCAGCTGCATCGTCATCTTTGATGCCGACCGATACGGCCTCTCTCAGCTGCATCAGCTGCGCGGCCGCGTGGGGCGTGGCGGCACCAACTCGTGGGCGTTCCTTATTTCCCGTGCGGAACCCGGCTCCCCGGCCGAGCAACGGCTCGAAGTGATTCACCACTCGCTCGACGGTGCCGAAATCGCCCAAGCCGACTTGGAATTCCGCGGTGCCGGCGATGTGCTCGGCGACGCCCAATCCGGCGGCAAGTCCAGCCTGAAGCTCCTGCGCGTGGTCAAGGACGCCGACATGATCGCCGACGCCCGCACCCGTGCCGGGCAGCTTCTGGCCGCCGACCCCGAACTGGCAGGTGAGGTCCAACTCGCCGGTGCCGTCCTCGACTTCACCCGAGGCAACGAAACCTTCCTGACCTCCAGCTGAGGCACCTCCAGCTGAGGCTAGGGCTGCGCCCCCGTAATCGCACGATATAGTTTTTCCGTATGCCGATCGTGAGGAAATCACGGTCGGGAAGCCCTCGAATGTGCTTCAGTGGAGGCAAGACCATTCGTACATGAGGTACTCGAAGTGCATATATCATTGGTGCGCTTCGAGCACCCCATTGTTGTTCATGATTGGTATGCGCAGATGAACCTGTACAGTGAAAGCTATGCGTGTAATTTCTGGACGATTCAAGGGTGTGGCGCTTGCTACGCCGAAAACGGGTACCCGGCCTACCACGGATCGCACCAAAGAGGCGATTTTCTCGCACCTCGACTCATGGGGAGTGCTGGATGATGCCCGTGTACTGGACCTGTTCGCCGGTACTGGTGCGTTGGGCATCGAAGCGCTGAGCCGTGGCGCGCGAGAACTCGTGGCCGTGGAAAGTTCCCGGCCTGCGGCGGCGCTGATTACCAAGACCTTGGCGCAGCTACAGAAGAATCGTTCGTGGGATGCTTCGCTCAAGGCCCGTGTGCTGGTCAAAAAAGCCGAGCAAGTGGCTGGCGGCTTCGGCGAACCATTCGACGTGATATTCATCGACCCGCCCTATGCCTATGAGACCGCTGAATGCAATCAGCTACTGTCCGATCTGGCGGCGGGCAGCGCCACCAACGAGAACACGGTGATCATGCTCGAACGCTCGGTACGCTCGGATGATCCCACTGCCCCCGGAGGCTGGCAAATCACCGAAAGCCGCAACTACGGCGAAACCGCCGTCTTCTACATCGAATCCGCGGATGACGACTCGGATATAGAGCGTTCCGACGATTCCGCCGCGTAGTGAATCTCCCACCGTGTGGTGAATTAATCGGCGAGCCGGCGCGGATGGGCGGCGGAGACCTCCCAGCCCAAGGCCATCAGGTCTTGCGATCGGCCTTATCCAGCGCCTTGCAATCCAGTGCCGCGATAAGGTCTGGCCGAATCTCGGCGGTGCGGGCCAGCGCTTCGTCGCGGCGAAAACGGTCCACCTTGCCGTGGTCGCCGGACAACAGCACATCCGGCACCGCGATACCGCGCCACACGGCCGGCTTGGTGTACTGGCGATGTTCAAGCAGTGCGCCCTCGCCGGTGTAGGATTCCTCAACAATCGAATCTGGGTTGCCCATGAATCCGGGCATCAGGCGGTGATGGCCTCAAGCATCACCGACACCGCCACTTCGCCGCCGTTCAGCACATAGTCGCCGATCGAATATTCGCGTACGTCGACGCCCTGGGCGCGGTAGTAGTCCGGGATGCGCGCATCGTAGCCCTCATACCGGCCGCAACCGAACAGCAGATGGTCGGCATGGCTGAGCTCGGTGGCGTCGCGCTGGGTGAACAACGGGGCCGATGGGTTCGGGAAGATGAGCACCGGTGCGCCGGATGGGGCGGGGGAGCCGGACGCTGCGAGAATCCCAGCAGTTCGTCCAGACATTCGCTCCACACTTCGGGCTTCATCACCATGCCGGCCCCGCCGCCGACTGGCGTATCATCACCGAATGATGCACATCGTGGGTCCAGTCGCGCAGGTTGTGCGCCTTGATCTCCAACAATCCCTTGGCCTGGGCTTTGCCCATCAGGCTGAGGTTCATCACCTCAAAGTATTCGGGGAACACGCTCACGATATCGATCTTCATGTCATCCAGCCTAACGGTAGCCCCTCCCGCATTACACGGCCACCACTACACTATTGCGGTGATGAATACGACGATGAACCTCCCCACCCGCAAAAAGCCCGAAGTGTTGTCCCCGGCCGGCAACCTGAGGGGCCTGAAAACCGCGGTCGATTATGGTGCCGACGCCGTCTACTGCGGCGGCAAAGCCTTCGGCATGCGATCGGCCCCCAAAAACCTTAGCCTTGAGGATTTCGAGGAAGGATCGCGCTACGCCCATGAACGCGGCGCTCGCGTGTACGTGACCTGCAACGTGCTGCCGCGCAACAACGAGATCGAAGCCATGCACGAGTACGTCGGCCAGCTCAAAGACACCGGCGTGGACGCGCTGATCGTCTCCGATATTGGCGTGATGATGATGGCCCGTCAGGTGGCTCCGAATCTGGAACTGCACGTCTCCACCCAGGCCGGCGTGACTAATTATCAGGCTGCGAACGCCTTCTACGAGCTTGGTGCTCGCCGTGTGGTGTTGGCCCGCGAGATGGACTTGCAGGCCGTGCGTGATATTCGCGCCAACATTCCCGATGACCTCGACATCGAATGCTTCGTCCACGGTGCTATGTGCATGGCCTTCTCCGGCCGCTGCCTGTTCTCCAACTATCTGACCGGCCGCGATGGCAATCACGGCGAATGCGCCCAGCCATGCCGCTGGAAGTATTCGATCGTGGAAGAGAAGCGCCCCGGCCAGTACTTCCCGATCGAGCAGACCGAGAACGGCGCCTATCTGTTCAATTCGCAGGACATGAATATGCTGGGACACTTGGATGATTTGATTGACTCCGGTGCCACCAGCCTCAAAATCGAAGGCCGCGCGAAAAGCGCCTACTATATCGCCGCCATGACCAACGCCTACAAAACCGCGGTTAATGAATACATGATTCAACGCGGTTTTGAAGACGCTGATGGCAATGTTTTGAAGCCTTTCCATGACCGTGTGATTCGCCCGGGCGACCCCGATTTTGGCCAAGGAACCGAAGATCAAGTGATGCGCAATGCTGATGCCGCGTTCGCCGGTGTGGCCGATGAGGGATATGACCGTGGCTCTGATACTGCGGTTGCCGATTCGGTCACCGGCTCGGTTGCCGCAGAACGTGACCGCGTGACGGTTGCTGATGCCGTCGACTCAACTGCCTCTGGTACGCCGGCCGGCACCGCCGTCGAACCCGACGGCATGAGCTCTCACGCCCGTTCCACGCGCCGCAAGTCCAACACCGCGGTCGAACAGATTGAGACCGATTGGAAACATGCGGCCGTTCGCCCGGCCCCACACGTCGAACTGCCCGAATGGCTGCTCGAGGAAACCGACAAGGTGGCCCACCGCGACTACTCCACCGGCTTCTATTACCCGGAGCACAAGGTCACACAGAACACCGACCGCTCCGCCTACTTCCGCTCATGGCTGGTAGTGGGCGAAGTGCTGAGCTGGAGCGCGGACGAAGACGGACGTGTCACGCTGATGAGCCGTAACAAGATTGAGCCCGGTCAACAGGTCGAATTCCTGCTGCCTGGCGAGAGACCATTGGTCTTTACCGTGCCGGAAACCGGCCTGCGCGATGCCGATGGCGCGCCAGTACCCGCCATCAATAATCCGGCGCACGTGTTCTCGATGCCCTGCCCGCACCAGGTGCCCATCAACGCCGCCATCCGCTCGCGCACCAAAAAGCCCACCCTCAAAGCCGAATAACCTACCACTCCGCCCCCCGCTGACTGGGGGGTGGTCATGAAAATCATGAACACCGCCCGCACCCAAGAAAGAATGCCTTATGCCTGAATACAGCGAAGAAATCCTCGATTCCAACAGCATCAGCTCTACCGATAAAGCCGGTCGCCCTATTCCGGTGACCATCCCCATCGCACTGGCCCCCGGCATCAAGGTGGTGTACACCACGCGACTGGGCGGCCTGAGCGCCGGCGATTACGGCAACCTGAACCTCGGCGGCAAGTCCGGCGACGAACCTGAGGCCGTGCTGTCGAACCGCATCGCACTCGCCGAAGCGGTGCAAGCCCGCCTATCGCTGGTCTCCCAAGTACATTCCGGCGTGGCTGTGGACGTGGACGACTCGTTCGTCATCAACACCCCCTTCGGCTTCGACGTGTCCGGCACACATGGTGAGACTGACACTCCGCACGTCATCGAGCGGACGGCCAGGTCACCGCACAATCCGGCATCGCCCTAGGCATGTTCGCGGCCGACTGTCTGCCGGTGCTGCTGGGCGACCCGGTCACCGGTATCATCGGTGCGGCCCACTGCGGCCGTCGTGGTCTGGAGCGCGGCGTGATCGGCGCCACGGTGGACCTGATGAAGAGCAAGGGTGCCGACCCGGCGAACATCGTGGCCACACTCGGCCCGCGCATCTGCGGCGACTGCTATGAAGTGGGCGACGAGATCGCCGACCAGTTCATCAAGCGCTTCCCGCTGACCAAGACGAAGACCCGTTTCGGCGGTGCCGGCATCGACATCGCCGAAGCCGCGATGATCGACCTCGCCTTCGCCGGTGTACATCAGGTGGTCGATTCGATGCCGCGCGTGCACGCCGCCACCCAGTACCTTGAGGAAGACCCGGAACTCGCCGAACTGTGCCGTACGGACGGCGAAGGCCCGGCCGAGCTCGCGGAGCGCATCGACAACATCAGCCACAGCATGTGCACGCTCGAAAACCCACTGTGGTACTCGCACCGCCGCGCCGCGCTCGCCAACAAAACACACGAAGCCGCCTCCTCGCCCTCATCGTGCGTGACTAAACGGAGAATGCGAGCACATTCCGTGGAGAAGATGTGATGCAGTTCACGGACGGCCAGCCTCACCTTACGGTGGTGCCTATGACTGAGAGAGATTTCGATACCCCCGTCGAGACGCCTACCGTCCAACCGGCCCCCGCTCAGGGTGCCAAACCGGCGCAAACCGTGCCGGTGGTGGCCGTGGTGCTGGCCGCCGGCTTCGGTACGCGCTTTGACCCCGATAATCCCAAGCAGCTTGTCTCCGTGGGCGGCAAGCCCATCGTGTGCTGGAGCATTGATGCCTTTGAACATTGCGATCGCGTCAGCGACATCGTGGTGGTGGTCAATCCCAAGGTGCGCGGTGAAGTGGAAACGTTGGTTGGCGAGATGGGCTACACCAAAGTCCGCGTCATCATTGACGGTGGTGACGAACGTGTGGACAGTACCGCCGCCGCGCTCGACATGCTGGCTACGGCTGGCATTCCGGACGATGCCAAGATTCTGATCCATGACGCCGTCCGTCCGTTCGTGGAACAGTCCGCCATCGACGGTTCGATTGATGCGCTCGACCAGTTCACGGCCGCGACCGTGGCCTACGCCTCAACCGACACCGTGCTGTTGACCGAGGATCTGGGCGATTTGAAAGTGGTCAAGTCGGTGCCGGACCGCCCGAACACCTTCCGCGCGCAGACCCCGCAATCCTTCCGCTTCGCGACGATTCGTCACGCTTACGATTTGGCTGCCGCCGACCCGGACTTCCATCCCACCGACGACACGCGCGTAGTGGTCGATTATCTGCCTGATGAACCCGTCGCCATTGTCTCCGGTGCGGAAACCAACCTGAAGATCACCACGCTGGAAGATATTCCCACAGCTGAGCGTATCGCCGAGGAGATTCTCGGTCGTGATCCCAAGGAAGAGGCCCGCGCCCGCATGCACGCCCTGCTGGCCCAAGCGGCCGGCCAGATGCATCGCTAGACTGGCATTATGCGTGAACTCAATGTTGTGATCTCCGGCTTCGACCACTATGACGGCGTGGAGGTCAATCCCGCCGTCGAAGTGCCCAAGGCCATCGCCGAGCAGGGACTGGGCGTCTCCTCTGCTCCGGACGATCCGTTGGAGCAGGTCGCCGTCACCGTTCATGCCGTCAGCATCCCGGTGAGCTTCGCCAAAGCCTGGCCCACGCTGAAAGAGACGATTGAGCCACCAAGCCCAATATCGTCATCGCCACCGGGCTCAAGCACGCAGCCCGAGGCGTGATGCTTGAACGATGCGCCACCAACCTGATGGACGCGATCAAGCCAGACGCGGACAACGTGATCCCACGCCGCGAACCCATCGACCAATGGCCCGGCCGCCTATTGGACCCGCCTGCCGTTGCGCTCGATCCTGAATGATTTCACGGACGATTCGATTCCGGCCACCTTGAGTTCGGACGCAGGTACGTTCGTATGTAATTCGCTGTTCTACAACTTGCTCAACTGGACCGCCACCCAGGAGCGGGTGCTGGGCGGATTCGTCAGCTTCCCTCCGGTCGTTCCGGCGCATTCCAGCCAGCATGGTCTACCACTCGACCAGCAGATCGCCGCTGGCCGTGATGTGGTGCGCGAAGCCGTGCGCTACTATCTCAAGCCCTCCAGCTCCGACATCCTCATCGCCTAGCACGCTGTGCGCCACGCCGGAATAGAACATGGTTCGCACGCATTGTAACGATTGCGCGTCGCTCAACGCTCAGCGCTAGTGCGATGCGCTACAGTGCTTCAAGGATGTGCCAAGAGCTTTATGCGTGTGCGAAAGGAATAAACAGCGATGGTGGATCGTTTCCCGGTGGTGCTGCGAGGATATGACAAGGAGAAGGTTGATGCTGCCTTCGACGCTACTCAGGAGAGTATGAAGCGTGCGCAGCAGACGTTGGCCAGCATGCGTGAGCAGATTGCGGCGGATGACGACCGTATTCTGCAACTGCAGGCCCAACTTCAGGAAGAGAAGAACAAGAAGCCGGAAGGCAACAGCTTCGCTTCCTTGGGAGCGAACGCCCAGCAGATGCTTGCCTCCGCCGAACAGACGAGTACCGAACTGCTGGAACGCGCCAAGCAGGACGCGTCCTCCATCCGTACCACGGCTCAGGCTCAGGCCGAAACACTGATCAACAACGCCAAGCTGGATGCCCAGCATATTGTTGACGACGCCAATGCCAAGGCCGCCTCGATTCTGACGAACGCCAGCAATCAAGCCGAATCAGTGACCACCTCCGCCAACGAGGATGCCGCACAACTGCGCTCCGAAACTGCCAAGACCATCACCGAACAGCGTCAGACCGTCGAGCTTGAGCTCAGCAACGCGCGCGAAGAGCACACTAAGAAGATGGCTTCCGAACGCTCCACTCAAGAGCGCGAAATCGCGACATGAAGGCGGAGGCGACCCAGCAGGTTGCCGCAATGCGCAAAAGCGCCAATGAGGAGATCACCAAGCTTAAGTCTGATTCCAACGATCAGATTGAGGCGGCGCTCGCCGAGGCCAACAAGAAGCTCGCCGACGTGCGCGAGCAAGTGTCCAAGATGATGACCGAAGCCCAGCGCAAGGCCAGCGAAATCATTGATGCGGCCAAAACCAAGGGTCAGGAAATCACTGATGAGGCCGAGGTCAAGCGCACCAGCACGATGAGCCAGGTCAACGCCGAGGTCGAGCAGATCCGTCACGACATCGCCGCTCAGCAGGATGAGGCCACGAAGAAGGTCAACGAACTGCTGCAGCACCTCGAAGAGCGTCGTGTGGCGGCCAAGCGGGAAGCCGATGAGTTGGTCGGTCAGGCCAAGAACACTCGCGACCAAGCCGATTCGTATGCCGCGTCCAAGCGCGAGGAGGCGGACATCCAGGCCGCCGCAATCGTACATAAGGCGGGCGAGGAAGCCGATGCGCAGATCGAGGAGCGTCGCGCCGCCGCCCAAAGCGAGCTTGACGGTCTGTCCAAGCGCATCGCCGATCTGCAGGAACGCGAGTCCGTCATCACCCAGCGTGTTTCGGAACTGCGTTCTATGTTCTCGCAGGCGTTCTCCGGATTCGCTTTCGGCGGTAATGCGGCGGCCTCTGGTCAGGATCAGGAAGCCGCTGCCGCGGCGGCATTGCCGGTGGTTGCGCCCGTCCCGGAAGTCAAGCCTGTACACAACGAGGCCGATGACCAGCCGGGTGAGTTGAGCGGAAACGAGTCGGCTGCCGACGATCACAATGAGACAGATGCGGCACCGGCTGATTCGGCTGATTCGGCTGATTCGGCTGCGCAGAATGAGCAGTCCGAATCGTCTGAGCCGTCCGAGCACCAGACACAGGGCGAACCGGAGGCCCCGACTCAGGAGAATCCGGCCGTATCTGAGCAGAACGGCGAATGACAGGCCTTCGATTAGACTACTAGCGGTAAGAATTACGGCACCTGCGCTTTCGAGCCAGGTGCCGTATTCGTTTGAATCTGCGCCACAAGCGCACCATCACAGAAGGAGTATGACATGAGTGAATTGACGCCTCTGACCGACGAAGCGTTGAATACCCTGCGCGGCGATTTCGCACAGAGCGGCACCAACCGTCTGGCCATGAACGCGGTGACCGCCGCCGGCATCGACAAGGTGGCTCGCAATTATGACCGCGCTCGTCTGATGCAGCGTCGTTTCTCCACCATCGTTGACAATGGCGAAGCACCCATCAGGATCGCTCCGGCCGCTGCTGGCTGTTCAGCTCCCTGAACGTGGCCCGTTTCGTGGCCAAGAAGAACATGAACTTGAAGGAGTTCGAGTTCTCCCAGAACTACGCGATGTACTACGACAAGCTGGAGCGCGTCAACTACTTCCTTAAGGATGTGGCCGCTCTGGTGGCTGCCGGAGAGCCTTCCGACTCCCGCCTGATGCAGCACCTGCTCGCCGACGTGATGGGCGATGGCGGCCAGTGGACCATGGCCATGAACGTGTACAAGAAGTACGGCGCTGTGCCCAAGGACCTGTTCCCGGAGACCGAATCCTCCAAGAACACCGGTGAAATGAACATCCAGCTGCGCCACATGCTGCACACCGCCGTGGCGCACATGTACGCCGCTGACGGCGATGCCTCCAAGGTCGAGGCGATTATTGCCGACGCCACTGCTGCCGGCCACCGTATTCTGACCATCCACCTGGGCGAGCCGCCGGTTTCCTTCGACTGGGAATGGACCGACAAGGATGGCGAATTCCACCGCGACGGCGAGATTACGCCGGTTGAGTTCTGGAAGAAGTACGTGGGTCCGGCTGATCTTGAGGACTACGTGTGCCTGGTGGACGATCCGCGCACCGAGCACGCCAAGGGCAAGAAGATCGGCATCGAGCACCTCGGCAATGTGGCTGGCGGCGACGCCACCGAGTACCTCAACGTGCCAAACCAGTTCATGAAGGACTGCGTCAAGCAGATTCTCGTTGAGCAGGGCATTCCGGTATGGTTCGGTGCCGACTGCCACCCGTTCATGGACCGTGAGAACGCGCTTGGGCCACCGACCTGTTCGAGTACGGCCGCGTGTACGACGTGGACTTCGATTTGGACAAGGAAGCCCGCGTGCGCTTCGGCGACTCCGCCATGAACCACGCCATGGCTTTCGCCGGCGTTGACGTGGCCGACGACGGCACCACCCGCCGCTGGCGCGTGGAGAACTCTTGGGGCGCCAAGATCGCCGACAAGGGCTACTTCACCATGTCCGACGACTGGTTCACCGAATACGTCTACGAGGTAGCCGTCCCGAAGGCCCTGTTGCCCGAGGAATACCAGAAGGCCCTCGAAGAGCCAGCCACCATGCTCCCCGCATGGGATCCGATGGGCGCTTTGGCCTGACTTCGTCAGCCTCCCGGAATCGGCCTGACGGCCAATGCTGTGTTTTCTCGCAGCCTGTCGGCTGCTAGGGTCTCTCCCTCTGTCAGCGCGAAGCCGCTGACAGAGGGAGAGACCGCGGTCGCAGGCCGCACAACAACACAGCATCGCCGCAGGCGAGTCCACACAGGCGAGTCCACCCAAAGTCCATAACTGCCGGCCCAACAAGCAGTCCCCGTAACAAACTGCTATAGTTGGGCTTTTGCGTCTATGGCGACATACCGACAGTACGTATACAAGGAAAGGAGTCGAGCAATGGCAGCACTACGTGGTCCGGATAGTTCCGAGGATGAACGTCGTTTGGGGGAGCAGGCCGTCTTTCCTGAGACCGTCGATGTCAACATTCGTCAGCTTGACCCCATTCCCGCGCCGCGTGCTTTCCTCAGGGAGCAGCCGCTCACCGATGAGATGAGCGAGCTCGTGCTCCACTCGCGGCAGGAAATCCGCGATGTGCTCAACGGCCGCGACGACCGACTGCTCGTCATCGTGGGCCCCTGCTCAATCCACGACCCGAGGCCGCGCACGAGTACGCAGAAAAGCTGGCTGCCGTCAAGCGCGAGTTGGAAGACCGACTCGTGATCGTGATGCGCGTGTACTTCGAGAAGCCGCGCACCACCATCGGCTGGAAAGGCCTCATCAACGACCCCGATCTGGACGGTCGCTTCAATATTCGTAAGGGCATGTGGCTGGCCCGCAAGGTGCTCACCGACGTGCTGAGCCTCGGCCTGCCCGCCGCCACCGAATGGCTTGACCCCATCACCCCGCAGTACATCTGCGACGCGATCAGCTGGGGTGCCATCGCGCGCGTAACACCGAATCCCAAGTCCACCGCGAACTGGCCAGTGGCCTGTCCATGCCGGTGGGCTTCAAGAACTCCACCGACGGCTCCATCAAGGCCGCCGCCGATTCCTGTTTCGCGGCCGGCTTCGAGCATCACTTCCTGTCCATTAACTTGGACGGTCGCGTGATTTCCGCCGAAACCAAAGGCAACCCGGATTGCCATCTGGTTCTGCGCGGCTCCAGCCACGGCCCGAACTACGATGCCGAATCCGTGCGTCAAGCTCTGGAAGACCTCAAGGTTTCCAAAGCGTCCGGCCCGAGCCAGCATGGCCTCGTCATCGATGCCGCCCACGGCAACTGCGGCAAAGACGAAAACCGCGAAGCCGAAGTCATCGAAGAGATCGCTGAGCGCCTGGCGCACGGCGAACAAGGCATCACCGGCGTAATGATGGAAAGCTTCTTGGTCGGCGGTCACCAAAAGCCGGCCCCGCTCGACCAGTTGGTCTACGGTCAGTCCGTCACCGACTCTTGCGTGCCGTGGGAACGCACCAACGAACTGCTGCACACCCTAGCCGACGCCGTCACCGCTCGCCGCTCGGCTAAATAGCTTTGTCTTTGTAAAAATGCTCACTGAGACCCACTCAGTGAGCATTTTTGCCAATAACGGTGGTCATGTCAGTTTGTTCCCGTGACACCTTATCCTTGGGAAGGATACTGACCCAAGGAGAGATGTTATGCAGCAGCAGGAGGAAGCAGCACATTCGCTGCATCCGTTGCAAGTCGGTCCGCAGCCGTTGAACACCCCAGAAGAGCTTCGCGCCATTCGTCAGGCGATGGGGGAGGGGAAGAACCCGCTCGTTGCCACTGATGTGCCGCGTTGGGAAGATCAGGTGGGTGTCAGTCGCATCATCAACCGCCGCGTATTGGAGTTGGAGCCGCTGCCCACGCCCGCGCAAGTGCTCGCTGAACTCCCGCTGACTGATCAGGCTCAGGAAATCGTCGCCTACTCGCGTGATGAGATTCGCGCGTGCCTGTACGGCCAAGACGACAGGCTGTTGGTCATCGTCGGCCCCTGTTCGGTTCATGACCCGAAGGCCGCGCTGGACTACGCGCGCCGATTGGCCAAGCTGAAAGATGAGCTCGGTGAACAGCTGCTCATCGTCATGCGCGTGTACTTCGAGAAGCCGCGCACTACCATTGGCTGGAAGGGCCTGATCAACGACCCGGATATTGATGGCAGCCACAATATTCGCAAGGGCCTGTTGCTTGCTCGCAAAACCTTGCTTGGTGTGCTGAAGGAAGGATTGGCGGCCGCCACGGAATTTCTGGAGCCCACCAGCCCGCAGTTCATCTCGGACGCGGTGAGTTGGGGCGCCATTGGTGCGCGCAACACGGAAAGCCAGATCCACCGCCAATTGGCCAGCGGGCTTTCCATGCCGGTCGGCTTTAAGAATGCCACTGACGGCTCGGTGAAGGCAGCGGTCAACGGTTGCTTCGCCGCTGCTCAGCAGCACACGTTCTTCGGCATTGACCATCTGGGGCGTGCCTGCGCAGTCGAGACCTTGGCAACCCGGACTGCCATGTGGTGTTGCGCGGCTCGATTCACGGCCCGAACTACGATGCCGAATCCGTGGCCAAAGCATGGAAGACGTACGCGCCGAAATGCCCGCCGAATCCGCAGCCTCGCATGGTCTGATTGTTGATTGCTCGCACGGTAACTCCGGCAAGGACGAACATCGTCAGGCCGAAGTCGTGCGCAATATTGCCAGCAGAATTGCAGCTGGCGAACAGGGTATTACCGGCATCATGATGGAAAGCTTTATTGAAGGAGGCAATCAGAAGGCCGCGCCGCTTGATCAGCTGGTCTATGGCAAGTCGATTACTGACAAGTGCATCAGCTGGGAAGAAACCGAGGCCTTGCTGCGCGAGCTTGCGGAAGCCGTAGCCACACGGCGTTGGCACTGAGTTGCGTCATCGGCTCTCTCGCGGGAGCAATGCAACGAAACGTCTCTACCCCTCAGCCTGCCATTCGGCGGCCACCTCCCCTGACAAGGGGAGCCGAAAGTGTTGTGAAAGGAACTTACGTATGGGTATGAAAACTGTAGCTATTATTGGCGCATTGGATGAGGAAGTGGCGCTGATCGCCAAATCGCTCACGCATGTGACGCACACCGCCAAGGGCAGCCTTGACATCGTGTCCGGCACGGTCGACTCCTTCGGTTCTGACGTCATCAAGGTTGCCGCAACGGTAGGCGGCATGGGACTGGTCAATGCGGCCGCCACCACGCAGCTGCTGATTGACGAGATTGCCCCGGACGCCGTGATTTTCAGCGGCATCGCCGGCAACCTCAACACCCACCTGCACATCAACGACGTGGTGCTCGGCGGCACCCTGCGCTACCTCGACACTGACATGCGGCTCGTAGGCCAGTGGAAGCCCGGCACTGCGGACGCTCCGGTGGAGGAATTCCACTCTGATGACCGTCTGCTGGAAGTCGCCGACGAGGCGCTTGCCAATGCGGGCATTACCCACATCACCGGCATCATCGCCTCCGGCAACTACTTCGTGGACACGCCCCAAAAGGTCGAGGAGGTCATCCGACTCACCGGGGCTGACGCCGTGGAGATGGAAGGCGCCGCCGTGGCACAGGTCGCCGCCCGCAATAACGTGCCGGCACTGGTGATTCGTGCCCTTTCCGACAACGCCGACACCGATTACGAGGTATTCAAGGAGTTCGACATCTCCGAATACGCCGATACCGCCGCCCGTCTGGCTGTCGACATCGTCAAGCGCCTGTAACTGGTCACCTCCAAGTTCGGCGTTGCCGGTGTGGGCTGGTACATGGCTATCATGACTGCCCTCGCTCTGCTCGCTCTGTTCCTGATCAAGGAAAGCAAGGACAAGGACTACGAGCTGTAAATAGAGCTCCCCATATTATGCTCCCGCCAGCGGGAGCATTTTGTTATGTCGTCCCGCCAAAAATGAACAATAGACGAACTTACGTAGTTTAGGCATCTCACTACGCCTCGCACGTTTTACTCTGGAAATCATGGATATCTGGCAGATCGTCGTGATTGTGGTGCTCGCCGCGCTGATACTGGTGTGGGTTGCCGTCATCGCCTACAACAAAGGCCGCGTTTCAGGCCGGCTCGCCGCCGAACAGGACCTGTCCGGCGACGAGGATACGCATTCTCTATTCGGTGATGATGCGCCCGTGCGCCCCACCGAGCGTCGCCTGATTGAAGTCCTGCCCGAAGCCTGATCGTCACCGACCGCAACGGTCTGGTCCAATATTCAAGCCCCGGCTCAGTGCCATTCGGCCTAGTCTCCGGCGACCGACTCAACTCGCGTGAAGTCGAGGACATCCTCACTCAGGCCGCCGCCGACGGTGGCATGCGTGAGCGTGAGGTTCAGCTGCCGGTCAATCGCAATTCCTATCCGTCCTCTAATGGCCGAGGACTGGAGGCCGGCCAGTCACGCCCGTCCAACACGCTGTATTTGCGTGTGCGCATTGGCGATATCGGCGATGACCTGTACGCCATCTTCATCAACGACATGTCCGAGCAGCGCCGTTTCGAGGCCGTCCGCCGTGACTTTGTGACCAACGTTTCGCACGAACTCAAGACTCCGGCCGGTGCCATCGCGCTACTGGCCGAAACCGTGACCGACGCCGCCGATGATCCGGACGCCGTACGGTATTTTTCCGGCCGTATCTCCAAGGAATCCGCGCGCCTGACCGAACTGGTGCATCATCTTATCGACTTGCAGAAAGCCCAAAGCCCGCAAAGCGTGATCGATGCGCGGCGCATTTCCGCGCTGGATGTGGCACGCGCCGCCATCGCCGCCAATCAGACCCAAGCCGACTCCCGCCATGTGGATATCCGACTGAGTGTCAACGGACAGTCAGTACCCACGAAGGTCGAGGAGCCGGCCGATGGCGAAGGTTCCTTGGAAGAATCAGGCAGCCCAGCCACGAACGGTCCGATGATCAAGCCGACAAAGAGGCCATGCAAACCGCCGTCAAGAACCTCGTAGAGAACGCCATCCATTACTCGCCCGAACACACCACTGTGGCGGTCGGCGTGGGGGAGCGCGATGGCAAAGTCACCATTCGCGTGGTCGATCAGGCATCGGCATCCCCGCCAAATCGCTGGACCGCATTTCGAGCGATTCTACGGTCGACCCGGCCGTTCGCGCGAGACCGGCGGTTCGGGACTCGGCTTGGCCATCACCAAGCACTGCGTGCAGGAGAACGGCGGTCGGATTTCGGTCTGGTCGCGTACGGGGGAGGGGTCGACGTTCACCATCGAGCTGCCGGCCGCCCCGGATGAGGATGACGACGAGGCCCGGTCGGACGAGTCGACACAAGCGTAGGGCCTTGGTTGGTGCCCGACATGGTGCCATTCCATTGCCACACAATCACACAGTGGGCGAGGTGCGCACACCGCGCGTAGCCCAATTACGCAATTACGTACTTTCGGGAAACAGCAGGCTAACGGAGAACAAATGGTTACGATAATGTCGGAAAACTTTGCGCCTATGCGCACGGAACATACCCAAGAAAGGCTACTATGACACGCATTCTTATCGTCGAAGAGAGGAATCCTATCGCGAGCCGCTGGTATACCAGCTCACACGCGAGGGGTACGACGTGTCCGCCGCCGCCACTGGCGAGGAAGGTCTGGAACTGTTCACCAAGGGCGGCATCGATTTGGTGCTGCTTGATTTGATGCTGCCGGGCATTGACGGCACTGCACTGTGCCGCCGCATTCGTGAGCAGAGCCGTGTGCCGATTATTATGCTCACCGCCAAGAGCGCCGAAATCGATAAGGTCGTTGGCCTTGAGATTGGTGCGGACGATTATGTGACCAAGCCGTACTCTTTCCGTGAGCTGCTGGCACGTATTCGTGCCGTGATGCGTCGCAATCAGGCCACTGCCCAGGCTTCCGGCACTGTGGATGACGATATTCCGCTGGTGTGTGGCGATATCGCCATGCAGGTTGGCCAGCATCAGGTCACCGTACGCGGCGAAACCGTGTTCTTCCCGCTCAAGGAATTCGAACTGCTCGAATACCTCATGCAGAACAAGGGCCGTGTGATGACGCGTCACCAGCTGATCGACCGCATCTGGGGTTCGGATTATGTGGGCGACACCAAGACGCTCGACGTGCATGTCAAGCGCGTGCGCTCCAAGATCGAGGAAGATCCGGCGCACCCCAAGTATCTGACTACCGTGCGCGGTCTCGGATACAAGATCGATACTCCCGCGGAGTAAATGGAAGGCGGCCTTCGGGTCGCCTTTTTTTGTTGTGGATTGTGGGCTCGCTGTGGACTCGCCGCAGGCGAGCCCGCTCCAAAAACTACGTAGCCTCAACGTAGCCCACAAACATCCAAGTGTTCATCTTCTGTTTACTGATTTCGGTTTTGGGCCCTTGAAACCACCAATACGCTTGTAGTTGTCATGAATTGACCGGGCAGCGCTGAGCCGCCCGCGAATAGTTGATAGAGGGATTAAGTAATAATCATGCAGAAGAACATCCTCGTTCGCTCCATTGCCGCTCTGTCCGGCATTGTGATGCTCGCTTCCGTGGCCGCCTGCGGCGATAACACCGCCACCACGACCGACAACAGCTCCTCCTCCGATTCCACTTCCAAGTCCACCCCGATCTCCGGCAACTTCTCGGGCGCCGGCGCCTCCTCTCAGCAGGCCGCTGTTGAAGCTTGGATCGCCGGCTTCCAGGGCACCAACCCTGAGGCCAAGATCGCCTACAACCCGTCCGGTTCCGGCGCTGGCGTGCAGACCTTCCTGACCGGTGCCACCGCTTGGGCCGGCTCCGACAAGGCCCTTGCCGATGACGAAGTTGAGCAGTCCAAGTCCGTGTGCACTGAAGCACCGCCTTCGATGTCCCGGTCTACATCTCCCGATCGCCGTGGTTTTCAACCTCAAGGGCGTTTCCGATGCCGGCAAGCACATCAACATGGACGCTGCCACCATCGCCAAGATCTTCGACGGCAAGATCACCAAGTGGAACGATCCGGCCATCGCCGATCAGAACAAGGACCTGAAGCTGCCCGACACCGCCATCACCGTGGTGCACCGCTCCGATAAGTCCGGCACCACCCAGAACTTCGTCTCCTACTTCAAGGACGTCACCCCTGACAACTGGACCTACGACCTCTCCGAGAACTGGCCGAACGAGGTTGGCAGGGTGCCAAGGGCACTTCTGGCGTGATCTCCACCGTCAAGCAGGCCGACGGCACCATCGGCTACGCTGACTTCTCTCAGGTCGGCGACCTGGGCACCGTGGCCGTCAAGGTCGGCGACAAGTACAACGAGATTTCCGCCGAGGCCGGCTCCAAGGTCATTGGGGATTCCAAGCAGGACGACACCGTTAAGGGTGACAACCGCATCGTCATCAAGATCAACCACGCCACCGAGCCGAGGGCGCTTACCCGATTGTCCTGGTCTCCTACGACATCGTCTGCCCGGCCTACAAGGACACCAAGCAGGCTGAGTTCGCCAAGGCTTGGCTGACCTACGTGACCTCCGACGAGGGCCAGAAGGCCGCTCAGGATGCCGCCGGCACCGCTCCGCTGCCCTCCTCCCTGAAGTCCGAGATCACCAAGTCCATCGAGGCCATCAAGACCAAGTGATGACGTCGGCCCGCAAGGTCGTGTGGACTGGACCTGACAACTGAACGATAGACTGTAGTAGTAAGAGCAGTCGCCGCCAACTTTAAGCCGCAGTCGTAAACCATACGGCTGCGGCTTAAAGCGGGTCAGGACCCGAACGGTTTGGCAACGTCACAGACGAAAACCGCACCACTTGAATACTTGATAACCACCCTATATAAGGAGAATCCGTGAGTTCGCAAGACAAAACGGCTGTGCAGCCAGTTGGTGGCAAGACCGCCGACAAGGTGTTTCGCGGTGTGGCATACGCCTGCGGCATCCTGATCCTGGTTGTACTTGCCGCTGTGTTCCTGTTCCTGTTCTTCCGCGCCTGGCCACTCATCGGTGGCGATCAGGCCGCCAACAGCCAGACCGTGTCCAGCTTTACCGGCGGCAAGGCCAGCAGCTTCTGGGGCTACGTGCTCCCGCTGTTGTTCGGTACTGTGCTCGTGTCTTTGCTGGCACTGCTGATTGCCTTCTTCGTGTCCATCGGCATTGCGCTGTTCATTTCGCATTATGCGCCTAAGAAGCTCGCCACCGCGCTGAGCTATGTGGTCGATTTGCTGGCTGCCATCCCGTCCGTTATCTACGGTTTGTGGGGCGGCCTGATTCTGGTGCCGGCCATCTACCCGTTCTGGAACTGGGTTGCCAACCACCTGGGCTTCATTCCACTGTTCGAGGGCCCGGCCGCCAACCCGCCGCGCACCGTCGCCACCGTGGCTGTGGTGCTCGCCGTTATGATTTTGCCGATTATCACCTCCATGTCCCGCGATATCTTCATGCAGACCCCACGCCTGCACGAAGAGGCCGCGCTGGCGCTCGGCGCACCAAGTGGGAGATGATTCGTCTGGCCGTGCTGCCCTTCGGCAAGTCCGGTATCGTGTCCGCCTCCATGCTGGCTCTCGGCCGCGCGCTTGGCGAGACGATGGCCGTGTTGATGATCCTGTCCCCGGGCCTCAACTACTCCATCAAGCTGCTGCAGGCCTCGCAGAACCAGACCATCGCCGCGAATATTGCCGCACAGTACCCTGAAGCCAACGATCTGGGCGTCTCCACGCTGATCGGAACTGGTCTGATTCTGTTCCTGATCACGTTCGTGGTCAACTTCATCGCCCGTAAGCTTACCGAGAAAGCGACTGCGTGATGACTGCTGCTGAGAACACTGAAAAGACTCCGATGGACGGCGCGCCCGAAATCGACTTCGATCGTTTCCGCCCGACCCGTTCCGCCATCCAGCGCCGTAATATCATGGACCGCTTCATGTGGGCCCTGATCGCGGTGGCGTTTGTGATCGCCTGCATCCCGCTGATCTCCCTGCTGTGGACCACTATCGTCAACGGCATCAAGCGCCTGAACCTGAACTTCCTGAGCTACAACATGACCGGTGTGGTCGGTGGTAGCCAGACCCCGTCCGGTGGTTACGGCGGTGTGCTGCACGCCATCATCGGTACTCTCGAAATCACCACTGGCGCTATGGTTATCTCCATTCCGATCGGTTTGATGTGCGCCGTGTACCTGGTCGAATACTCGAACCGCGGCAAGCTCGCCACCACGATCTCCCTGCTCGTCGACGTGATGAGCGGCATCCCGTCCATCGTGGCCGGCCTGTTCGCCTTCTCGATGTTCACGATTCTGCTGGGCCCCGGTACCATCAACGGTTTCGAAGGCTCCGTGGCTCTCTCCCTGCTGATGCTGCCCACCGTGGTCAAGTCCAGCGAGGAAATGCTGAAGATCGTGCCGAACGATTTGCGTGAGGCTTCCTTGGCTCTGGGCGTTACCAAGCAGCGCACGATTACCAAGATCGTGCTGCGCACCGCTCTGCCGGGCATCGTCTCCGGTGCCATTCTGGCCATCGCCCGCGTGATTGGTGAGACCGCACCGTTGCTGATGACCGCCGGCTACATCTCCAGCACCAACGTGAACCTGTTCTCCGGCCAGATGACCACCCTGCCGGTGTTCGTCTACCAGGAGTACTCGAAGCTCAGCGCGAACTGCCCGCCCAACGCCGACGCCACCTGCGTGACCACGATTCCGATGGAACGTGCGTGGCTGCGGCTCTCGTGCTGATCGTCATCGTGCTGCTGCTGAACCTCATTGGCCGAATCGTGGCGAAGGTCTTCGCCGTCAAGACCGAGCGCTAAGCCAGTCGCTAAGCCTAAGCCTTAAGAACACAAGGAAATATAAGGAAACATCATGGGACAACGTATTGACGTCAACCACGAGAACATCTATTACGGCGACTTTCTGGCCGTGGAAGATGTGAACATCAACATCGAGCCGAACAAGGTCACCGCCTTCATCGGCCCGTCCGGCTGCGGCAAGTCCACCGTGCTGCGCACCTTGGACCGTATGCACGAGATCATCCCCGGCGCTCACGTCGAGGGCGAGGTGCTGCTCGAAGGCAAGAACCTGTACGACAAGGACGTGGATCCGGTGGCCGTGCGCCGCGACGTCGGCATGGTCTTCCAGCGCCCGAACCCGTTCCCGACCATGTCCATCCGTGAGAACGTGCTGGCCGGTGTGCGCCTGAACAACCACCACCTGGCCAAGTCCGACGCCGACGATCTGGTCGAGTGGGCTCTGCGCGGTGCCAACCTCTGGGAAGAGGTCAAGGACCGTCTTGACAACCCTGGCATCGGCTTGTCCGGTGGCCAGCAGCAGCGTCTGTGCATCGCCCGCGCCGTGGCCGTCCACCCGCAGGTGCTGCTCATGGATGAGCCCTGCTCCGCCTTGGACCCGATTTCGACCTTGGCTGTCGAGGATCTGATCAACGAGCTCAAGAGCGACTACACCATCGTGATCGTGACCCACAACATGCAGCAGGCCGCCCGTATCGCCGACTACACCGCCTTCTTCAACCTGAGGCCGTGGGCCAGCCCGGTCACCTCGAGTACTTCGCGGACACCATGACGATGTTCAACAACCCGCAAAACGAAGAAGCCGAGCGCTACATCTCTGGAAGGTTCGGCTGATCGTTTCCTGCGCGCAGCGTAATGATTTGTGCGTAGGAGAAACGGCAAAGCCCGCCGCAAGGCGGGCTTTCGCATATTCAGAGCGAGTATTGCCGAGTATTACCGTTCTCGTAACGGAGCGAGCTGGAATACTTCGTCAGACTGGGCGGCGATTTCCCGCTTCGGTCGATCGACGGGAGAACGGCGGTAAAGCGGTACAAGACAAGTCCGCACGATGAACACTCTGTGATAAATTTTCTGTTTACGTGCGAGTGTGGAAGAATGGTCGCAGCAAGGTCTAGCAAAGGAGCATAGGTGAGTACTGGTCTGATCGTCAGCATCGTTGTTGTCGTTATTATCGTTGTCTTGATTGGTTGGGGCGTCAGCGCCTATAACAACCTGGTGACGCTGAAGAACCGTGTGAAGAACGGTTGGGCGCAAATCGACGTGCAGTTGAAGCAGCGCGCCGACCTCATCCCGAACCTGGTGAATACCGTCAAGGGGTACGCATCCCACGAGTCTGAAGTCTTCACTCAGGTGACCGCCGCCCGCGCCGGCGTAGTGGCTGCGGCCAGCAACCCGAGCACGACCACTGCTCAGCGCGCCGCCGCTGAAAACCAGCTGTCCCGCGCCCTGTTCAACCTGCAAGCCACGGCTGAGGCATATCCGCAGCTGCAAGCCAACCAGAACTTCATGGATCTGCAGAACCAGCTCAAGGAACTGGAGAACAAGATCGCCTACGCCCGTCAGATCTACAACGACGTGGTCCTGAAGCTCAACACCGCCATCGAAACCGTGCCGACGAACATCATCGCCGGTTTGTTCCACTTTGAACAGGCGCAATACTTCGAGGCCGATGATGCCTCCCGTCAGGTGCCACAGGTCCAGTTCTGACCCGCTCCAGGCCCGTCCGGTATGCCGCCGGCCGGGCCCGTATTGCCTTAAGAGAGGGAAGATATGTGGATGCGATTCATTCGCGCCGGAATCGTCAGCATTGTTGCCACGGTGGTGTTGGCAGTTATCACCTTGGCGATAATCGGGACTTCCGCGTTCGGCGATTCGGCCGACCTCAGCTACCGCACGCTGGACTATGATGTGACCGCCACCGCGAACGGTGATTTGAAGGTCACGCAGCATATCGACGTCAAGATGCGTGAACGTACCGACAGTGACGACAACACCAAGCCGTGGAAGCAACTGTTTCAGCAATACACGCTGAACTCCGGCACCCTGACTGATATCAGCGATATCAGTGTGCGCAACGTCACAGACGGCATCGACTATGCCAACAGAGCGAGCCCAAGCTGCCCAGTGACGTCTCTTCCGACAAGGAATGGAACAGTGACTACGCCAACCATTGGTATATCGCCGATGTGAGCGATGGCAGCGACCATCCAAAGGCATACACGCCCGGTACCGATGGCTCAAGCCAGCGCCTCCGCCACCGAAGATAACATGACCGTGGAGATCGGCTGGAATATTCCGGTCACCACCGAGGCCGACAGTATGAAGTTCGACGTGAGCTTCACCATGCACGATGTGGCCACCAAATGGAAAGACGTGGCCTCCTTCCAATGGGAGCCGTTCGGCAAGAAGAACCAAGTGCCTATCGGCACGGTCACCGGCACCGTCCACTTCCCCAACGGCATCACCGGCAAAACCTCATGGGCATGGCTGCACACCGAGCGCACTTCGGAAACCAAGCGCAACAGCGACGGCAGCTACACGTTCACGGCCTACAACATCCACAATGGCGACTACCTCGATGTGGTCGCGGCGTTCGATGCCGCCAAAGCCAAGGGCATCGCCCGCAAGGGAACCGGCAATCATCTCAAGGACCTGAAACAGGACGAATATAAGCAACAGCAGCGCTGGCTCGACAAGCAACGATTCGCTGCCAGAGCTCGTCTCGTGTCCTGGATTGTCAGCATCGTGCTCGGCATCGCGTTGTGCGCGTGGGGTATCTGGGCTGTGATCTCCAGCAACCGGCGTGCGCAATACCGTGGCAGCGTCGAATACTGGCGCGACCAGCCCGGCATCAGTCCGGCTTCCGCAGCCCGTCTGATTCGCGTGGTCGATCCGTCGACGCGCCAATCCGATGAAGACCGCCAGCTGACCGCCACCATGCTGTCGCTCGCCGTCAAGAAGGCCATTGCCGTCTATCCGGGGCCGTCGGACATGTATCGCGGCATCGACATGAGCCAGGCCACGCCGGTAGGCTTGAGCCAAATGATTGCCGCCGACCAAGGCAAGCAGTATGCGGCAGGCATCACCAGCACCATCGTGATTCTGCCGCTCGCCATTGATGAGGCACCCAACGCGCAACAGTTGGGATTGAGTGAATCGGAAGATGCGCTGCTGAACCTGCTCATCGTCATTTCGCAGCGCGTGGGCAGCCCGGTATTCGACCTGAACCAGATGAAGGCGACCTGCCAGAATTGGCAAGACGGCTATATTGAGCTCGGCAAATTCACCGGTGCATGCAGCATGGAATACCAGCGGCTGGGTGCCACGCGCTCTGTGGGCTGGCAATGGATCCTACCCGGCGTATTGGCCGCCGTGCTGGGATTTGGTTCGCTGCTGGCCAACAGCTTTATCGGATACCCGGTGGCTGGTCTTATCGAGCTGCCGATATTCCTGGTCGGCCTGTTCTGCTCGATGGCCGGCGCGATGACCGTGCTCACCGACCAAGGCCAGGATATTGCCGGCCGGACTCTGGGCCTTAAGCGTTATATGGAAGACTTCTCCAACTTCACCGACCGTGGTGCCGCCGATTTGGCCTTGTGGGATTGTATATGGTCTACGCCGCCGCGTTTGGCATTTCCGATCGCGTGATGCGTGAGCTGGCCAAGGCCTATCCTCAGGTCAACGATCCGGCTTGGCTGGATGCCACGCTCCAACTCGTTGTTCTACTGGAACTACCGCCCGTATGGCTGGTACAGCCACCGCCACAATGACGATGCTGCCGGGCAGATGGACCCGGGCATTAGCGGCCCAGCTCCGGCTTACGGAGGCACGTCGTTTGCCGGCGGATTCTCCGACCTCGGCTCGCAGCTGAACTCCGGACTCGCTGACATCAGCTCGACCATCAGCGCGGCAGCACCATCCGCTGATTCCGGTGGCGATTTCTCCAGCTTCGGCTCGGGCGGCGGCTCCGGTTTCGGTGGCTCGTTCGGTGGCTCGGGTGGCGGCTCGTTCGGCGGGCGGTAAATCCAGCGTTCTGCTTACGCTGGAATCGGACACAGACCGTCTCATTACTGTTGAAGGGAATCACCATGGCATTGTTCCGTAACCTCGGACCGTTCTCCACCACCGCCATCGGCCACGGCGAAATGCCGCTGACCATCGAAAACAATCGTGGCCACGAGGTCGGCATCGAAACCCTGCATGCCTCGCTGGACGCCGGCTGCCGTCACATCGACACCGCTTGGGCCTACTACTGCTCCGGCGGCGAAGAACAGACCGGTGAAAAGCTGGTGCGCGAGGCCCTTGAGACCTGGAAGGGGCCGAAGGACGAGGTGCTGGTGGCCACCAAGGTGGGCCACTTCCGCAACTTCACCGACGGCCGCCCCACGTGGGATGTGGACGGTCGCCCGGAGAACCTGATTCGTCGCGGCAAGGAGAGCGCACTGGCGCTCGGCGTGGACACCATTGACCTGCTGTACTTCCACCGCCCTGATCCGAAGGTGCCGTACAACGAGTCCGTCGAAGCCATCAAGCAGCTGGTGGACGAGGGCGTGGCGCAGGAGGCCGGTATCTCCAACGCCTCCATCGAGCAAATCGACATTGCGCGCGGTATTCTGGGCGACAAGCTCGTGGCCGTGCAAAACCAGTACTCGCCGATTCACCTGGAGACCCAGGACACGCTCGACTACTGCGCCAAGGTTGGCTTGGCCTTCGTGTGCTGGAGTCCGCTCGGCGGCTACCGTCACCCCTATGATGAGACCAAGTTCGACCCGTTCCGCGAGGTCGCGGCGGCCCACGGCGTGAGCTACCAGCAGGTCGTGCTGGCATGGGAGCTCGCCAAGGGCGACCACATGTTCGTGATTCCCGGCGCGCACCGTCCCGAAACCATCCTCGACTCCCTGAAGGCCGACCAGCTCGAACTCACCCCCGAAGAACTCGCCAAGCTCGGCTGAACTTCTCAGCTCCCCTTGTCAGGGGAGCTGTCTCGCGTAGCGAGACTGAGGGGTAGTCGCCGGAGTAGTCCCGGGTAGTTCCACAAGGAGATAATTGTGCGCAAAAAACTCATCCTCGACCTCGATACCGGCATCGATGACGCGCTCGCCATCGCATATGCCTAGGCAGTGCCGACGAGATCGATTTGATCGGTATCACGGCCACCTACGGCAATGTCGCGGTGCCGCTGGCCGCGCGCAACGCGCTGGCGGTACTGCACTTGTTCGGCCGTGACGACGTTCCGGTCTATCCCGGAGTCGACCATTCCATCGCCCCGGCAACATTGCCGAAAATGCGTGGCACCACACCAGACGAGCGGGCCCAAGCCTACGCGCGCTGGCAGAACGGCGGCGCGGACGGCTGGCAAACGGACGCTTCGTGGTCACCAACTCCCGGCTCGGTGGCGGTCCACCATTCCAACGGCATCGGCGGCGCAATCATCCCCGACTCCCCGCGCGCTCCGGAAGCACCAGGCTCGGCGGTCGATTTCATCATCACCGCCGCGCGCGAATACGGCCCGGACCTGACCATCGTACCTACGGGCGCGATGACCACCATGGCCACCGTATTCCGCAACGCTCCGGACCTGAAGGATTCCGGTGTGAACGTGACGTTGATGGGCGGCGCCCTCACATTGCCCGGCAATGTAAGCCCGGCCGCCGAAGCGAACATCTCCCAAGACCCAGAGGCAGCAGACTATCTGTTCAAGTGTGGCGCACGCACCACCATGATCGGCCTCGACGTGACCCACCAGACCGCGCTCACTCGTGAGAAAGCCCATGAATGGGCGTCTCTGGGGACGCAGGCCGGCGACTTTCTCGTCACCATGACCGACTACTACATCGACTTCTACCTGAAGAACCAGCCGGAGATTCGCGGATGTGGACTGCACGACCCGCTGGCCGTGGCCGCCGCGCTCGACCCATCGCTGGTCACGACCTTCGGGTTCAACTTGCAAGTCGATCTCGAGGGCCCGTTCCGAGGCCGTACCATCGGCGATCGTTCACGGCTTCAGGACCCCGACAAACACACGCAGGTCGCCTTGGGCGTCGATGTGCCGGAATTCCTGGATCGTTTCATGGGGCGCGTCACCGCGGCGGCCCGGTGACGCGGACGGCGGCCGTCCGGTCCGCTCCACGCCGTGGATGGATATGACCCATGGCGTGGAGCGCCTTTTGGGAACCGACAGAACATAGGGGGGCGCTGCATGCGCAGCGCCCCCCTATGTGTCAGATCACGCCGCAGCCGGAATCAGGCCGCCGGCGGATCGAGCGTGAGATATTGCTCCTCCAGATCGATGTCGGGGACCAAGGCCTCCACGAACGGGACCAACGCGGTCTTTTCGACCACATCCTCGCCCTTGGAATTCTGGCCGGTTACCACCGGCTCGGTCAAACGAATCTTGAGCAGGGATTGGGCGGGGGAGTCGATCACATCCGCCACTTTGCCGACACTTGGCCGGCGGCAGTCCCAGACCGTTGCCCTCGACTAGACGGGCCTCAAGGCCAATAAGATCCTTGGGATACCATTCGTCGGCCTCGAGCATGTCCTCCGCATCGTCGACCTCGCCGTAGAGTTCGACACCGTTTAGGGCCTCGGCGGCATTGCGGTCGTCGACGCCCTCAAGCTTGAGAATCCAACGATCCTTGAACGTGCGCGAGCCCTCGACGATGTACTCGGTCTCGCCATCCTGGCTGTAGAGCACGGAGTCCGGCTCGAAGCGCCACTCGGATCATCGGTGTACAGGCGCACGGTGACTTCGCCCTTCAGGCCCTGTGCGCGGCCAATACGAGCGACCCTCAGCAACTCGAGCTGCTGAGGGTGTCGTGCATGTCTTGCTGTGCCATGCTGTGAATCGTTCCTTATCGGTTATCGACGGACGTCCATGATGTCAACGCGGACCTTGTGGTCAGACAGTGCCTGAATCACGGTGCGAATCGCGTTGGCGGTGCGGCCGCCACGGCCGATCACACGGCCGATGTCTTCCGGGTTCACGCGTACGCGAAGCAGTTCGCCGCGCGCGTTCTCATGAGACTTGACGGAAACATCGTCGGGAAAATCAACGATGTTCTTGATGAGGTGTTCCACAGCTTGTGCAAGCATAGCTAGCCTTTCGTTTCCGCTCAGGCCTCAGCCGGAGCTTCTTCGGCGGCCTCTTCAGCCGGGGCTTCCTCAGCGGCGGCAGCGGCTTCGGCTTCAGCCTTGGCCTTGGCAGCAGCTTCGGACTTGGCGGCCTTCAGCTTCTGAGCCTGGTCCTCAACGGCCGCGATGCGGGCCTCGGCGTCCGGGCCAGCCTCAACGGTCTTCAGGGTGCCTTCGGCACCTTCAAGGCCCTTGTACTTCTGCCAGTCGCCGGTGATGTTCAGCAGCTTGAAGACGGGCTCGGACGCTGAGCGCCGACGCCGAGCCAGTACTGAGCGCGATCAGACTTGATCTGGATGGTCGAGGGCTGGGTGTTGGGGTTGTAGGTACCGATCTCCTCGATGACCTTGCCGTCACGCTTCTTGCGGGAATCGACGACCACCACACGGTAGAAGGCGTAGAACTTCTTGCCCTGTCGCTTCAGACGAATCTTGGTTGCCAAAATGGCTCTCCTTGTAATGCTAGGTGTGCGGGTTCTCGGTTTGCCATGTGGGGCATGGCCGTCCGGAATCCACGTGTCTCGCGGCTCGGGGTGTAGAGGGCGCCACGCGCGCGCGAATAACTGACCTATTATAGCGCACAGGGCCGGACTGGGCGTGGCGCACTGTGGTTGCGGTGTGGTGCGCGTTCCCCGTTGCGCAACATTCCGGGGAATGTATCGCGAAAATGCCGGCTATCGCAGTGCAAGCGTTGCGGTCAGGGCCAGATGATCAGTGCCCTCGACCTCAAACGACTTCACGCCGGACGGTTTGAGCCCGGGAGTGAACAGCACGTGATCCAGCTCGATGCGCGGCCACTTGAGCCAGCTCGGGAAGGTGAGATTCGGGCCGGCGGCTTGAATCAGACTTGCGTCCTTGAATCCGGACTTGAGCAACGCGCGGAAGCTCGGATGGTCGGTGCTCGAGTTGAGATCGCCCATAACGACGACGATATTGCGATTGCTGACGGATTTTGCACGGGCGAGTTCTCGCAGACCCAAAATGCCGGCCGACCAATCCGCGCAGCCGCGCATCGGCGATTTCGGGTGAGCCGAACAAAGTGTCACCGTGCGATTACCGGAGGTTTTGAGGGTGATGGCGGGAACGTCGGCGGCAGGGATGGAGACCACGTTGGGCACCGCTGCGCTCGGCTCGTAGCGGGAATAGATCACGTTGAATCCGCCATTATCGGTCTCTTTGGCGTCTCCGAACTGATGGTAGGGGAGAAGTTCGTTGATGTCGGCTTCGGTAAGACGTGTGATGAGTCGTCGGTGACTTCCTGCAAGGCCAATAGCTGATATTGCGTTCGCGAATATTGCGAATGATTTCAGCGGCGTCGGCGCGTCCGTATCGACAATTCATCGTCATAACCGAGAACTGGGGCGAGAGTGTTTCACGCGTTGTTTCACGGTGTCCATCGGAGATGGTTTCGGGCCCCTCCTTCGAAGTGTTTGAGGTACCCGATGTATTGCTGTTATGGCTTTTTGACAGCGTCGGCGAAGTTGTTTCACGGGCTGTTTCACGGTGGGATTCTTTGCGTTTCCCGGCCGGTCGATTGACGTACCCCAGTAGTTGATGCGCTGTGAGCTGGCAATCAGCGCGACCACAATAAGCAACGACATCGCAGTCCATTCATGTTGCCATGCGGCGACCGCGGCAGAATCATCAAAGGAACACACAACAGCGGCGTCAGGGCAATCATGTACGGAAGCGGCATACGGGCCTCGAGACCGGCGGGCAGCGCGCTTAAGGTCGTCCATAACAGTGCGATGATTGCCACCGCGCTGAGGATTGTCGTCATGGAAGTTCCTTTCGAAATATAAATTGAACCGAGATATAATTTGGCTCCCCTCTGCGAGGGGAGCCAAGTTGTGAGATCAGCGACCGAACAGTCCGCCAAGGCCTCCGCCGAGGTTCGGCGGCAGTTCAGTGCCACCGTCGACGTTGCCCATCATCTGCTCAAGGCCAGCGGGCAGGGCCGGGTTCTGTGGCTTCTTGGCGAAGGCGGAACCGCCGGTCGAACCGGAGGACTTGCCGGCCAGCTTATCGCGCAATGCCTTCTCCTCGGCCTCGCGCTTCATCGGATTGCCGGACTTGCCGCCCTTCTTCTTGTTCTTGCCCTTCTTCTTGCCGCCGCCCATAGCCGGGCCGCCGAAGCCGGGGATGCCGCCGCCCATGCCGCCACGATTGGACATGCGCTTCATCATCTTTGCGGCCTGCTCGAAACGCTGCAGCAAAGCGTTCACCTGAGAAACCGTCACGCCGGAACCATAGGCGATACGGGCGCGGCGGGAACCATTGATAATCGACGGATCGCGGCGCTCGGCCGGGGTCATCGAGCGAATAATCGCCTCGGTGCGGTCGATTTCCCTCTCATCGAACTGCTCGAGTTCCTTGCGGTGCTGGGCCATGCCCGGAATCATGCCGAGCAGCGACTTCATTGAGCCCAGCTTGCGCACCTGCTGCAGCTGATCGAGGAAGTCGTCCAGGCCGAAGGAACCTTCGGAGATTTTCTCGGCGGCCTTGCGGGCCTCTTCCTCATCGAACTGCTTCTGCGCCTGCTCGATGAGCGTCATGATGTCGCCCATGTCGAGGATACGCGAGGCCATGCGGTCCGGGTGGAAGACCTCGAAGTCCTTCAGGCCCTCACCGTTGGAGGCGAACAGGATCGGCTTGCCGGTCACGGACGCCACGGACAGCGCGGCACCACCGCGGGCGTCGCCATCGAGCTTGGAGAGCACCACGCCGGTGAAGTCCACGCCTTCGTCAAAGGCTTGGCGGTCTTGACGGCGTCCTGGCCGATCATCGCGTCGATGACGAACAGGATTTCGTTGGGACGCACGGCATCGCGAATGTCGCGAGCCTGCTTCATCAGCTCCTCGTCCACGCCCAGACGACCGGCGGTATCGATGATCACCGTGTCGTAGAGCTTCTGCTTGGCGAGTTCGATGGAATCGCGGGCCACCTTCACCGGGTCGCCGGAGGTCTGGCCCGGAGCTGCGACGGCCTCGCCGCCATCGGATTGGACGCCCTTTTCGGAGCATAGACGGGCACGCCGGCGCGTTCGCCGACCACCTGCAGCTGCGTCACCGCGTTCGGACGCTGCAAATCGGCCGCCACCAGCAGCGGCGTGTGGCCGGAATCCTTGAGCCAGTAGCCGAGCTTGCCGGCCAGCGTGGTTTTACCGGCACCCTGAAGGCCGGCGAGCATGATGATCGTCGGCGGGTTCTTCGCGAAGTTCAGCGGACGGTCGACGCTTGGCCGAGCACGTCGGTGAGCTCCTCGTTGACGATTTTCACCACCTGCTGGGCGGGGTTGAGTGCGTCGGACACCTCGGTGCCCAGTGCACGCTCACGCACCTTGCCGGTGAAGGAACGCACCACGTCGAGCGCCACGTCGGCGTCGAGCAGCGCGCGGCGGATTTCACGGATCGTGCCGTCGATATCCGCCTCGGAAAGCTTGCCCTTGCTCTTCAGATGCTTGAACGCATTCGAGAGTCTGTCTGTCAAAGATGAAAAAGCTGCCATAATGGGCAACAGTCTAGCCGCCACGCGGGAAATTGCGGTGTTGGGGACGACGCTTTTCGGGGAATGTGCCGCGTAGTAGTCAGGGATGTTGGGCATTCAGACGGCAAATGCCGTGCCGTCCGCTCGTGGCGAAGCCAATCGAGTGCTTCCGATACCATGGAAACCGTAAAGAATCCTGTGTTTTTTGGAATACTTACGCTGTTTTGAAAATCGCTGGACACCGCTTATACGCAGACTGCCGTGCGCTCCGAACCATGACGTTCGGGCCAACGCAGACATGCCGTGCAATAAGGAAGGCCCACTGATGCCCACCCAAAAACTACTCGAACGCAAAGCCCTGATCGTTGGTATCGTCATCAACGTGCTGCAGGTCTTAGCCGGCATGGCCGTGTTCTTCATGACCGGTCTCAAGGCCATGTTCCTCGACTTCTCCTTCACCGCGATTTCCGTCCTGTCCGGAATGGTGGCGGTGTACCTCTCGTCGCGCACGGTGCGAACCACCGAGCGCTTCCCCAATGGCATGTTCGCACTGGAACCTATCTACGCGATCTGCAAGGCCATTTTCACCATGTCGTTGTTGGTGTATTCGCTGATTGACGTGTGCCGAGTAGCGTACGACTACTTCGTGTTCGGGTCCGGCGAACGCATTGAAACCGGCCCGGTGGTCATCTACGAGATCCTGACCGTAATCGTGTGCTTCAGCCTATACACGTATTACCGGCGCTCCAACCGATCCATCGGCGATTCCAGCACCATGCTCACCGCCGAGTGCAAGAGCACGTTGGTCGACGGATCGATGTCGTTCGGCATCGGCGTAGTTGCCATCTTCCTGATGCTGCTACCGGCCGGCGGTCCGCTTGACTTCCTGCACTACACCGGCGATTTCTTCATCACCGTGGCTTTGGTGGCATTGACCATCAAGGAGCCGTTCAGCGTGCTCAAAGAGGCGTTCGTGGAATTGGTCGGCGGCGTGCATGACGACGATGAAACCAACGCCTACGTGGAGGCCGAGGCACAGCGCCATCTGCCTGCCAACACCGACTACGAGCAGACGCTGATCTTCAAGACCGGTATGAACTACACCGTTGACGTGTATCTGAGCGGCATCGGCGAAACCATTGATGTAGCTGACCTCATCGAATGCAAGCGCTCGCTGGAAAAGGAGCTCAGCAAGCGCCTGCACATCGTGGACGTGGACTTCGTGTTTGACTGATTGATGGGTTTGAAGCGACTACTTCAGACTCCAAGTGGAACCCTGCGGGCCGTCTTCGATGGCGATGCCGGCCTCGGTCAGAGCGTCGCGAATCTGATCGGCCTTGGCGAAATCCTTGGCCTTGCGAGCTTCGGCACGGGCGTTGAGCTGTTCGGCGATCAGTGCCTCCAGCGCTGCATGCTCGGGCGACTCGGCCGTGCCATCAGCGGCACCGCCGGCAGCGCCGGCGGACACCCACGGTTCGGCCAGCGGGTCCAGGCCCAAGGTGTCGAGCATGGCACGCACGGCGAGCAGCGCCTCACGCACCTCGGCCTTGGCGGTTTCGGAATCGGCGCGGTCAGCCAGCTGTGAAAGCAACGTATTGCCGGAACGGATGGCGGTGAAGATCGCGGCGGTTGCACCAGACACATTGACATCGTCATTCATGGCGGCCACGAAATCGGCGGGCAAATCGTCGGCGGAGACGGCAGTGACTTCCTCGCGAGAAGGCTGTCCACCCAGCGCCACACCGGCACGCTCGATGAAGTTCGAGACGCGGTCGTATGCGGCCTGCGCCTCGACCAGCGCCTGATCGGACCATTCGAGCATCGACCGGTACTGCACGGAGCCCAGGGCGTAACGCACCACCCAAGCGGAATGCTCAGCCAACACGCTCGGCACGGACAGGCCGGTGCCCAGTGACTTCGACATCTTCTCGCCCTTGGCGGTCACCCATGCCGAATGCATCCAGCGCGCAGCGGAGGGGTAGCCGGCCGCACGGGTCTGAGCCATTTCGTTTTCGTGGTGGGGGAAGCGCAGATCCAAGCCGCCGCCGTGAATGTCGAAGCCATCGCCCAGGTAACGGTGGGACATGGCGGAGCATTCGATGTGCCAGCCAGGGCGGCCCACGCCAAACGGCGTCGACCAACGGGCGTCCTCGGGATCGGTGTCCTTCGGAGCCTTCCACAGGGCGAAATCACGCGGATCATGCTTGTCGGGGGAGGCATCGGCCGGGTCGACCGGATTGTACTTGTCGGCACCGGTGGCGTCCACGGACGGGCCCATGCGGTCGGCCACGGCGGCGGCCTCATCGACTTCGGAGGTCTGCTTCTGGTGAGTGAGTTCGCCGTAATGCGGCCAGGATGCCACATCGAAGTACACGTTGCCGGTGGGCTTGCCGTCCGCATCCGTGACCACATAGCCGTGTCCGTTGTCGAGAATGCGCTGAATCAGGTCGATCATGTCCGACATGTGGCCGGTGGCGCGAGGTTCCACGGTGGGCGGCAGTACGCCGAGTGTGTTGTATGCCTCGGTGAATTCGCGCTCGTAGTAATAGGCGCGGGCCCACCAACGCTGGCCTGCGGCCGCGGCCTTAACGAGAATCTTGTCGTCGATATCGGTCACATTACGCACAAAAGTGACTTTGTAGCCGAGCTTCAAAAACCAGCGGCGCACGATGTCGAACGCCACGGCGGCACGGATATGGCCAATATGCGGTGACGACTGCACAGTCGCGCCACACACATAAATGCCGACTTCGCCCGGCTTGAGCGGCACGAAATGGCTGACCTGATGCGAGGCGGTGTCATACAGATTCAGGCCTTCTGCGGCCTTGGCAACATGCACTGGCGTCAGGCTTGAAGGCATGACGGAAATGTTGAAATCCTGCGGTTCTTGGCTGTTTCCCATAACACTCAAGCGTAGGGTCCGAACCAGACATGCTGAATCGTTACTCGAAGAGTTTGATGAACGCTTCACAGGTGGGGCCCGAACGAGGTGACAGACGGATGAGAAGCGGGACAACAGTCTCGCGAGAACACGTCTTTGACCGCTGCGGAAACTGCGAGATTCATGGATTTGCCCTGCTCGTTACGCAAACGGGGAACGCTCGTGCCACAATAGAAGTCATGGCCACACCACAAGTGCTCATTTTGCAACATGTCCCATGGGAACGCCCGGGACGCATATTGTCGAACCTCGAGGACATCGGTCTTGAGACGGTGACGATGAATATCGTCGACAAAAAGAAACCGGACTTGCCTGATTTCGGCGAACTGGCTGGCGTGGTAATCATGGGTGGGCCTATGGGCGCGCTTGATTACGATAAGTATCCGGGGCTGAAGGCAGAAGCCAAGTTGGCGCGTGCCGCCGTGGCTTCAGGCAAGCCGATTCTCGGTGTATGCCTGGGGCATCAGATTATCGCCACTGCGCTTGGTGCGCAGCTGCGCAAGGGCGATGCGCCGGAGATTGGGTTCGCGCCGATCAAGCGTGTGGACAAGCATGACTTCTTCTCCATGTGGGATAAGCAGCTGACAGTGCTGCACTGGCATAACGACGTGGTGGGCCTGCCCGCGGAAGGCCAGCTGCTGTCGCGTTCGTCTTCCACCAAGGTGCAGGCATTCCGACTGGGATCCGCGCTGGGCATGCAGTTCCACCTGGAAGTGTGCGGCTCGCTGCTGGACGAATGGCTGGATGAGCCGAGCATGGTCAAGGATCTCAAGGCCGCGGGTGGTTCCAAGTCCCAATTGCGCGAGCAGTTCGCCCAATACGACCAGCTACTGCAACCGCTCGCCGAGCAAGTGTTCTCCGGTTTTGCGGCCCGCTGCAACTCCTACGCTCAGACGCTGAACAAATAACGTTTGCGGGCCGCCGCTGGGCAAGCGTGGCGCTACATTGGTGAGTCATGCCGACTTATGACATTGGACTGGAACACGTTTCGCTCGCTTTCGCTACCAAAACCATCTTCACTGATGTAACGCAGGGTGTTTTTGAAGGCGACCGCATCGGCATCGTCGGCAAGAACGGCGACGGCAAATCCACGTTGCTGCACCTGTTCCGCGGCACCCAGGAGCCGGATTCCGGCCGCGTGACGAAGCGCGGCGGACTCACGTTCGGCATGCTTGACCAGCGCGATCCGCTCGACGACAACGCCACCATCCGTCAGGCCGCGCTCGAAGGCCGCGCCGACTACGAATGGGCGTCCGATAACACTTCCCGTGAAATCGTCGAGGCATTGCTCGGCGGCATGAGTCTGGATGCCAAGGTCGGCTCCTTGTCCGGCGGCCAGCGTCGCCGCGCCGATTTGGCCCGACTTCTGCTCAAGGATTGGGATATTCTCGCGCTTGACGAGCCCACCAACCACCTTGATGTGGTCACCATCCACTGGCTCGCCGAACATCTGAAGAACCGCTGGTCCAAAGGCCAGGGCGCTCTGTTGCTCGTGACCCACGATCGCTGGTTCTTGGACGAGGTCTGCGAATCGATGTGGGAAGTCCACGATGGCGTGATCGAGCCGTTCGAGGGCGGCTATTCCGCATATATGCTGCAGCGCGTCGAACGCGACCGCCAGGCTGATGTGCGTGAAACGAAGCGCCGCAATCTGGCCCGCAAGGAGCTCGCATGGCTTTCGCGCGGTGCCCGTGCCCGTTCCACCAAGCAGAAGTTCCACGTCAAGGCCGCACGCGAATTGATTGCCGATGTGCCGCCGATGCGTAACACACTTGAACTGAAGCAAATGGCCACCTCCCGTCTCGGCAAACAGGTGGTCGATTTGGTCGACGTGACGCAGATTTTCGAAAAACCGCAGGGCATGGCCGATATCGACCCGGATGTGGCGGCGCTCTCCGCGTCCGCTTCCCGCGTGGATGTGGTCAACGCCATGTACGCCGAGCCGCAGCTGCATGGTTCCGTTGAGGTGGCGGTCACCGACATGACTGACCCGCGCCTGGTGGACGCCGGCGTGCCGGAAGCCGTCGAGTCCGCTGAGGAAGCGCGTAAGAAGGCCGAGGCTGAGAGCGGCAATCCGCAGCTTGCTGACGATCGCGAGGTTCGTCGCATGAACACGGGTGGTGAAACCATCGGCGGTGGCACTGCTGCAACGGATTCGGATGATGACACTGCTGCAGCCGGTGTCACCTCGGCTGCACGCAAGGTGACGGTTTCCGGCCGCGAGATTCTTGACGATGTGACTTGGCTGATTGGCCCGGGCGACCGCTTCGGCATCGTCGGTGCGAATGGTGCCGGCAAGTCCACGCTGCTTAAGTTGATTGATGGCACACTCACCCCGACCGCAGGCCATGTGAACATTGGCAAGACGGTGAAGTTCGCGGTGCTCTCGCAGCGCCTCGATGAGCTGGAGAAGCTCGGCAAGTACAAGATCAAGGAAGTGCTTTCCCGCTATAAGCCGAGCTACATTGTGGATGGCAAGGAAGTGACGCCGGGACAGTTGATGGAGCGTCTCGGCTTCGAATCCGCCCAGCTGATGACGCCGATCCGCGATCTCTCCGGTGGTCAGAAGCGCCGCATGCAACTGCTGCTGATTCTGCTTGACGAGCCGAACGTGCTCATCATGGACGAGCCCGGCAACGATCTGGACACCGATATGCTCGCCGTGATGGAAGACCTGCTCGATACTTGGCCGGGCACGTTGATTGTGGTCTCCCACGACCGGTACCTGCTGGAGCGCGTCACCGATCAGCAGTTCGCGCTGATTGGCGGCAAAGTACGTCACTTGCCCGGCGGCGTGCAGGACTACCTCGATATGGTTGAGGCTATTAAGAACGGCAAGGGATTGCCGGCTGACACGCCTGGCTTCGCGGGCACCGGTAGCAGCTCGGCGAAGTCTGGTAAGGGTAAGGCGGCCGCCGTCAACGCTGCCGCATCTCTCCCTCAGTCCGCTTCGCGGATAGCTCCCTCGTCAGAGGGAGCCAATAACGGTGAGGACTCCACCTCGAAGCTCACCGGCAAGGCCTTCCACGAGGCATCCAAGCGCGTGAATGCCATCGAACGTAAGCTCGCTAAGCTTGAAGAGCAGAAGGCCGATCTCGAGGCGCAGATGGCCGCCCATGACCCGAGCGACTACGAGGGTCTCAACAAGCTCAATGAACAACTCACCGCCGTCAATACTGAAAGCGATGATCTCGAAGCCGAATGGCTCGAACTCTCCGAACAATTGGAGTAGCGGGAGAAACCGTAACGTTCACAAGGCCTCGGCAGTTTGCCGGGGCCTCCCGCTATGCAAACTCCCACGGATTAATCAATTCCACGTCGGTACCTTCGAAGTCCTTGATATTGCGCGTGGCTATGGCCGCATCCCAGGAACAGGCAATTGCCGCAATCATGGCGTCTTGAATACTGGTAGGTGTGCCCCTGTGTTCGCGTTCGACAAGGATATGGCATAATCCGCAGCTGCCTGAGTGTCAAATGCGAACGTTCTGTCCTCTAATGTCATAAGCGCCAGCTTGACGGTCGTATCTGTGTACTTTCGTCGTTTGCCTTCAGGCATGCGACATATTCCGGCCAACAACTCGGCGACGGTGATGGCGGTGGTTGCCAAATTGCTTGTATCTTGGTTCCTCAGCCAATTGGCAACGTGTTCGTCTGGCTGTTTCTTGATGATTTCGCTGATGACGTTGGTGTCCAGAATAATCATGGCCGATTCCTATTCAAAAGATACTGGCGGTCGGGAATCGGCGGAATTTCGCTCGGATAGTGGGAGTTCCCCCTTGTCGAGTCCCTCAAAATCCATGTTCTTCATGAATTCGCGGATCTCGTCATAGAAATTGGTCTTTCGCGTGATTTCATGCGCCACCGTGCCAGCCAGCCATTCTTCAAGAATGGATCGCACCTGAGATTCCATGGAGCGGTTGTTTTTCTCAGCCACTTCTTTGAGCTGCTGAATCTGCTCATCGGGTATTTTTCGGATGGTCAATGTTGCCATGATGCACCTCCTTGTTGCTGTCATAATGCTAGCATGAGGTGCTGTCGTTTTGCTTGCAGTACGGGTGATGAGGTATGCACGCATGAAAAAGGCGGATATGCATCATGCGCATCCGCCTTTTGAGCTTGGACTGGGTCTTCCCGCAGTCGCCGAATCAGCGCCCGGTAACCTCGGAACCGACGACCTTTTCGCTCAGGGCGCGCGGGCCGCGGGTCACGGCTACGGCACCGGAGCGCACCAGCTCAATCACACCGTAATGCTCCAAAAGCCCCAGCAGGGCGTCGATCTTGCCTTCGGCACCGGTGGCCTCAATGGTCAGCGATTCCGGATTCACGTCCACCACGCGCACGCGGAACAGACGCACGATCTCCAGCACGTCGGAACGGTTGGATTCGTTGGCGGCCACCTTGATGAGCACCAGTTCGCGTTCCACGGTGGAGTTCGGGTCGAGTTCCACGATTTTGAGCACATGCAGCAGCTTGTTGAGCTGTTGATGATCTGCTCCAGCGGCACGGCCTCCACGTCGGCGGTCACCGTGACGCGAGAGATGTCCGGACGCTCGGTGGGGGAGACGGACAGCGAGTTGATGTTGAACGCACGGCGGGCGAACAGGCCGGCGATACGCGCCAGCACGCCTGGGCGGTTCTCCACCAGCACGGACAGCGTATGACGCTGGGAACCAGGCTGGGATGCAGGATAGTTAGCCATGAGTGTTCTCCTCTCCTCAGTGCTCGCTCGCAGTGGCAGCGGCGGTCTCGTGCTCGAACACGCCGGTCGCATGCTCGTCCGGACCGGTTCCCGGAGCCGGGGTGCCGCCAGCCAGCGGCTTGATGCCGGGCTTGTACGTCACCTCGTCGTTGGGGGCGCCGGCGGCTACCATCGGCCACACCATCGCATCCTTCCACACGCGGAAGTCGATCAGCACCGGGCGGTCGTTGATCTGGTTCGCCTTTTCGATGGCGGCAATCGCCTCTTCCTCGGTGAACGCGCGGATACCCACGCAGCCGTATGCCTCGGCCAACTTGATGAAATCAGGCACTTCGAGCGGCGCATCGCCGTCGGCCAGTGCCGCCGCACCATCGGCACCGTGCGCTTCACCATCGAGCAGGTTGGTCTGCGAGTAGTGGTGCTCGTAGAACAGCGTCTGCCACTGACGGACCATGCCGTATACGGAGTTGTTCAGAATCGCGATCTTCACCGGAGCGTGGTCCAGGAACGCGGCGGCCAGCTCCTCAGAGGTCATCTGGAAGGAACCGTCACCATCGATCAGCCACACCGGCTTCTTGCCCTCGAATTCACGGGCCGAGCCCACGGATGCGCCGATGGCAGCCGGCAGACCGTAGCCCATCGTGCCGAGGCCTCCGGAGGAGATCCAAGCGTGCTGGTTCTCAAAATCGATGAACTGCGAAGCCCACATCTGGTGCTGGCCCACACCGGTCACCCAGATGGTGGACGGATCGGCCATCTCAGAGAGCTTCTTGATGACCACTGCGGGGCCAGCGATCCGTCGGTCGGCTCATCCCACGTCATCGGGTATTCCTCGCGCCAGCCGTCGATCGCCTTCCACCAGGGGGCCAGATTCGGCTTGCCCTGAATGGCCTGCGTACGCTGAATCTCGGGAATCAAGTCGTCGAGCACGGTAGCCACATCGCCCACGATCGGCACGTCGGGCTGACGGTTCTTGCCGATTTCAGCCGGGTCGATGTCAATGTGAATCACGCGGCGGTCGGTGCGAAGGCGTCGAGCTTGCCGGTCACGCGGTCGTCGAAACGTGCACCGATGGCCACAAGCAGGTCAGCGCGCTGCACGGCGCCGGTTGCGGCAATCGTACCGTGCATGCCTAGCATGCCGAGGTTCTTCGGGTCGGAGTCGGGAATGATGCCGCGTGCGGGCAGGGTCGTGACCACGGGAGCGCCGGTCAGGTCGGCCAGAGCCTTGACCTGTGCGCCGGCGTTGGAGCGGGCGGCGCCGCCACCCACATACAGCACCGGGCGGTACGACTGAGAGAACAGCTTCGCCGCGTCGGACAGCACACGGCCGTGCGCCTTGGTGGTGGGGTTGTAGCCGGGCAGAATCATGCGCTGCGGCCATGAGTAGTACATGTCGCCGGTCTGTGCGGTCTTGGTCAGATCCACGACCACCGGGCCGGGGCGGCCGGTGTTGGCGATGTAGTACGCCTCGGAAAGCACGCGAGGAATGTCCTGCGCGCGGGTCACGAGGAAGGAGTGCTTGGACACCGGGTAGGTGATGCCCACGATATCCGCCTCCTGGAAGGCATCAGTGCCGATGGCTTGCACGCCCACCTGACCGGTAATCACGACCATGGGCACGGAGTCCATGTTCGCGTCCGCAATGGCCGTGACCACGTTTGTGGCACCCGGGCCGGAAGTCACGATGCACACGCCCACCTTGCCAGTGGCCAGTGCGTAGCCTTCGGCGGCGTGGCCGGCGGCCTGCTCGTGGCGCATAAGCACGAAGCGGAACTTCGTGTTGTCTTTGATCTCGTGGTAGACGGGCAGAATCGCGCCGCCAGGAATGCCGAAGACGTCCTCGACGCCGAGGTCCTCCAGCGAACGAATCAGCGCCTGGGCGCCAGTCATCTTCTCGCCATCGACGATGGTCTGCTTATCGGGGGCCGTGTTGATTTTCGGTACACCGCTGAATGCCTGCAAAGGCGTGGGTAAAGCCATGATTCCTCTCACCTCATAGGTTTTGTCGCGAACCTGCCCGACCTTGGGATGGGGCCGGGTGCCCGCGTGTCTGATTCCAGTCGCTTCCCCGAGACTTGTGGCCCCGGCGCGACTCGTCGCTCATGTTGGTATTAGTCTATTCGCAAATCCGACAGCGGGCTTACTTAGTCCGCGTCTTGAACGAGTCCAGTGACTTCCAGCCCGCTTCGGCGGCCGCCAGCTGCGCCTTACGCTTGCTGGAGCCCTTACCGATGCCGATGATGTCGCCGTTCTCGCCCAATGAGACGCGCGCGGTGAAGATCTGCGCGTATTCCGGGCCGGAGACCTCCATATGGTAGACAGGCTCCTCCTTGCCGAGGCCGTGCGCCTTGACGGTCAGCGAGGTCTTCCAGTCAAGTGCCGGGCCCTCGGTGGCCACTTCGGCGAGCGTGTCGTCAATAAGCCGGTGAATCACCTTGCGTGCCTCGTCGATGCCGTGTTCCAGGAAGGTCGCGCCGATGAGCGATTCCACGATGTCGCATAGGATGGAGTTCTTCTCCGCGCCGCCCTGCTCGGCTTCTCCGTGACCCAGCAGAATGTAGGGGCCCACCTTGAGCTTGGTTTTGGCGATGGCGCTCAGCGCGTCTTCGGAGACGGCCTTGGCGCGCATCTTGGCCAGTTGCCCCTCGGTCATATCCGGGTGAATGGTGAACAGCGTTTCAGTGGAGACCAGTTCGAGCACCGCGTCTCCCAGGAATTCGAGGCGTTCGTAATTGGCCACGCCGGGGTGCTCATGCGAGAAGGAACGGTGGGTGAGTGCCTGCACGAGCAGATCCGGGCTGAGAGTGGTGCCCAACGCTTCAAGAAGCTCGTTGGCCGGCGTCGGCTGCTGTGGGGTTTCATTACTCATGATTGTTGTATGGTCCTTCACGCGATGGTGATGTGTTGTGTTGTGTTGTTTGCGATGCGATGGTGTACGCAATGGTGCACTTATGCGAAGACCCCGCCACCCGTCGATGGCAGGGCCTTCATTCAAGCCGTTATCGCAGGACTCACTTGGTGTGAGCCGGCTGGATGGCGGAGCGGTAGGTGCGGCCGCGGTAGTTACCGCAGCTCGGGCAAGCCATGTGCGGCAGGGCCGGAGCGCCACAGTTCGGGCAGTTCACGGTCGCAGCAGCGGTGGCCTTCCAGTTCGCGCGACGCGAATGCGTGTTGGCGCGCGAGGTCTTGTACTTAGGCAGTGCCATTTGAGTATCCTCTATTTCGTTCGAACAATTGACTTAAGCGTCCGTTATCTTAACGCACGGCTCGTACAAACTTCGTTCAGGCGCGCGTCACTTGGCCTGCTCGCCGTTCTGCTCGGCCTCGAGCTGGGCTTTGAGCCCCGCCAATCCGGCAAAACGGATATCCGTCACATCGTGATGATGGTCGGGATCCTCGTTCAGATCGGCACCGCACTGCGAGCACAGACCCCTGCAATCCGGTCGGCACAGTGGTTGCAACGGCAGCGATTCGACCAGCGTGTCGCGGATCATCGCCTCGATGTCCGCGAATGCGCCGTTCTCCAGCAGCGGATACGTGTCTTCCGACTCGTCCTCGCCGGCGATGATGTCGATTTCGTCGTCCTTCTTGCTCTTGCCGCCCTTGCCGTTGGCCTTGTCCTGACCCGACTCGTACGGGAAGAACACCGTCACATCAACCGGCCAGTCCTCGTCAATCGGCTTCAGGCAGCGCGTGCACTCGCTGACGAATGGCGCGACCAGGCGGCCGGTGAAGATCAGGCCGTCCACAATCGAATCGAACTGCCCGCTCACGTGTACGGGCTCACCTTCCTTGATGCCGACAATGCTGTCGCCAATGCCGGAAGGTGCCGGGAAATCGGCGTCAATCGGCTTGGATTGACCGGCGCGCGAAGCAATCTGCGCTACCGGAATGGCCCACGGGGAATCTTCAACTCGTGCCATGGTATGTTCTTGGTGCCTTTCGTATGTTGGCTGGAGTTATTCGTTACTGGCGTTATTCGCGTTACTGATGTTGCCGGCGTTGCTGGCGTTACTGGGCTTCGGGATAGTCGTTCAGCGTCAGGTGCGGCATCTGTTCGCGGGCCGCGCGCTGGCGCTCTTCCAGCACGTTAAGACCGGCCTGCACATCCTGACTGAGTTTGCCGAGCTGCTGGGACAGCCCTTCCATCACCGTAGTGCAGTACTGGTCCGCGCCTTGGGTCAGATGGTCGGCTTTGGTCTGTGCCTGGTCAAGAATCGCGCGCGCTTTCTGCCGTGCAAGCTCGGTGACGTTCTCTTGGCCGGCCAGGAACTGTGCCTGTTCGTTGGCGTCCCTGATCATGTTGGCTGCGCGGCTTTGTGCGGAGGCGACGATGGCGTTGGACTGGGTCTGTGCCGATTCCAGACGGCGCTCGGCCTCGCGCATGAGGGCGGAGGCGCGCTCCAACTGCACCGGCAGCATTTTCTTCAACTCGGAAAGCTGGTCGGTGAATTCGTCGCGGTCAACCTTCACCATGCCGGGGGCGAATATGCTGGACTTCGCTTCGCCCAGTGCCGCCTCGAGCTGGTCGATGATGTCATACACCGTGGTGAATTCCTCGTGGCTCTTGACCGTGGCCGGGTCGTCGTCCGTGGTTTCTCGCAGGTCGGGCATTTCGTTCATGAACGAGGGGCGAATGCCGGCGGCCTGAGCGGTCTGAGCCTGTGCCCGGGTCTGCTGAGCTGCTTGGGCCTGCGCTTTGGCCTGCATTTGTGCCGGAGTAGGGGTAGGCGCGGCGGGCGGCGATCCGGCGAGAACATCGGCCTCTTCGGTGGGTGCCGGCGCGGCTTGCGTAGACGCGGGCGGTTCCGGGGCGGACGGCTCCGGAGTGGACGATGCGGCGTCCGCATTCGGTTTGGTCAGATCGACGTATCCAGTAGGGTGGTCATCGCTCATAGTCATTAGTGCATCAGTCCTTCCGCTGACGTTCCTCGGCCAGGGCATCGGCCAGCATCGGCACGACGCAATCGGGCACCATGCCGGTCACGTCGCCTCCATGGCGGGCCACGTCCTTGACGATGGAACTGGAGATGTGTTCAAGAATCGGATCGGCCGGCAAAAACAGGGTTTCGATGCCAGCGAGCTTGCGATTGACCAGCGCCATGCCGAGCTCGGCTTCATAGTCGCCGTTCTGGCGCAGACCCTTGATGATAACGGTGGCGCCGACCTTCTTGCAGTAGTCGGTGATCAGCCGTCGGTGGAAGAAACGGTGACGTTCTTGCAACCGGCTTTGTCAAGGGCGCGGCGGATCACGTCGACTCTGGTGGCTTCGGAAAACATCGGTGTTTTCGCGGCGTTGACGGCCACCACCACATGCACCTCGTCGAAAAACCGCGCCGAGCGCTCGATTACATCCAAGTGTCCGGCGGTAACGGGGTCATACGAGCCGGGGCATACTGCGATAGTCATGCTTTATAGCCTACCGCTAGTGGTGTGCTTCGTGCTGCCGAGCGTGCATTGTTGTCGCGTCGGCGTATGAGGCAGTGTGTGCGGTGCCGTATGTGGCGTCGGTGTGGCGTCGTGTGCGGCATTGTATGTGGCATTGTATGTGGCGGGGTGGCGTGATGCGCGACATGGGTGTGTGGAGGTGTGCGGATTACGCGCACTGGGTTTCGCGGGTAACGACGGGAATCTATGATGGAGTGCAGTCGAATCGTTGAATGCGAGGAAAGAAGTGCACCATGACTTTTGCCGAGATGTTCGTTGATGATGCCGAACCGCTGCGCAACCCGGACCAAGGTGCCGGCACGTCGGTGCTGGAGCGTCCGGAGACCAAGGAGTCGCCGGTTCGTGACGATGGTGGCGACGCCGATCGTTTTGCGCACTACGTATCCAAGGACCGTATCGCTGAATCGCGTGCGACCGGTCGTCCGGTGGTCGCCCTGTGCGGTAAGGTTTGGTCCCCAAGCACGACCCGTCCAAGTACCCGGTTTGCCCCGACTGCAAGCGGATTTATGAGGAAATGACGCGCTAAAGGTGGTACTTGGCTCCCCTCAGCGAGGGGAGCCAAAATGGTCACCGAGCCGAAATCTCGTCGATGAGCTTGAGCTCCTCGTCGCTGAAGTGGGTGTTCTTCAGCGCGCCGATGTTGTCGAGAATCTGCTGCGGCTTGGAGGCTCCGGTCAGCACGGAGGTCACCTTGCCGTCGTGCAGCAGCCATGCCAGGCTCATCTCGGCCAGCGTCTGGCCGCGTTCGGCGGCCAGATTGTTCAGATCCATGACCTGCTTGTGCAGTTTCTCGGTCAGAGCGGAATCGTTGAGGAATCGCGGATCGTGAGCCATGCGGCTGTCGGCCGGAATGCCGTTGAGATAGCGGTTGGTCAGCAGGCCCTGAGCCAGCGGGCAGAAGGTGATAAGGCCTTTGCCCAGCTTGAAGGCGGTCTCTTTCAGGCCGTTCTTTTCAACGGTGCGGTCGAGGATGTTGTACTTGTTCTGGTTGATGATGAACGGCACGTGCAGTTCTGCCAGAATTGCGGCGGCCTTTTCCATCGTCGGACCATCGTAGTTGGACAGACCCACGTACAGGGCCTTGCCGGAGTTCACGGCCTGAGCCAGCGCGCCCATCGTCTCCTCAAGCGGGGTTTCCGGATCCGGGTGGTGGTGGTAGAAGATGTCCACATAATCCAAGCCCAAGCGTTCCAGCGACTGGTCGAGGCTGGCGAGCAGGTACTTGCGGCTGCCGAGGTCGCCATAGGGGCCTGTCCACATTTCATAGCCGGCCTTGGTGGAGATGACGAGTTCGTCGCGGTGATGTTTGAAATACTTGGCGAGCAGCAGTCCGCAGTTCTTCTCGGCCTGGCCGGGTTCGGGGCCGTAGTTGTTGGCTAGGTCGAAGTGGGTGATGCCGTTGTCGAAGGCGGTGAAGACCAGGACTTCATCTGGTCGAATGGCGTGATGTCGCCGAAGTTGTGCCAGAAGCCAAGTGAGACGGCCGGCAACTTGAGGCCGGAGGTGCCGGCACGGTTGTAGGTCATCGTGTCGTAACGGTGCGGGTTGGGGGCATAGATGGCGGTTGGCTCGAACATTGAGTCTCCTTACAATGTCATTCTTGTTCTTACGAATGCTTACCTGCGATGGGCAAACCGACGCCGATTGAGCGGTATTCGTAAGTGTTCTTGGATACTATGGTTCCAGTTCAAGTGAACTTGAATGCAAACGGCTGCGACGCTTCGGCGTGTTGCCGCAGTAAGGAGTCATGATGTCCTACACCATTCGTCAGGTGGCCACGCAGTTCCATATGCAGCCTCTACGCTGCGCTATTACGAGGATCAGGGATTGCTGACCAACGTGGAGCGCACCGAAACCGGCCAGCGCATATACGAAGACTGCCATATCGACCGTCTGCGCGCGATTTGCTGCTTCAAGAACGCCGGCATGACCATTGACGATCTTAAAAAGTTCTTCGTGTATGAGTCCAATGAGCCCGAGCATATCGATGAAATCCTTGATCTGCTGGAATCTCGCCGCGAATCCTTGGACGAGCAGCGCCGAGCCCTCAACGAGGCGGCCATGCACGTGCAGCGCAAGCTCCATTACTATGGCGACATCAAGCGTGCCATCGACGCCGGTGAAGACTGGCCGGATTGGCGCGAGTACAAAAACCGCGCCTATTCCATTGAATGCTGAGACCATCGAATGCTGAAACCATCGAGTGCTGAGCTGGATGCCGGCTGGGCACTAAGACCAATGCGCGTCGATCGTGGGCGCGTCTATCCGAGTAAGGCCTTGCTCGGCAGTGCGCGGTCGAGCAGCCAGACAACGAGCGATATCACGAAGAACGCTATGGCCAGCTTGCCGCAGCTAATGCCGAACCCTTGCCAGCCGAGTGCGTCGAGGTTGATGAAGTCGTACGGATACGGACTGCCGCCGGCCGCCGGTCCGGACCCCGGCCAAATCGCCGCACGGGCCAGCACGAAGACCAAGTATGCAGGGAAGTACGCCAGCCACGAGAACATGTAATGCCAGCGGAAACGCCGGTGCGGGTCGAATAGCACGAAATCGATAACCGCCATAATCGGGGCGATTTTGTGCAGCATCGTATTGGTCATGATGCCAATAACCTGTGGCACGTATGCCGGGTCGTCCGGAGGCATCAGGAAGAACGCCACCAGTGCGGTGACTATGGCGTACACAGTCAGGCACCCCTTAAGCCATGCAGGCGGCTGAATACCTTTGAGCAGTGTGGCCGCGCCGGACCACAGCATCACGATGCCCAGCACGAAACCGGTCTGGAACGTGAAATACACCCAGAACTGCGGTTTGGACCATGCCTCATATGTGCCCACGAAGCAGAAACCGGCGATCGCAAAGCGCCACAACGCCACGATGAATCTCATGCATCGAGTCTACCGCTTCGCCAGTGGGCCGTATGGTGCGGCTGGCGTATTGGCTGGTCGTGATGATTATGGTCGGTGTGACCGACCGCCATAGTGCCGATGGATATGACGATACTGAACCCGGCAATATCGAATCTGGCGATACGAGAATAAGACGAGCCCTTCCCGCACGGCTTTGCCCGGACTACACTTAGGTGCAACTTCACCACTTATGTAGGAAAGGCCTTGCAATGGTCGATTATTCGCCGGCTCTGATGACCGACATGTATGAATACACGATGCTCGACGCCGCTCTGAAAGACGGTACCGCCGACCGCAAGTGCGTGTTCGAGGTGTTCACGCGTCACTTGCCCGAAGGCCGTCGCTATGGCGTGGTGGCCGGCACCGGCCGCATTCTGGATGCGCTGGAACATTTCCACTTGGATGAAGCGGATCTGAAGTTCCTGGCCGACCGTCACGTGGTAAGCCCCGAGACCATTAAGTGGCTGGAGAACTTCCACTTTTCCGGTACGATTCGCGGTTACCGCGAAGGTGAGATGTTCTTCCCGAACTCCCCGATTTTGCAGGTCGAAGGCACGTTCGGCGAATGCACGCTACTGGAGACGTTGATTCTATCCGTGCTGAACTACGATTCCGCAGTGGCCTCCGCCGCCTCACGTATGGCGTCGCAGCCAAGGATCGTCCTTGCATGGATATGGGCGGACGCCGCACTAACGAGTGGGCCGCCGTGGCCGCCGCTCGAGCTGCCGTAGTGGGCGGATTCAAGGGTACCGCCAATCTGCTGGCCGCCCAGCTGTATGGTCTGAAGGCCATTGGCACCGCCGCGCATTGCTTCACGTTGGTGCATGATTCCGAGCGTGACGCCTTTGAATCGCAGATCGAGGCATTGGGCAAGAACACCACGCTGCTGGTGGACACCTACAACATCGAGGAAGCCGTGAAAACCGCCGTCGAAGTGGCCGGTCCCGAACTGGGTGGCGTGCGCATCGACTCCGGCGACTTGGCCGCCATGGCCCAGCGTGTGCGCAACCAGCTGGACGCCTGGGTGCCACGAACACCACCATTACCGTGACCAACGATTTGGATGAGTACGCGCTCGCCGCATTGCAGACCGCGCCGGTCGACTCCTATGGCGTGGGCACCATGCTGGTCACCGGCTCCGGCGCTCCCACTTGTGCGATGGTGTACAAGCTCACCGAGCGTGAAGGCGCTGACGGCACGATGGTTCCGGTCATGAAGAAGTCCAAGGATAAGGCCACAGTGCCCGGTCGCAAGTTGGCATTCCGCTCCTACGAATACGCGCTAGCCGAAGCCGAACACGTGATTTCCGGCTCGGAGGAGAAGCTGGCCGGTTTCACGCCCGAACCGACGTGGAAGAACCTGCTGGTCGATTTCGTGGACCACGGCCATATCGATGCGCAGTGGCAGGGCCATGACGCTATCATGGCGCCCACGACTACCACGCCAAGGCGTTGTCCGAACTGCCCATCACCGCGCAGAGCCTCATGAAGGGCGAGCCAGTGATTCCTACGGAGACTCAGGTTCTCTGACGAGAACTTTCGTCTCCATAGGAATCCGTCGCAGCATAGCTGCTCCCCTTACCTACGGACAGCCCACTGGGCTGTCCGCTTAACGGTTCGACCACAGAGACCAAAGTCCTCTGGCCGTATCTCACTGGCCGCATCCCTCTGGTTACATTGGCTACTCTTCCCTCTGGATGAGTGAAACTCTCAATGGTGATAACGCGGCGGGCAACGATGACGTATCAGAGCGGCGCGATGTAGTTCGATGATGGTTGACGAGTTGCTATCCAGGCATAGAGCGGATGGCGTATGCTGGGGCGCATGGTTGAAATCAAAGACATGCTTGGCAATCACCAAATAATTCGTGCCGACGGCCGCAAGGTCGACGAACTGCGCCCTGTGCGCATCACCCGCCACTTCACCGACGCCCCCGAAGCTCCGTGCTCATCGAATGCGGTAACACGCGCGTGATGTGCACCGCCACTTTTACTCCCGGTGTGCCGCGTTGGCGCAAGGACTCCGGCCTCGGCTGGGTCACCGCCGAATACTCGATGCTGCCGCGTGCCACCGCCGAACGCACCGACCGTGAATCCGTACGTGGCAAAATCGGTGGCCGTACCCACGAAATCAGCCGACTGATTGGCCGCTGCCTGCGTGGCGTCATCGATATGAAGGCGCTCGGCGAGAATCAGATTCAGCTTGACTGCGATGTGCTTCAGGCCGATGGTGGTACTCGCACGGCTTCCGTAACCGGTGCGTACGTGGCTTTGGTCGACGCAGTCAATTGGGCGGAGAAGCACCGCCATATCAAGTCCGCCAGCCGCGTGCTTAAGGACTATGTGTCCGCCGTATCGGTGGGCGTGATCAACGGCACTCCGATGCTTGACCTGCCATACATTGAAGACAGTCAGGCCATGACCGACATGAACGTGGCCATGACCGGTTCCGGCACCTTCATCGAGATTCAGGGCACCGCAGAACACCGTCCGTTCAACCGTGCCGAACTCGGCACCCTGCTTGACTTGGCCGAAAAGGGCAACAAGGAACTGCAAGCCGCCCAGCGTGCCGCTCTGTCCCTAGACTAAGCCAGCTCCCCTGACAAGGGGAGCCTTCTTAAAGGAGAACCTCATGCAAATCGTCGTCGCAACCCATAACGAAGGCAAGCTTGTGGAAATCCGCCGCATTCTCGAAGAGGATCTTGGCGCGGATGCCGAAAACATCGAACTGGTGTCCGCTGGCAGCCTTCACCTGCCGGATCCGGTGGAAACTGGCGTCACCTTCCAGGAGAACGCGCTACTCAAGGCCCGCGCTGTGGCCATCCGTACCGGTCTGCCCGCTGTCGCGGATGATTCAGGTCTCATCGTCGATGTGATGGGTAACGCTCCGGGCATTCTGTCTGCTCGCTGGGCGGGTGCTCACGGCCACGACAAGGCCAATAATGCGCTGCTGCTCGCCCAAATCGAAGATATTCCGGATGACAAGCGTACCGCGCGCTTCCGTTGCGCCGCCGCGCTGGTGGTCCCGGACACCGAGACCGGTGCCGACGTGACCGGTGGAGTGGCTGCCGACGGCATCACCGTTCACACCACGGCTGCCGATGGGAGCCCTGCCCCGGTGCATGCTCGATACGCCATCAAGTCGGAGACAGTGGAGCTCGGCGACATGCCGGGTCGCATCATCCGCGAGGCTCGTGGCGTACACGGTTTCGGTTACGATCCGCTGTTTGTCCCGGACGATCAGCCTGCCGGTCGCGTCAGCACTGAGCCTGACCATGAAGGCGAACCGCTGACCAGCGCCGAGATGACTCCGGCCGAGAAGAATGCGATTTCCCACCGAGGCAAGGCGCTGAAAGCCTTGGTCCCCGCCATCGAGGCCCTGCTGCACTAAGTCGTCTAGGCTGTCTAGCTGCACTGAGCCGCGACTAAGCCACAGTTGAGTCGCGGCTCAGCACTCAGCCCCCGAATCGGGCGAGTGTCTAGCAAGCGCCTATGACCTAGCAAGGGCGATACGAAAGAAGGCCGGCGCTTAGTGCGTCGGCCTTCTTGATGAACAAGAGCCACCCGATAGAATCGAACTACCGACCTTCCCACGAACGAGGGGGATGCTCTACCACTGAGCTAAGGTGGCGTGGCTTCAAGAGCCAAGTAGAGAATATAGCACTGCGTTTGATTCACTGCAAGCCGGACATTCATCATCTTTGGGCCATTGTTCTTTGGACCATCGTGGCGGCAATAGTGCGAACGATGTGCACACCTCATCTGCTCGGCCGCCATTCGTCGTGTGCGCGCTATGCTAGCATGGTGAGCCTGATTGACTCGGAGGCAAAGGGAAGCATGCGTGATTTTGTGCTGGTGAAGTTGACAGACGAGGAGTTCGATGATTTCTCCGCCAGGCATCCACAAGGCAATTTCCAACAAACCTCGGCGATGGGACGCCTTCGCGCCGCGCAGGGGATCGACGTCGAATATTTGGCCCTCAAGGAGGGCGAGAAGATCGTCGCGGCGGCACTGTTCGAAACTCACCGCTCTCGATTCTCTACATTTGCGGTCATCCATGATGGCCCGATGTGCGACTATCACGACACCGAAGCATTGACCTTCTTCATGGATGCGCTGAAACGCCATGCCAAGGCAAAGGGTGCTTCACAGCTGGAAATCACCCCTGAATCCCCGTATCGGCTTCGCGACACCAATGGAGCTTCTTTGCCGGATGACCAGAATGGCGCTCCCGACAATAAGCTGATAGAACAGCTCGAGGCGATCGGCTTCACTCATGGCGGTTTCACCGTGGGCTACACGGCGGTTCCGCGTTGGCGCTACCTCAAGGATCTGACCGGCATTACCGATGAGAAAAGTCTGCTGAAGTCCTATGACAAGCGCACCCAGTGGAGCGTGAAGCGTGCCCAATCGATGGGTGTGCACGTGCGTGAGCTGTCGGACAACGAGCTGGGGGTATTCGCACGAATCGAGCAGCAAACCGCTGAACGCCGTAGCTTCGAATACCGTGGCGAAGCATATTTCCACCGTTTCAAGGAAGCGTTCGGCAGCAAAGCGCATTTTATGGTTGCCGAGATCCACATCGACGAATACGTAGCAGACATGACGTCCAAGCGTGAAGCGCTTTCGGCCAAGGTGGCGGCATTGACCGCCAAAAACGCCGAACACCCCACCACCAAAACCGAACGTCAGCTGGGGGAGGAGACCCGCAATCTGGCGGCAGCCGAAAAGCGCCTGAACGAGGCGGCCGAGTTCGCCAAAGACGGGGATGTACTGCCGGCTGCGGCATCACTATTCGTGGAGCATCCGCGCGAGGTCATCTACCTGTTCTCCGGTAGCGTCGAGCAGTACAAGCCTTCTACGCCTCCGCGCTGATTCAGCATGACGCGATGCTGCATTTCTGCGTGGAACACGGGCTGTCTCGCTACAACTTCTACGGCATCGACGGCGTCTTTGATGATCCCGATGACGAGGGGCGTGGTGTACTGGAGTTCAAGCAGGGCTTCAACGGATATGTCGAGGAACTTCCGGGCGAGTTCGTGCTGCCGGTCAAACCGGTCGCCTATGCCATGAAGCAATTTGCGCACAAGCTGCTGTCGCGGTAAACGGACGCAGCACACAGGCCATTCCAGAGCCCAGAGTAACGATCAGAGTAACGACAAGTAAGAAGGTTCGATTATGACGCAATCCGATGCAGGCGTCGCCTCGCTCACCCCTACCAAGATCACTCCTGCCGAGCTGGATGCGTTCTCCGCAGCTCAAGTGCAAGGTAGTTTCCAGCAGACCTCGCAGATGGCCGCCATGGGTGCGTTCAACGGTCCGGTGGACTATGTGGGTGTCAAGCGCGGTGACAAGCTGATTGCCGCCTGCTACGTGGTGTACACGCGGTCCCGTTTCGGTTTGGAAGGCTCGGTCTGGTGCGGACCGCTGTGCGATTATGACAATCCACAGGTGGTTGAGGCGATGACCGAAGCCCTGCGTCGTTCGGCCAAGGCCCATCACGCCATCAGCGTATCCTGCTGGCCGGCCGCAGTCTACCGTCTGCATGATCTGGACGGCAAGCCGACCAGCGACCCGGACACCACGATGATGGACAACATGGCCCGCTTCGGTTGGAAACATGGCGGTTTCACCGTGGGCTACGAATCCGTGGTGAACCGCTGGAACTTCGTCAAGGGGCTTGACGGCATTCATAATGAGAAGGAACTGCTGGCCTCGTTCTCCAAGTACCGCCGTAAGAACATCCGCATTGCCCAGGATTCCGGTCTGCGCGTGCGCCGACTGGAACGCGGCGAACTGAGCACTTTCGTCAAGCTGTGCGATATGAGCGCCGCACGTCAAGGCTTCAAGAGCCGCGATCTGGCCTACTATGAGCGTCTGTTCGATACCTTCGGCGACCTGATCGAGTTCAAGGTGGTCGAAACCCATTTCGACGAATATCTGGACACCCTGCAATCCAAGCTGAATGCGGCCTCCAAAGACAAGCGCAACCTCGAACGCCTGCTCCAGCGCACGCAACAGCAGCCGGAAGGCACGGCCAAGAAGGGTGCTTCCGACCCGGCAACGCTGGAAAAGCGCATCGCCACCGCAGACAAGAAGATTGCGGCGCTGGAAAAGACCATCGGCGAAGTCAATGGCATCATCGCTTCGGACGGCCCGGTCATTCCGGTGGAAGCCGGCGTCTACTTCTGGCATCCGAACGAGGTCGTCTGCCTGTCCAGCGGCGAGGACGATCGTTTCATGGATTACTACCCGTCTTCCCTAATCCACTTCGAGGCGATGCTTGACTGCATCGCCCGTGGCGTGGAGCGCTTCAACTTCTACGGCATTTCCGGCATTTTCGACGCCAACGATCCTTCCTACGGCGTCTGGCAGTTCAAGACTCGCTTCGGCGGATTCGTGGAAGAGCTTCCGGGCAAGTTCACGCTGCCGGTGGACGGACTGCGCTTCGGTGTATCCGAAGCAGCGCACAAGCTGCTGCATCGCTGACAAACAGTGGCGAGCACGGACACAGAAATAAGGCACAGGTGACGACGAGATGAGCGCGACTGCGAATCGAACAGATACGACGTATACGTTTGGCGTGATTACGCCCGAAGAGCTCGACCGGCTTTCCGAAGCCACAAGCCAGGGCAGCTTCCAGCAATGGTCCGGGCAGGTCCGTCTTGCCAAGATTCGTGGGCATGAAGCCGAATGCGTTGGCGTGTGCGACGCATCCGGCAATCTGGTAACCGGCTGCGTAATTCTGTACCTCAATGGTCGTTTCGGTGCAGATGGCTCCGTATATTTCGGCCCCATCGGCATTAGCGATGATCCGGCTCTGCTGCGGGCCATAACCGAGGCGATTTGCGAATCAGCCGTCGCCACCATGCTGTTTCCGTAGCATGCTGGCCTAACGTCGCCTACCGTCTGTATTCCTCGGACGGGCAGCCCGACGGCGAGCCGAACGATGCACTACTGGCCGGATTCGCCGATGCCGGCTGGACGCATGGCGGATTCCATACCGGTTATGACGTGGTCTGTCAGTGGATGTACGTCAAGGATCTCACCGGCATCACCAACGGCAAGGAACTGCTGGCGTCATTCGGCAAACGTGCTCAGTGGAGTGTCAAGCGGGCGCAGTCGATGGGTGTGCACGTTCGCGAAATCGGCCCCGACGAGTTCGACGTGTTCGCCGATATCGAACGGCGGACCGGTGAACGCCGTGGGTTCGCGACGCGTGGCGCAGACTATTTCCGCCAGTTCAAGCAGGCGTATGGCGCAGATGCGCATTTCATGCTCGCGGAAATCCACATCGCCGAATATGTGGCGGATATGACCGCCAAGCGCGAGGCGTTGCAGGCCAAGGTAGCTCGATTGCAGGCGAAATACGATGAACGTCCGACCACGCGTATCGAACGTCAGCTGGGGAGGAATCACGCAATCTCGCGGCCGCCGACAAGCGTCTGGCTGAGGTGGAGGGATATGCCAGGAAGGGCGATGTGCTGCCGGCAGCGGCTTCAATGTTCGTCAGTCACCCCAATGAGGTGGTCTATCAGTATTCCGGTTCGTTGGAGGAGTACAAGCCGTTCTACGCTCGGCGCTGATTCAGTACGAAGCAATGCTGCATCTATGTGTGGAGAAGGGCGTGCCCCGCTACAACTTCTACGGCATTTCCGGCGTGTTCGACGATCCGAACGACGAGGGCCGCGGCGTGCTGGAATTCAAGCAGGGCTTTAACGGCTACGTCGAGCAGATGGTAGGCAAATTCACGTTGCCGGTGGATAAGTTCCGCTTCGGCGTGAGCAATCTGGCGCACAAGCTGCTGCGCCGGTAGCAACTGGCGGTCGGGGGACGAGCCTATGTGGCTGTGTCTCGTCTGACCGTGCACCCGCCGTGTGCCTACTTGCGCATTTGCTCACACGCCCATCAGCGCGTGAGCCACAGCCATCATCACCAGTGAAATCATCGCGGTGATTGCCAGCGAGAAGCCGGCCAGTTTGGCGTTGCCGAGTACTTTGTCGGTGAACAGCGTGGAGAAAATGGCGATCGGAGCCAACGCGCAGATCACCATCACGGCGCGAATCGAAGCCGAGAACGGCAGCAGGAACCACGCGATCAACGCGAAGGCGACGCTGAACGGTATACGCCAAGCGATGACGGCCATGACTTCCTTCACGTCATGCTTGGATTGGGGCAGGTCCATGAGCATGCCCACCATCAGCATCGACACCAGCGCGTTGGCGCCGCTCAATGGCTGGGTTATAGAGGCGATCCAATCGGGAATCTTCACGTTGGCGACGGTCAACACGATCATGAGCAGATACGTGTCGAACGGCACCGAGCCGAAGAAGCTCTTGCCGATGGTGCGCAGCAATGCGCGGCGGGCAAGCCGTTTGGCGTCGCGATCCTTGGGCTTTTCGTACGGTAGGGTGGGAGCCGAACCGGCGTGTTGTTCGGCAAGTGTTTTGCCGGGCTGAATATGCAGCAGTTGCTGGGTGAGCACATTGGTGCCGGCGGCCACCATCACGCAGTTGCCGATATCGAACATCGCAGCCGGCACCACCGCGCCCGCACCCCAGAATGACTGGACGACCGGGAAAGAAAAACAGCCGAGATTGAAGCCGGCACCGTTGAGCATCAGGAAGGCGCGGTCGGTCACATTGCGCTTGCGGGTGGCCAGAAAGATGAACACGACCGGGATAAAAGCAAACAGGAATGCGAATACCGAAATAAGCAGCAGCGAGATGTCATGCGGATTGGTGGCGAACGAGTATACGATGGCACCGGGCAGCACGATGTTGAATTCCGCGGTTTGCAGCACGCGATAATCCTTCTGCCCGAACAGGCCGAACCGCTTGAACAGATAGCCGGCGAGGATGATCAGCAACAGACCAACCGGCGTAAGAATGGCGGACATACACTTCTCTCCTTGACTCACACAGCTCATGGCGCACAGGCTCAGACCCGCAATGCTGTGGCCCATTATATTTGCCGCCTTGGCATTGCCATATGTAGAGGTGTCCGCAAGGGCTTGCAGCTGCCGCGCGCATATACGAAAAGCCTCCCGGAAGCGTTGGCAATCCAATGCTTCCAAGAGGCTCAAGCCGGTGCGCGAGATGGGACTTGAACCCACACGTCAAAGACACAGGAACCTAAATCCTGCGCGTCTACCAATTCCGCCACTCGCGCGTGCATATCCGCGTTTCCACAGGTGTGGGAGATATGCAAAACCCTAGGCCGGACAGCCATTACAGACCGACCAGCCTAGGGCATCCGAGCCACTTGTCAGAATCGAACTGACGACCTGCTCATTACGAGTGAGCCGCTCTACCGACTGAGCTAAAGTGGCTTGGTTCGCGGAAGGCATTTCGCCAGCCGCGCACAAGAAATTAAGTATAAGACATCCCAGCGAAAAGTCCAATCGGCGGATTGGCGGTTGTGTCGCGACCGCTCAGTCGAAGATGATGGTTGCGCCGCGCCACGAACTGTTCGATAATGCAAACGATGGCAATCCGACATCGCTGACTCATTTTGTTCTGTTCATGTCCGAATTTGTGAGTATTCTGTTTGGTGATACGGAGCGCATCCGAGCCGTGTGCAAGGGCGCTCCAGTCACTGATGAAAGGAATGGAATCCTATGGCCATCAATCCGCCCGTTGACGCCACCCAGACCCCTGAGTGGGCTGCCCTGCAGAAGCACTATGACGAGCTTCAGGTCGAAGGCGTGAGCCTCAAGAAGTGGTTCGCCGAGGACGCCGAGCGCGTCGAGAAGCTGTCCTTCGACGCCGGCGACCTGCACTTCGATCTGTCCAAGAACCTGATCAAGCCGGAAACCCTCCAGCTGTTCGCCAACCTTGCCAAGCCGTCAAGCTCGATGAGCGCACCAAGGCTATGTACACCGGCGTGCACATCAACAACACCGAAGACCGCGCCGTGCTGCACACCGCGCTGCGCCGCCCGGTCGAAGACGAGGCAAGTACATCGTTGACGGTCAGGACACCGTCAAGGACGTGCGCGAGACACTCGACAAGATCTACGCTTTCGCTGACGACGTGCGTTCCGGCAAGTGGACCGGTGTGACCGGCCGCAAGATCGAGACCGTGGTCAACATCGGCATCGGCGGCTCCGACCTGGGCCCCGTCATGGTGTACGAAGCTCTGAAGCCGTACGCTGACGCTGGCATCTCCGCCCGCTACATCTCCAACATCGACCCGAACGACCTGGCCGAGAAGACCAAGGGCCTCGACCCGGAGACCACCCTGTTCATCATCGTCTCCAAGACCTTCACCACCCTGGAGACCCTGACCAACGCTCGCGAAGCCCGCACCTGGCTGCTCGAAGAGCTCACCGCCAACGGCGCCATCGCCGAGGGCGACGAGGCTCAGAAGGCCGAGGCCATCAAGAAGCACTTCGTCGCCGTCTCCACCAACCTGGAGAAGGTCGAGGAGTTCGGCATCGACCCGAACAACGCGTTCGGCTTCTGGAACTGGGTTGGCGGCCGTTACTCCGTCGATTCCGCCGTCGGCACCTCCCTGGCCGTGATCTTCGGCCCGGCCCGTTTCGAGGAGTTCCTGCACGGCTTCCACGAGATCGACGAGTACTTCGCCAACACCCCGTTCGAGAAGAACGTCGTGGTGCTGCTCGGCATGCTGAACGTCTGGTACCGCAACTTCTTCAAGGTTGTTCCCACGCCGTGCTGCCGTACGACCAGTACCTGCACCGCTTCCCGGCTTACCTGCAGCAGCTGACCATGGAGTCCAACGGCAAGTCCGTGCGTTGGGACGGCACCCCCGTCACCTCCGAGACCGGCGAGATCTTCTGGGGCGAGCCTGGCACCAACGGCCAGCACGCCTTCTACCAGCTGATTCACCAGGCACCCAGCTCATTCCGGCCGACTTCATCGCGTTCGTCAACACCCCGAACCCGACCAAGGACGGCGACCAGGACGTGCACGAGCTGTTCCTGGGCAACTACTTCGCTCAGACCAAGGCTCTGGCATTCGGCAAGACCGCTGACGAGGTTCGCGCCGAGGGTACTCCGGAAGAGATCGTTCCGGCCCGCGTGTTCTCCGGCAACCGTCCGACCACCTCCATCTTCGGTGTGGCTCTGACCCCGTTCGCACTCGGCGAGCTCATCGCCCTGTACGAGCACATCACCTTCGTGGAAGGCACCGTCTGGGGCCTCGACTCCTACGACCAGTGGGGCGTCGAGCTCGGCAAGCAGCTTGCCAAGCAGATCACCCCGCCATCTCCCAGGACGACGACGCCCTCGCCGCCCAGGACGCCTCCACCCAGAGCCTGATCAAGTTCTACCGCAAGAACCGCGAGTTCTGATTTCCGCTCCTGCGTCGCTTCAATCAGACTCGCGGTTGGCGCGCCGCGCTGTGTTGTTTGATGGTCGGTCTGGCGACCGTCCATGGCGCGAGTTCTGATTCGTCGGTTCGGCTCTAGCAGCTGAACCTGATACGCATGTGCCCCGGCATCTTCGGATACCGGGGGCACATTGCTATATATTCCGTGCGACGTTATATCTATAACCTGTGAACTGGGGGTGGTGTTCCGGGTCAATGAGATCAGCCGTAGTAAACCGCTTCATTGCAGTATTCCTTGCATTCTCATGCGCACTTTTATGAGTGACTGGTACAAAATCAGGCGGACTTACAAGGTGCGGACGTTTCTTGGAGACTGGACGAAAGGATTATCGTATGTCCGGTCCCGGGGAACGACGGCGCGTGGTGGACTTGTATTCCGCCACGCCGATGGCCGCGGCCCGGGTGGCCGAGCGCCTGGGTTATCCGACCGGGCAGTGCCTGGAATGCCGGCCGGCAAAGGATCCCGGGTATGCCGGCCATATGGCGAAATCCATCATCGCTGGAGACGGGGACCAAGGCGATCGAACCGGTGCCGGGCAGCATGCGGCGGAAGCGGGCCGCCGAACTGCTCGGCGCGGGCGTCGGCGCGGTCCACGACCGGGTCAAGGCGTATCGCGGGGGCGGTGTGGCCGCGTTGCGGCCCGAAAACAGGAACTCCGGCCAACCCAAAACACCGACTTGACTAAATACAACTTGCGCGTTTGCTGTACTGCGCCATGAAGAGGTTCTCATCCGGTCGGGGAGTCCAAAAAACGTCACCACTTCGGTGCAGTCGCTCTTGCCTTACGAACTTTGCTGAAACTTGATATGTCTCCTTTAGCTTCAATTCATTCCGTTATTCTGATTATTGAGTTTGCGCATCATCTATATTGCCTGTTATCCGAGCAGCGGAGATTGCATATCATAAGAGGTTCCGCGAGATGTACCGAAACGGTTCCGCACTAGGGTTGATACGCCGATACTTCCACACCTAGGAATATTCTGAAATATTCTTGTGTCTTAACGTTGATGTCTTAGCAAAGGGAAGGAATACGCATGGCGAGCTCGTACGGTGCGGAAGCGACGCAGGGGGAGCGGTATCGGCTTTCCTTCACTGTCGGCGGACTTCTTGCCTCGCAGGGCCGGGCGCTTGCGGAAATGTATCTGAATCATCTGAATCATGCAGGCGGCGGCGACGCTGAGTGTTCTTCCCAAACCGAGGTGGGCAAGTCCATTGCCGCGATTCGCCAACAGGCCATCGAGGAAAACGTTCTTGCGATTCGCACGGATTCCGCGAACAGGCGCGTTGTGGCGGAAACTACTAGGCGACTCAGTGCGCTCACGGTTGGAGAGCTTGCATATTTGGCAGGCCCGGATTCCTCCACATCCGACCGCGAGGCACTTATGTGGATCGCGATGTGCCGTTATTACGCAATCGTCGGGGAATTCGCCGGCGAAGTACTTAAAAAGCATTATCTTACCGGCAATACGCATCTGGACTTTGAGGATTATGATCGGTTCATTGCGGACAAAGCCACATGGCATTCTGAACTGGAAACCGTAAGCGAGGGAACGGCGAAGAAACTTCGGTCCAATCTGTTCAAGGCCATGAGGGAGGCACATCTGTTCGATAAAAATTCCGACATGGTGTTGTCTTTCCTTCCCAGTCCCTCTTTGACGGATATTCTTAGAAAGAGGGCGGATTCGTTCGGGTATCTTCCGATGCGCGAATCGTCGTTATGAGCAGAACGGAGGATAGCATGGCTGATTCCATCGCCGATATTGGATTTGTGGATGAGCGTCGTGACATTGATGCTGATTTCGCTCATTTATATGAGATCATGGAGTCCCGTTCATTCCGGACCAACAGCGGGCTGGCAGGAGAACAGCCGTATTACATCTATGACTACCCGCCCATGCAGGAGCTTGAAGTCGCCGAGCATATCAAGCAGTTGGCGAATCGTCTGCAGACGATGACGCCGAAAGATGATGGCGATTACGCTCCGCAAATGCTTACGTTGGATTTGTACGACATTGCTTTGGAGATTCTTGAGAAGCGTGGCATTTTGGATCGCATATTCAAAAGGGAGGAAAAACGCCACAAAAAGGTTTCATCGGATGTTCACACGGATAACTTCTTGAGATTGCTCGACAATATACTGGGGGCCGATGCGAATCATCTGCCCGATACCATTCGTGATCATTACGAGCAGGCCAAGAGCGAAGGCGGGGCCGATATCGTGTTCATTACGGGAATCGGCAAGGTTTATCCGTATATTCGTGCGCATACACTGCTCAACGCGTTGCAAGGGCGTATCGATGATCGCCCGCTGGTACTGTTTTATCCGGGTACGTTCACAAGAAGCGCTACTTCAGGATCGGTCATGTCGCTGTTCAACTGTTTGCCGGGAGACAATTACTATCGTGCGCAAAATCTGCGTGAGATGAGCGTGCAGCTGGAAGCATAGCGGTTTAAAGGAATGTCCTGTCAGCTGCAACATGGCAAGAGGCAGGATTTGCAAGTATTCGTTCAAAGAAGAAGGGACACAAATGAACGGGGGAAACGGCATCAGTTTCAAGGAGCTGTTCAGCAAGGACATTGACCGCAACATCAATGGTGTGATCAAGGCCAATGATGAGAAAATCTTAACGATGAGGTCAACGAGTATGTGCTTACGGAGGAGATTTGCCGCAATCTGGCCAAATTCCTTGACACATACAACGACCCGTCGAACCACGAACAGAACGGCGCATGGATTTCCGGTTTCTTCGGTTCCGGTAAATCGCACCTGTTGAAGATGCTGTCGCATATTCTGGGCGAGGTCCCGGCTGAACTCGTTGACAAGGGCAATAAGCCGACCATGAGTCGCGAACAGATTGTTCATGCCTTCATGGGCAAGGCCGAAGCGCAGGATGACCAGATGCTTGCAGGTCAGCTTGAAAAGGCTTTGACGATACCAGCCACGTCGATTCTATTCAACATCGATCAGAAGGCGGATAAATCCAATGCCTCCGACATGCTGCTGTACGCTTTTGTTCGCGTATTCGATGAGGCGCGTGGTTTCTACGGCAAGATCCATACGTTGCGAAATTCGAACGCGATTTGGCGAGCAATGGTTATTTCGAGGATTTCAAACAAGAGTTCGAACAGGTGGCTGGCAAACCATGGAGCGAAGGCCGTGGTGAGGCCGTGCTATGGATGATGAGATCTGCGAAGCCTATGCCGCGGTGACAGGCAAACCGGAACAAGACAGCATCATCCAACGGTACGAGGATACGTACACAATGACGGTCGGCGACTTCGCAGAGACGTGAACGTGTGGCTGTCCCGTCAGGAACCGAACCGCCGCATCCTGTTCCTCGTGGATGAGGTAGGCCAGTTCATCGGTGAGAACAGAGAACTCATGCTGTCACTGCAATCCATCGCCGAGGATCTTGCCGTCAAGACCAACGGGCGTGCATGGGTGGTGGTCACTTCCCAGGAAGACATGGATACCATTGTTGGCGATCGGACCAAGCAACAAAGCTATGATTTTTCGAAGATCCAGGGCAGGTTCTCCATCAAGCTGAAGCTCAACAGCGCCGACGTGGTGGAGGTCATTCAGAAGCGCTTGCTGACCAAGAAACCGGAATATGAGTCGGTGATGAACGAGCTGTGGGATGAGCAGAACGCGAACCTGCGCACCATGTTCGAATTCACTCGTGAGACTTCGAAATTCAGCAGTAACAAAGCGTACAGCAAAGACGATTTCATCGCGTCGTATCCGTTCGTGAACTATGAATTCGAATTGTTCCAGAACGTGCTGCGGGAGATGAGCCGCTACAACATGTTCTCCGGACGTCATGCCTCCGTGGGCGAACGGTCCATGCTCTCCACCATCAGTAGCACGCTGCGGTCCAGCCAGAATGAGACGGTCGGGGCCCTGATGCCGTTCGACAAACTGTACGACGCATCGCCGACGCCATCCAATCAACCTCGAACTTCCGCATCAACCAAGCCGAAAAGAGACTTGGCTCCGATATAAAGGAACTGGGCGTGCGCCTGCTGAAGGTGTTGCTGCTGGTCAAGCATGTCGACGGATTCCCCACCACACCGCATAACCTGCGCATTCTGCTGACCGACCAGTTCGACATGGACGTGATGGAACTGGAACGGAACATCAAGTATGTTCTGGGAGAGTTGGAAAAAGATACGTATGTGCAGCGTGTGGGGGATACCTACAACTATCTGACCAACGAAGAGCAGGATATCGAGCAGGAGATCAAAAGCACGGACATCGACTCCAGCAAGGAAATCGACGAGCTGAAGAAGATCCTGGTCAGTGACGTGCTCGGCAAGATGACCGTGGCATACGGCGAACAGCGTGCCCAGTTCCGCTATGGTTTGCGCATCGATGGGGTGCAACAGTCCGCGCAACAGCCCATCTGGTTGAACGTGGTCACTTCGACCAATGCGCAGGACCGTGCCGACGCCATTCGCATGGGCATGGGTATGCGCGACACCATCACTTGCTGTTGGATATATCCGACAGGACACTGTTCGATGATCTGCGCATGTACGTGAAAACCTACACATACCTCATGCGCACCGACAAGAACAGCCAGTCAGAAGTGCGCCAGCAGATCATCTCCCGCAAGAGCGTCGCCAATGAAAGGCTTTACACGGAGCTGCGTACCCGCATCGTCAAAGCCGCGGCCAATGGCGAGTTCGACTATAACGGCGGAAAAGTGGAAGTGAAATCCACCGAGGTGCAGGCGCGTATGGCGGAAGGGCTTGGAACGCTCATCGGCCGGTACTACACGAACTTTTCCCTACTTGGTGGGCAACGATATGAGGAAACGGATCTCGCTCGCATCATCATGAACGCTTCGCAGCACCAGCCTGGCATGCTTGACGGCATGAACGCAGTGCAGGACAAGCTCGACGTTCCCGCCGATGATGTGTTCGCCGCGGTCAGTCGTGACAAAGGCAAAGGCATGGTCGCCACCGTCAAGAGCCTTCTTGATGCCTACGGCAACGTTCCCTATGGTTGGCCGTACGCTGCCACGCTCGCATGCATCGGCCACCTGTATGGTTCCGACAGAATCACGCTGACGCTGGACGGCAAGCCGGTGCAGCGTAGTGAGGCCGCCCGTTTGCTTAGAGAAACGAAGAAGCAGGACTCCATCCGAGTGGATTTGCCACGCGTATTCGACACGAGAAAAGTTTCACAGCTACGTGACTTCGCCAGGGATTTCCTTGGACTCACCGCCGCGACCTGCCATCGAACGCGATTGATCTGGCGGAGGCCGTTACCACGCGACTTAAGCGGGAAGCGGAGAGTCTGACCCAGCTGCGCGTGCGCAATGCCCGATTCGGCTTTGTGCAGCAGCTCGACAAGGCCATTGAGAAAATCAACTATGCCTCCGGAATGGGCGAGGACTGGCTGCTCGGCGATTTCACCGCACAAGAAACCGAAAACGGTTCCGACGAACTGCTCGAGTTTAAAGAAGACGTAATCGACCCGATTATCGCTTTCCTCAACGGCTCCCAATCCAGGATTCTTGCAGACGGATTGGAATGGCTGAAAAACAACAAGCCGAACATCGACTATGTATCTGGCACTACGGCAGCAAGCCTGTACCAATCCGCGGAACAGCTGGCAAACGACCCGAACATCTTCCGCAGAACCAATAAATTCAAGACTGCCATTGACGATCTGCGTGAGGCAACAGACGCAACCATCCAAACCGAACGCGCCAACGCACTTAGAGACGTGGAAGATATTCGCGCCAGAATCCACGATTCCACCGAATATCAGCACGCAACACAAGCCGCGCAAACCAAGGTCGAGACAGAACTGGACCAAGTGGCGGAACGCATGCAGCACATACCGTTCATCTACAAAATGCGCGAAAGCATACACGAACTGAGCGAACGCACTTACCCGCAACTCATCAACGCACTAGCAGCCTCCGCGCCGAGGCCGAAGACCGCGCTCGCAGGTGAAGCGCAGGCTGCTACAGCTACTACGCCGATGGATGCGAACATTCCTGAATCGCAACAAAAGGAAACCCCGCGCGTGGCCGTGTCGTTCGCCACCATCAGCAGGCCGCATACCAAGGACGCCTTGGAGACCAAGGATGATGTGGATGACTTCCTTGATGCCTACCGCCGTGAGCTTATCGCCGCCATTGAGAATGGAAAGAAGATCCTGCTATGAACACGTCGAAACTGCAAGCCTTCGCAACGGATGCGCGCCGCCAGCTCATGAATGCGGTACAGGCCCGGCTTGACGCCGCATTGGTGCCGAATTCCGACGCCAGGTTGACGACCCGCGTGCGTTCGATTTTCTGCAGCGTGAGATCGGGCAGGCCGGTGGCGGCGTAGAGGGCCGCAGACATGTGGTGGAACGTTATGCGTACCGATGGTTCAACCGCATCATCGCGTTCCGTTACATGGATGTGCACGGGTTCACCGGCACACCGGTGGTCTCTTCAGCCGGTCTGACCAGCACGAATGGTCTGCCGGAAGTGCTTGCAGCGGCGAAGCGAGGCGAGTATGACGACGACACGGTGTTCTCGTTGCGGGTGAATGATAAGGCCAAAGAACGCATTGAAGGATTGCTGAGCGGTTCCATCATGGCGGATGATCCGCAGGGCCGTGCGTATGGTCTGCTGCTGCAATCCGAATGCCGGTTCTGGAATCATAACCTGCCGTTCATGTTCGAAAGCGTCGGCAAGGAGGCCGGTAGGGTGGATGAACTGCTCATGCCAGCCGATCTGCTCGCCGAGGGTTCCGTGTTGAGGAATGCGGTGGAGGTCATGACTCCGGAGGATTGCGGTGTTGACGATCCGTCCGGCAATGTGGAGATCATCGGCTGGCTGTACCAGTACTACATTTCGGAACGCAAGAACGAGGTAATGGACGGGTTCAAGAGGAATCGCAAAGCCGGAGCCGAGGAGATTCCCGCCGCCACCCAGCTGTTCACACCGGACTGGATCGTGCGCTACCTCGTGCAGAACACCGTAGGTAGGCTCTGGATGCAGTCACATCCAGACAGCCAGTTGTACAAGAACTGGAACTACTATATTCAGCCTTCGGAGGATGATTCCGCCGGGAACGAGGATATTCTCAACATCCAAGCGCCTGAAGACCTGACTGTCTGCGATCCCGCATGCGGTTCCGGCCACATGCTTACTTACGCGTTCGACCTGCTGTATGAGATTTACGAGGAGGAGGGGTATGCGCCGAGCGATATTCCCGGCCTGATTCTCAAGCACAACCTGTACGGCATGGAAATCGATGAACGAGCCGCAAGCCTTGCCGCCTTCGCTCTGACCATGAAGGCTCGCTCCCGTTCCCGTAGATTCTTCAAGAAGCAGGTGGAGCCGAATATTCAGCGCATTGCGCCGATTGCGTTCAAGGAAGGCGAAGTCGTAGAACTGAATGACCTATACCAGGTGAATCTGGACTCCACGGTATGGAACACCTATGCGAAGGCGGACGTGTACGGTTCGCTGATTCAGCCGCCGCAGGAGCTTGTTGATCTTGCCGCATCGGTGGAAGACGCTGAAGACGAAATCACATTGTTTGACTCGCTTCTGCGTGAACGTGTAGAGGAGGTTTTCACTCAGACGAGGTATCTTGCCCGCAGATACGTGGCAGTGGTGGCGAACCCGCCATATATGGGCGCAAAGAACATGAGTGGTGAACTCAAACAGTTCGTGCAGGACCATTATGAGGATGGCAAGGCTGATCTCATGACAGCCTTTATGTTGAGGGCGATTTGTTTTATCAGAAGATGCGGATTTTGGGGAATGATTAATCTTCCATCATGGCTTTCGCTTTCGTCTTTTGAAAAACTTAGAAATATTTTATTGCGCCAACAGTATATAGCTTCTCTCCTTGATTTAGGTCGAGGCATTTTTGGCACCGATTTTGGTAGCGTTGCTTTTATAGTGCAGGGGACGTTAAGCAAAGGTCGTAAGGGAATTTACCGACGTCTGTATAAAGGAACAATTTTATCTGAGATTAGGACGGTTCATGCAATCGAAAAGCTTTTTTTGGATAAAAAAATCAATGTATACAAGATTGATCAGGAAGCTTTTAACAGTATACCGGGTTTGCCTATTGCATATTGGATTCCAGAAGAACAGTTGTCTCTTTTTGAGAATGCTAAGATGCTTAGCTATTTTGCTAAACCTAAGCAAGGTTTAGCAACTGCTGATAACAATCGTTTTTTACGTAATTGGTATGAAATTGATCATGCTAATTTCTGTGTTAGTGCGACAAGTATGCAGACCGCCTTATCTTCGGGATGTAAATGGTTTCCCACTCAAAAAGGTGGTAATTTTAGACGTTGGTATGGGAATCATGAATTTGTAGTTAATTGGTTTAACAATGGTTTTGAGATCTGTAATTTTACCAATGCGTCTGGAAAGTTAAAATCACGTCCGCAAAATTTAGATTGTTTCTTTATTCCAGGCATCACTTGGACGGCTATTACAACAGGCGATATTTCTTTGAGATATAGTCCAGAGGCTTTATTTCAAATGCTAAAGGACCAGAATTTTTCCCAGATGAAAGTATAAGAAATATACTGTTGGGTATATGTAATTCATCTGGTGCGCAAGCTTTGCTAACTATGCTTGCTCCCACTCTCGATTACAGTCAGGGGCCAGTTGGTTCTTTACCTATACCTAATTTTTCAAGTTTAAATAATAAAAAACTTGTCGAAAGATTAATTTATACCGCTCAAGTTGACTGGGATTCTTTTGAGACGTCATGGGATTTTCAACGGTTTGCGTTGCTTGACCCTAATCAGGGTTCACAAGCGGGAGATTTGCTTGAAGAGGCGGTATCGCATCTTCGCGAGTACTGGGATCGTGTGTCCGAGGAACAGCGCCAGCGTGAGATTCGTAATAACGAGATGGTTGCGGATGCGTATGGCGTGCGTGATGACGTGCCGTGCGATGTACTGTTGGAACGCGTGTCGCTGAAGCGCAACGTCGCGTTCGCATATCCGAAGGATACTCCGGAAGTGCGTAACGAGAAATTCGCTCAAGATGTCGTCAAGGAGCTCATTTCGTATGCGGTGGGCTGCATGTTTGGCAGGTATTCGCTCGATAAGCCTGGTTTGATTCTCGCTTCGCAGGGTGAAACACTTAATGATTTCCATGCACAGATTCCGAACCCGTCATTCGAGCCGGACGCGGACAATGTCATTCCTGTCACGGAGACGGACTGCTTCGAAGATGATATCGTGACCCGGTTCCGCAGGTTCCTCTCTGTGGCATTCGGCAAGGAGAATCTGGCCGCGAACATCGCCTACATCGAACAGGTGCTGGGCAAGAGTATCCGCAAGTATTTCGTGAATGATTTCTACAACGACCACGTGAAGATGTACTCGAATCGTCCGATCTACTGGCAGTACTCCAGCCAAACCAACAACAAAGGCTCATTCAAGGCGCTCGTGTATCTGCATCGGTATACGCCAAAAACCACGAACGTGGTGCTCAACTATCTGCGTGACTATGCCAACAAAATCGCCGACATCGCCGATAGCTTGGAGCGTTCCGACCGTACCGCGGACAAGAAACAGGCCGCCAAACTCCGTAAAGCCATTCTTGAATGCAAGGACTATGAGGATCAGACCCTGTACCCGCTGGCTACCCGTAATCTGGAAATCGATTTGGACGACGGTGTGCTGGTGAACTACCTGCGCATGGGCAAAGCCCTGCGTTCCATCCCAGCTATCGAGAAGAAACGCAAAGAAGTCTCCACCTGGACCTGGCCCGTTCATCCATTGAAGGAAGAAGACAAGGAAGTCAGAAATGGCAAAGAATAAGCTCAGCATTTATCTGATAAAACAAGATTTTCCAGTAGGAGAGATAATTCCTCCTGCTTCAGATGATGGTAACCGTATTGTTGAGTTGCAGGTCAAGGGGCATGAGAGTTATAAGCTATTCGCTCGTTCCAGTGAACCGCACGAGCCTGGATGGATTGATACTTTTTTTAATTCGACGGTAGAAAGTGAATCTCTTAAAGTTGCCAATATTGGAGCAGCCCTTGTCGTTCCGGTTATTGTTGGGAATGATTCGCTTGGCGCAAAAGAAGATGAAACTATTTCGTCAGGTGGAGGGGGTAATCAGCGCTATTTTGTTCTTACTTTTGGATATGGTCGCACACTTATTAATCGTTCTGCAATTGAGGAACGTTTTGGTCTGAAATGTGTGCTTAATTCTGTAGAAAATGATACATTGAGGGCGATTCATTTCGCTGATGTCTCGGGTAGCGCCAAGCGTTCAAGTGAACAGTTGGCACGAATAGGAGATATCGATGATTTTGCCATCGATACTGAAAGGAATTTGTTAAGCCAGGTAACGGCTAAATGCGGAGAAGATGAGTTGCTGTGTGGAACGGTGACTGGCGGTGATTCGCTTGCTGTTACAAAAGAAATTGATATAGATAATGTGCAAGAATTCCTTAAATCTCTCTATGAATTGTTCTGTCAAGAAACTTACAAGCAAGATTTTGATTGGGTTGACAATATCGCTCCTGTAAAAGATCCCGCTCTAGAACAAAAATTATGGGACGAATCTATTCAGCAAATCGCAAACTATAGCTATAACGATGACAGTCAGCATGATTTGTGGATGGCGGTTCCTGATATTATTGATTGGGATAGAATTGAAGGTTTCCAAATTGGGTCTCAAACCGATGAGAATGATGAGCCTATCCTTCAGGATGATGTACTTTTAGCAGATGTACTTCGTTCTTTTAAAAAGCCTCTTACTTCTATTGACCAACTTAAACATAAACGAGTAACTGCTATCTCAAAAGAAAATGGCTTGCCTTATCAAGGTTGGCAAGCGCATAAGTGTCTTGTTGGTGATTTGGCATACGGTGGGGAATCATATTGTGTGCTTGATGGCGCTTGGTATGAGATTCGCTCGGATTACCTTAATCGAATTAATGAAGATTTTATGGATACGGACGAATCGGATATAGATTTCATTCCATATCCTCAAAATGATGAAGAACAATTTGTTGATGATTTTGACGGGAAAAAGATAAAACTTGAGAAGGAAGGGCTATATAACTATAAGCTTGAGAAGGCTCTTGCTCAAAAATTCCCTAATCATTTTCTCTTAATGGATAAAAGATTAATTTCGTATGGTGGTGGTCGTAGCCGAATTGAATTTTGTGATGTGCTTGCTGATGATGGGAAAAGAATTCATATAAAGCGATATTCGGGTTCGGCAACAATGAGCCATTTGTTTAATCAGGGGCTTGTTTCAGCTTCTATGGAGCGGGATGCTGCCGATTATGCGGAAAAAGTGAATGAAAAAATCAAGCAGGTTGGCAAACAAGAGGGGCTGTCCTCAGTTGAGAATTTTCTGTTGAATCAGAATCAAATTCATGATGTCGTTTTCGCCATTGTTCCCAAGCAAGATAGTCATAGTCATGATCTTCCTTTTTTCAGCAAGGTTGCGTTATGCTCTGTTAAAAAACAGCTGAAGCGTATGGGGATAGAGACAAAACTGAATTGGATTAACCGTATAAATAAGTCAGAAGGGCAAACGCCTAATGAGCATTGAGACCTTGTTGCGCGGCGAATCCAAGAATGTGGAGTACAAGCTCACGCCTCCCTCCAGGAGCATCAACTACACCAAAACCGCGGTGGCGTTTGCCAATGGACAAGGTGGATGTTTGGTGTTCGGTGTCGAAGACCAAACGCTTCGCGTGGTTGGTATTGCCGAAGACAAGGTGTTCACGGTAATGGATTCCATTTCGGACGCCATTGTCAATAGCTGCGAGCCACTGATTATTCCCGACATCACCATGCATGATGTGAACGGCAAGACGGTTATCGTGGCTGAGATCGCTCCCGGCTTGCAGCGTCCGTACCATATCAAGTCGCTCGGCCAGGAACAGGAACGTTCGTTCGTGTTGCCGGCACCACGCGTCAGGCCGATCAGCCACTATCCGGGAACTGACTATCGAAGGTAGCAACCGGAGCTTCGACCAAGTACAGTGCCTTGGACTAGCCGTAACTGAAGAAGACATTGAAGCATTGTGCGCAAGTCTGACGAAAAACGCGAAGAACAACGCCGAAGACCCCGCAAAAATCAAAACGGTTACGGAGAAACAGTTGCTGCAATGGGGCGTGCTGGCAGAACAGGACGGGCAATTGGTGCCCACCAACGCCTATGCGATTCTGTCTGGCAATGAGGCAGTCCGATCCGTGGTGCAATGCGGCGTGTTCAAAGGAACCACCAAAGCCGTATTTGTGGATCGGCGTGAGTTCGCCGGCACTCCGCAGGAGCTTATCGAAGAGTCCTACCAGTATGTGCTGCGTAACATCCATATGGGCGCCCGGTTCAAAGGCGTGTACCGGCAGGACGTGTATGAAATTCCGCCGGATGCCATACGAGAGCTGATTGTCAACGCGATAGTACATCGCAGCTATATCGACCATTCGAGCATTCAGATCGCGATCTACGATAATCGATTGGAGATCACTTCGCCCGGGCGCTTGCCAATGGGGCAGACCATTGAACGCATGAAGCAGGGCTATTCGAAAATCCGCAACGAGGCATTGGCCTCTGCCTTTGAATACATGGGTTACATTGAGCATTGGGGGAGCGGCATCCTGCGTGTGATGCAGGAGATGCGCGATGCCGGATTGCCGGAACCGGAATTCCTTGGCGGCGATACGGATCTGCGCATCAACATTTATCGCAATGGCTCAGAGACAGGTTCTGATGACGGGATTGTGACAGGATTACGACGGGATTCGCTTTCTGATGACGGGATTGTGACGGGATTACGACGGGATTCGCTTTCTGATGACGGGATTGCGGAAGAAACAACTTCCAAAACGAATGCTGCTCCGAATGCCACTATTACAGTGCTTCCATCCCAGAAAGAGCGTATTCTTGATGCGCTGCGTAAGAATGCGAGCATTTCTATCTCTGACGCCATACGGATACTGGGCGTGCAGGAAAGGCAGGCTCAACGAATATTGAAGAGCCTAATAGAGGAAGGCAGTGCAGTGAAAATCGGTGCCGCCCGTGCCACTCGATACGCTGAAGCGAAGAAAAGGACGGAACTGCATGAGTGAGAATAGCCAAGTAACAAGACTGCTCGCCAGACGTTTCAGCCAGCCAGGTGAACGCGGGCGCATCGTATTCTGGCGCGACGATAAGAAGCAGTACGTGATGATGCGGCAACATTGGTAGGCGAGTGCGCCACCGATGAGATACTGCGTGAGGTTGAACTCATCACTCCGGAAATCGGGGATGAGAATGACAAGCGGTACATTCCGTTCACGGTGCGCTACCGCATGTTCCACGAGCAGCCAAATCAAAAATTCCTCGTATATCTGACGGAGCCGGCCCCGGCAGTTCAGGACAACTGGCTGTTGGATTTGGAGCTGGCATATGGCCCCACGTTCACCATGGACAAACTTGCCGTGATACTTACGGAAACGCTGCCGGAAGCTTCCGCCGACACCCGAAACAAGTGGTTGGAAGTGATGAAGCGTGTACCGAAGTTCTTCGACAGTGAAGAACGTGCCAAGCGCTTCGCGAAACGTCTTAACGCGCACGACGACGCCACCGATTTCCAAGCGAAGATGATCGCCACGTTGTTGCAACTGAAAGACGATCGGCACAGCATGCAAGACATCTGGGCTGAGCTGCTTACGCAATATTCGCTGGGTGACGATTCCGGTATCACCGCGATCGAACGCATGGGATTAAGCACGTTCCATTGGACTGGAACACGGCGCATTTATCGTTTTGACGTGGATACTGGTGCCGGCAACGAGCCAACGGTAAAGGACTTCGTGTTATGGCTGTTCCAGCTGGCATGGAATGGATTCTTCGATGGAAAGAACGCCGTTTCCGCTTATGCGAACATTATTCGCGACTGGGACGATTGGTATAAGAACGTCGACATGCGCACGGTGCTGCAGAATCTTTCCGAGAACGCCGTGGAGGAACTGCATCTGTCCACTCGAATCGCCGACATGAGCGTAGAAGAGCTTGCCGGCCGGGACCTGTTCCGCGACGTGGATGAGATGATTGTCAACAAGCTGTTCGAACGATTGGGCTCGCAATCCATTACGGACGACCAGGTGCAACGAATCATCAACGGGCGCAAGCAGAAGCTTTGGTACGCAGAATATGCCGACCAATACGAGTGCATTGCCGCCGCAAGCAGGCTTCGCGCCGTGTTGACTGAATGCAGCGGACTCATTAGCACCATCAGCTCGCCGGAGCAGGGGATGAAGCTGTATGCCGAAAAGCTATACAAGGCCGATGGCGCATACAGAAAATATGTGCTCGCATGGCATCGTGCCAACCGGATGCGGTGAGCGTGGACGATGATCTGCAAAGCGCCTACGAGGCATATCAGCAGGATCTGGGTCAGGTATGGCAAAAACAAGTCGATACGCTAAGCCAATGGAAGTTCATAGACATGGACGCGCAAACCAATTTCTATGAACGTGAAATCGCGCCGGTATTGAAGTCCGGCAGAAAAATCGCCGTGATCATTTCCGATGCGCTACGTTACGAGGTTGCGCAGGAACTGTCCGAACGCATCGACAGGGAAAGCCGTTTCAGTACGAAACTGAATATGCAATACAGCGTTCTGCCATCCTATACGCAACTTGGCATGGCGGCGTTGCTGCCGCACGGCTCGTTCGAATTCGACAGCAAAGACCGTTTGTATGTTCTGGCTGATGGACGCAGCACCAAAGGAATCGAAGCGCGCACCGCCATTCTTTCGGCCGTAGGCGGCAAAGCGATTAGATATGACGATTTGACAAAGCTGAAAGTCAGCGAAATCAAAGAACTATATAAATCCTGCAACGTGCTGTATGTGTATCACAACCATATCGACGCCACCGGTGATACGGAGAAAACGGAATCGGAAACAGTGGACGCATGCGAGAAAACGGAATCGGAAACAGTGGACGCATGCGAGAAAACGTTCAAGGAACTGGGCGAAGTAGTCAAAAAACTTGCCAGCGGCAACGTTCATAACATGATCATCACCGCAGATCACGGATTCCTCTATCAGGACCGAGATCTGGACAGTACAGAATGGTTGAGCGAACAGCCCAAGGGCGATGCAGTATGGGTGAGAAAGCGGCGATTCTCCATCGGATCCAATCTCGCTCCGGGTCGCGCGTTCGTGACATTCAATGCCGCGCAGATAGGAATGGACGATGCTCGGAATGAAGGCATAAGCATTCAAGTGCCGAACTCCATCATGCGCTTGCGCATGCAGGGCGCCGGTGTGAAGTATGTGCATGGAGGAGCAGCATTGCAGGAAATCGTCGTTCCTGTGCTGCATGTCAGTAAGGGGCGTTCCGCGGCCGACGATGTGAGGCCTGTGGAATTCACTATTCTGCAACGAACCGACAGGCTTTCCAGCAGACAGTTGACTGTGGAATTCTTCCAGAACGAGCCCGTTGGAGGAAAAATCCGCGCACGTACCGTATTGGCCGGATTGTGGGGGCGTGATGCGGCAGGCAATGATGTGCTCATCTCCAATGAGACGCCGGTCGCCTTCGATCTGCTTGGGCAGGAGAAAAGCGAACGCCATGTGACGGCTACGCTCATGCTGACCAGTGACGCGGAACGATTCAATGGAACGAATATCGAACTGCGCCTGCGTGAGAAGACAGATGGGTCAAACGTGCTGGTCATGCTTGACCAGAAGGCACGATACTTCTTCAAACAGGGCGTGGTGGCCGACGATGCCGGATTCTTCGACTGAATTGGATGAGCACAGAGGAAAGCGACCGTAAGGGGTAACACAATGAATGAGCAGGGTATGAGCCAGAACGGTTGGATTGAAAGTCCTGAACACAACACGGATGGGAATTCCCTGACCGCGTTGGACGCTAAGATCACTGATATGTTCCCCGGAGTCACCGTCCGCAAGGATCTGGTGAACAAGGTCAAGGGCAATGCACTGGTGCCTTCATATGTGCTGGAGTTCCTGCTTAGCGCATATGCCACGAACACCGACCAGGCCAGTATCGAGTCGGGTGTGGATCGAGTGCGTGCCATTCTTGCAAACAACTATGTGCATCGTGAGGAAGCCAATCTTATCCAGTCGAAGATCCGCGAGAAAGGGAGCCATAGGATTATCGACCGTGTACAGGTGGCCCTTAACGAGAAGACCGACCTGTATGAGGCGACATTCTCCAATCTCGGCATCAGCCAGGTCATTGTCGATCCAACCTTGTAAAGGCTTATCCGAAACTGCTGGTGACGGGCATCTGGTGCATGTGTCAGATCGGTTACGCATATTCCGGCGACCCGCGCGAAGTGCCATGCAGTTGCTACAGCTCAAGCCTGTGCAGATGTCGCGCGATGATCGCGAAAACTACATGCAGCAACGTTCGCAATTCACCGACGGCGAGTGGATCGATCTGCTGATGCAATCCATTGGTTCAATTCCGATCTATTCTCCGACCGGGCTAAACTGCTGCATCTGGTACGCATGGTGCCGTTTGTGGAACGAAACTACAATCTGGTCGAACTCGGGCCGAAAGGCACCGGCAAGTCGCACATCTACTCGGAATTCTCGCCGCACGGCATGCTCATATCCGGCGGGGAAGTGACAGTGGCCAAACTGTTCGTGAACAATTCCAACGGACATCTGGGGCTTGTGGGCTATTGGGATACGGTGGCGTTCGACGAGTTCGCAGGCAAGGCCAAGAAGGCCGGCCGGGACTTGGTGGACATCATGAAGAACTACATGGCCAACAAGTCGTTCTCCCGTGGCGTCGAGACGTTCCAAGGCGAGGCGAGCATGGCGTTCGTAGGCAACACCTCGCATAACGTGCCGTACATGCTGAAAAACTCCGACCTGTTCGAGGAACTGCCGAAACAGTATCACGATCCGGCATTCCTGGATCGTATTCACTTCTATCTGCCGGGTTGGGAGTTCGAACAGATCCGTTCCGAGATGTTCACCAGCGGATTCGGTTTCGTTGTCGACTATCTGGCGGAGATTCTGCACAACCTGCGCGATGCCGATTACAGCGACCGGTTCGAAAAGTATTTCGAACTGTCTTCCACACTGTCCACGCGAGATAAGGACGGCATCAAAAAGACGTTCTCCGGATTGATGAAACTCATCTACCCGGACAGCAAGGCCACTCCCGAACAGATGGAGCCGTTGCTGCGTTGCGCCATCGAGGGCCGCAAGCGTGTCAAGGACCAGCTGTGCCGCATCGACTCCACCATGGAGGAGGTCGAGTTTACCTACAAGCGTGTGAGCGACGGCGAAATAGTCGCCGTGCAGACCTTGGAAGAGCTTGACTACCCGCAGTTGTATTGGCGTGGGCGTGTAGTTGAGAACTCGGAAGATGAAGCGAGTCGGAATCGTCTGTTGCCGGTGAAGCCATGGCAATTGCGGGTAACGAGAAAGAAGCGAGTTCTTCTGAGAACGCCAATGCCTTGCCCGTAGCGCGGCAGCAAGAAACAGCTACGATGACTCCAATCGAGCGTCTTGCGGCAAAGGCCGATGGAAAGCAGCGGGAACTGATCGAAAACCAACGTGGAATCACGTATTTCGGATTATTCGGCCCCTACTTGGCCGGGGCAAAGAAAATCGTTGTAGAGGATGCGTATGTGCGTAAGCCGTACCAGCTGCGTAATCTGGCTGAGTTCTTGGAGATGCTGCTGAGATGCAAAAATCCCGATGAGGATGTAGCCGTTCATCTGGTGACCGGGCATAATGAGCCTGGATTCATGGAAGCGCAGCTAGATGGTTTGAACGAACTGGCATCGACGTTCTCACAGCTGGGCGTGAACCTTACCTACGAATTCAGAGACACTTTGCACGACCGTTCCATTACTTCGGATACCGGCTGGGAAATTCTTCCCGGTCGTGGTCTTGACATCTTCCAGAAATTCGTTGACGGCGATTGGCTTAACCCGCTGCTGCGCCATCAGCAGCTCCGCCGCGTTAAGGAATGCAAGGTCACGTATAGGCGAATTGACGAGAAGCAATAGTAAGGAATAAAAAACGCAGAACGAAAAGATCCAAGAACTATATCCGCATATTGACATAGAAAAATTACGGAATTCGCTTTCTCCTTGGATTAATGAGAATCATCCATCCATAATGGATATGATTTCGTCATCTGGCAGGGAGTCTATTGCGAGAATGATTCAATCGAGTGAGGAGAAAACAGAAGATTATGGTACTAAATTTCTGGAAGATTCAATGTCGTTGATTTCGAAATCACAGATTTCAGACATGCTTAAAACGACTCAGCATCAACTGATTGTTTTGGGTAATGGCTTTGATCTTGAGTGTGGCCTTCATTCGCGTTTCGCAGATTTTGAAAAAGCACGTTTGAAAATAATAGAACTTTCCTCCGTTGCTAAAGATACGAATGGAGAGTCTTTTATTCAGCGATTGCGTAAGAATGGCATCACTGCATGGGATGTCATTCTAGCTGGAGACGTATATCGTTCTTGGTCTGATATCGAATCTGCTATTCAAGGTTGGATGACACAATTAAACGAAGATGAATCTACACCTTATTCAGTCGTCACAGATTTTCTCAATGAAGAAGATGCAACTGAAATGCGGATACTTCATCAGCCTAATTGCGGTGTGTCACAATGGCTTTCTGAAAAAACGGAGATACGAGTCGCGCAATTTTTATACTGTTCATACTTTGATTGTCGTCACACGGGTAATACCATGAACATATGGACTACTGCTGAGGTTGCTGAACTTATGTTGGAAGAGCTTCATGAGTTCGAGAGAGACTTTGCAGAATATTTGTCTCAGGAAGTTGCGAACAATTCTGAGTATCAAGAAAATGCCCTGAAATTACTAAAGAGGATATTTGAAATATTACCAGAAAATTATCAAGCAGATAGTAATCACAAATTTTCTATATTAGATTTCAATTATACAAATCCGTTTCAAAGAGTTGTTGAAAACTCTTTGGATAACTTTTCCGTTACTGTGGTCAATGTGCATGGCAGTTTGCAGGACGAAAATATTATTTTTGGAATAGATGGCAAAGAATATATGACTGAACCAGATGCTCTACCATTCACGAAGACGTATCGACTTCTTCTGCTTGGCAATGAGGATGTATCGAAACTGGTGTATCCAGAATCGCCTAGGACGGTGATGGGCACTTCAACTGATTTGATTAAATTCTATGGCCATTCACTTGCTTCGTCGGATTATTCGTATTTTCAGGCGATTTTTGACGAAATCGATTTGTACAAAAGTAATGTAAGACTTATTTTCCTATACAGGCCTTGGATAAAAGACGACGGGGAGCGTATCTCTGAAATCGAAGCTCGTGATGGTATGTGCCATAAAGTTTCTCAATTACTAACAACTTACGGATCTACTATGGAGAACAAAGATCATGGGAAGAACCTCATGCACAAATTGTTGCTCGAAGGCAGATTGAGCGTTCGACAGATTTAAATCTCGTTTCCATTTAATAAGACAAAAGGCGGTAGCATTATCGCAATTACTGGGTGATATTGGGATGATGGGTAATTTTAATGTCGGGGCGAGGGCTGTAGATAAGGGGGCTGCGGACGTTTTTTGGAGGTGATCACGCAGCCGTTCCTTGGCTTTGACGGTATTGTACCGGACTCATCCAGCCGAGCGACCGTTTGATGCGCTCGTGGTCGTGCCAGCGGATGCAGTCGTCGATCGGTCAGCGGCTCTGCGGTTCCATTGCGCATGACGGTGTCGCAGCGGGGCAGCATTTCGGAGACGGCGTCCTTGACGACCATGATGCGGCTGACGTTCCCGGACGTTCCGCGCCGCGCCGCTGGTCTCACTGATATCGCTGCCACCTGTGTGCTCGCGGTCCGCGTGGTGATGGCTCTTCGCGACGATGACGGTCGCCCGGCGTCGTATCGGATCGAAAGGCGTGCCTCCCTCGACCTGTACGTCGCCGGTATCGTTTGCCGAGTCGCCTTCGACTGCGACGATGGCGTCATCCCACGGATTGCTCGTCGTGTGGGGAATCAGTGTGGTCAGCCATGCCGCATGCAGCACGTAGGACGAGTTCAACCCGCTCATGCTCTGCGCCCGGTCGAGCTTGATGACGCCGCTGGTAGGTGTGCCGGTCTTGTCGACGCACAGCACGTCCATGCCGCCCAGCGTCT